>Ga0326728_10000383_pt1 | contig 173920 bp, 131 predicted proteins | sample MB3enrmetagenome_FD_207602 | JGI IMG/M metagenome (GOLD analysis project Ga0326728, IMG submission 207602) | Lab enriched peat soil microbial communities from McLean, Ithaca, NY, United States - MB31MN | ecosystem: Environmental > Terrestrial > Soil > Wetlands > Peat | place: USA: New York... | reverse complement strand
GATCCAAGCTTGCAAAAGTTGTCTTTGTTCCGACGGCAAATCAAGAGCGGCGGCTGGGTTCCACATGATGCGTACAATAGCACAGCCCAGTCGCATTGTAAAGCTAATTGTGAGACACTACACTAGGCGCTTGTCTCCGAGGGGCTCTGCGGGGGCAGGCTTGGGGAACCCTCCTCAGCCTCTTCGCGGAGGATGTCAATGCTGCCCTTGAAGTAGGCCCCTTCCTCGATGGCTACAGCGCCTGCTTTGAGGTCGCCGACTACATGCCCGCTGCGGCGAATCTCGATCTTTTCCCGCGCCACAACGTTGCCTGAGATTGTGCCCAGGATCACGACTTGGCGCGCGCGGATTTCCGCCTTGACCTGCCCGTCCGCGCCTACCGTCAGGCGATGGTCTTCAAGAGCGATAGTCCCCTCGAATTGCCCTTCGATCAGCAAATCCTCGTTTGCCGATAACTCACCTCGCAACACCACGGTCTGACCCAGAACCGTCTGGTGCGGAGAGGTGGGCGTCGTGCTTGGTACCTTTGCAGTCGTCTCATTCATAGTCGTTTCCACACTGGGAGGGGAAGGGGGCGGGGGCGGCGGTTCCACATTGAGCGACACCGGCGACCGAGTTTTCTTCTCCCACCACATTGAGTATCCATCCATCGTGACGGCGCCGTGGACAACATCCGTCTGGCGCCTCGTCACGTCTTGCGTCTTTGTATCTTACAATGCACCCACGAGAAGCGCAAATCGAAAAACAAGCGAAAAACAAGCACGGACATCGGGGTTGGTGTCATTTGGGACGCCATCGGCTTGCACCGGTCATTCCCGCGAAGGCGGGAATCCAGTCCGTCCACATTGCATATATGAAGGTTCGCGGGGTGGATTCCCGCCCTTCGGCAAGCTCAGGGCAAGCTTTTCGCGGGAATGACTGCGATTTGCCACGTCCCCGTCTCGTCAATGACGGCAGTTCCCGTACCTCACCGATTGCCGCCTTTGTAGACCACGCGGCCTCCCACAATGGTGATTTCCACCCGCGCGTCTTTGATTCTTTCAGGTGGAATTCGGAACAGATCCTCAGAGAGGACCACCAGATCCGCAAGCTTTCCCGGCGAGATTGTCCCCTTATCGTTTTCTTCAAAGGCGGCGTACGCGCTGCCCCGAGTGTAAGCGCGCAAGGCCTGCTCGACCGTCAAACGCTGCTCCGGGAACCATCCGCCGGGATGCCGACCGTCGAGCGTAGCCCGCGTAACGGCGGCTGCGATGCCCGAAAGCGGGTCGAGAGGGGCTACGGGCCAGTCCGAGCCGAAGGCCAGCGCCGCGCCGGCATCCAGCATCGACTTCCAAGCGTAGCTCGAACGCGCCCGCTCGTTTCCGATACGCTTTTCGGCCCAGCGCCCGTCATCAACGGCGTGGTAAGGCTGCATGGAGGCGATGACGCCAAGCTTCCCGAAGCGGGCGAAATCCTCCTCCCGGACGTGTTGCGCGTGCTCGACTCGAAACCGGTGCGCCGCCGGATGGTCCCCGCCGACTCGCTCATAGATATCCAGGATTGTCGATACCGCGCGGTCTCCAATAGCATGGGTGCAAACCTGAATTCCTGCCTTGTCCGCGCCGCGCGCTAACGCCTCCATCTTCGAGGGAGGAGCCATGAGCGGCATGGGCAGACCACTGTTGCCGGGATCGTCGTCGTAAGGCTTGAACATCCAGCCGGTGCGTGAGCCCAGAGAGCCGTCCGCAAAGGCCTTCACGGCTCCGAGCTTCAGGAAATCGCTGCCCATGTCGTGCGAGATTCCGGCCTCCGCCAGTTTCTGCCACTGGGCAATAGGAGTGATCGCGTAGATGCGGCAGGTAAGCCAGCTCTCGAGCTCCGCGCGTCGCAGCAATCGGATCTCGCCCGTAAAGCTGCCGTTCCACGAGTCCGTGCCGACGGTAATGTCGTGCACTGAAGTCAGGCCGACGCGCGCGGCTTCCTTGAGGGCAGCCCGCAAGGCCTCTTCCATCTCACTCTCGGTGGGCCGTGGAATTACCTTGGCGACCAACTCCTGTGCCTCGTCCTTCAAGATCCCGGTGGGTTCGCCGGACTTGGGATCGCGAACAATCACACCACCTACCGGGTCCGGGGTGTCCTTGGTGACACCCGCGAGTTCGAGCGCCAAGGAGTTCGCCAGCCCGGCGTGGCCGTCGTAGCGGCTTAGGAAGACGGGAGTGCGCGGCGTAACCGGATCGATCAACCCGCGATTGGGCAGCTTTTCCGAAGGCCATGCTTCCTCATCCCAATCGCCGCCCTGCATCCACCTTCCGGGAGGTAGAGTCCCGGCCTTGTCCGCGATTCGGCGCACGAACTCCTCTTCGCTGCGCGCGTCTTTCAAGTCGACGGCCAGAAGCTGAAAACCGCCTTGGATGAAATGAACGTGGCTATCGGCCAAGCCCGGAACCACCAGGCGTCCCCTGAGATCGACGACCTCCGTGTTCACGCCCTTGTAGGCGCGAATTTCTTCATCGCTGCCCACGGCTAGAATTCGTCCGTTCGCAATAGCCACCGCCTCAACAATTCTCGTTGCAGCAGGGGTCTCACTGGTGGCTGCAACAGGCTCTCCAGTCCAGATCCTGCCGTGCAGAAGTATCAGATCAGCCCCATGGGGTAACTCGCCTGCGTCTGTGCGATTGTTAGCCGATGCTGCTCTTCCAGCGTTTGTTTGCATGGTTATCAAAAGCCCCGTGACCAAGAGTAACGCGCCAACTCTTCGACTCACCGATCCCCCTCTGCGTAGAAGATCATTTAACATAGATATAGCGGAAGACGCCAGGAAAACAGCCGCCGATGGAAAGCGCCGCAGGCGCTGTGGAGTGCGGCCCGCCGTGGCGGGCTGCCGCTTTTCTCCTGCAAGCTGGCTTGCGGGTTAGCTGTCAAGCACCACTCGTAGCGCTGATCCCGCCTCGCGGGGGCAGCACAGGTGGAAGGCGCGTAGAGCCCCAAGATGAGGGTTATTCTTTCGAGTCCTGCGAAGGATCTGCCAACGGCCTCCCCTTACAGCAGGAGTTGTTTAGATTCCATAAGACCCATTGGTAAGGCCCTTTCACGCCATGGATTAGGTCCATCTCAGGAAGGTGCTGGTCCTCTCTGTACCAAAGGATTTTCTTGGTTCTCGCGTCGAGGAGCCTAGCCTGAATGTGCGAGCACACCCCGCCCATCGGCTGGCTCGCACTCCCGCAAGGAACGGGGCTCTCTTCCAAGACTTCCAGAACAGCGTCCGCGTCTGTTTTAGACGGCGTACTGTTGAGGCAAGTCTCGTGCGCGAGATTCTCGCTGATGTAGGAAACGGCAAAGCTGGAACCGTCCAAATAAATCGTCTGCAAGGAACGCAGACGCGCGTCAATGTTTTCTTTGCTTTTCTTACCCAACACAGCCGGCTGAGTCGAGGCAAAAACAATGCAGACAACAGCGGCCGAGGTCAAAGTTCGCCGCATGGTCCCTCCTTCGGCTGGTTTTTCAAGGGAAGTCTATCCACGTTCGGATTCTCCGCCTTACAAAAGTGTGATTCCTGACACAACTGCAATTGGGATGTCTAGGAGCGCGTCGCGGTTGCCAGGAATTGTGAGCGGGTGAATTTCAGGGTTCGTTCAATTTCCTGACTCGCGGGCTGGCGCAGACGTTGTTTTTTAACCTCTGCGATCTCCCCAAGGCAAGTCTCGCCGAGGGTTGTGAGGAGATGCCCCGGCCACCTCGCTGGTCCCTTCGGGAAATCGCAGACTCCAAACTACGGAGTCTGCGCCAGCCCCCCGCTTGCGGGTTTCCAGCGCATTGACCGCAGGCAGCGCCGCTTTCAGGACTTGCTGGATTTCAAGATTTTCTGGGTGGTTTCGGCGATCAAGTCGCCCATGCGGGAAGTCGAGATGGGGCGGGATTTGCCCGGAAGCTCAGGCGTCCGATTGCCGCGTTTCAGAACCTTCTCGACGGCTGTCTCAATGGCATTCGCCGCTGTCTCCATGTGGAACGAATAGCGGAGCATCAGAGCGGCGGAGGCGATAGCCGCGACAGGGTTGGCTCGGTTGCGCCCGGCGATATCCGGCGCGGACCCGTGGATGGGTTCGTACAAGGCATGTTGCTCACCCAGGCTTGCCGACGGCAAGAGACCGATGGACCCTGTCAGCATGGCGGCTTCATCACTCAGGATATCCCCGAACATGTTGGTGGTCAGCAGCACGTCGAAACTCGTCGGACGATCGATGAGGCGCATGGCGCAGTTATCCACGTACATGTTTTCCAGTTCGACTTCGGGATAAGACTGGGCCACGCGCGACACCACCTCGCGCCAGAGTCGCGAAGACTCCAACACGTTCGCCTTGTCCACCGAAGTGACCTTGCGCCTCCGAACCCTCGCAAGCTGGAAGGCCCGGTGCGCCACGCGTTCCACTTCGTGCTCGCGATAGACTTCCGTATTGATCCCCACGCGTTCGCCGAACTTGGCGAAGATTCCCCGCGGATTGCCAAAGTAGATTCCCCCCGTCAATTCGCGCACGATCATGATGTCCGTGCCCCGAACACGGTCGGGTTTGAGCGCGGAGATTCCTACCAGCGAATCCAGCACCCGGACAGGGCGCAGGTTGACGTAAAGCCCCAGCCGCTTCCGCATCTGGAGCAAACCCTGCTCCGGCCGCACTTCCGACCGGACGGAATCCCATCGGGGACCGCCCACGGCGCCCAGCAATACTGCCTGAGAGTTGTTGCAGATGGAAATGGTCTCAGCAGGGAGTGGTGAGGCAGTCGCGTCCAAAGCGCAACCCCCGATCAAACCGGATTGGAACCTGAATGTCGGCTCGACTATGGCCTCCACGGCCTGCAGGACCTTTACCGCCTCGGCCGTGACTTCGGGCCCTATACCATCCCCCGGCAGCACTGCTACCCTATGAAGACTTTGCATGTCCGTTCTAGTTTATATTATACAAAATTAACAGGCGGAATGGCAGGATTTTCTGATGATGCCCCAAAATCCGACGTGGAACGGGGGCTTGCCCCCGCCACGCCGCCCCGCCATGGCGGAAAGCGGCCCTAAATTGAAATCAGGACAGTATTGGCTGGCCTCGAGCCCCTCATATCGTGATAGCTAAAGCTTGTAAACTCAACCAGTTACAGCCATGACGCCATTAGTAGCCGCCCGGCAGTAGACGGTCCACGGCTTCATTGTCGTGCACTGAGCTGGAAGCGACGGCGGCCTCCTCTTCTTCAAGACGTTTCAACTCGTAGGCGGCCTTGTTGGCAGCTTGTAGGTAGGCGCGGGCGGCGGCTTCCACCACGCTGTGGCTGGTGGACCTTCCCGTGAACTCGCGTCCTTCAAATCGCGCCCGAATCGAAACTTCCGCCACGCCGTCCGTCCCTGGGCCGACGGTATGGACCGAGAAATCAGCGATGATGCCCGGGATGCCGATGATTCGGTCCACCGCGCGGAAAGCCGCATCGCAGGGCCCCTCCGCCGTCGCCGAGTCGTGGAATATGTCGCCGTCCCTTTCGAGCTCGACCGTCGCCGTGGAGCGCCCTTCGCTCGAGGCCACGCTCTGCAAGAGCTTCAACGCGAACATCTCCGGAATGTGCTGGAAACCTTCCTGCACAATGGCGATGAGGTCCTCGTCGTAAATGTTTTTCTTGCGGTCCGCGAGTTGGCTAAACAGTTGGTAGGCACGCTCGAGTTGGGGCTTCGCCAACTGGTAGCCCAGCTCTTCATAACGTTTGGCAAGGGCGTGCCGGCCGGAGTGTTTTCCCAGCACAATCTGGTTCGAGGGCAGGCCCACCGTTTGAGGCGTGATGATCTCGTAGGTGATGGCGTTCTTCAGCACGCCATCCTGGTGAATCCCCGCCTCGTGGGAAAAAGCATTACGCCCCACAATCGCCTTGTTCCGTTGCACAGTAACGCCGGTCAGGCGCGTCAACAACCGGCTGGAGGCATAAAGCTCTTCCTTGCGGATGTCGGTGTGCACCCGCAGGGCATCTTGGCGAACGAAAATGGCCATCACCACTTCTTCCAGGGCCGCATTACCCGCTCGCTCACCGATGCCGTTGATCGCGCACTCCACCTGGCGCGCCCCACCCCGGATCCCCGCCAGGGTATTCGCCACCGCCAGGCCCAAGTCGTCGTGCGAGTGGGTGCTCAAGATGACCTTGTCCACTCCAGGCAGGCGCGATTTCACATCGGCAAACATCTGCTGGTATTCAGGCTCCAGGCAGTATCCCACCGTGTCCGGAAGGTTTAGGGTCGTGGCCCCAGCCTCCACGGCCGCATGGCAGCACTCGATCAGGTAGTCGCGGTCCGTGCGGCCCGCATCTTCCGGAGAGAATTCCACGTCGGCGCACAGAGACTTCGCGTGCCCCACCGCCCAACTAATCTGCTTCAAAATCTCCTCACGAGTCTTGTGCAGCTTGTATTTCAGGTGGATATCCGAGGTGGCGAGGAAGGTATGGATGCGCGGCCGCGCTGCATCCTTAACCGCCTCCCAGGCTCGGTCGATGTCCAGTTGGCTGGCCCGCGCCAATGCGGCAATGACCGGCGTCCTCACTTCCGCCGCAATCGCCTTGACCGCCTCGAAATCACCCTGGGAAGCAATGGGAAAGCCGGCCTCCAGAATGTCCACTTGCAAGCGCTCCAACTGCCGCGCCATTTCCAGCTTTTCCTTTAGATCCATGCTGCACCCGGGAGATTGCTCGCCATCCCGCAGTGTGGTATCGAAAATATAGACTCGCTCGGACATCACGCCTCCAGAATCGGATCATCGGATCATCGGGCCATCGGGCCATCGGGTCATCGGGCCATTGAACTGTTTGTTCATTCCCTCCAAGAACTGACGTCTACGCCTGCCTTTCAATGACCCAATGACTCGATGGCTCGATGACCCGATGACTCAATGGTTCAATGGCCCGATGGCCCGATGACTCAATCCTGCTGATTGTCCGACCGGTCGGGCGGCAAAGTCAAATTTATAATATTTCTGTTAGCATAAGTTTGACTTATACTCAGATTCCCGGCGGGAGAACGCCTTGGAGTGCGGCAGCGGAGCTTGCGGAGCTGCCGCCTTGTCGGCGCGCGCGCTCCCGAGAATTCGACCGGACCCCCTCGGGCACGCGACGTTCAAGGCGGCAGCTCCGCAAGCTCCGCTGCCGCACTCCAAGCGTCCGTGGTCCGTTGTCGGTAGTCCTTCATCCGGGGTCGATTGAACGGGCAAGAAGACTCACCCCGAAGGGATCGTGTTTCAACGGACAACGGACTACGGACAACTGACAACGGAAGCATTTCCCCGGTGGAAGGAGTCAACATGGAAATCTCCCAACTCGAAGCCTTCGTGGCCGTCGTCGAGGAGAAGAGCTTTTCCCGCGCCGCGGCCAAGCTCCTCAGAACGCAGCCGGCCATCAGCCAGGCGATCCGCCGGCTCGAAGAGTGGACAGGAGAACCCCTGCTGGACCGCTCCTCCAGGAGCGGCATCCTCACCGAAGCCGGACGGATGGTACACGAGAATGCGGAAAGAGTCTTGAACCTGCGGGCTGAGACGCGCGCCGCCCTCGACGAGCTGCGCGCCCTGGAGCGTGGCAAGCTGACCCTGGGCGCCAATGAAACCACCGCTCTTTACCTCCTCCCGGTTCTCCAGCGTTTCCGCCAGCGCCACCCGCCCGTCCTGCTGTGCGTCAAGCGTTGTCTTTCCCGCGAAATCCCCGGCACGCTGGTCCGCCACGAGATCGACCTGGGCGTGCTTTCCTACAATCCCCGTAACCCTGACCTGGAATCCACCGTGGTGAGCCTGGACGAGCTGTGCATGATCGTCCCTCCGCGCCACGCCTTGGCCAACACGCGTGAAGTCAGCGTCCGCGATTTGGGTGGCGAGTCGTTTATCGCTCATAGCATCGCCTCCCCCTACCGGCAGAGCGTGATTGAAACCTTCGCCCGCTTGCGTACCCCCCTGAGGATCGCGGCGGAACTGCCCACCGTGGAAACTATCAAGAAGTTCGTCAGCATGGGCATGGGAGTGGCCTTCGCCCCGCGCATGTGCGTCCAGGATGAATTGGCGCGCCAGGAGTTCGTGGCCGTGAACGTTAAGGAATTGCGCATCCAACGCAAGCTTCGCCTGGTCTACCGTCGCCGGGGCGCCCTTTCCGCCGCCGCCCAGCAATTCCTGCGCGTGGCCAAGGAAATCTCCGAAGTGTGACCGGAACGCGCGGCCACTACAGTCGACCGTTGACAGTTGACAGTCGACAGTTGACAGTCAACAGTTCACAATGGACAGCTCACAGTCGTCAGTCCACAGTCGACGGTTCCGGCACAGCGCCAACCGGCACTTCCCTCTTCAAGCGAGTTAGAGTACACTGCAATTGCGCGCCTGTAGCTCAGATGGATAGAGCGGCAGCCTTCGAAGCTGAAGGTCGGGGGTTCGAATCCCTCCAGGCGCGCCACTACAGCAGTCAGCCGTCAGCTATCAGCCCTTCTTCCCCACCTAGGAAAGCAGTAGGCAGTCGGCAGTAGGCAGTCGGCGGTGGGCAGTCGGCAGTGGGCATAGGCTCTGCATTCTGACTCCTGACTCCTGCGCAATGGATTCCCGCCTTCGCGGGAATGACCGCGCGTCCGAGCGCCTCTGTCTCGCAAATGAAACCACTATCAGGTTACCGGAGTCCGGTCCTTTGTTTTCATAGACATTCCCGCTTCGTTCCGTCAAAAAGCGAATCCTTTTCCCAAGTTTGGAGAGCTTTCTTGAGCCCCAGGACAAATCCGGCGTCGGCGCATTTCTAATGGCTTGCGCAATAGACTCCCGCCTTCGCGGGAATGACCGCGCCGGGGAGCGATCCTGTCTCGCAAATGACACCACTACCAGGCTGCTGAAAGCCGGTCCTTTGTTTTCATAGATATTCCCGCTTCGTTCCGCAAAAAAGAATTCTTTCCCCAACTTGGGAGGGCTTTCTTGAGCCGCAGGACAAATCCGGCGCCGCCGCGTTTCTAATGGCTTGCGCAATGGATTCCAACCTTCGCGGGAATGACCGCGCCTGGGATGAGGGCGAGCGCTTTCCCCCGCCAAGGCAGGCCAAGGTCCTGAGACTGTGGAACGAATCCCGTACGGGCACGCCATGGCCCGCCGCCCGAAGGCTCTGGGCCAACAGGGCGGCGTGCCCTACCCGAGTTCTCGATGGGTTACATAAGCCGAAATGGCGCGATGTCGAATCGCTCACAGCTTCCCTCGGTCGGTTGGCCCCTTGCGCGTGTTCCCCAGGATAAATATACGCTAGCATTGTAGCTCACTGGTTGAGGGATGCCAAGCGCTAATTGCAGGGGCATCATTTGAGGTAGAGGCGGCTTTACGCCGTCCGCCGCGGCGGACGGGGTGAACTCGCCGCTGCAACTCCAAACAACCGCGTGCTCCGGCGGGAAGGAAAGGCGAGCTGGCTCGGCGGGGGCCAGAGAGACATTCGATCGGGGCCCGTTGCCAATTTCCCACGTGCTCCCGGGTGTAGCGTCGTCCACACGGAAAGTGCTCTTCAGTTGTCTGCGAGGGTCATTGCTTTCCACCCTTAGGGGGGTGGAACCGCCAGAGCGCGACCTTAAGCGGCCAGGCGGAAGTGAGAACTCGGCCGTCGTCCTGCCAACCCGGGGCCAGGAGATCGCCGGTAAAATTCAGTGGAACCTTGTCCAATTTGCCGCTCCGCGGGTCGAGGATGCCAACTCCGTAAAACCAAGCATCAGCCATAGCCACTGATAGCACCACTCGTCCGTCTTTCGCGATGGCGCTCGGGCTGAGGGGGACGGGCGCCACCCGTAAGGCGGTTCGGAATGAAATCGGTTCTCCCACCCCACCGGAAGCCGCCACTCTCAAAAGCCGGACACTCTCTTTCTCATAGATTTGCACGATCAAATCTTTTCCATTCGGATCGGCAGCGACACCATCTCCCGGGCCAATGCGGCGTGGCTGGCCGCCGGTGATGGGGATTGCCCAGACGACTCGTGAGGCCACGTAGTAAAGCGTTTTGCCGTCTGGGGAGGCCGCGAGGTCAGTGACCTCGCCTCCCGGAATTCCACTGAGTCGCCTGACAATCCTGCCATCGGCGATGGAAGCCACGGCGACAAGCGCACTACTGGGCGGGCCCAGGAGGAAAGCAATTTCTCCCTCACCCACCCGACACGCCGGCGCCGAAGTTTCTTCCTTTGTTTCGACGAGAGAAGTCGCCTCTCCTCCGGGCTTTGCGGCAAGCAATCGTGATCGGCCTGCAAAGACGGTGGGAAGGAGGACCCGGCCGTTTGGCAATAGAGAAGTCGTGAATCCGTGCATGGAGGCGTTTTCTGATCCCGCCAACAATTCCGGTGATCCACCGGAAGCGGAAAAACGCAGAAGTTGAATGGGGCGGTCTATTTGGTCCAAGTAAAGGTTGCCGTCTTCGTCCACATCCATAAACCAGGCCGGGAAAGTCAGAGAGACTGCGGTTCGGATGGCCCCTTTGCCGTTGCGCGGAATGGAAATGACGCGATGAAGATCCCCAGCCCTTTGGATAACGAGAACAGACCGGTCGTCGCCGGCCACAGCAATGCCAAATAAACTTGTCGAGGAAAGTGGCAGAAGCTCAGTCCCGGGCGCCAGGCGCCTCGACTTTCCCGAAGTAAGATCGATGGCGTAGAGGTGAGGCGCGGGGTCCGCCTTGCTTTGATCGAGCGTCTTCCCGAAAAAAACGGCCTCCTTCCCGTCGCGGAATCCTCGCACGGGTGGGCACAAGTCCCCGCTCTCAACAACGCCGTTGAGAAGCTCAAGGCGGCCACTTTCGGGCCAGAACCGATGCAGTTGAAAATCTTGATCTTTGTTGACTCGCACCACAAGTAAACTGCCGTCGGGTAGCGCCTCCGGTCCGATCGCGTCTTCCAATATCAAGCGTTCATCGCCTCCGAACCGGGAAACAGCGTAGATGCCGTGTGGAACTGAGAACTCACGGTCGAAATAAATCTCGCTGCCGTCAGGTGACCAGCTCACTTCCGTGACGTAACCGCGCGAGCGGTCTTTCGTCAAGGCGGTCCAGTCGCCCGACTCCGTGTCCATAACCGCCACCTGCGTCAACCCGTCCACCATCGCCTGAAAAGCCAGGGTATGGCCGTCAGGCGAAATGCGCGGCCCCATAGCAACGCTCGGCCCACCCAACATCCGGGCAGACCAGTTTGGGTTGGGAAAGCTGCGTTGCGCTCTCGCCCACCAGCCGGCTGCAATGCCGACGGCCAGCGTCAGGCTCGCCGCGATGAGCCAGGCCGGCACGCGGCGCGAGGGTTGTGCGGGCGCCACCCTGACCCGGCCCTCCGGGCTGCCTTCATCCGGAGAGACAGGGGCCTGGAGTTCGGCGGAACCGCTCAGCGTTTCTTCAATCGCAATGCGGGCTTCGCCGATGTCGCGCAGGCGCTGCTTGGGGTCTTTAATCAGGCAGCGGCGGATGAGCCTTTGAATGGTGATGGGGGTTGTCGCGGGCACCGCATTCCATTCGGGCTCGGCGCGCACCACGGCAGCGAGCGTGTCGGTGATCGTCTCGCCTTCGAAGGCATGGCGTCCCGTGAGCATTTCATAGAGCACGCACCCAAACGCCCAGATGTCCGCGCGACGGTCAACCGGCTTCCCTTTGGCCTGTTCGGGGCTCATGTAGGCGGCGGTGCCCAGGATCACTCCGGCTTGCGTGGTCGCGTTGCTCAAGGTGGGCGACTCGCTCTGGTTCCGAGGGTCGGCGGAGTCCAGGGGGTTGAGCGCCTTGGCCAAGCCAAAATCCAGGATCTTCACCCCGCCTTCGGAAGTCACCTTGATGTTCGCCGGCTTCAGGTCGCGGTGGACAATCCCTCTGTCGTGGGCGTATTCCAGCCCCTCCGCAATTTGCTTGGCGGCGTGCAGGCATTCATCGATTGGTAGGGGCACCCCTTGTGGGTGCCCCAGGGCGGGCACGAGGCCCGCCCCTACGGCGCCGAGGCGCTCGGCGAGCGTCGGTCCCTCGACCAGTTCCATCACCAACGCGTGGAGATCGCCGCTCTCCTCCAGGCCGTAGATCGCTGCAATGTTGGGGTGATTCAGTGAGGCGAGGACTTGAGCTTCGCGCTGGAACCGCGCCATACGCTGGGGGTCGCTGGCGAAAGCCCGGGGCAGCACCTTCAAAGCCACGTCACGCCCCAGGCGCGTGTCCCGGGCGCGATACACCTCGCCCATTCCGCCCGCGCCGAGCGGCGAGAGGATTTCGTACGAACCCAATTTTGTGCCTGAGGTCAGGACCATCGCTCAAGTTCATTATACACGAGAAGGTACAAGGATGCCGTTACTCCTGAGAGGATGTAGGGCCGGGGCTTGCCCCGGCCAGGCCGCCCCAAGGGGCGGCCCTACAGGCGAATTAGGACATCACCCAGAGCGCCGTCTTTGTTGACGTAGTGTTCGACATGTCCTAAAATATTCCTGTAGTGGGGCGTCCTCCTAAATCATGATTGGAAAATTTGCGAAACCTCTTCCAAGGTAGCGGTGTGAAATGCCACTCGGCGCCGGCACAAAACTAGGGCCGTACGAAATCCTCTCGCCGCTCGGCGCGGGCGGAATGGGCGAGGTGTATCGCGCCCGGGACACGCGCCTGGGCCGCGACGTGGCGGTGAAGGTTCTGCCGGAGCGTTTCAGCTCATCTCCCGATTTCCGCCAGCGTTTCGAGCGCGAAGCTCGCGCCGTCGCATCGCTTCAGCACCCACACATCTGCGTGTTGCACGATGTCGGCCACGATGATACCGCGGGCGAATTCCTGGTCATGGAATTCCTGGAAGGCGAGACAGTGGCTGCCCGCCTGAAGAAAGGAAAGCTCCCGCTTCAGGAACTGCTCAAGATCGGGATGGAGATTTCCGACGCGCTCGATAAAGCGCACCGCAAAGGGTTAGTGCATCGCGATCTGAAGCCCGCCAACATCATGCTGACCAGGAGTGGGGCGAAGCTGATGGATTTTGGGCTGGCGAAGCCATTGGCAGTAGGGGCGAGCGGCTCTCGCCCTCGGGATGAGGTCGAACGCCATTCGCCCCAGCAGTACACGGCGGCGCCGCTGCTCTCGGCGGCGATGACCGTCAGTGGCGCAAGTCCGGGAAGTCCAATTACGACGGCAGGGTCGCTGGTGGGAACGATTCAGTACATGAGCCCGGAACAAATTGAGGGACGAGAGGCGGACGCGCGCTCTGACATCTTTGCGTTCGGCGCGACCCTCTACGAAATGGCCACGGGCGTGCGTGCCTTCCAAGGCAAGAGCCAAATCAGCGTGGCCAGCGCCGTTCTGGAGAAAGACCCGGAGCCGATCAGCAAGACTCAGCCACTGGCCCCGGCAGCGCTGGACCGTGTGGTGGCGCAATGCCTGGCCAAAAATCCGGAGGAGCGTTTCCAATGCGCTCACGATGTAGGCCTGGAGTTGAAATGGGTTTCCGAGGCTGTAGCGGAGGTCAATGGCCGGCGTCCGGATGATAGCGCCGCGGCCGCTCATAAAGCGGCGCCGCAGCCGCTGCTACAGCGCGCCCTGCCCTGGGCGCTTGCTGTGGTCCTGGCGCTTGTCGCCGCCGGCATGGGGGCGTGGGCATGGCTCGCATCAGGGAAAGCCACTGCACCCCCAGTTCTGGCTTATATTCCCCCCCCACCTGGCACCAGCTTTCGCTTTTTCGGATTCAGCGCCGGGCCGGTGGTGGTATCGCCCGATGGGAGAAATCTGGCCTTCTCCGCCACTGACCAAAAGGGCGTAACGAAAATCTGGGTGAGGCCGCTGGCCACAGGGGAGGCCAATGCGCTAGCTGGAACCGAAGACGGCGCGCAACCGTTCTGGTCGGCTGACGGGCAGTCGCTGGGCTTCTTTGCGGATGAGAAGCTGAAGACGGCCAGCCTTGAAGGCGGAACTGTTAAGGTTCTCGGCGATGCCACCTGCGGTGACGGCGCGTGGAATTCCGCAGGGTCAATCCTATTCGTTCCCAAATGCGGCGGGCCTATCGCCGCGATACCTTCCACGGGCGGAACGGCGCGGCCGGTGGTCCAGCCGGATAGTGGCACGAGTTCGGTGGGTTCGCCGTCACCGTTGCCGGGAGGCGACGAATTCCTGTACGTCTCGTACGACAAGGATCATCAGCCCTCCATCCGCATGGCCTCGCTGAGCACGGGTAAATCGGGGCCGGTCTTGAGCGACGCCCGCTCGCCTCAATTCGCCTCGGGCCACCTCCTGTTTCTTCGGGACGGAAGAGTGTTCGCTCAGCGCTTCGATCCAGGCAGCGGAAAACTGCAAGGCGAAGCGATACCGCTGGCCGAAGCGCGAGCTTATTCCGTGTCCTCGAGCGGTGCGCTCGCATACCAGGGCGGGACGACCGATGCCCGCCTGGAATGGTTGGATCGCAAAGGTAATTCGCTCGGCAGCCTGGGAGGAGTCGAGTTATGGCTCGCCCCGAAGATCTCTCCAGACGGGAAACGTGTGCTCGCGCTCGCCACGGACTCGCAGGATAAGTCCGCTGACCTTTGGTCGTACCCGGCAAAAGGCGGAGTGGGCACACGGCTGACGTTCGGCCCTGGATACAAAGGTTTTTCCGTGTGGTCACCCGACGGGAAGTACATCGCCTACACGTGCACCGCAGGCGGGGGATTATCCCTTTGCCGCAAACCGGCGGATGGCTCCGGCGCCGAGGAAAGGCTGCTGAAACTTGGGCCGGAAGTTCTATCCGCCGCCGTGATTGACTGGTCTCCGGACGGGCGATACTTGAGTTTCGACGAGCAGACCGGGAAGGAGCAACGCTGGAGCAATTGGGTTGCACCTTTGGACGGAGGTCAAAAGCCCTTCCAGCCGGCGCCGGTGAACGACGACCAGTACGACGGCAATTTCTCTCCCGATGGCCGTTGGCTCGCTTACTTTTCATATGAAACCGGGCGGCCCGAGGTCTTTGTGGTGCCCTTCCCGGTCAGCGGCGGGAAATTTCAGATATCGCAAACCGGCGGTTGGGTCGTGCGTTGGGCGGCAGGCGGCAAGCTGTTTTTCCTCACTATGGCAAACCGCCTGATGGAAGCCAATCTTGCCACGAGCGGAAAATCCCTTCAGGTGCAATCCCTCGAGCCGCTCTTTCAGTTGGACCTGCCGACAACGGAGGCGCCGCTCTACGACGTCACGCCCGACGGAAGCCGATTCATCATCGCCGCCTCGGCCGATCCGAATGCTTCCCAGTCCATTACATTGCTTCTCAACTGGGAAGCAACATTGAAAACCCAATGACACTAGCCGCCGGAACCAAACTCGGGCCTTATGAAATCCTCTCGCCGCTCGGCGCGGGCGGAATGGGTGAGGTGTATCGCGCCCGGGACACGCGCCTGGGCCGCGAGGTGGCTCTGAAGGTCCTGCCCGCGGCCATGGCCCACGATGTCGAGCGCATGGCGCGCTTCCAGCGCGAGGCGCAAGTCCTCGCCTCACTCAATCACACCAATATCGCGGCGATCTACGGCCTGGAAGAATCCAGCGATGTGCGCGCCTTGGTCATGGAACTGGTCGAAGGCCCGACTCTGGCCGAGCGCATCGGCGCCGTAGGGGCGGGCCTCGTGCCCGCCCTGCGGCGCCCACGAGGGGCGCCCCTACAAGTCGACGAATGCCTGCACATCGCCAAGCAGATTGCCGAAGCGCTGGAATACGCGCACGAGCGCGGGATTGTCCATCGCGATCTCAAGCCTGCCAACGTCAAGACCACGCCGGAAGGCATGGTAAAGATCCTGGACTTCGGTCTGGCCAAGGCGCTGGAAGGGGAGCGCGCCTCCAGCGACGTTTCCAGTTCTCCGACTTTCAGCGGGCTGGCGACGCAGGCGGGAGTCATTCTGGGCACGGCAGCTTACATGTCGCCCGAACAGGCGAAGGGAAAAACCGTGGACCGCCGCACCGACATCTGGGCGTTTGGCTGCGTGCTCTACGAAATGCTCACTGGCCGGCAAGCCTTCGACGGCGAGACCACGACCGACGTGCTGGCGGCGGTGGTGATGAAAGAGCCGGACTGGACGCTCCTCCCGGCCAACACGCCTCCAGGAATCAGCAATCTTCTTCGCCGCTGCCTGCGAAAAGACGCGAAGCAGCGCCTGCGCGACGTCGGCGAAGCGCGGATTGCCATCGAAGAAAGCCTGAGCGGGGCCACCGCAGCGCCGGTGTCCTCGCCGGCGCCAGCCGCAGCGGCGCCGTTCACTACGCACACCTTGCGGGGTGGGATTCTGGCCGTAGTCGCCGCCGCAGCGCTCGTCCTCGCGGGAGTGGCCGGCGGCCACTTCCTATGGCGCTCGCCCGTGCAGCCGTCCTGGACCGGGGTTATGCTCGGGGGGCCAGTGATATCAACCAACCCACGCCTTTCCCCGGACGGGCATCTGCTGGCGTTCATTGCCAAGGACCCTGACGACGTGATGCAAGTCTGGGTGATGCAGCCCGAATCCGGCAATCGCATCATGCTCACCCACAGCCGCGAACGCGGCCTCGTTCAGAGCAGTTCGTGGTCGCCGGATGGCAGCCGCATTTACTACGATCGTTGGTATGACCAGCCCAAGGGCATCTTTGCTGTGCCCGCCCTCGGCGGGGACGAACAGCTTGTCTTGGAAAACGGGATGTCACCCCAGGCCCTGCCCGACGGCAGCCTTCTCATCACCCGGCTCAACCCGGAGAACCGCCACCAATTGTTCCGCTACTCGCCGGAAACCGGCCAATCACAAGCCTACTCAGTGACGGTGAGCCAAGTGTTGGGAGTAGGTTGCGTTCGACCCGTGCCGGGTGGCCGCGACGCTCTCGTGGTCGGAACCAAAATCGGGCCGGGGGTGGATGCGGGCGCTCATCTGTATGACGTCGATCTGGCGTCTGGAAACATGCGACAGCTTCCGGAAGACTACCCCGGTGAATTTGACGGCGCCTACATTGCTGCCGCGCCTACTCGCGATGGAAAGTACGTGGTGATCTCAACCGCTCGAGGGAACCTATATCGGGTAGCCTCCGTGCCGCTGGATGGCCACGGACCGACCCGGACACTGCTCAACCTGATCCATCCGATCTGGGCGCTCGATACCGGTCCGGATGGCAGCATCTACCTCGATCAGAACGACCGAGGGGCAGAACTGGTGCGTTTTTCCGCTGTTGGTGGGCATGTTGAAAGGGTTCTCGCGCTCTCCAACGCGGACGAGGGTGAGCACTTTGCCCTGCTGCCGGACGGCCGGGCCGTGTGGGCCGAGCGAACCGCCTCCCGCACCCGGCTAATCCTGGTCGAGCCAGGAAAGGATCCCACTCCGCTGATTAACACCACTGAAGAAACGGCCGGGCCCATGACGCCTGTCGGCGCCGACCAAGTGGCTTTCATAATCGGATCGCAGCCGCGCCACACGATTGCGCTGGCTGCGCTGTCGAATGGCCGCATTACGCGCCGCTTGAGCTTCGATCGAGGAGAGGTCACCGCACTGGCTGCATCGCCGGATGCGAAAACTCTCTACTGCCTGGCCGGCGGTACGGTCTGGTCCGTGCCGCTCTCGGGGGACATGCCCCGCAAAATTCGCACCGGTGATGGAGTCGCTGTAGACGCAGCCACTCAAAGCCTGGTGATTGAGGTGCGAGAGCCGCCCAACAGCCGCCTGGTCCGTATTCCCTTGAGCGGTGGGCCGGAGCAGGAAATCCCAGGCCCATTCCACCTGGGATATTTTATCGACGCCGGCAGCGTCCGCAACGGGAAACTGGTGGCGCCGATGGGATCGCCCACATGGTATTGGCCTCCTGGAATATTCGATCTGGCAACCGGAAAGTCCGCGCGCATTCCGCTCGATTACACCAACGACTTCCACCATATGACGTGGACTCCGGATGGGAGGATTATGGCCATGACCGCCGACTGGCGTGCGACGATTTGGAAATTCACTCAGCAGGGCAACTAGAGCTGGCCTCTCAAGAGTCTTGGGGCTGTTGGACCCCGCCGGTCCCCAACTCTCCAGGAAGGGCGTTTCACAGGCACAATCTGGCAGAGGTGGTGGGAAGGGCTGTTCTCCCTTGCGGCCATGTATGCCGGTCGATTCCGCAGCTGCAGATGTGCGGAACGGAATCGCATCGGAGGCGCACGCAAGAAAAAGGGGAGCCAAAGACCGAGGGCGACCTTACGGCGGGAAATTCATGCGGCGCAGGAGGCCCTGAAAGTGCGGCCCCGAGTGAAAGCAGACGGCTACGGTGCTTCCCAATCGAGGGCGTAAATCTCCTGGGTGCCCGTGTCGCGAAGCAGGAGAGGTGAATCGTCGGGAGCCAGGCCCAGCCAAAACCCGAAGTACCCCGTCTGCTGGAAACCTGTCAGGCTCACCACCTGCTCTGGCTTTCCGTCGGGAACTCGCACGCGCATAACGCCTGGCTTTTCCGACCGGCCCTGCAGGTAATAGACGTATTGGCTGCTTGACGACCAGCAGGGATAGCCCGCTCGGTTGGCCTTGGCCAACGACGACCACTTCTGGGTCTTGAAATCGAAAAGCATCAAGCTCTCCTGGGATGTCGGCAGAGCAACGATGTAGCGCCCATCAGGCGACCAACGAGGAGAGTACAGACCTTGGGAGTCGGCGAGCTCCGAGATTCGGCGCGCCTTCCGGTTGAGCACAAGGAGGGCCGCCTCGGTCGGGCGCCCGAAGCCCACCCCAAAGGCTATCGAGTTTCCATCGGGCGACCAAACCGGGTCACTCTGATTGCCAGGTGCGTTGGGAGCCAACTCTACCGGTGTGCCCCCGTCAGCCGAAACCAAGTAAGTGCTGGAACCCTTTCCTGGCTGGAAACACCAGAAGGCGATCTCTTTCCCGTCCGGCGACCAACTAGGGTTCAAGGCGTAAAGGGGCTGGGAGCTGAGCTGAAGCTTGTCGCTTCCGTCTACTTTGCTTCGCCAAAGCACGCCGTCCGGAAACGTAACGTAGGCAATCCAACGCCCATCCTTCGAGAAGGCCACATCCTGCGCCGAAATGCCGTCAAGATAGGGCAAGAATGCTTTGGTCTTGCCATCGTAACGCCCGAGCTCTCCCCGCGGCTGCCCGGCGGTGACATAGAGTTTTTTCCCATCCTTACCGGGAACAGGCCAATTATAATTGACCGCCCCGGCGGTCAGTTGGACAGGGTCTTGGTTTATTCTGCGAAAAAGAGCTTTCGCCTCACGGACGGCCCAGATTTGTCTTCCGGACGAAAAAACAAAATACTTCCCATCCGGAGTCCACTTTCCGCAGCATTCATCATTACCTTCATGCCAGTCAGGATGGAGTGGGTGGAGGTCCGCGCCGCCGGCGGAGACATGCCACAGGCGACTGACCTGCGTCTTTGAGTCAACGACGCTGAAGCGAATCTCGTTTCCATCCGGCGACCAAGCAGGCATTCCTGCTACATAACCCGGTGTGGAAACGAGCCTGCGGGATTCCGTGCCGTCGGCGTTGGCAATGTAAAGGTCATTGCCGTTGCCGTAGACAAGTTTCTTTCCATCAGGAGACCACGCCCCATCATGACCAACGGCATCTGCCAACCTGCGCGCCGCCCCCCCCAGGACCGGCGCAGCCCAGAGCTGCCCCTCCCCGTACAGTACAAGGTCTTCAAGGAGCAGGTTTGAACCGTCAGGGGAAATACTGAGAAGGAACATGCGGGGTGATGACACGGGGATCGGAGCCACGTCTCCGCCGGCCACGGATACTTGAGCTAAGGCATAGTTAAAGCCGACACCTTCCTCCTGCAAGTAAAGTCGGGAACCATCGGTTCCCACTAGGGTCTTGGAGTGCCAGTCTTGGGTCAGGTGGACATATCCTGAAACTGTAGGGGGAGGCAATGGTGGCGCGAGCCAATACGCAAGCGCCGCGATCAATGCGACGATGATCGCGACGCCGCCGAACAGAACCCCTTTGTATCGCTTTGTCACGGTAACGACCAGCGCCTGATCGCTCGAACTGTCATGCGGCCGAAGGTCTGGTATTCCGATGCCAATAGCGGCAACCTCTGCTTTACCGGGCGCGCGCCCAGCGAGAGGCTCCTGACCGCCTGCCTCCCCCCGCGCGCTCCCTCCCGAGCTGGTCGCGCGTTTCAGGCGTTTCAGGTCGGCGCGAAGCTCCGACGCTACCTGATATCGCAGCTCACGATCCTTCTCCAGCGCTTTGTTGATAATGCGTTCCAGTTCAGCCGGACACTCGGGATTCGACCGCACAGGCGAGGTCGGCGTGCGGTTCAGAATCGCTTCGTGGATCACCGCCGTCGTGTTGCCCGCGAATGCCTGGCGGCCCGTGGCCATCTCATACAGCACTGCGCCGAAGCTGAACAAGTCCGTGCGCACATCGAGTTCCTCGCCTCGCGCCTGCTCGGGCGACATGTACTGGAACGTCCCCACCGCCATCCCCGTGCTGGTCAGCGATTCTTCTGCCGCCGTCGCCTCCCCGCTAGGGGCATGTTTTAAGCCCGCCCCTACACCCGTCCACTTCGCCAAGCCAAAGTCCAGGACCTTCGCCTGGCCACGGGTCGTGACGAAGATGTTCGCCGGCTTGATGTCCCGATGGATGATGCCCTTGGCGTGTGCTGCATCCAGGGCGTCTGCAATCTGGATGGCCAGGTCGAGCACGTCGTCTGCCTTGAAGGGCTTGGCGCTGATGCGGTGCTTCAGCGTTTGCCCTTCCAGCAACTCCATAGCGATGAAGGGCTTGCCTTCATGCTCGCCGACCTCGTGAATCGTGCAGATGCTGGGATGGTTCAACGCTGCGGCGGCGCGGGCTTCGCGCTTGAAGCGTTCCAGGGCCTGACTATCCTTGCTCCATTCCTCAGGCAGGAACTTGAGAGCAACCTGACGGCCCAGCGTGGTGTCCTCGGCCTTATAGACCACACCCATGCCACCGCCACCGAGCTTCTCCACGACGCGATAGTGGGAAACGGTCTTGCCAATCATGTAAGGAACCAGCCCTTGCGTACCATGTTAGGCTGCGCTTGCAGCTAAGTCAACGAAATAGGACACGCAATAGGACTAGCCGGGACAGTCCAGTACCGGGACAGGTCCCAAGGCTGCTCTCTGCAGCAACACCTCTGCTTGCTGGATCAACCGCGAAGTGGTCCCGGCTGCAAAACAAGATTTCTTCAAGGTCTCCTGTGCGCATCATGGGTGCTGGGCGCATACTAAATGGATTGGGAATGAAAAGTCGGCTTAGCGCGCCAGACGAGGATCAAGTCGAAAGGCAGGCGGCTTGCTGGTCCTGGGTTGTCAAGCGTCGCCGACATAAAAGGTCCGGCGCGGGGGATCGGCGCCACCCGCGGGGGCGATCTGAGGTACACTACTGGTCGGCCGGAAAATCAAAGCGGAAATTCCGGTCCATTTACCTGGGGGAGTGGCCCATGCCTTCCTTTCGCGGTCTCATGAGAGACGTCTTCAGCGGATTGCTCTTTCGCTTTGTTGCAACAGAACGATCCTGGTTGGGTCTTGCGGTCATTGCCTTCAGCTTAATGGCCTTCAATGGCTGCGGCGGCAGTAGTTCCTCGATCCCACCCCCGCCGCCTTCCCCGACCCCGGAATCCCTCAACGTCACGGCTCCCGGAAACTCATTGATCGTGGGTGACAAGGTCCAGCTTGCCGCGATCTGTACTTACAGCGACGACACAACCCAAGACGTGACCGCCAGCGCGACTTGGAGCGCTGCGCCGGCCGCGGTTGCCACCGTTTCCGACTCGGGCGTGCTGACGGCTGTTTCCGCTGGTTCGGCCACAGTGACGGCGACCTTCAGTACGCTGAGCGGCAATGTTCAAGCCTTTGTTTCCGTGGGGTTGGTCACGCCCGGGGCCTCAGGTTTTTCCTGGGAGAGCGTCAATACGGAGGGAATGGGCTACGTCACGGGATTGGTGGCGCATCCGCTCGCGCCCAATGACATCTACATCCGCACCGACGTGGGCGGCGCCTACCGATTTGACCGCAGCAACCAATACTGGGTACCTCTGCTGGACCAGTACGGCAGGCTGCAGTCGGAAATCTATGGGGTGGAAAGCATTGCCACCGACCCGACGGACATCAACACCGTCTACATCGCAGCCGCACACGGGCGCACCATAACGGGCTCGAATGTCTTTTCGCCTGCCGAGGTGCTGGTCTCGCACGACCGCGGGACGACCTGGAGCGACACTGGGCTGGCGCCGCAAGGGCTCTATATCGGCCCCAATGACGACTATCGCGGCACAACCGGCGAGCGCCTGGCTGTGGATCCGAGCCAGCCCAGCGTAGTCTACTTCGCCACCCGGCAGAATGGTCTTTGGCGGGGAAGTACAAGTGCCACTCCGCCCCTGATGAACTGGTCGCAGGTAGGTGGAGGGTTGCCTGCCAGCACGACCTCCCCTGGCGCCAGTTTCGTTCTGTTCGACACGAGCGCAGGCGTCACCGGCACCGGCGCCACACGTAACCTGTACGCCGGCGTGTACGGTAGCGGTGTGTGGGCCAGCGTGGATGGCGGAATCACTTGGTCCCAGATCGGCAATAATGCGGAGCCCGCACGGGCCGCGGTGGCCACGGACGGCACCTTGTTCGTCACCTTCGGCGGGGACGAGGGCGGAACCACCGGCAGCGTCGGCCGCTACAAAGGCGGCACGTGGACCGACATCACTCCACAGAATAACGGCAAGAGCTACTCCGGAGTTTACTCGGACCCGACCAATCCGGCCGTGCTGGCGGTTGCGGTCAACGCGAACATGCAAATATTCCGCAGCACCGATCAGGGCAATACGTGGAGCGCCATTGCGGTGGGGTCATTCTCTTATCAGCCGGCGTACTACCTGTCCAACGCCACCTCCTGGGGAAACGCTGCGCTCGTGATTGATCCAGCGAATCCGAAGCGAGTTTGGCAGACCAACGGCTACGGCGTCATCGAAACCGAAGATATTACTGCCGCTTCCACGATCTGGACTTGGCAGATGAGCAATCTGGAAGAGTTGGTAGTGCAGAAGACCAAGGTCCCCCCGGTGCAAATGGTTCCCGGAACCACCTTTCCCGGCGCCGACCTGATCAGTGTAGCCGCTGACATGGTGGGATTCCGGTATGCCAGCCGCGACCTTGTTCCCCAGGGCACTATCGAAAGCTTCGCTTACGTGGCTCAGGGCACCGGAATCACGTATTGTGGCTCGCAACCACAGAACGCGGCCTTTGTCGGCTGGGATGAGACCAACGTCTCGAATCCGATGTCTGGCATCACGTCCGACAACGGGCTCACATGGACCCAGATTCCTAACACTAGCCCAGGCACAGCGGGCAAGATTGCCATGGCCTCCGACGACCCGAAGAACATGGTTTGGGCTCCTTACAATGCTACCCCGCAGTACACTCATGACGCCGGTGTGACGTGGCAGCCCGCTTTATATAACGGTACGCCCCTGCCAGCGTCCTGGCAATTAAGCAACCAGTGGTGGGCCGGCGACGTGCTAGCTCCGGACCTCGTGGCTCCGGGCACTTTCTATTATTTCGACAACGGTAATTTTTACTACAGCACCAACGGCGGAGCCACCTGGACGCTGGGCAACGCCACTTGGCCGCAGGACCCGTCCTGGGTCCTCGATGTCAGCATCGTGCCCAATCCTGTCAAGGCCGGCGACGTGTGGATGGCGTTTGCGCCGAACTCCAACCAGCCCTGGACCTACCAGCTCTTGCATTCCACCGATGGCGGCAAGACGTTTTCCCCCCTAAGCACACTTGCAAGCGCCAACTACGTCGCATTTGGCAAGGGCGCCACGGCGACGACGCCGTTTCTCTACGTCCATGGGCAGGGTCCCGGCGCTACGGCCGACGCCATCTACAAATCAGAAGACATGGGTGCGACCTGGGTTCAGATCAGTGACCCCACGCGAATGCAGTTTGGCTTGATCAACGCCCTCGAGGGCGACATGCGAACTCAGGACCTCGTGTATGTCGGCAATAGCGGGCGGGGCATCTTCTACGGGTATGGTCAGGCTTCGGGGATCACGCATCCGAGCCTGCGAAGAAGGCAGCGAGGTTCCGAATCCCACTGGACAGTCCCCTTTGTGACGCCCAACTCCCCAGGAACGATTGCACCCCAGGCGAGGCCCGATTTCGATCAAGTGTCTGCTGTCAGCGCGATAGGACCGCAAGCAGTGCCATGTAGTTGTCCACGAGCAGCCCCTCATAGCCGTTCGGTGTTCCATCCCAGGCTTTCCAATCATAGGTCTTGCCATTGGGACCCCGCCCCTGGAAAACTCCTTCCTCAAAACCCCGCAGCATGGGAAACAGCATGGCATCGGCTTCCTGGCGGCGGCCCAACTGATATAGGGCTTGGAGGGTGAAGTAGGCAAAGTCCCCGGTCGCCGCCCCGTTTTCGTAAATCTGAAAACCATCGGAGCCATCTTCTTTTTCGGGTCCACCCGCGGACTTTGCCAGATCTACGTAGTCCTCCCGGCGAACGGGGATCAAGTTACCGGGCAGCCCGTACTCGAAGCGCGTGTAGCCAACCTCTTTCATCTTCGCCAGGAGGTGGTCCATGATCTGGTTGGCCTTGTCGCGCGGAACCAATCCATAGGTGATGGCCATGCCATTCACGAAGGTGAAGTAGTAATCATGCAGCTTTCCGTCGGCGCTCTTCCAGCCGGCCAGCACGCCGGTGGCGGGATCGTAGAACGTGTCGTAGTAAACGGCGCGGAGCTTTTGGGCGCGTGCGGCATAGAGGTGAGCGTCCTCGGAGTTTTTCGTCTGCCGGGCCATTTCCGCCATTCCCAGCAAGGCGGGGTAAGCGATGGCGTTCGAGTAGGCGTCCTGGTGGCCAAAACCTATCGTGTCCCACCAATTGGCCGGCCGCAGCAGCATCCGCTGGCCGTCAGTCCACGAGCCAGAGTTTCCGCTGGCGGGATATTCGAGCAATCCTTCCCCATCGCGATCCATAGCGAGCATCTTGGTGGCCCAGACCTTCACTCCTGCATAGTTCTTTTGCAGCCACGCCTGGTCCTTGCTGCCGCGCACGTAGTCCCACGCGGCGAGCACCAGCGACGGATAGGTGTCCACGAAGTCGTAGGGCAGGGTCGGTTGACTCGGGTCTGCCACGCCGTACGCCGCCATGCCACCCAGGTAACGGTCGAGCGTCTGCCGGATCAGATCGAGCGCGGTCAAGCCGGTCGCGAGCGGGGGCGTCCGCGCGGCCACGGCGGAATACTCGTAGACGGTAAAGGCACAAACGTCGCTGGCCGCATTGTTGGCAAGAGCGCGGTGTTGGGGACTCAGTTGGAAAATGTTCAGCCAGTTACGCCGAAAACCGTTGAACCGGGCGTCGTGCGCAAGTTCCGGCGGGCCAGGATAAATGGCCACCACCTCCAGGGTGTAGTCGACGCGGGGCATGGCGGCAGAGGCAGGGGGAAAGGTAACCTTCACGTAGTCGTCCGTCCGTTTCTCCCCGCCAAAACGCTGAGCATCGTAGCCGAGCGCCAGCTCTTGGCCCGCGTGGGAAGTGATTCGAAACGTCCCCTGGTCGGGCAGATGCAGAAGCGCCGGGAGGCGGACGCTTCCATCCTCGTTAATGAGGCCAAGAAGTGTTGCATGATTAATCCCGGCGTCGAAATTCAGCACCAGTGGAGGCGCCGGGCTTTCTTTGGAATAGGAGGAGTGCAGATGTATTTGCCGCGTCGAGAATTCAAAAATCCACGCAGGAGGCGCACCCGTTGGCGCATCGGCGGGCCGATATTCGAACCTCGGGCCGACGCGCCGTAGTTCGTAAGACTGGGCGGGTTTCCCCGGCGCGCGCAAGGGGTTCTTGGCGAGCTTTTGGGTGCCCAAGGAATCGACCGCAAGTAGTTTCAAGGCAGGCTGGTCCGACGCCAGTTCGACTCGCATGAAAGGAGATTGGAATTGTGGGGTGTCAACCGGCTGGTTTGCCAAGCCCACTGCGAGGATTGAAAGGACAAAGATAAGTAATGCTAGCGGCTTCAACATAAATCGCTCCATGAAAGGTAAACCGGAATTCGCTCTATGGCCTTCGGACCTCAAAACTTGTTTCAAAAAGCTGCCAAGAAAAAAAACAAACTGAATCACTTTCTTCCCACAGGATGCTTTGGTGTTACTCCCGCCAGCCGAGCCCGCGCATCTTTAACGAACCCAAGGAAGCGGTGTGCGAGTTCTTGAATTCGCTCCACCTGTCGTCGCGCGATGGCATCCGGCGGTATCAAGTCCATCCCGACCCCCAGGGCAGCGGCGCCCGCCAAAATGAATCCGGTTGCCGTATGTTGAGTCACGCCCCCCGACGCGACCAGGGAAACCTGCGGCAACGCCTTCTTCAATGCTTTGATATATCTGTCCCCGCCTACCTGGGAACAGGGAAACACCTTCACGAAGTCCGCGCCCAGTTGCCATGTCGTGAACACTTCCGTCGGAGTGAGCGCACCCGGAATCAACGCGAGGCCCTGCGTGGCTGCGAATTCCGCAACGGAATAGTTGAACACCGGCGCTGTCAGGAAACGCGCCCCAGCATCGAAGGCACGTCTGGCCGTTTCCGTATCCAATACCGTGCCCGCACCCACGATCATTCCTTCATGGGAGCGGACGAGGTGCGAGATCAAGTCAATCGTTTCCGGTCCCTCCACGCTAATCTCCAATATGGGGATGCCGCCGCCGGCCAGCGAATCGGCGGCAAAACCGGCGTCTTCCCTGGAAGAGACCCACACTGCCGGGATAATGCCAACTTCCTGGATGCGCGCGCAGATTTCTTTTTTATTCAAGGCTCCTACACCTCTCTCTCCATATCCGGCTCCGGAAGCCGGTCACCCTCACGCGCAAACCAGGAATAGAGGGTCGGCAGGAGGAAGATACTGAGTATCAGATCGGAAATCAGGCCGCCCACGATCACGATAGCAAAGGGGCGCTGGGAGTCGGACCCGATTCCATGGGAGAGCGCGGCGGGAAGCAAGCCCAGGGTTGCGACGAGCATCGTCATCATAATGGGCCGCAGTCTCAGCACCGCCCCTTCCACCGCGGACTGTTCAATCGTGAAACCCCGAGCTCGAAGCTGGTTGATGTATTCGAGCATAATCACCCCGGTCTGCACCGAGACGCCAAAAAGCGCCAGAAAACCCACGCCCGAGGACACGCTGAAATTCGTATGGGTCACCAGCAAAGCCAGCAGGCCCCCGAGAGGGGCCATCGCCACGTTGGTCATAATCAACAGCGACCATTTGACGGAGCCAAACATCGTGTACAGGATGATGAAGATCACCAGGATGGTGACGGGAAGCACGATCAGGAGGCGATGTTGTGACCGCACCTGGCTTTCATATTCGCCCGCCCAATCGATCGTATAGCCGGGCGGCAACTTAACGGAGGCATGGACCTTCCTCATCGCTTCCTGGACCGTGCTCCCCAGGTCCCGGCCCCGCACGCTGAATTTAACCGCGACGTAACGGGAATTCCCTTCGCGATAAATCTCCGAGCCGCCGTCTGTCTCGCTCACCTGGGTTAATTGCGCCAGCGAAACCCGCTCACCGCTGGGGGAAAGTATGCGGATTCTCTCGATGGCTTCCTTGGTATCGCGATACTCCGGCAAATAGCGCAGGACCAGGTCATACCGCTGTTCTCCGATCAGCACCTGGTTTAGGGCGGTACCTCCCACGGCGGTTTGAATCGCATCTTGAACGTCAGAAACGTTGATGCCAAAACGCGCGGCTTGCTCGCGATCGACCTCAAAATTCAGGTTGGGCTGACCGAGAACTCGAAACAGCCCCAAATCCTCGATGCCTTTGATGTCCCGCATGGCGGCGACAATTTCGTCGCCTTTCTCTTCCAGAGTTTTCAGGTCGTCGCCGTAGATCTTCACGGCCAAGGCGCCTTTGACGCCACTCACCGCCTCTTCCATGTTGTCGGCAATGGGCTGAGAGAATCCCCAGAAGACGCCGGGTATATTCTCTAACTCGCGGTCCATCGCGGCGATGAGTTGGTCCTTATCCTCGTGAAAAACCGGACGCCACTTACCTTTGGGCAGGAGATCCACAAAAAACTCCATATCGAAGAAGCCGGTGGTGTCCGTGCCATCGTCGGGACGGCCGATCTGGTTAACCACTTGGGGAACCTCCGGAAAAGAGCAAAGCACCTCACGGGCCTTTTGCGCGACGCGCGCGCTCTCCGTGGGGCCGGTGCTGGGGGCCAAGGTGCCGCGCACCCAAATGGCGCCTTCGTCCAAATGTGGCAAAAACTCTGAGCCGATCACTCCGCCGAAAGCCAGACATATCGTACATACAAACAGAGCCACGGCGGCACCCAAGGTGAACGAGCGATGGCGAACTACCCAAGTCACACTTTTTCTATAGCGGTCCGTCAGAAAAACCATCAGGGGATTCTTCCATTCCTTGATGCCCGAACGGAAGAGCACGCTGGCCAGGGCAGGAGCCACTGCCATGGAGAAAATCAATGCGCCGAGCAAGGCAAAGGCTACCGTCCACGCCATGGGCCGGAACAACTTTCCTTCCACCCGTTGCAAGGTGAAAATCGGCATATAGGCGGTAATAATGATGGCGATGGCGTAAAAGACCGGCCGCTGCACTTCATGCGCGGCTTCCCGGATCCTTTCCATGGTGGTTCGTGCGCCTGTCGCAGGGCGACTCAGATGGCGAACGATATTCTCGATCATGACCACTGCACCATCGACTACCATGCCAAAATCCAGCGCCCCAAGGGAAAGCAAGTTGGCGGAGATGTGCCTGAAATCGAGACAGATGGAAGCAAAAAGCAAGGAAAACGGTATGGTGATGGAGACGATCAAGGCGCCGCGGAGATCGCCCAGAAAAATGAAGAGAATAATCACCACCAGGATCATTCCCTCAGACAGATTGTGCAGCACCGTGTGCGTCGTGTAATGCACCAGGTCATCGCGGTCCAGGTAGGGGACGATTTTCACTCCGGGCGGCAGGATGTGGTCATTGATCCTGTGTACAGCGGCGTGGATGCCATCCATCGTGGCCTCCGTCTCCGCCGCTTTGCGCATGAAGACGATTCCCTCCACAACGTCGTTATTGTCAACCACGACGCCATCCGCTCGATGAATCGCCATCCCGATCTGGCCCAGGCGAATCTTCGGGCCCTGCGTGACCACCGCAATGTCCTTCATGCGGATGGCCGTCCCCTTCTGCGTTTTGAGCAACGTCCTTTCGATGTCGGAAACATGCCCGACTAGCCCCACTTCGCGCACATTGATCTGCTGAGAACCCTGTTCAATAAAGCTGCCCCCGCCGTTGGCATTTGCGTTGCTCAGTTGCTGCTCGACCTGAGCCAGGCTCAAACCGTAGGAAACCAACTTGTCGGGGTCCACGCGAATCTGATATTCCTTTGTAATACCGCCAAAAGAGGAGTCGTCTACCACATCCGGCGCCGCCCTCATGTACTTGCTGACCACCCAGTCCTGGAGTGATTTGAGCTCCATAAGGTCGTAGTTAGGATTGGTGCTCTCCAGCGTGTACCAGTAGACTTGGCCAACCGGGCTGTAATCGGGGCCAATCTGGGCGGAAACATTGGGAGGCAGCGTCACTTGCGAAAGGCGTTCCAGAACTTTCTGGCGGTCCCAGTCATTATTGGAATTATCATCGAAAATCAGGTTGACCACCGAGAGTCCCGCCAGCGAGGAGGAGCGCACATGCAGAAGGTAGGGAATTCCGTTCATCTGAATCTCGATGGGAATGGTGATCTGTTGCTCAACCTCTTCGGCCGCCCGTCCGGGCCACTGGGTGATCACCTGAACCCAGGTGTTAGCAACATCCGGGTAGGCTTCTACCGGCAGGTTCTTGAAAGAGACGACACCGCGCACAAGGAGTAGCAGCGCGATACCCAGGACCACGAAACGGTTGTTGAGAGCGAAATCGAGCAACGATTGGATCATTGCTGTTCCATCGAGTTCTGAAATTCCAGAGCGTTAGCCACCACCTGCTGGCCGGGGGCAATTCCCGAAAGGATTTCCTGCATGTTGCCGGCGAGCATGTCGCCGGCTTTCACTTCCACCCGCCGGAATTTGTTGCCCCCGGCCGGCAAGTAAACCCAATCACGGTCGTGCAAATGCAAGATAGCCGTGGCGGGCACGGCGGCGTATTTGTTGCGATCCAGGCCATGAAAGGTGACCGTCGCGAACATGCCCGGGCGCATCAGGCCGGGATTGTTGACTTCGATCCGCACCTTCGCCGTACGGATATTCGGATCCAGCACCGGACCAATATTGCTGATGGTTCCGGTGAACACTTTATCGGGGTAGGCGTTCAGCCGAATGTCGGCCGTGTCCCCCACGCGCACAAAGGGGAGATCGTTTTCGTAAACGTCGCAGAGTATCCATACATGCGAGAGGTCGGAGATTGTAAACGGATTCGGTGAATTCAAGCCCTGCACTCCGCCGGCATTAGTGATCTCCTGGTCGGTAATCACTCCCGATATCGGAGCACGAATATCGACAACTCCCGAGGGTTGGTCAACTTGAGGGACGCCTAACACACGGAGTTTCTCGGTGGTAGTCTTAACGTCCACTTGCGCCTTCGATTCCGTGTCTTCCGCGACCTGAAGATCGTTGAGAGAGATAGCGCCTTTCCCAAAGAGGAGTTGCGCGCGTTCGAGCTGCGTGTGCGCCAGCTTTTCATCCGCGACGGCCTTCTGGTAATCAGAAAACGCGCCGGAAACATCCGGGCTTTGTACCCGCAAAAGGACCTGTCCCTTCTGCACCTGGTCGCCCAATCGCGCTTTGATCTCCACAACCCGGCCGGTGGCCAAGGTGACAACGGGAACGTTTCTCGAAACGTCCGGATTCACCGTTGCGGTGACCCTCAATTCCGTTGAAGAGATATGCTCGGTGGCGACGGTCAATGGGAACTTGTCGGGACGATCGACCGGAAAAACAGAGGTGTCCTCCACATGCTCGACTTTCAAGGGCGGCGGGGCGCCGGCATCCGGATTTTCCGGGGAATTCTTACAGCCGACGAAAAGCGCCGGAACCAACAAAAACGGAATCAGGATTATTATTCGTCTAGCCCTCATGGCAGCACCTCATGTCCGACCGCCAGGTTCAATTGGTTCGCCGGCTCCGGCTACCCTGTACATTATATATGTGGCGCAAGTGTGAGAACCACGGGTTAGATGGTGGGATTCCCGGACTGCGGCATCTGTCCTCCCTCAGTCGGACGGGCGTTAAGGACAGCCGTGGTTACCGGCTGCGCCACCCGCGCTTGTTTCTCAGTTGCCGGGTTTTATGAGTTTCACAAGTGTTTGCGTCGGGTTTCGAGGATTCTCCATCCGGAGCAAGTTGTCCGTTCTCATTCGGATCACTTCCATCCACTCGGGATGGGTGAGGATATAGAACTGCTCATTCTTAATGGCCTCGAAGACGATATCAGCCACCTGGAGAGGAGGCATCGCCGCCTCGATGGCGGCCTTGAAGAAGTTCAATCCGGCCCGCATCTCCGGGCTCATCTCAACGGGTTCGTTTTTGAGACTCGCTGGTCTGTTCTGCTCGGCATTGACGATGTTTGTCCGAACAAGGCCCGGGCAGAGGACCGATGCCTTGACCAGCCCGCCTTGCCGTTGGAGTGCCAAGTAGAGGCTTTCGGAGAGGGCCACCACACCGTGCTTGGTCACCGAGTAAGGAGCGGATGCGCCCCCCACGACCAGCCCCGCGGCCGAGGCCGTATTGACGATGTGGCACTCCACGTTCTGAGCAAGCATTAGAGGGGTGAACACCTTGACCCCGTGGATCACACCCCACAGGTTGACGCCAATGGCCCACTCCCAATCGTTCCATGTTGCCTCCCACGGGGACCCGCCGGCGCCGATGCCGGCATTGTTGAACAGCAGGTGCACTTGGCCGAACGCATCGAGCGTGCGGTTGGCCAACTGCTCCACGTCGTTCCGCTTCGAGACGTCGGTTCTCACCCCGAGCACAGTTCCGCCCAGGCCTTTCAATTCGGTCTCAGCCTTGGCGAGGTTCGCATCGTTGATGTCGCCAAGCACCACTTTCATGCCTTCGTTAACACAACGCTCGGCTATCCCCCGTCCGATGCCGCTCGCCGCACCCGTAATCACCGCGACCTTACCTCTGAACTCTTTCATGCTGTCCTCACCTTCATACTTTCAATTTCTTTTAGAATAGTTCAGCTACTGTTGAAAGTGCTAGTGGGGACGTTTATCACCTTGACTGTCGCGGAGCGGGCGCGCGCGCCAATCATCGGGCTGAGGTAGGGGCTGCCCTTGTACTTTGCCCGGTAGGCGTCGTCGATGCGCTCGTTGATGTTCCCGTCGACCGGCTCGAAGTTGACCTCCTTCGTCATGCCGGCGGCAGTGATCCGCCCCGCCTTCTGCCGCAAGGCGGCCTGATACCAAGAAGATTTCCGCCCGTTGTACGCCCGCACGTAGAGCGCGTCGTCGACCACAACGGACCAAATCCATGTCGGGGTGCCGTACGTCACCCCATCCTCACGGAACGGTGAGATGTGCAGGTCATCGGCCTCAGCAATCTTGTGCAGTTCGTCTTTGGACCATGTGGTCATCGTGGGATCTCCTCAGCGCATGATGAAGCCGCCGTCCACCGAGATGGACTGACCAGTCACGTAGCTTGCAGCATCACTGCAAAGCCACAGAACAGCATCAGCAATCTCCTCGGGGCGGCCAACCCGTCTCATCGGGATGCTCTTCTCCATCGCCTTGAGGGCTTCTCCTTGACCGCCCGCCACCATCTGGTCGGCCATCGGTGTCCAAATGAGCCCTGGGCATACGGCATTGATACGAATGCCCCTTGCAGCGTATTCGAGAGCCGCGCTCTTGGTGAACCCAAGTACTCCGTGCTTGGCGGCGTGGTAGATCCCACGCTCGGCGCCTCCCACAAGTCCCCCAAGCGAAGAGCAATTGACGATGGCGCCACTCCCTTGTTTGTGCATCTGTTGCAATTCAAACTTCATGCAACTCCATACACCGCGGAGATTGATCCCCATCACCCGGTCGTAATCTTCCCGGGTAGTATCAGCAGTCTCTGCGAGGACATTTTGAACGCCGGCATTGTTGTAGGCCGCATCGAGGCGTCCGAAAGCGGCGACTGTCTGTTTCACCATTGCTTCCACCTGCGCGTCTTCGGACACGTCACAGCGGATGGCGAGTGTCTTATGACCTTTATTGGCAAGCTCCCTGGCTGCGGATTGCGCGGCTTCCTCATTCCAGTCCGCCAACACCACGGAGGCACCTGATTCAGCAAAAGCCCTGGCTGTCGCAAGACCCAGTCCAGATCCGGCGCCTGTAACTAGTGCGACTTTGTTTTCAAAAGATATGTTCACAACGAGTTCCTCATTTTTTCTAACGGGTTGTATCCAGTTTTCTTGTAGAAGTTCTCCTGGTTCTTAAGCAGTTCGCTCCTTTGCATGCGGGCCGCTTACAGGCCGGTCATTTTCTCCAAGCGTTCTGGATACCGAGCTCCTTCCACCTTGATCTTCGACGCAGCGGCATCGATGTCGCGCAGGTCTTCGGGCGTCAGTTGGATCGACACCGCTCCGATGTTCTCTTCCAGGCGGCTTAGCTTCGTCGTGCCGGGAATTGGAACGATCCACGGCTTTTGCGCGAGTAGCCAAGCCAGTGCGATCTCAGCAGAAGTCGCGTTCTTGCGATTCGCAATGCTGCCGAGCAGGTCGATCAGCGCCTGGTTCGCCTTGAGAGCCTCCGGCGTAAAGCGAGGCAGCGTGCTGCGGAAATCGGAGCTGTCGAATTTCGCGTTTTCGTCCATCTTGCCCGTGAGGAAGCCCTTCCCAAGCGGGCTATAAGGCACGAGACCAATCCCCAGTTCCTCGAGCGTGGGTATCACTTCCTGCTCCGGCTTCCTCCACCACAAAGAGTATTCGCTCTGCAGTGCGGTGAGCGGCTGGACCGCGTGTGCGCGGCGAATCGTCTTTACGCCTGCCTCGGAAAGTCCGAAGTGCTTGACCTTACCGGCTTGAATCAGTTCCTTCACAGCGCCGGCGACGTCTTCGATCGGCACGCTCGGGTCAACCCGATGCTGATACAGCAAGTCGATGCTCTCCACCCGAAGCCGCTTGAGCGACCCTTCCACAGCCTCCTTGATGTGCTCCGGCCGGCTATTCAGACCTGCCGCTCCTGGCCGGTTATCGCTGCCACTGAGGTCGAACCCGAACTTCGTGGCGATCACCACCTTCTCCCGGAAGGGAGCAAGGGCTTCGCCCACGAGTTCTTCGTTGATGTACGGGCCATAGACTTCGGCAGTGTCAAAGAATGTGATGCCACGTTCCACGGCGGCATGGAGAAGAGTGGTCATCTCCTGCTTGTCTTTGGGCGGGCCATAAGAAAAGCTCATTCCCATGCAGCCGAGCCCGAGAACTGAGACTTCAAGATTGCTTTTTCCAAGTTTACGTTTTTGCATTGTTTCTCCTATCGAGAACGTTTCTCTCATCCCGAGATTAGGACCAAATGGCTTGGAGGCGGTACCCCGATCCTTCCTAATCATTGCCTAATCCTGTCGGTTCACAACGTTTTGTGGACACGTCTGCCGGTTTCGCAGTACTCTGGATTCGTTAAAGGAGTAATGCATGGGACAAGCGGAGAATCGAAGGATTACGAGAGAAGAGCAACCTTCACGGCTGGTGGCGGTACGCACTGAACTGACGCGCAAGATTGCTGGCCAAATTCCACAGGCAGGAGAAAAGGCAACCGCCATACCAGGTCTCACGCTCTACCGGCGAACCGCGCCGACCGCTTGCAACCCTGCCACGTACGAACCCAGCCTGACTGTTTTCGTTCAAGGGCGAAAGCGCATAAACCTTGGGGGAGCGACGTACATATGCGACGAATCCACATTCCTCCTGACCTCTGTTGACGTGCCCGTCGTGAGCCAAATCGTCACAGCAAGCGAAGCGGTACCGCTGCTCTCGTTGCGCCTGGCACTCGAAATGCCCGTAGTTCGAGAGATCCTCAGCCGAGACGAGTTCCCTGAACCTGCGGTCTCCTCTCAAGCTCGTGGCATCGCGATCGGGAAGACAACGGTCGAGTTGCTGAGCGCCTGTTCCCGGCTCATGGACCTCCTTGACGCTCCGGAGGACATACCGTTCCTCAGCAACACCATTCAGCGTGAGATCGTGTACCGCTTGCTTCGAGGTCCTCAAGGGGAGCGTCTACGCGCGATCGCCACGCTGGGCGACCAAAGTCACAGAACGGCAAAGGCCATTGCTTGGCTCAGAACCAATTACGCCAGACCGTTGCGTGTCGAGGAACTCGCAGCAGTTGCACGCATGGGGATGTCAACACTGCACCATCACTTCCGGGCCTTGACCGCGATGAGCCCGCTCCAATACCAGAAACAGCTTCGATTACATGCCGCACGCGACCGAATGCTCATGGACGGCCTCGATGCTGCGAGTGCGGCCTTCGAAGTCGGTTATGAAAGCGCGAGTCAGTTCAACCGCGAGTACAAACGCTTCTTTGGCCAACCTCCAATGCGGGATATTAAATCGCGACGGCTCGTCGAGTCCGCAGCAACTCGCGGCTGAGCCATTCGCTCCAACGTCAGGCGGCTGGAGATTCCGTGATTACAAAGCTCCTGAGAACTCCGCTTAGCGCGCCAGACGAACATCAAATCGAAACGGAGAAGGCTTGCCGATCAGGAGTCTTGAGAAGTCCGCATGGCGAGGGTTAAGAAGGAAGTTGTACTCGGAAGGGAGGGTGGCGCTGGGAACCTGCAAAACCGCTGACCTACCAGCCCTGGCCCACGCGTCTCCGATTTCGCGAGCTTTCCTGGGTGGGGGATCGGCTCGCCAATTTCTCGGTAGCTGCGATGAGCCGATTTTGACGACTAGGGATTCGTCGATTCCGACTTCAAACACGAAATAATCGTGAAGCAACTCGGAGGAGTCGAGATGGACAACCATCTCGAGAGCAGCCAGGGACTGAAACAAATCGACCTTCTTATGCCAGCTCCCAAGGCGAACGGCGCGGTGGATTGATTTGCGCGTTGGCCGCTTCGAGGTCGCCGGCGCGGGCGTCGGCGAGGCCTACGATGCGCTCCTGCTCGGCATCCCATTCCAGCCTGGTTGACATTCGCACGGCGATGGCGCCCAGCAGCACGGCTTCCACCACCTTCTGCTCGAACTCGAAATTCGCCCGCGGCGGCGCACCCCCGCGGATGGCATCGAGCCACTCCTGGTAGACTCCGGGGGATTTCAACAGATCGTCCGAAGGCGGCTCGAACGCTTTCATCCGGCTGGCGGGAATCAAGCGCGGATTCTGGCCCTCAAACCCACAGAGGATTTTGCCGCGGTCTCCCACCAGCAGCATGCCTTCGCCGTCTTCGACATCGCTCATGCGCTCGTCCGGCGGCAACTCCTTTGGACGGGGCGGGCGCAGATCTCCGTCATACCAATGGATAGTCACCGGCGCGCGGTCTCCGCGGGCGGGAAATTCCCAGTGGACGAGCGAGCCCACCGGATAAGTCTCCAGAAAGCGTGGTGTGGAGCTGCCCTCAACGCTGATCGGTGAGGTCAAACCGAGCACACGGAACATGGTGTCAAAGCTGTAGTTGCCCATGTCACCGATGGCGCCCACGCCGAAGTCAAACCATCCGCGCCATACGAAAGGCAGATAGACGTGACTGTAAGGGCGCACGGGGGCAGGGCCAAGCCACAAATCCCAATCCAATCCCTCCGGCACGGGATCGGAGGTCTTGGGCCGCTCGATGCCCTGGGGCCAGTACGGCCGCTGGGACCAGTTGTGCACCTCGCGCACCTGCCCGATCACTCCCGCCGCGACCCATTCCGTGAGCAACCTTGTGGCCTCGGAGGCTTCGTTCATTATCGCCACCTGCGTGGCCAGCTTCGTTTCCCGCGCCACTTGCGCCATGAGGCGGGCTTCGTGAATGGTGCGAGTCATGGGCTTTTGGCAGAATACGTGTTTGCCGCGCCGCATCGCGGTGATGGAAATCTGGGCGTGCCAATGATCGGCCGTGCAAACCACCACGGCGTCCAAGTTCTTCTCCTTGTCGAGCAGTTCGCGGAAGTCGTTGTACGCCGCGCATCCCGTATAGCCGGGGAGCTTCCGCGTCTTGCCGTAGTAGGCGTCCACCAGGCGCCGAGCGGGCTCGCGGCCGCAAGTCGGGCCTTTCCAATCCGACCCCCAGGCTGCGTCGTTCAGCAGCCTCCGCTCTTTGCCCACCAACTCACCCTCGCCCCACTCGGAATAGTCGCTGCTCTCGCGGTTCACGTCGCAGACCGTCACCACCTGCACGTCCGGCATTCTCAAAAAGTCCATCATCACGCGCGTGCCTTGCGCGCCTACGCCAATGCAAGCGATGGCGATCTTATCGTTAGGCCCCACCGGCCCGCGAGCGTCCCATGCCCCGGCAACGCGCCGCGGCAGATTGGTGAGCGCCGCAGCCGCAGCAACGCTTCCCTCCAGGAACTCCCGCCGCGTGGTTCGTGCGGTTTCGGTCTCTCGTCCTTCCTTCATGGTCCCCTCCTCCTCCCGTGATTCAAGGCTTCTCCCGAGCGCTTGGCCCTGGGCGTTCAACCCGTTAAGGGTAGTTTAGCCACCGGAGCCAAGAGAGGATACATCCACAAAACGAAAAAAGGAACACCAAGTTTGGAAAGCTGGACACCTTCTAAGCGGTGGGGAACAGACCGCCGAGGTTGAGGATAATCACCGACCCCACGATCAAGGCAATGCCGGCCACCAGAAGTTTCCGGGTCTTTGGCGAGGTCGCTTTCCACTCGCCCGTAAGAATTCCAAGCAGATTGGAGGCAAGGATGATCGATGCCGTTAAGAGCACGTACCCAAGCGATGTCCCGTACCTTCCGGCCAGGGTTGCTCCGATTCCGTACCCGCCCATTCCGCCCAGCCACAATAACGCCATGGCAATTCCCAGGAGCGTCTCCTTCGGCCACCCGGCTTGATGGAAGAGCGACCAAGTGCGGTTGCGAACAAGCAAATAAAGGCAGTAGAGAAGATTGGGAATGAAGCCGGCGCCGAGAACCAGGGCCCAGACGGCGTAGGTCGCGTTGACGGGATTGGCGCCCAGGGCCATGCTTCTTCGCAAAAGCCCTCCACCGAAAACAAAACCCAGGTTGAGGTTGGCGCCGAATATGCCGGTGAAAATGCAGATTCCAAGGCCCAGCAGAAAGCTACGCCCGCGCTCATTGCTTGGGGTTGGCGCTTTCGCCTGTTCCTTTTCCCTACGGTTGCCGGCGGCGCCGCAGAAAGATAAGCCCGCAATCAGAACCGGAATGCTCACGAGCAGCAGGAGACCGCGCGGTTGAAGCAAGGCAGCGGGGTTCAGCACCAGCAGCGGGACCAGCGAACCGCCAAGACAGGAGAGCCCACAGACCACCGAAATAGCCAGCGCCATTCCGACCGCGCTAATCCCCAGACCAAAGGTTACTTGGGCGATCCCCCAGAAAAAGCCGAAAACCAAGGGATACAAGAGCATCCCTGGCGCCGCGCCCCGATACACTTCTGCCAGCCGGGGGACAAATCCACTCGCCATCAGCCAGGGCAAGAGGAGGAGGGCGGCAAAGGCAAAAACCAGCCAGGTGTTTTCCCACCGCCAGCGGCGGGAGTATTTCATGGGCGCCGGGAAGCTACCGTTCAACACCCCACTCACGAAGATGATCGCCATGCCAAGCCAGAAGTGGCCACTCATCTCGATTCCTTGGAACAGCGGGAGTTTTGAGGTCGAGTCAGCATGTAGTGAAACGGGACTAAAATCGGGCTGCTCTTATCTCCATCACGGGAGGCGCATTTTAAGGCGCTGGTGGGCGCGAATCAAGGGAATTGTTAACTCGAGAAGGCTGGAGGCGCGGGTGAGAATCGAACTCACGCATAAAGGTTTTGCAGACCTCTCCCTTACCACTTGGGTACCGCGCCGGAAGAGCAGTGACGAGTGATGAGTGACGAGCAAAACCCACAACACGATTCGTTCCTACTCGTCACTTGTCACTCGTCACTTGTCACTGAATTTTGGAGCGGGAAACGGGATTCGAACCCGCGACTTCGACCTTGGCAAGGTCGCACTCTACCACTGAGTTATTCCCGCCCGATCAGCAACCTTACCTCTCCTCGTGAGATTATAGGAAGCGGTGAAGAGCAAAGTCAAGCGGGTTGCAGCCCGGGCAGTACTGCCATTTGGAATCGTATTCTCCTGCCCAACCCCGGTCATTCCCGCGAAAGCGGGAATCCAGTGCGTGGATCGGACTTTGGAAGGCCTGCGGAGTGGATTCCCGCCTTCGCGGGAATGACTGCAACCCGCGGGTGGATTCCCGCTTTCGGGGGGAATGACTGCGGCTTGGAGCGCCCATCTCTCGCAAATGACGCCACTACGCCCGCTCGCCTTGCGGGTGCACCGCCTCGGTGGGAGCCTCCACAGGCTGGGCTGCATCGCGCAAGAACTTGGCCGACTCCTCCGGCGATGTGGGATTAATGTAGAAGCCCGTGCCCCATTCAAAGCCGGCGACTTTGGTCAGTTTGGGCATGATCTCCAGGTGCCAATGGTAGTAATCCTCTGCGGGTTCCCCGATGGGCGCGGTATGAATGATGTAGTTGTAAGCAGGCCACTCCAGCACGCGGTCGAGACGTGACAGCATATCCTTCAAAATCGGAGCGAGCTGCTCGAACTCGGCTTTCTGGGATTGCTCGAAGGCGCATTGGTGGGTCTTGGGGATGATCCATATCTCGAAGGGGAATCTTGGAGCGAAGGGGGCGATAACTACGAAGGCCTGATTCTCTGCGATCAGGCGCGCGCTCTTTTCCTTCTCCTGCTGGAGGATATCGCAAAAGATGCACCGCTCTTTGAAGTTGTAGTGCTCGCGCGCGCCGTCCACCTCTTCGCGGACGCGCTTGGGGACAACCGGCAGTGCAATGAGCTGGGAGTGGGTATGCTCGAGCGAGGCGCCCGCAGCCTCACCGTGGTTCTTGAAGATCAGGATGTACTTGAAGCGCCGGTCCTTCTCGAGGTCCAGAATGCGATCGCGGTAAGCCCAAAGCACGTCCTCGACGCGCCGCGTGGGCATGGTGGCCAAGGTGAGGTTGTGCTGCGGTGTCTCGATAATGACCTCGTGCGCCCCGATGCCATTCATTTTGTCGTAGAGGCCTTCACCCTGCCGGTTGAGTGTCCCCTCGATGCCCAGCGCCGGGAACTTGTTGGGCACCACGCGCAGCGACCAGCCGGGAGTGTTCGGCGCGCTACCGTCGCTGCGGTAGGCATGAATTTCCGGTGGCGTTTTGCTTTCGTTGCCATAGCAGAATGGACAGAAGCCCCCGCCGCGGATCTGGACTTTATCCCGGACGAAATCCGTCGGCCTCGTGGCCCGGCCGGTAGCAATGATGACCCACCGCCCGGTGATCGGGTCTTTTCTCAGTTCAGGCAAAGGGTATTCTCCTTCTCACAACGTAGGGGCAACCCTTGTGGTTGCCCAGGGCGGCCACAAGGGCCGCCCCTACAATGGCGATTCAAGCTTCGAACGCATTCTTGATCAGCCGAACCTGCCAGCCCTTCTCCGGGTGCAATGACACACTCACAACATCAAAGCGACAACTCATGGGTTTTCGCCGGAGTTGCCGCAAATACTCCTTGGCTGCTTGGATAACCCGCTTCTGTTTGATCTCGGAGACTGCTTCCTCGGGCCGACCCGCTGCCTCGGAGGTCCGAGTCTTCACTTCCACAAAGGCCAGGATGGGCCCCTCCCACCCCACCAAGTCGAGTTCTCCCGCCCCTGAACGGGCGCGCCAGTTTCGCGCCACTACAGTATATCCTGCTTGGCGCAGATACCAATAGGCCAGAGTTTCGCCGCGGACACCGAGGTCCAGAATCTCGGATTTGCCCCGCGCTTGCGGCAGTAATGAGGCCGCCCTTTGCGCTCGCTGACGCTCTTTCCATGCCAGCGCGCGATACATCAATCTCGCCCACAAACTCATTATCTCTCGACCTCGGAGAGGCAAGCGTCGAGGATTTCGAGCGCGATATCCGCGTGCTCCCGCTCGATGAGCAAGGGCGGCATCAGGCGCACCGTGCTTTCCCCGCAGCCCAGGACGAGCAAGCCCTGGTGGAAGGCCTTCTCGATGACTTGCCGGCGCGCCTCCGGGTTAGGCTCGCGCGTTTGCTGGTTTTTGACCAACTCCATTCCCATCATCAAACCACGCCCCCGCACGTGGCCCACCACAGGATGTTTGTGTGGCCAGTCCGCCAGCCGGCCCATGATGTATTCTCCCATGCGCGCGGCATTCGCAACATACTTTTCTTCCAGCAGCCGAATAGTTTCCAGCGCCGCCGCGCAAGCCACGGGGTTGCCTCCGAAGGTGGAGGCGTGCGCGCCCGGACCCCAATCCATCAACTCCGCGCGGGCTATCGCGACGCCCAGGGGCAGGCCGGAAGCGATGCCCTTCGCCGTGACCAGGATGTCAGGAACAACGCCGAAATGATCACAGGCCCACATCTTCCCGGTGCGGCCCATTCCGCACTGAACTTCATCGAAAATAAGAAGGATGCCGTGACGATCAGCCAACTGCCGCAGCCGCCCCAGAAAGCCCGGAGGAGGCACGATGTATCCGCCTTCACCCTGGATCGGCTCCACCACAATCGCCGCGACTTCATCCGCGGGGACGGAGGTCCTGAAGAGCTGTTTCTCAATGAACTCTGTGCAGTCACAATCGCATGCCTGCTGGGGCGCGCGATGTCCGGCGGGACAGCGGTAGGGGTCCGGGTACGGAACGTGCGTCACTCCGGACAGCAAGGGGCCAAAACCGCGCCGCTGGACGGCTTTACTCGCGGTCAGGGAGAGCGCGCCCAAGGTGCGGCCGTGGAACGCGCCCAGGAACGCAATCAAACGATGGCGCCGGGTGTGGTAGCGGGCCATCTTTATGGCGGCTTCAATGGCCTCGGCGCCGGAATTCCCAAACACCACCCGCTTGGGGAATTTGCCCGGTGTGATCTCCACCAGTTTCTCCGCGAGTTGGGCCAGTAAGGGATAGTAGAAATCCGTGCCGGACATGTGAATCAGCGTTTCCGCCTGGCGCTGGATGGCGCGCACCACGTCGGGGTGACAATGGCCCGTTGACACCACTGCGATGCCCGCCGCGAAATCCAGAAACACATTTCCATCCACATCTTCGACGCTCACGCCTTGGCCCCGCTGGGCGACCAGAGGGTAGTCCCGCGTATAAGAAGGCGAGATGAATTGGCGGTCGAGAGCCAGAATCTTCTGGGCTTCCGGACCGGGAAGGGGTGTTTTGATTGAAGGGACCTTTCTCTCCATGTGAATCCTCCTTTGTGCTGCCTTTTAGCAGGTGCGGTTGTTTGTCAGGCTGAAGGGGGCAGGATACACAGCGGGAAGTTAGTCCCCGCCAAAAAGGTTGGGACGGGCTAACAAGGGAAGTCTGAGTCGCAGGCTAGACATGACTACTTCCGTTTCCAACGGGTTCCAAGCTTACTATCTTCAAGTATAACACCGGCCTTCTGAAGACTCTGGCGGATTTCATCGGCGCGGGCAAAACTACCCTTGCGTCGCATCTCGTCACGTTCCGCAACCCATCTCGAGATTTCCCCGTCGGAGGACAACCCCATCCCCACCGCGCCGGTGTGCCCATTCCCCATCGCCGCCTGATCGGGGGCCTCGAGCGGGCGCGAGACGGGAACTGCCCGGCTGGCATCGCAGGGCTTGATGAATCCAAACTTCACCAGCTTTTCGTGGTCGTTGTCTTCGAGGACAGAGAAGATGCGGTCCCAGCGCTCCAGCGTGCCCAGATAGGCCGCGCGGTCGCCCGCCCGGAATTCGCCGTGGTCCATGGCGGTGTTTCCGTCCCGCACCATGGTGAAGACCGCGCCAAGGGCTTCGGCGGTGTTCAAGTTGTCGTCCATGGCATCTTCAAAGGCCTGGCAGGCGGCGCGGGCACGATCCTGCAAAGGCGTATTCTCACCCGCAGGGAAAGACTCTCTGGTTAACCGGAAGCGGAAATTCCTGAGCCTGTCGATGGATTGTTGCGCCTGGTGCAGGCCCTCGAAGGTGAAGTTCAAATGCCGGCGGTAAGGGACAGAGGCCAACAAATATCGGATGGCTGAGGGCTTGAAACCCTTGGCTAACAGGTCGCGCAGGGTATAGAAATTCCCCAGCGATTTCGACATCTTCTCGCCGTTGACGATCAGATGTTCGGCGTGCAGCCAGTAGCGCACGAACGGCTTGCCTGTGGCCGCCTCGCTTTGCGCGATTTCGTTCTCGTGATGGGGGAAGATAAGATCCACGCCCCCGGAGTGAATGTCAAAAGTCTCACCCAGGTATTTCATGGACATCACGGAACACTCGATGTGCCAGCCGGGTCGCCCGGGCCCCAGCGGCGTCTGCCAAAAGGGTTCGCCTTCCTTAGGCGCCTTCCAGAGCGCAAAGTCACGGGCGTCGTTCTTGTCGTACTTGTCCGAATCAATGCGAGCCCCGTCGCGGATGCCCGAAAGGTCGATCTTGGTCAGTTGGCCATAGTTCTTGAAGGCGGCCACACGGAAGTAGATCGAGCCCTCACTCGCGTAGGCGTAACCTTTTTCAAGCAGAGTCTGGATCACCTTCACCATGTCATCGATCGAGTCGGTGGCGCGCACCACGATTTCAGGATCCTCGAGGCTGAGGAGTTGGCGATCCATTTTGAAGGCTTCGATGTATTTCTCGGTGTACTCGCGCAACGACAGGCCGGCGGCTTGGGAATTGCGGATGGTGTTGTCGTCCACATCCGTCAAGTTCATGACATGCCTGAGCGTGTATCCCCGGTACTTCAGCCAACGCCGCAGGATGTCCTGGAAAACGAAGGTGCGATAGTTGCCGATGTGGGGGAAATCGTAAACGGTGGGGCCGCAGGTGTACATGCCCACCCGGTTGTCTTGGAGAGGCTTGAACTCTTCGATTTGCCCGCTCAGGGTGTTGTAAATGCGGAACGGCATACAGTCAGCCTGCCTGTCAGTGATGTAAACGCTCAATTCTAGGGGGCGGCTCAAGACAAGTCAAGGAAAGTGCAGCCATCAGATTCTCAAGGCACATTTAAGGCTTGACAGTGAAGCGTTTGAGCCGTTAGCATCAGCTCATTGGGATTTCGCTTTGGAGGGAACATGCAGAAACTGATCGCACTTGTGCTGCTCGTCATTGGTTCCTCGTCTGTCGCCATGGCAAGTTATGTGCCCGAGATTGATCCAGCTTCGGGTGCGAGCGCCTTGGCTTTGATCGCCGGCGGCCTGCTGATCCTTCGTTCCTGCCGCAAGAAGTAAGGCGGCTATCTTGAAAGGCCCGGCCGTTTTATCGAGCCGGCACGGGTTGCAGCAGCGCCTGTGCTGGCTTGTAGTTCTTCTTGGCGTCGAGTGGGTCGCCATCTCCGCCACTGTGGGTGTCCCAGAAACGGGCACCGGTTTCGGTATTCCTCTCACCGCCTCTGCCGCTTTTTTTCTGATCCTCGGCTACTCTCGCGTTCGCGCATCACTGCCCCAAATTTCCGCTGAACTGCAATCGGCGGAGATCGACTGGGCTTGCCTCCTGGCACATGCTGGTGCGTTACTCATCTTCCTTGCACTGTCGTTCCCGACGCCGGCGCAGAAATCCTCCCTTCTGTGGAAAGCCCCAAGGCTCGCGTCAGCAATAGGCGCGATTGTCCTGGGAATATTCGCGCTCATCCCACCCCCGACCGCGTGGCGTCTGATCCTCCACACCGGTCGCTCGTGGGTTTACGCCCTGGCGGCCGGCGCGACTGCCTGGCGCCTGAGTCCTTTCTGCCAGTCTCTTTGGAATTCATCCCCAGGTCGGGTGCTCACGGACGTGACCTTCGACTTTGTCCACCTCCTGCTAAGAAACGTTTTCCCGGACGTGGTCGCCGACCGCGCGAAGCTGGCTATTGGCACTCCCCGCTTCGCCGTGGAAATCGGTGGCCCCTGTTCCGGGTTCGAAGGACTGGGCATGATCCTGGTCTTCGGTGTCTTTTGGCTATGGTTTCTCCGCAAGGAGATACGCTTTCCCCAGGCGCTCTTGTCGCTCCCCGCGGGCCTGCTCTTAATGTGGGTTCTCAATGCCGTCCGAATCGTCCTGTTGATATCGATCGGTCATTTCGGGGCCGAGAAGATTGCTATTGGCGGCTTCCATTCACAAGCCGGATGGATTGCCTTTAGCGGAGTGACGCTGGCCTACGCCGGCGCTCTACAGCACTTCCGATGGTTCGCGCGAGTCCAGAGTCAACCAGCGGCAACAGAGAACCGGGCCGCAGTCTTCCTTGTGCCGTTCATGGCGATCCTGGCGGTCTCGCTGCTCACCCACGCCGCATCGGCTGACTTCGAATGGCTATATCCCCTGCGCTGGGTCGGCGCCTGTTGCGCTCTCTGGTTTTTCCGCCGGTCCTATAAAGCCTTGGACTGGAGCCTTTCTTGGAGCGGACCAACCATCGGCGTTGCTGTCTTCATCCTCTGGATCGCGCTGGAGCGTTTCATCCATCCCCTTACCAGCACCGCCATGCCGGTGGCGCTGGCAGGCGCCTCTGCTGCAACACGTACGGCCTGGATCTTGATCCGTGCTCTGGCTGCCACCACAACCGTTCCCATCGCCGAAGAGCTTGCTTTCCGGGGATTCCTGCTGCGCCGCCTAATGGCGGAGGATTTCGAGACCATCCCGTTGGGGCGCTTCACTTGGCCGGCTCTGCTTCTGTCCTCCATCACCTTTGGCGCGCTTCACGGCAGCCGCTGGGTGGCTGGAACTCTGTCGGGGCTTCTCTACGGGTTCGCGGTGGCGCGCCGAGGCAAACTGGGAGATGCCGTGATCGCGCATGCGACCACGAATGCGATGCTCGCTGCCTACGTCCTGGTCTGCAATCAGTGGCAGTTTTGGTAGCTAAGGTCCAAAATCTGACAGGGGCCGCCATTTCTTCATCCTGGTTTCATCCTGGTAGCATGGGTGTCAAGCAAGCGGAAGAATGCTGTTCAGCAAGAGAAGTGACATCCGGCCGCTTCCACTGTATTCTTTGCACTGCTATAAACAGTCATGCTTATCATGGGAGGCTTTATGCTCGAAGCATGGGGGAAATTTCCCACTCGTTGCACGAGGCGGGACTTAATACGGGCGGCCGGGACGCTGGGATTGGGCATGGCGGCACAACAACTTCTGCGGCGAAGGGTTGAGGCTCGCTCCTTGGGCGGGCCCAGCGAGTTGCCTTTGCAGGCCACCTTGAAGATCGACCTTGAACAGCGTCTGGGCACGATCGATCCCGACATTTACGGCAACTTCATTGAGCATCTTGGCCGGTGCATCTATGGCGGGATTTACGATGAGGGCTCGCCTCTGGCCGACGCGGACGGCAACCGCAAGGATGTTCTGGAGGCGGCGCGCCAGCTCCGCGTCACGCAACTGCGATGGCCGGGTGGGAACTTCGGCTCCGGGTATCACTGGCAGGATGGAATCGGCCCCAAGGATGCCCGGCCGGCACGTTACGACCTGGCATGGTTCGAACGCGAATCGAACCGCTTCGGGACAGACGAATTCCTTTCGACCTGCCGGAAGCTGGGAGCAGCGCCCTACATTTGCGTCAACATCGGCACGGGCAGCATCGACGAAGCTTCTTCCTGGGTGGAGTATTGCAACCGAAAGGGCGGGACCTACTTTTCAGACTTGCGGAAGAAAAATGCCCAACCAGAGCCCTACGGGGTGAAGTACTGGGGCATAGGAAACGAGATTTACGGCGATTGGCAAATCGGCCACAAGAACGCCGCGGACTACGCCAAACTGGGCCTGGAATTCGCCAAGGTGATGAAGTGGCAAGACCCCGGCATCAAGCTGGTGGCTTGCGGAACGGGCGACCCGGGCTGGGACCGTCCGGTGCTGGAATCCATGGTCAATCATGTGGACTACATCTCGGCGCACCATTACACGGTGAGCGACGAGCTGAAGGATTATTACGAGGTCCTGGGGTCGGTGGCGCAAATGGAGCAGACTATACGCAACTCTGCCCTGGTGGCCGAGAGCGTTTCTTCCCAGGCCCGCAAGCCCACCCCGGTGTGGACTGCCCTCGACGAGTGGAACATCATCAACAACTGGGCAGACGGATCCAAGCGCGACGACGTGCATAAATTCGAAATCATTTATAACTTACGGGATGCTTTATGGGTAGCCTCGGCTTTGAATTGCATCCAGCGCCATTGCCGCAGCGTGCGCATGGCCAATCTCGCGCAACTGGTCAACGATATCGCGCCCATGCAGACTTCACCTGACGGTCTGCTCCTGATGACGACCTATTACCCGGTGGAGCTTTATGCCAGCCGCTCCGGCACCGTCGCCCTGGATGTGATGGTGCAGTCACCACGCTTTGAGACCAAGAGCTTCTCCGACCAGCCTTATCTTGACGTCGCGGCAACCTACGACGAAGCGAAGCAGAAAGTCATGCTTGCGGTTGTCAATCGCCGTAGGGAGGGCGACATGACGGGCAGTGTCGAACTTGCAGGATGGCGCGCCAAGCCCGGAGGCCGCGCTTTCCAAATCACGGGCACAAGCCCTGAGGCGGCGAATACCTTTGCCAGCCCTCATGCCGTGGTCACTCGAGAGGTGAAACTCGAGGCCTCGGGCAGCCGTTTCGATTACCAATTCCCGCGCCACTCGATTTCCTGGCTGGAATTCGAAGTCGCATGAGAGCTGCATGCGAGCGCGCCCGCTCCCTATCAGCCATGGGCAGTGAAAACCCAGAGCTCGGTTGGGGCATAAGGTCGGGCTGTTTTAGCCTGGCCCCGTTCTTCAAAGGCTGACGATCAAGGAAAGATGGTTGACAATTTGCTGGCGAGGGGTATCTTAGGTCCATGGCAGACAGCAAGACCAAGAGAAAAACTGAAGCGGGACTCAATATCCCATTGGGGGCTAAAACAAGTTCTTGCAGGCACGGAAATTGCTCTGAGTCAAAAAGGGTGGCTCAAATGAACCGGCGAGGTAACGGCGATTTTACATCGCCAACTTGATTTGCCCTAGCAACCAACTTGAGCTACTGCGGGGTGCGCGATGTCGTTAAAACTAAAGGCATTATGTACAGTAGTGGTATTCTGCATGGCAGGGGGGACATTTTTGGCGCAAGAGAAGAAAGCAGAGGCGCAAAGCTCCGGCGCCTCGACTTCAACGGCGGCCGCTCCGTCCCCAGCACACGATACTATAGTATCGCCAGAAGACGCAGCCAGGAAGAACCCGATCAAGTTTACCGAAGCATCCGTGGATCGCGGCAAGAAGGTCTTTAAGACCCAGTGCGCGTTGTGCCATGGAGAAAATGGAGACGGGAAAGGCGATTTGGCGAAAGAGATGACATTGAGCCTTCCTGACTTCACGAAGCCCGACGCTTTGGCCAAGCGCACTGACGGCGAGCTTTTCACGATCATCGGAACGGGGAAGGATCCCATGCCAACCCAGAAGGGGCGGATGACGGAGCCGCAGATTTGGAATTTGGTGAACTACCTTCGGGCCCTGTCCGGGAAGGTTCCTGCCAAGGCGACGGCGAAGGAGTCCGCCGACGAAAACGTGATTCTGGTTCCACAATAGACCCTTCGGAGGCAATGGGAATGGAGGCGAGTATTGTGCGCTCTGCCGCCGGCACCCCTCCACCTTGCCGCGGGGGAGTCCCGAACCGCTCGAGGGGCCTCCTTAACGAGTGGCTAATCTCTTGGCCAGAGTGAGCAGGACATCCCGGTCCGGCCCTCCCAGGCTGGTCAGGACGTTTTTGAGCTTCAGGAGGAATTGAGCATCCTCCTCCGCTGCACCGTTACCGTTCTCTGCCGTCATTTCTTCCAGGCTTTTCCGCGGCGTGAGGCTCGGCGTTGGTGGGGTCCCTTCTTCAGAATAGAAGAGTTGATACAACGGGACATCGAGAACCCCAGCAAAGCGCTCCAGGGTCTCGAGAGAAGGGACAGTGTGACCGTTTTCTACCCGCGAGATGTAGCAGCGCAATAAGCCGGTGCGTTCCTCAATGTCCCCTTGAGACATTCGCTTCTGCTCGCGAAGCTGGCGCAGGCGTGTACCAATTAGCATAGGTTTACTCTCTTGTATTGTATTTATTCATGTCTTATTCACAACCATATTCAAGATGGTAAGTATTTTCTCACTGGTTTGATAAGGCAAGGGCACGGAAGTACCAGTACGGAAGTTATCTCAAGACCTTGCTCAGGAGTGCCATCCTGAGGTAAAGGCCGTTCTGTGCCTGGCGGAAATAGGCTGCCCGCGGGTCGGCGTCGACTTCCATCGCGATCTCGTCGAGGCGGGGAAGCGGATGCATGATGATGGCGTCAGCTTTCATTAGGCGGAGGGTTTCTGAATTGAGCACGTAGACGCCGCGGCACTGCTCGTAGTCGGCCAGGCGGTCTCCAAAGCGCTCCTTTTGAATCCGCGTTTGATAAACCACATTCACCTCGGGCAGGACTTTATTGAGGTCGGTTTCTTCCGTGTACCAGACCCGCTTTTCCTGCAGGTGATCAAGGATGTCCTGCTTCATTTTCAATAAAGGGGGGGCAACGAAGTAGATACTAATGTTCTGGAATTTACTCAATAAGTAAGCCAGGGAGCGCACGGTGCGGCCTTGCGCCAGGTCTCCCACCATGGCGATGCGCAAGCCATCAATCGAGCCGATCTCTTTATGGATGGTATAGAGGTCAAGCAGTGCCTGGGTGGGATGTTGGCCGGCCCCGTCTCCGGCGTTGATTACCGGGATACGCGATACCGACGCCGCCCGTTTGGCCGAGCCAACCTCGTAATGGCGGATCACCAGGACATCCGCGTAGCCATTCAAGATTCGTACCGTGTCCTCGAGTGTCTCGCCCTTGGCGACGGAGGAGAACTCAGCGGCGTTTTCCGTGGAAATCACGCTCCCGCCGAGCCGCTGCATCGCGGACTCAAAGGAGAAGCGGGTCCGGGTTGAGGGCTCATAGAAGAGCGTGGCCATGATTCGCCCGTGGAACTGGGAAGTCCCACCGCTGGACACCACCTGCTCCATTGTTTGGGTGATTTCAATGAGACGCAAAAGTGTAGGTACATCGAATTGCTGGGCTTCAATGATATGGTGTAAGTCCATGGGATTCTGACTCCTGACTCCTGACTTCTTTCCGCCGAAGGTGATATCATTCCACGGAATGCCGACGGTGTACAGGTCGTTTTCCTCTCTTCTTAACACTAGGATTTGTGCCGGGCTGAGTTTGCAGGGGAGAAAGAGCCAGCCATGAGATCAGAATCAGGAGAGTTCGCGTCCCAGCTCGCCCAACCACGGGACGAGGCGCGCGGACGTGTCCGGCAGTACGTCCTAGCCTTCTTTGCCGGAACGGTGCTGATTGGAGCTCTCACAGCGTTTCACATCCTGGAGAAAGAAAAGGCTGCCCTTGCCTATTGGCGGGACCAAGAATCAACCATCGCAGACAACCGTGCGCGGCTGATTTCGAATTGGTTGGGGGAACGCCGGGCCGATGCAGAGCTGCTTTCCTCATATCCTTCCGTTCAACAACTGCTGCGTCCGGCCGCGAAATCGGGCTCGAGTGGTGTTTCTCGAACGGGCGCATTCGAGCTCCTTTCAGCCTTCATGGACCAGTTCGCCCTCACCCACGGCTATGCGGGCATTTACCTTATCAGCCCGGAGGGACGAGTCGTAGCTCGGTCCGAGAATGCGGAGAGCCTGTCGCCCGCCGTAATTGAAAAAGCGCGCCAGGTTTCGCAGGGCCACGCCTTTTGGGTTGGCCCGCTGGGCGAGACGCAGGCGAGCAGTTTTGTGTATTTCCTTTCCCCGATTTATGCGCCTGTAGGGGCAGGGTCGCCGCGGCGACTGCCTGCCCTTTCCGGAAACCTCCAAACTCCAGTGGGCGACCACAAGGGTCGCCCCTACAATGCGCTTCCGTCATCCTGCCTGGGCGTGGTTGCCTTGCAAATCGACCCCAGGAGGAGCCTGTTCCCCATCTTGCTGCCGGAGAGTGTTGCCACGCGCAGTGGGGAAACGCTGCTCTTGCGACGCGAAGGGGACGATGTGGTTTACTTCTCACCGCTTCGCGGCGCGCCTCTCCTCGAAGGTTTCTTGCGCCGTCCACTCTCGCCGTTAACGGCCCCGGCGGGGCGGGAGGGCAAATCATTGAGCGGAGAAAGGTTGGATTACCGTGGCGTGCCTGTCCTGAGCGCCGCGCGGCGCATCCCACTGACCGACTGGATATTGGTAAGAAAGATCGACCGCCAAGAGGCGCTGGAGGACTTCTACGCAACCGCCCGCCTGGAGGCGATGGTGGGAGCCTGCATCATTCTCCTTTTTGCCTATTTCTTGGTCGGGTCCCGGCGCAAGGCGCTGGCTTGCGCCCTGGAAGAGAGGGTGGCGCAGCAGCAGGCAATCCTCGCCCTTCAGGCGTTTGCGCAGGAGATGGTGGACAACGTTCCGGTGGGTTTATTGATCCTCTCTCCTGATTTGAACGTACTTTCCGCCAACCGAACGTTTCTCGAAGCGTTCCAGGTGCGCGCGGAAAAGGTGATAGGACGACCTCTGCCCGAAGTCATACAGGCAGAGGGGCCGCCGCGCCGGATTATTGGCGCTGCGGGGCCAGGCAGCGGGCCGCATGATGTGCTGTTAGATTTAGCCGCGCCCGGGGGAATGGGAACCCGGCCCACTCGGCTCACTCTGACCCAGATCTCCGACGGGCAGGGCAAGGGTCGCCTCTTGCTGACCGTGGAAGACCAGACGGAGAGCGAGCGCCTGCGGGCGGCGGCCGAAGCTTCTGAGCGCCGCCTGCGAGACCTGGTGCAAAGTATTGACGCGATCGTTTGGGAAGCCGAGGCCAAGACCCATCAATTCACTTTTGTAAGCCAGCGGGCTGAACAGATCCTGGGCTATCCTGTCGCGCAGTGGCTTACCCAAGCTGGATTCTGGATCGAGCATCTGGATCCGCTCGATCGCGAACAGGCCGTAAGGGCGCGCCAACAGGCGATTGCGGAGGGCCGAGATCACACTCTTGAATACCGGGTGGCGGCGGCGGACGGTCGCCAGGTTTGGCTGCACGACACCACGCATGTGGTTTTGGATGCGGAGGGTCGCCCCATCCAGCTCCGCGGGGTGGCCATTGATTCTACCCAGGGGAAACTGGCACAGGCGGAAACAAAACTCCTCGAGCAGCAACTCCGCCAAGCGCAGAAAATGGAAGCGGTGGGGCGGCTGGCGGGCGGGGTGGCGCACGACTTCAACAACCTGCTCACCATCATCAGTGGGTACAGCGACCTTCTGCTCGACGATCCCGGCACGCTCGATCCGCAGCGGGGGTATGCCAACGAGATCAGGAATGCCTCGGGCCGCGCCGCCTCCCTGACGCGCCAACTCCTGGCTTTCAGCCGGCAGCAAGTGTTGGCGCCGCGAGTGCTGGATCTGAACGCCGTGGTCACCAATATCGAGAAGATGCTGAAGCGGTTGATAGGTGAAGATATTGAACTGGTCACGGTTTTGGGGGAGAGTTTGTGGCCGATCAAGGCCGATCCGGGACAACTCGAGCAAGTGCTTCTAAATTTGGTGGTCAACGCGCGCGATGCCATGCCCAAGGGCGGCGTGTTAACCATCGAAACCGCCAACGTGCAAATTGACAGCACTTCTGCGCAGGCCCACTTTCCTCTCACGCCGGGCCCTTACGTACTCCTGACATTCAGCGACACAGGCATCGGGATGGATGCCGAAACACAAGCGCGCATTTTCGAGCCCTTCTTTACCACGAAAGAGAAGGGAAAGGGAACCGGGCTGGGGTTGGCCATGGTCTATGGCATCGTCAAGCAAAGCGGGGGATACATCTGGGTCTCGAGCGAGGTAGGGAAAGGGACTACCTTCAAGATTTACTTGCCTCGAACCGAGGAGGAGACGGCTGAGCCGGGCACCGGACGAAGCGGTCTCGAAGCCCAGCAGGGGAGGGAGACGCTCTTGCTCGTGGAGGATGAGGAGGCAGTCCGGGCGCTGGCGCGAAATGTATTGCGGAAGAAAGGTTATACGGTGCTGGAGGCCGGCCACGGTGAAGAGGCGCTAAAACTCTCGGAACAGTACTTGGGGCAGATTGATCTGCTGGTGACCGACGTGGTCATGCCGCAGATGAGTGGATTCGAGCTGGCCCGTCGCCTGGCGAACTCGCGCCCGCAGATCAAGGTGCTTTACATCTCGGGTTACGCGGACAACGCGGTCTGGCGCGAAGGCGGGCTGGAACCCGGCGGGGCATTCCTGCAAAAGCCCTTTTCCCCCGAGGCGCTGGCGGGCAAGGTGCGCGAGGTATTGGGCGGGCCTCCCCGCTGACGTTCCTATGCCAGCCAGATCAACTCACCAAGAAGGTCCTTACCCTTGAGTCAAACATCCAGAAGACACTTCGTTAAAGGAATGGGGCTCGCCGGGCTCGCGGCTCCCCTGCTGGTTCCCCCTCCGGCAGAGCCAGCTCGTCGAGAGGGCACTCGAGATTGTCCACAGACAATCGTGCGACCGCTCGAAGGCGAATGGCAGTTTCGATTGGATCCGAAGAGCGTGGGGGAATTTCAGGGCTGGCATCTTCCCAGCGCCTCGAGCGATGGATGGTCCACAGTCACCGTCCCACACACCTGGCAGGTGTCCGAGGATTCGGCGGGATACCTGGGGGTGGCGTGGTATCGGCGCACCTTTGAACTCCCGGCATCGTGGGCCGGCATGGCTATTCGCCTCGAGTTCGAAGCTGTGTTTCACAGCGCCGTCGTGTGGGTGAACGGCCGGCAGATTGGGAGTCATCTTCGCAAGGGGTACACGTCCTTTGCTTTCGACATTTCCGCCGCCGTGCTCCCCCAGCAGTCCAACACGATTAGCGTCAAAGTGGATAATTCCTTCGACCAACAAATGCTACCGCGCGCCAACTCCTATGATTGGGCGCCGGACGGTGGGATCATTCGTCCCGTGAGCCTGCTCATCACCCCAAGGACGTTCATCGAACGGGTTGATGTGGATGCCCGAGCCGACTTGGACACATCCCATGCCAGCCTTGCCATTCGCGCCACCCTGCGGAATCCCGGCTCCGGCGCAAGACAAATCGAAATAGCTTATGAAATCCTCGAAGACGACGCGGACCGAGTCGTGCTGCGCGTCGAGCGGGCGGCGAGGGCGTCGCTTAAACCCGAGGCGGGGGAAGAGGTCTCGCTTCCCCCAGTCGAATTGCCCAACCCTCGACTCTGGCACTTCGATCATCCACACTTGTACCGGCTGGCAGTGACGATCGAGGCCGACGGCGAGCCGCTTCATTCCTTTTCGACCATCTTCGGGGTTCGCAAAATCGAAGTGAGAGAGGGTAGCTTTTATCTTAATGGTGAACGCGTGTGGCTCATGGGAGTCGAGCGCATGGCGGGGAGCAACCCGGACTACGGCATGGCGGAACCCGCTGCCTGGATTGTTCACGACCACGATGATCTGAAGGAGCTCAATTGCGTTTTCACCCGCGTCCACTGGCAACAAGACAAACGCGTCCTCGAGTACTGTGACCGGCACGGGATTCTGCTGCAAGAGGAAGTGCCGACCTGGGGGAGTCAAACGTTCAGCGGCATGGGCGACCAGCCCTCACCGGAGATTATGGAGAACGGCCTCGAGCAGTTGCGCGAAATGGTCCAACGCGACCGCAACCATCCCTGCATTTTCTCCTGGGGGCTTTGCAACGAGATTAACGGGCAGAACCCGGCGGCCTACCAGTTCGCCAAGCGTATGGTCGAGGAGGCAAAGAAACTCGATCCGAATCGCCTGCGCTCCTATGCCTCGAACTCACTCCATAAAACGCCCGAAAAGGATGTGGCCGGGCTGATGGACTTTATTGAGTGGAATGAATACTACGAGAGTTGGTACAAGGGCGGCCTCGAGGATGTGAAGCGCAACCTGGAAGAGATCCATCGCGCTTTTCCCGATAAGCCCATTGTGATCTCGGAATACGGCTACTGCGCATGCACGCCGGACCGGCCGGAGAACGATCTGGTGCGCATGCGGATTCTGCGTGAGCACGACGACTCCTACCGCCAGTACCCTTTTGTAGGCGGCGCGATCTTTTTCTGTTATAACGATTACCGCACGCATATAGGTGACAAAGGGATCGGCGTATTGAAGCAACGTGTTCACGGAGTGGTGGACCTTTATGGGGCGCGCAAGACGTCGTTTGAGGCGCTGCGGAAGCAGGCGAGTCCTGTGCAGGCACTCAGCCTGGCGGCGGAGGGGAGTTACCTGACGGCAACCGTGCAGGCGCGGAGCACGCTTCCTGCTTACACGCTGGAGGGCTACGCGCTGAGGTGGATTGTCTACGGTCGAGGCGACCTGCCGATGGAGCAGCATGAAGCCCCGCTGCCTCGCCTCGCCCCCGGCCAGTCGGCCACAGTTTCGTTGAGCTTCCATCAAGAAAACCCAACGCACGTTCGGGTCGAGGTCATTCGCCCCACCGGCTTTTCGGCCATGACCGCGATTTGGAAAGCGTAGGGGCGACCCTTGTGGTCGCCCAGGTCGGGCACAAGCCGGGCAGGCACAAGGCCTGCCCCTACTAGTTTGTGGCGAAGGGGAGTCTTTGATGAGCGACCATTTTTGGCTTGGCATGGCGGTGATTTTCGTCAGTGGAGCGTTGAATGGAAGCTTTCCGCTGCCCATGAAGTACACGCGCCAGTGGAAATGGGAAAACACCTGGCTGGTTTTTGCCGCTGCGGCGTTGCTGATCATCCCGTGGCTGCTGGCAGCGGGTTTCGTGCCCCACCTCGAGGATGTCTATCGAGGCGTTTCCAGCCGCGCCCTCCTCGCCCCCCTGATCTTCGGCTTTCTCTGGGGCATCGCCCAAGTGACCTTTGGCCTGGGAATCAGCGCCGTGGGCATGGCGCTGGCCTTCGCGGTGGTGGCCGGCTTGTCTTGTCTCTCGGGCTCCCTCGTGCCCTTGTTGGTCCTTAACCCTGCGGACCTGCTCCGGCCGCGGGGCATCCTGTTGCTCATCAGCATGCCCATCCTCTTTGCCGGCCTCGTTCTCTATGGAATGGCTGGCCGCCGCAGGGAGAAGGAGCAGAGCCCTGCCGGCTCCGCTGCCAGCGCCGGCACTATGACTTTTATGACCGGGCTTGCCATTTGCGTCTTCACCGGCATCTTTGGCTCGAACATAAATCTTGGCTTCGCTTTCAGCGGCCCAATTCTCGAAAAGGCCGTCGCCTTAGGAGCTATGAGGGTTACCTCAACCTACGCTTCCTGGGCGCTGGTGCTGGGCGCCGGCTTCATTCCCAATCTGCTCTACTGCTTCCGGCTGCTGTTTCGCAACGAGACTTGGCCGCTCTTCCTGAAACCAGGCTGGGCAAGGGAAACGGGCCTGTCAATCGCCATGGGCTTGCTTTGGCTCTCGGGGATGGTGGGTTATGGCATTGGCGCGACGCTGGTAGGAAAGTACGGCACTTCCCTTGGCTACGCGCTATTCATCACCGCGATGATTCTCTCCTCCAACTTCCTCGGCATCCTGACGGGAGAATGGAAAGCCACTTCGTCGGGAACCCGGAGGGTGCTGACGGCGGCGGTGGTGGTAATCCTGATTTCCGTGCTTGTCCTTAATCTTGGCGGGCTCTTCTGAGCACAGCGCGAGATTGCGCCTCTAACGCGGCTGCAACATCTTGCGCGTATTTTATGAAGTGGTGCCCTGAAAGCAGGATCGTCATTCCCATGACCAACTTCGGTGGATTCCGCCACCAGCGCCTAAGGATTTGCCCCAGGAACTTCCAGTAGGCTCTCCGATAGGAGGAGAGGATGCCTTGATGGAGGATAGACCGAACAATTACGCCAAGTGCGAGCAGAAAGGGATAGGGCGCCGCTTTCTGCTGCTCCCGTGTTTCCCACTGCTGAAGCGAACGATAAGCCCGATTGTAAAATGCAGAGGGAGAATAAAGGGAGACAAGAGTTTCGCGGAAACCCTGCAACAGAACGGGGAGCGGGAGGAGCGTCCGAAAATTAGGCGGGTCGAAATTGTTGAGCGCGGGGTTTTCCTCGAGTAGTCGCCCCTGTTTCAACATTCGGTCGTAGAGCGGAGTCGTGAACGGCGCGTGCAGGAACCCGGCCATGGCCCAGGGGATGGCGGCGCGCTCAATGAAGTCTCTTTGCCGTTCGAAGATATCCTCTGTGTCCGAGTCGAAGCCGATGATAAAGCCCGCACTCACCCACAGACCTTGACTCTGGATGAAGCGGATGGACTCCAACTGGTCGTGCCGCAGATTCTGATATTTCCTGGTTTCCAGCAGTGCTTGTTCGGATGGACTCTCGATCCCGATGAAGACATAATAAAAGTTCGCCCTCACCATGGCTTCCATCAACTCCGGCCTCTGAGCGAGATCGATCGATGCCTCGGTGTAAAACAAAAACGGATAGTCATGAGCTACCTGCCACTCTTCCAGGTTCCGGGCCAATTCCAGAGCGCGCTTGTGGTTGCCGATAAAATTGTCGTCGACAATAAAGACCTGCTCGCGCCAGCCCAGCTCGAACAAGGCATCGAGTTCCGCAAGTATTTGACGCGGAGCCTTGGTTCGCGGCTTCCTTCCATAGAGTGTAATGATGTCGCAGAACTCGCACTGGAAGGGACACCCGCGTGAGAACTGCACCGCCATGGAGACGTACTTTTCGATCTTGAGCAGATCAAACCGCGGGACCGGCGTCTTGCTGACGTCAGGCTTGTCCTGGATGACGTAGAGCCGCTGGGCGGAGCCGCGCTCCAGATCGGCCGCGATCCTGTCGAAGACCTCGTCGGGCTCACCGACGACAACATGGTCCGCCAGGGGAAGCACGGCGTCCGGCTCACTGCTCGCGTAAGGACCACCGATCATCGTCCGCTTGCCAAGTGCCCGCGCCCGCAGGAGAGTCTGGCGAATGTCGTCTCTCTGCACGCTCATTCCGCTCACCATGACGAGGTCAGCCCAAAGGATGTCACGGTCCAGAAGTGCCTCGAAGCTTCGATCGATCAGTCGCAACTTCCAGTTCTTCGGACAGAGCGGGGCGAGGGTAAGTAGACCCAGGGGTGGATGGATGGTCTCTTCGCGAAGCAGATCCATCATTGCGGCGAAGCTCCAGAAAGAGGGAGGGAAACGCGGCCAAATCATCAGGACTTTGATCGCTTCACCAAGAGGAGGAAAGGTGTAGGGCTCGCTGTGACCGTCCGTTAGCGGAGACACGGAGGACCTCTGGAAATCGCACTTCTGAACCGGAATCTCCGGTTTCAACTCTATCTCTGTCTCTGGCGCAAACCATACGCCAGCCGGTCGCTAGTGTCAAGCTCACCTAACGCCGGCCTCGCATGCGCGGGGTCGGCAACTCCCGGCCTGAAGCCGTTGCCGTACCGGATTGGCATCTCGAGGTGATCGAACAGCGCACCAAAGAGGGCCAAGCCGGTTCTCATGACGGCAGACGCTGGGACGATTTTCGCGAAGAACTCCGCGCCAAACTACGCCAGCGCCAGTCCACCCCGTGATGCGACGCCTCAAGATCCTGCCCCAAGCTGAAAACGAATAATCGCCGAATAAGAGCGAGTTGGCCGAGGCCGCGTTGCAGTTCTTCAGCGTCCGTGCTCGTTCCGGCTTGGCAAACCGCGAGAACAAACGAAATGGAACTGCCGCAGAGCTCTTCCTGCGCCATTTGAGCGGGTGTACCGTGGTGTAGCGCTCCGATGCATCCGTGCAGTTCTTCCCTGGACTCGCGCGCCCCAACCTGAGGGCAGGCGTCCGTCCTTGAGATTTGCGGTTTTGGCAAGAGAAGAGCCGCAGACCCCAAAAACGGGGTCCGCGCTACGCTGGCTCCTTGCGTTCCGTCAAGATCGGATGCTAAGAAGCAAAGGAATCATTCGGGGGGCTTGTCCTTGAGCGTTCTTTCGAGTTCTTCTATCGTGGGAAGACTGCCTTCCAAATTATTCGGTAGCGCGCCCGTGAGTCGATACTCAGAGACCCCAACCGGCTTACCGAGGTCTCGAAGCGCGTATTCGGCCACGATCTTGTTCTTGGATTTGCACAGGATGATGCCGATACTGGGTTGATCGTCAGGGTGTCGGAGAAGGTCGTCAACGGCAGACAGATAGAAATTCATCTTGCCGCTGAACTCTGGCTGGAACTGCCCCATCTTGAGGTCGAGCACCACGAAGGATCTGAGGCGGAGGTGATAGAACAGGAGATCGATTCGAAACTCCTCGCCGCCCACCTGAAGCGGGTACTGGCTGCCGATGAAAGCAAAGCCCATGCCGAGTTCCAGCAGGAAGTCGCGGAGGTGATCGATCAGGGCTTGCTCTAGCTCCCGCTCGCGCGCCTCTTCCGCGAGAGTGAGGAACTCGAAGCTGTACGGGTCCTTGATGACTTGCTGCGCGAGTTCTGATTGTGGAGCAGGCAGGGTACGAGTGAAGTTGGTCAGGGCCTTCCCTTGCCGACGATAGAGGTCGCTTTCGATCTGGTGGACCAGAACGTTGCGACTCCAGCCGTTCTGGATGGTCTGGCGGATATACCACTCTCGCTCCGATGGGATTTTCACCTTGTCCAGGATGGCGCAGTTGTGAAACCAGGGTATTTGTGCAGCAAGCTGCTGCACAATTGGCTCGTCGGGCCACGCCTCGGCGAAAGCACGCATATACTTCAAGTTGCGTGGGGAGAACCCTGTGACCTCGGGGAATTCCTGGCGAAGGTCAGCGGCCAGCCGGTCAATGATCCTGGCTCCCCAGCCCTGCTCCTTCTGCCGGGCCAGGATGTCGCGGCCGATACCCCAATACAACAAGACGAGTTCACGGTTAACTGCCAGGGAGGCGCGAAGTTGGGCAGCGCGTACCCGCTCTTTGAGGCTCCTGAGAAAAGAATCGTAGTCGTTCGGTAGCTTTAGTCCAGTCATGGTCCAAGAGTTTCCCTTTCGCTCCGTTCAACGATTTCAAGCGCCCTGTTACCCGACAGTAGCACAGCAAGTGTAGCGTGGACCCCCGTTTTTGGGCTTCGCGGCTCTTCTCTTGCGATCGCCGGGAGTCTCGAAGACAGACGCCTGCCCTGAGGTTCGCGAGCGCGAGTCTAGGGAAGAACTTTGATCGCTTCACCGAGAGGAGGAAAAGTGAAGGGTCGCTGCGAACGTCCCTTGGCGCAGGTACGGATGGCCTCTGGAATTCGCTCATCTGGAGCGCAATCTCCGGTTTCAACTCTATCTCTACCTCTGGCGCAAACCATACGCCAGCCGGTCGCTGGTGTCAAGCTCACGTAGCGCTCATGTAGCGCTCATGTAGCGCCGACCTTTAGGTCGGCAAGTCGCGGCCTGAAAGCTGGCTCCAGGAGTCAAATTAGGACAGCACCGCAGCTCGCGTGGTGGTGTCATTTGGGATGGGATCCCTCTCGAAACACCGGCCATTCCCGCGAAAGCGGGAATCCAGTTCGTCGAGACCCGGGTTCCGAAGGTTTGCCGCGTGGATTCCCGCCTTCGCGGGAATGAGTGCGGCTTGGAGCTCCCATCTCTGGCAAATGACATCACTCCCCAGATCGCGTGTGGGTTTGCGAAGTGGATTCCCGCCTTCGCGGGAATGACTGCGGCTCGGCGCTCCCATCCTTCGCAAATGACACCACTGCCCAGCTCGCGTGTGTGGAAAGGAAATCGTTTCGACACAGGAGCTCGATGACGCAAAGCCGACTTTATGACTTTTCAGGCCGAATCCCCTCACGGGGCTATCCGTCACCTGAAAATCACTGGTGGGATGGGGATTTATCAACGGGAATCGGTAGTGCTAAACTCTACGGCGTCAGATCTAGCCGACATCTCCTGTCGTAGTTTGTATTCGCCGGTCCCCACGGCACGGAAAGAGCCACTGGAGCGAATGTTTCGCGACCTCGGTGATGGAGGCGTGAAACAGCATCTTTTTGTGTCGTCTAGGCAGCATCGGATATCCTGATCAATAATGACGATTCAACTTCTGCCCTTTTCTTAGGTTCCCAGGCAATATTCACCTCGGAGCCGTAAGTCCTGGTAACAATAGCCACATGACCTTCAATTTGGGGCCGCCACACCCAATCTCCTTGGGTTAGCCTTGAAGCTCCCGCAGCAGACTTGACAATGTCCAGAGTGTTGCGGAACTGAGATCGGAGACGGAGGTCGGCGTCGCGGATCTGTGTTACCTGGTTGACCCATTCGGGCCAATCGACAACCGGAGGATTAAAGTCAGGCGTCATCGTGTCAAAGACTGCCCTAGCATCTGCATTTACAACCTCTTCTCGCATGAGTCCACGGTCGACACCAAGAAACCTGCAGATTCGGAGGACCCCAATGAGAATTAATGCGCCGAATTCGGGGTCAACGTATCGCGCGTGGCAATGGCAAAGAGCCTGAAGTGCAGCAAGATATCCAACAAACCTTTCAATGATCCGTCGATGATAATCGAGGGTGGATCGCTCCCAAGAAAAACGCATCATTAAACTGGCCTGATCAGAGGTCATCGCGTCAAGTAAAGCGATATGAAACTCGCACCAGCTCATCCACTCGAGCAGTTCGACCACTTCATTCTGGGTTGCCTCTTTACGCCCAACGAGGCTGGTCATCAACCTGCCGGCGACGGTTATCTTGTCGATTAGATCAATTGGGGTTTGTTGCTCACAACGGTATTCAATGAAATTAGGGAATTCTGCGGCAAACGATATGAGATGTTTTCTGATTTGTCGGGCTCCTTTGAGTTTCGCTTTACCGCCAGCTTCTCTTTTTCGGGGGCTAAGCTCGAATTTTGCCGACAAATCAACTCCGGTATTGATTTGGTCGTTCGAAGGCTCGTACTCCAAATCGGTCACTGCCCTCTCGTCTTCTTCGAGTCGGCCCCCTGCAAGTGCTTCCTCCGCATATACGGACCGGTCAGCCAGTGCTGCGTCATCATCATCGGCGGGCTTCGTCACTTCCCTGGGTTGTTGGATGGCCCGTCGTGTCCCACCGGCGGCATGGGCCAACGCAGTAACGATTAACTCGAGTCCCGATACTAGGTGGTCAGCACTCGTCGCACCCTTAGGCAACGGGTCCCAAGGAATCACGAAATCCTCGTACTGCAAATGCTTAGGCTCTACTTGAAGTGCGGCTTCGCGCGCACGCGCAGGCGAAACACGGTGCCCTCGTCTTGACGGCTCTCCAACAGCGTTATCGGTCATAAGCAGGGCGCCAAACTCCTTGAGTAGATCGGGGAGACTAGAAATATCTAGGTGGCCGGACGAAATGAAAGCGCGAATCCGATTCTCCCCTGTCGAGCTGCCTCTCTCGACCAGATCCTTGACGTGGATCAGTGGAACTGGAGCAGAACAAGTGCTGCCCTCTTGGACCGAAACGGCAGTCCACTGGGACGCAACGGCGAAGTCCATTACAGGGAACTTTAGGGAGTGTTCCGCGACCGTAGGAACCGCCCGCAGCGGCGGCAGCATGCGGCCTCTTTGGAAGGGTACAAGTCGGCTCGTCGATTCGAGCAATCGGTGTGTAGTAACTTCAACCCAGCTTCCATCGAGCTGGGCAGCCACTAGCCACGCCTTCGATTGGCCCCCTGGTGCTTGCTCGCGACGACGCATGACGAGCAGGGTCAAACCCGGATCTATTCGATTGGCCGCCTTGATATGTTCTGCGAGACCAAGCTCCCTGGAAAAGCGATAAGGTGACGATTCAACGCGCAGCAGACTGACTTCAAAATTGTGGCCGTCCAATGCAAGAGTGCTCACGTTGTGGCTACCCGCAAGAAGGATGCTCTTGCTTGCGCACTCGGCAATGATAATTTTTGCGTGCGCGTACCGAGACTCCAAGTCTTGCAGAGCATAGAGGTCGAGGTTACGAATCCCAGTAAGTTGATTACCAGGAAGGCTGATTGTTTCTGGCTGGATTAGAAGGGCTGTTCTTTGGGGACGAAGGCGTACAACAAGTCGGCGTAGGACCTCGAGCTTGGCATCGAAGAACGGAGAGAGAATCACGAGCTCGCGAACCTCATCTTTCCCCACTTCCTTCTGTAATATGTCGACGACATGTGATCCCGGTCCCGTGACGAGGCGCACATGTTCGCCTCCTGCCTCAATCTCACTTATCCAGGGAATGAATTCTTCCACCTTTCGCAGTTGTTCCTTAACTACGGACGGAATTCGGGTCGCGACTTGTTGGAATATGTAGTTCCAAGCTTGCGTGATCAAACACCGTGCGTCGGAATTCGTGGTGCCGTTTCTGCTACAAGAGATCTGATGGAAGATTTCGAGGTTTGCGCGAAGCCCACCTGGTTCCAAGTTTCCGCTTCCGACAAGGAGCTCAATATCCTCACCCACTAGGAGCGCTACCTTTGGGTGAAATGCGCTGGTGTGGCGAATCTGAGTGAGTGAATAATCCCGTCCAAACATCCAATTCCGTGACGACCAGACGGGCTCTGCCAATCGAGCGAGTTCGTTCGTAACATGGGCCGCATCCGCGAAGACGGCAATATTGTTACACTTCTTGCGCAGCAAGTGCCTTACTGCACTGCGCTCAAAAAATGGCAAGTCAATGCTGTAGGTCAAAAACACTGCGTGCTCAAATGCAGTCCCCTCGAGTAGATTTAAAAGCGATCCGGTAAGCTTTTTACCCATGAAGGCAGCCATTGTCACGGAGCATTCCGATCCCATCCTGAGTAATGTGAAAGACACCGCTTTCGTATGTGAGAAGACCCACATCCGCTAACATTTGGGCTCCCTGCTGAAGTCGTGGGTGGGAAAACGTGGGTTCAACCTCTCTAACTTTGCGAAGAATTCCCCCTTCAAAAACGAGCTTAAACGTATAGTCATTGTTGTGTGCCAGCTTAGCTGTGGCTATTCGGAGGTGTGTATTTACGACGAGTTTCACGATTTCGATCGCGAAATGCTTTATCTTCGAACTCCGGTTATTCTTTACGAAGCGGAGCAAGCCGTCCAACCCAATCCTGGCTTCATCCATTCGCAGGCCTACCTCATTGAAGAGGACACGCAGTTCAGGCGTGCCATCAATTCGAGCGGCCAGTCTTGCTATCAATTTCAAACTTTCGCGCAGTGCGTCACCATGCCTTCCCTGAGCCATAGCTCCCGCTGCGGCGCGACGTAGTACACCTTCCTCAAACTTGTCTGCGACGGGATCTAAAGCTGGGCGCCGAATCGTTGTCGAACATTCTGTTACCAAGTCTCCAAATAGCTTTTGTGAGAAAGTTCTCGGCAGCTGGCTGCTAACTCTTTCTCCGAGACCGGCAACGGAATTCAATTGACGAGTCGTCACCTCAGCTTCCCCGACCTTTTCGACTGACACGGCAAGAACTATTTCAAGCGCGAAGGCCAAGAATTCGTTGAGCGTGTACACCCGCCACAGTCTTAGCTGGGAATTCAACCCCGCTGGGCAGCTGAAGGCTTTCCTAAGAGGAATCCGGCCGTGTAGGGCTGCCTCCATAACCTCCCAGGCTGGGTCCTTGATGCCCTGAGTACTCTGTTGAGATGCTGCGAGCAACAGGAGCAATGACCGACGTCGACTTAATCCTGGTTCTTTATAACGACCTGAGATGTCCAGCAGCACGTCTCTGAGGATGCGGCGCTCTTCTGATTCTTGGGTATTGAATCCGAGTACTTCCCCAATTCGGCGGAATTGTGCCACCCTCGGCCTATCCTCACTTAGGAGCTGACTCAGGCGTGATCGTTCAACCGCGCTCTCAATCGCGTTAACCAACTGGGGCCCAAGCGGCTTCCTCAACCTTGGAAGATCCTCTTGCCAACCGATAATCTGCAAATCCTGCTCCGGTCCCCTATAGTACTGGCCAAATCCACCCCAACTGTTCCGAAAGTACTCCCTCTCCAACTCCCCTAAAGGAACCCGTAAGTCGTCAGGCAACCGGTCGGGCTTATCGCGCAACCAACGGTCGATCCGAATTCTGCCAACCACTCCTGCAGAGACCTCATCAGTTCCTCGAACACGAATCCTCTCACTGATTGCAAGTATGCATTCCACCCTGCGTACGAGGTGCTGGAACGCCGCCTTATCCGTTGTTGCCTTTCCCTTGGCCCACATGTGGACGATGAAGGGATGAATTGCGAAGTACCGAATTCGGTCAGTAACGTTTGTGATCCCTGGTACCAAATAGCTGTACATCCGTACCAAGTTCGCACGAACACCTACCTGATCCTGTCCTGGTACTATCGGGTCCGAGTCGAGCCACAGAGTCTGTATTCCTGCCACGCGGGTTCCGTCCATTATTGCAGTCGTCGCCGGGGTTGACCTCTGATATTACCTCTTTTCGCCAAGGTCACCGCATGTAATTGACTGAGGCGATTGAGTGAAAATGACTCTCCCGGCGTGCTGTGGGCGGATAAACGGCGTTCGAGGAAATGGCCCCTGCCTTGTCGCCAGGGGTCTACGAATATCGGTCGATAAAAGCCCAACCCAGCACTTAAGCCGGATTTGGAACGGGAAACGCCCTTTAACCCCGGAATCCCGCCGGGCGCAACGCACTGCGCCATGTGACGGCCAGGCGACTTCCCGGGCCAAATCCCTAACGTCGCCGGGACTATCTGAGCGGCAGTAACTTGTGGTGAGCCAACAGAATGGTTCCCCCGGCAAGCAGCCAGAAGTTCACTTCGGTGTCGATGACAACCCAAAATTATCGCTTGGTGGTATTACGCCAAGCGCGGGTCGCGATTTTCGGGGACGGCGCGGATGAGTTCAACCAGTTCAGCGACAACCGTATCCTGGAGTTGGTCGTGTGTCAGGCTCTCGCATAGAAAACCTGCCAGCCAATCACCGACACCGGGGTTCATCTGCTGCGGCTACCCGCATGGTCCCTCCAAACGGTGTATAATAGAGTTCATCCATGGCCTTGACCCCGGGCTCCAAATTAGGTTCTTATCAGATTGGTTCGCCGCTGGGCGTGGGCGGGATGGGTGAGGTGTATCGGGCGCGCGACAGCCGCCTGGGCCGTGACGCGGCGGTGAAGGTCCTGCCCACCGAGATGGCCGGCAATGCCCAGCTCATGGCACGCTTCGAGCGTGAGGCACAGCTTCTGGCGTCGCTCAATCACCCCAACATCGCGACGATCTACGGACTCGAAGAATCGGGCCCTACACGAGCCCTGGTGATGGAGCTGGTTGAGGGCTCAACCCTGGCCGACCGGATTGCGCAAGGCCCCGTCCCGCTGGCTGAGACACTGCCCATCGCGCAGCAAATCGCCGAAGCCCTGGAGTATGCGCACGAAAAGGGCATCATCCACCGCGACCTGAAGCCCGCCAACGTCAAGGTGACACCCGAGGGAAAGGTCAAAGTTCTGGACTTCGGCCTCGCCAAAGCGCTGGAGAGGGAACGCCCCGGCGGCGACATCTCGAACTCGCCGACGCTGACCGCGCAAGCGACACAAGCCGGCATGATCCTGGGCACGGCCGCCTACATGAGTCCGGAGCAGGCGAAAGGTAAATCAGTAGACCGCCGCACCGATATCTGGGCTTTCGGCTGCGTACTCTACGAGATGCTTACGGGGAAGCGCACCTTCGATGGTGAAACCACCTCGGACGTTATCGCCTCCGTCATCACGAAAGAGCCCGACTGGAAGGCGCTCGCGGCGGAGACGCCGGCCGGCATTCAAAGGTTGCTGCGCCGCTGTCTGGCGAAAGACCCCAAGCTGAGATTGCAAGCCATCGGTGAGGCGCGCATCACGATTGAAGAATCTGTAGCGCCGCTCTCCTCACCGGCAGAATCGGCGCTGGGGACCTTCCGCTCCGCTCAAGGGCAGGCATCGCCGCTAGAACAAGCCATCTGGCAACGCGCGTTGCCCTGGGCCGTGGCGGCGATTCTTCTCGTCACTACAGTTTTCCTCGCCGCCCTCCTTTTGCGGGAGCCTTCGGTTCCGGCACGGTCGGTTCGTTCTTACATTCTTCCTCCCGAGAAAAGCACTTTTGCTTTCCAGGCGAATGTTGGAGTTCCTGTCTTATCTCCTGACGGCGGAAGGCTGGTATTTGGGGCGCGGAACTCCTCCGGCAGAGAGATGCTCTGGGCACGCCCGCTCGATTCCGTAACCGCCCAACCGCTCGAAGGCACCGAAGGCGCATCCTTTCCCTTCTGGTCGCCGGACAGCCGTTCTTTGGGCTACTTTGCCTCGGGCAAGCTCATGAAGATTGATGTTTCCGGCGGGGCAGCCCAGACGGTTTGCGACGCTCCCAACGGCCGCGGAGGAACGTGGAGCGCAGGCGGCACAATTGTCTTTGCCCCTGAGAGATTCGGCGGACTCAAGCAGGTCCCAGCCGCCGGGGGAAGCCCCACACCACTTGCTCAAATCGATAGAGCCAGCCGGCTAAGCTCCTCTCGCTGGCCGGTTTTTCTACCCGACGGCCGCCACTTCATCTATTGGGCCGGCAATCCCCTTTCCGTGGCTTCCCTGAATACCAATGGGATTTATCTCGGGTCGCTGGATGGCAAAGACCGGAAATTCCTCTTTCCGGCCGACAATGATGCTCTTTATGCGCCTCCCGGATATCTGCTTTTCCTGAAGGGCGCGACCTTGGTGGCGCAGCCCTTCGATACGCGCCGCCTGGAACTGACCGGCGAGGCCTTCCCGCTTGCCGAGCACGTATCGAACCCGGCGAACTATCACCTCGGGCAATTCTCTGTCTCTCAATCCGGCGACTTGGTGTACTACAGCGGCTCGCCGGGTCTAGATCAGGTTGCCTGGATGGATGGAAGTGGAAAGCAACTTGGCGCTGTGGGCGAGCCGGCCATCACCTTGGATGTGCGGCTCTCACCGGATGGCAGGACCTTGGCGGAGACGGTCGGGGACCCAGACCCAGAGTCGAGAAACACTGATCTCTGGCTGGTGGATCTGGCGCGGGGAGCGCGCACGCGGTTTACCTTCAACCCGGCGGAAAACACATACCCCGCCTGGTCGCCGGATGGAGCGAAAATCGCCTTCTCTTCCAGCCGCAGCGGGGAGTTTAACATTTACCTGGAGTCGACAAACGGAACAGGGACCGCACAACTTCTGGTGGAGGACGACGCCGCAAAGTATGTTCGCGACTGGTCAAGGGACGGGCGTTACATCGCCTACGATCGCCGGGGCCCGCAAGCGGAGACAGGTTGGGACATATGGATCCTGCCGCTCTTTGGGGATAAGAAGCCGTTTCCGTTCCTCCAAAGCCCGTTTGACGAGCAATTCGCGTCATTCTCCCCTGACGGCAAATGGCTGGCCTACGATTGCAACGAATCCGGCAGGACAGAGGTCTATGTGGCGCCGTTTCCACAGGGGAACGGCAAACGGCAGGTCTCGACAAGCGGAGGTTCGCTACCCCGCTGGCGGCAGGATGGAAAAGAACTGTTTTACCTTTCCGCCGAAAACAAGCTGACGGCAGTGGCGATTCAGGAGAAAAGCGGCTCGCTCGAGATTGGTAACGCCCTGGCACTGTTTCAGGTGAATCCTCCACCGGCAGTTGGAGTGAATCTTCTAGCGACAGCTAGAGTCCTTCCTTATGACGTTGCACCCGACGGAAAGAAGTTCGTCGTTCTCACGCAGCTTGCGCCAACGAGCGCGGAACCGATTATCCTGGTCACGAACTGGACGGAGTTGTTGAAGAAGAAATGACACCACTGCCCAGCTCGCGTGTGGAAGGGGAATCGTTTCGACAAGAGGAAAGTGCAACTTCCAGGCCCCGGGCCCCGTATACCAGCAATGATGGAACGGATTGCCGAAGCGTCGCCGCGTTTCAAGGCCAGGATTACAGGTGTCTTTTATTTGCTCAACGGGTTGACGTACGGATTCGCCGCTGGTTCTGTTCGCGGCAAGCTTGTTGTATTTGGCGACGCCGCGGCTACGGCGCACAACATCCTGGCGCACGAGCCGCTGTATCGGTTGGGTTTCGCGGCCGACCTCATTGCGGCCGTGTGCTATGTCATTGTGACGCTGCTCCTCTATGACCTGTTAAGGCCGGTGAACAGGACCCTCTCTTTGCTTGCGGCGTTCTTCAGCCTCGTGGGATGCGCCGTTATGGCTCTCAGCACCGCCTTTTATCTCGCCCCCTTGGTCGTCTTAGGAGGCGGGCAGTACTCGAGTGTATTTAAGGTGGAACAGTTGCAGGCGCTGGCGCTCATGTTTCTCCAATTGCATGCTCAGGCCGCTAGCATCTACATGGTATTTTTCGGATGCTATTGCCTCCTGATCGGTTACCTCATTTTCAGGTCGACCTTTATGCCCCGAATTGTGGGCGTGTTTATGGCAATTGCCGGTTTGGGTTACCTGACCTTTCTGTCACCGCCGCTCGCAAACTACCTGTTCCCCCACGTTTTGACCCCCGCCGGCGCCCTCGGGGAAGGATCGCTTGTGTTGTGGCTCCTCGTCTTCGGCGTGAACGTTCAACGATGGAAGGAGCAGGCCAGCGCAGCGGGGATGCTCATTAGAAACTAACAACAAATGCTCATTACAGATTCTTCTCACCGAGTGCACTTATGTTCCTTGAAGCTGGCGGGCGCGCCGCAAGAGCGCGGCTGCCACGAGGGTCGCCGCGACGCACAAATACAGGAGAGCAAAGCGGCCGGCCTGCGGACCGTTGGCGCTGCCGGTGAAGTCGAACCCCGGGGCCCGATTGATCGGGCCGACGTACCATAGCACGGTGTACAGGCCTTCAAAGAATTTGCTTGTGCCGCTCCAGACGCCCAGAGCCAACGCCAGCGACGGAATGAATAGTACGCCGACGGCCCAGGCCATTAGACCGGCGCGCTGCCCCGCAAGCGCCAGCCGGACGGCCGCCCCCAGCCCTGTGAGCGCAGCCACCAAAACGCCCGCAATCCATGCCGCTGGGAACTGCCGTCGCAGAATCCGCGGGCAAGAAAAGACCAGTTGTTCGGCGCCGAAACGCGCTTCGCGCGTGCCGAGCGCGGACCACACGAGGATGGGCCAGATCCAAGCGGCAGCCAACAGCGGCCCGCGCGAGACATCCAAGGGCGCGGCGAACTGGGCGATAAGCAATCCTCCGGCCACCGCGTACCACCACCAGCGATAACCCTTCAGGGCGAGTTTCAATTCGGCCACCAAAAGAGGCCAGGCGCCAGCTTGCAGCGCGCCCGAGGCCAGCGGAGTGAGATGGGTGGAAGTGACAACGTGCGGCCGCGCCTTGGCGGATTCCGGCCCCGCGCCTGCCGGAGCGGCAGCTTCCCGCAACCGAGGCCTTGCGCGCGACCGCCGGCGCACACTTGCCGGGTCGAACCGGTCGAAAAACCACGCGCCGCACAAGACGAGAGCGAACGCTGCGGCTGTCCAAGCCAGACGCAGGCCCACAATTCCAGTGGTCCATTCGACACCATTCCAATGAAAACCCGTAGCTACCCGGACGGACTTATCGGCCATGGTGAGTGAAAAACTATCCACGTAACCCGGGATGCCGGCTCGTGCCGCCGGGACCATGCTCTCATGAATGAGCCAAATGCCAGTCGGATCGAACTGTGGGCGCCCCGTCGCCACCGGCAGAGTTAAGCCGAAACACCAGACGAAAAACCACAGGACATTGCCGAAACCCCCGCGAAGAAAGCTGAACGTCTCGAACAAGAGGGCCATTGCCGCCGTCATCGCCATGGCGGGCAGTGCGAGGAACAGGAAAGGCGAGAGCAGGGCCCAGGCGTGGAAGGTGCGGTCCTCGGCGGCCAGAAGCTGCATGGCCACAGCGGCCAGAGCGAGCACTGCAACCATGGAAACGAGCACCGCGAAGTTGCTGAGGAATTTTCCCAGGAGATAGGAAACTCTGCTGAGCGGTGTTCCTGCGAGGATCTCTCCTACCCTCGTTTGGCGGTCACGGTCCACGGCGTTCTTGACGATGTAGAAGCCCACCAGCGAAACAAACGTCGTCGCCACCAGTGATACCATCGCTCCGATCCACGCCGAGGTGTACAGCCCACGATAGTCGCCAAGACGCAGCGAGATTCGCCCCGTGCCTGCGGCATAACCCAGGTAGACAGCGAAGAGCAAAGTAATGAGATAGCTGTAGCGGCGCACCCGCTCCAGAAAGTCGGCTCGGGCAATGGCATAGACAACGCGAAACGCTTTCATACAGCGGCCTCGGCAGCGGCGCCGTTGCGGCGAGCGGCAAGGGCGGCAAGATAGGCGTCCTCGAGCGTCGGCTCCAGCGCACGCGCGCCCGGCCTTGGAGCTGCATCGGCCACTACCCGCGCATGCACACCGTCGCTGCGGTGGGCAGTGCTGCTTACCAGATGGCGCTGCTGAAGCGCGGCAAGCTCGCCGCTCGGGACCACGACCTCCCAGACCTTTCCATTTACGCCGGCGAGAAGCGCTTCGGGGAAACCGTGCACAACGAGCTCGCCCTGGGCGATCAGGGCAATGTCCGCGGCCACCGCCTCGACATCGGAAACAATGTGGGTGGAAAGAATAACGATCCGCTCCCCCGAAAGCTCCGAAAGCAGATTGCGGAAGCGCACGCGCTCTTCCGGGTCGAGGCCGGCCGTCGGCTCGTCCACGATCAGAAGCTGCGGATCGTTCAGCAAGGCCTGCGCGATGCCCACGCGCTGGCGCATGCCGCCTGAAAAACCTCCCAGAGGCCGCCGCGCGACCTCCGCAAGATTCACAAGCTCCACAAGCTCGCCAATACGCTTTCGGGCGCCTGCCGCGTCCAGGCCTTTCACCGCGGCGAGGTACCCGAGAAATTCCAGCGCGCTCAGATTCGGGTAGATCCCAAAGTCTTGCGGCAAATAACCGAGTACGGCGCGCAATGTGTCAGGATCATGCTTGATGTCCGTGCCGTTCCATAGCACGCGCCCCGCAGTCGGCCGGGTGATCGTGGCCAGAATGCGCATCAGAGTGGATTTTCCTGCGCCGTTTGGACCGAGCAACCCAAGCACACCCGGCCCAAGTTCCAAGCGGAAACTGCGCAAGGCCTCTACGTTTCCACGATAAGTCTTGCTGACGTTTTCAATTTCGAGTTTCATGAGCAAACCATAGCCCTCTCCCCAAGGGAGAGAAGGTGTGGAAAAATCGCCAGCCTGTCATCCTGAGCGCAGCGAGGGATCTCTGCAGTTGCTGTTCTTTCAGCCAGTTACGAAGAACTGCAGAGATCCTTCGCGGAGTTTACCCTGAGCGAACTGCAGAGATTCTTCGCTTCGCTCAGAATGACAGCCGAAGGGCTCAGGATGACAGATTCCAGTTTTCTCACACGTTCAGAGGGCATCGAGTTTCTATAGTTTCCCCGATGCCGCTATTGGACCGGAGAAGCGGCGGCCGCGCCCTGATGGTAGTTCGGATAAGGCGGCTTGTGGTGAGCGGGAATAGGGTTTTTCTCGAGATCCGACAGCACCACCTGCACGGCTCTTTCCAGTTGTGGATCGTGCCCGTCGCGCACCGCTTTGGGATCGAGTTCGACCTCCACGTCAGGCGTCACGCCGTGATTCTCCACTTCCCAGGCGTTATGCGGGGTCCAGAAACCGCGGCTGGGCGCCGTCACCGCCCCTCCGTCCATCAGCCTCTCGCCCGGGCCGAAGAATCCCACCAGCCCGCCCCAGGTACGCTTCCCCACCAAGGTGCCGATATGGGCTTGGCGGAAATGCCACGGCATGGCGTCGCCGCCGGAGCCCGCGTATTCATTGATGATCATGGCCTTGGGCCCTTGGATCAGGCTCACCGGCGTGGTCATATCTTCGCCGTCGCGCGTGGTGCGGTAATTCATGAGCGTCCGCCGCAGGTAATCGAGAATGTAATCCGTATTCGTGCCGCCATGATTGAATCGCTCATCCACGATCGCTCCTTGCTTCCCGGCTTGGGAAAAGAAATAGCGGTTGAAATACGTGTATCCCCCACTCGCCGTATCCGGCAAATAGATATAGGCCAGCCGCCCCTGGCTGAGCTGGTCCACCTTGCGCCGGTTGGCCTCGATCCAGGCCCGGTTGCGCAGTCCCCGTTCATTCTCCACGGGAACCACGGTCACCTCGCGTGAGCCGGCGCCGCCCGGGTCCGGTCCCACCCGCAGGACCACGGACTTATCGGCCGTCGCTTCGAAGAAGCTATACACGTTGTCGCTGCCCCGCACTTCACGCCCGTTCACCGCCAGCAGGTATTCTCCCTCGGCGACATTCACGCCCGGCTGGGTCAACGGGGCGCGTAGTTGCGGATTCCAGTTTTCGCCGTCATAAATGTGCGAAAAGCGGTATCGGCCGTTCTCGATTTTGTAGTCCGCGCCCAACAGCCCCACGGGGACAGTCTTCACTTCCGGCTCTTCACCACCGACCACAAACAAATGCCCCACGGTGAGTTCGCCCATCGTCTCTCGAAAGATGTAATTCAGGTCGGAGCGCGACGCGACTCCCGCGAGATAGGCCTCATACTTTTTTTCCGTGGCCTTGAGGTCCAAGCCGTGGAAGCCGGGATCATAGAAGAAGTCGCGCTCCAGCCGGAATGCTTCGTGGTACATCTGCCGCCACTCCAGCGGCGGATCGACGCGCACTTCCATCGCGGCGAGATTCAGCGTCTTCGCCCCGGGCGGCGTGCCGGGCGTTGCCGTTGCTCCCGGAGCCGGCTCCGGCGGCACGGGTGCAATGGCCCACGACTGCGGGGGAGCGCCGGTTGAGCCGGACTGCGGCCAGCCGGCCAGCCGATACAGCATCTTCTCGCCATTGGCCGAAATGTAGAACGCCAGAACATTCTCCAGCACTTTGTCGGTCTTTCGTGTCTTCAGTACAAATCGCTGCACCGCGAGCGTGCTGGGGCCGTTCAACGGCTCCACCAGAGGTTCTTCCATCACATAGAGCACGCCCTCCTTTCCCGGCTTCAGTTCCGAGTAGTTCCTTGCCGGAATCGGCAGCGCCAGAATCCGCTGGCCAATCTTCTCGAAATCCACTTTCACTGCCGGCGGCTGGTTGTCCTTTGCGGGGTTCTCTTTGCCTTGGCCCTCTGTCTTAGGCGGCTCGGGCTTCACCTCCTGCTCCTCATCACTCTCAGGAGCGAGCGGTGAAGGCAGCTCCTTGCGCAAAACGGTGACGTAGACGCTGCTGGTCACCGGCCGGTCCATGCTCAGCATGGAATCATCAAGCGTCGGCCCCGCGTCGGTGCTGGCCAGAAAGTAAAGGTACTTGCCACTCTTGTCGAAAACCGGTGAAAACGAATCGCTCATCCCATCCGTGACGCGCCGGCTCTGGCCCGTCTCGAGAGAATACAGAAACACCGAACGCATGTGGCTCAGCTCCTGCTGCGTGTACGCCAGCCACTTGCTATCCGGCGACCATGCCGCCCGGAAGATCTGCTGCGGCCCGGTAAACCGGTCGTGAAACACCCTCACCGGCGTCTTCTTCTCCAAATCCACGTACCAGAGGTTCAGCCGCTTGTCGGTATAGGCGATCTTCTTGCCGTCCGGCGACCATGTCGGGAGATAAAAGAAAGAGCCGGGACTCCCGAGATCGATCTTCTGCGCTTCACCCAGGCCATCCTGATCCCTGATGTACAGCGCGTACTCACCCGACTCGTCGGAGAAATAGGCAATGCGTGTTCCGTTGGGCGACCATGCAGGACTTCGTTCGTCAGCCCCCGGCGTATTGGTGAGGTTGCGGATATCGCCTTTCTCGGAGGGGACAGTGAGGATTTCGCCCCGTGCCTCGAACACGGCGCGTAAACCGGTGGGTGAGATGTCGGCGTCCTCGATGCGGCTGGCGACGTTGAGGTAATGCGGCCGCAACTCCGGCAGATCGCCCGTGACCCGGATATCGACCTTATGGGCTTTGCCGGACTTCAGGTCGTAAAGCAAGATGGCCCCGAACTGCTCGATGACAATCGCGCCCGGCCCCGCGCTCGCATACTTGAAATCGAGCCCATCGTTCCCGAGCGCCTGCGTGACGCGCTTCGAGCTGGTGTCGTAACTGAACAACGATATCGGCCCCAAGCGGTCCGAGAGGAAGAAGACGCGGTGGTCCACCCAGAGCGGGTTGAAGTCGTTGGAATTATCGCGCGGGACCTTGACCACGCTCGAGTCCGACAACTGCGCGATCCATATGGGCGAGGTGCGCCCGCCCCGGTAGCGCTTCCAGATCTCGAAGGCGTGGTCGAGCGGCACGTAGGCGAGTTGGCTCATGTCGGGCGAGTACGAGCCCTCGGCGGCTATAGGCAGGGGCAACTCCGCCGGGAATCCGCCCTCCCGCGAGATCGTAAACAGCCGGCTGAAGCTCTCGAAGCTGTTGCGCGGCGAAGCGAACAGCACCTGCTTTCCGTCGCGCGTCCACCCCATAACCCAGTCCGGCGACGGATGATAGGTCAGCCGCCGCGGCACGCCTCCGCCCGCCGGAATGATGTAAACGTCGGAGTTTCCGTTGTAGTCGCCCGTAAAGGCAATCTCGCCGCCATCCGGCGAGAATGCCGGGCGGGACACGGTCCCAATCCCTGCCGTGAGCCGCTGGGCGACGCCGCCCCCTCGCGGCGCGGTCCACAAATCTCCAGCATAGACGAAGGCAATCTGGGTGGCACTGAGTGTGGGATGCTGCAATAACAGCGGCGATTGGCCGAAGGCCAAACCGACGCTCACCGTGACGAGAGCAAATAAACGGGCTGCGAAACGGACCATGCGTGGAACCTCCTGTTGAGTGTCAAATAGTCACTGGAAGAGCAAAATGCATTTCACGCTGCCACGTGCTAACTACCTTTATTTTCAATGACATTCCCGGAATAATCGGATAAGTACCCGTGTTTTCATAGACATTCGCGCTTCGTTCCACAGTTTACCACATCGCTCCTTTGTTTTCATATACATTCCAGCTTCGTTCCTTTGATTTTAAAGAATTAATTGTCACGAAGTGACCTTGGAGTGCGGCAGCGAAGCCTGCGGAACCGCCGCCTTGGATGACCTCTCCAGAAACGCGACGCATTATTCGTTCCCATTGAAAAGCCCAGGCCGAGCCTGTCTGATCCGCCTTCGCCCCGCAACTGACCCCCTCACCCGCCCCTCGCCGCTGGGGAGAGGGCCTGGCATTTCTACATATTTGACGCGGCTGGAGCCACTTTGCCTTGCTCTCCGTTTCTGATGCCATAGATAGCGTTCTTCGGCTACCCTCGCTCGGGAGGGGGTTGGGCCGGGCAGTAAAATTGCGCCCTGGCGTTCCCCGCCAGGCGGAAGCTCCTGCACAGCCTTAACTCAGGATTGTAGCCTATCTTCTTTCGGGTGTCAAGCGAAACTTGGGGGGATACCGTCCCTTTGCATCACTGTCACGAAGTGACCTTGGAGTGCGGCAGCGGAGCCTGCGGAGCTGCCGCCATGGATGACCGCTCCTTGCAAGCTGTGCGCTGAGCAGGTACAATGCCGCCGCAGTGAATCAACCGGAGGACAATGGCCAGTGTCCGAGAAACTACCCTACCTGCGAACTTTCGCCTATGCGCTGAGGATCGTCGCGGGCATCTTGCTTATTGCCTTGTTTCTTGAGGCGGCCAGCCGGGCAACCCGCGACTGCACGGTGGGCCTTTATCTTTTCGACATCTGTTCCTGGGTTTGGGTGCGCGAGCAATTGGGCCTTCCCGCCAGTAAATTCCTCCGCGCGCTCTTTCTCGAACTGGTGGGGCTGACGTTGACAGCGGGAATCTTCTTGACCATCCGGTTCGTCTTCCCCTTTTGGCCACGCGGCACAAAATCGAGCAGCGAGGCGGAAAAACCCCGGAACTAACCCCTCACCCGGCCCACTTGAAGGACCCACTCGAGGTGGCGGCGATTTGCATTGAGATTTGATAGAATAACGCTCGCCCGGGTCGGGCGTGTGCAATAAAACTGCTGAAGACGGCAAGCCACGCGGTGCAGACCAAATCCTGGAGGCAAGATGAACAGACGAATCTTGCTCGGAGTGTTGGCGGTTCTGGTGTCTTTCGGCCTCCACGTCAGCGCTCAAACTTACCAATCTCACATCGAACATCCCATCGTCCGCTACCAGATTTCGGCCAGGTTCGATCCGGCCACGAAGAAGGTGGCAGGACATTATCACCTTACTTGGTGGAACCACACCGAGGATTCCATTCCGGACCTTTATTTCCACTTGTATCTTAATGCCTTCAAGAACATGGATAGCACGTTTCTGCGCGAATCCTCCATCAGCAGACGCCGCAGCCTGCTGAAAGAATGGAAAGCCGAGCCGGAAGGACAAAAGTGGGGATGGGTAGACGTGAACAAGCTTCAGATTGTAGGCGGCGCAGATTTGACGCCGGCGATTACCTTCGTGCACCCCGACGATGATAATGCCGCCGATCAGACCGTAATCCGCGTGCCGCTGCCACAACCCATTCCAGCTCACGGTAGCCTCGAACTCGCGGTCGATTTCACTTCCAAGCTCCCGCGCGGCTTAGCACGCACCGGCTATGACGGCGACTACATCCTGGTGGCACAGTGGTTCCCCAAGATCGGCGTCTACGAAGCAGCGGGTGAGCGCGGGCGTAAAGAAGGTGGCTGGAATTGCCACCAATTCCACGCCAATACCGAGTTTTTCGCGGATTACGGCGCCTGGGACGTTGACCTTACGGTGCCCTCGAATTACATCGTGGGGGCCACTGGCTTCTTGCGCCGAAGCCAAAGCAATCCTGACGGGACTACCACCTACTACTTCCACCAGGACGACGTCCACGATTTTGCCTGGACCGCCAGCCCGCATTTCATCAAGCTCGTCCGCACCTTCGACTGGGGCCAGGAAGTGCGCGGCGACGAACTCGCGAACTGGGCCCGAATCCTTAACCTGCCCGCTGACCAGGTTGCCCTGCGCGACGTATCGGTTACGCTTTTGCTCCAGCCCAGTCACCGGGGCATCGCCGATCGGTACTTCCGCGCCGCCTTCAATGGGCTTAAATACTTCGGTTTGTGGTACGGCCAGTACCCTTACGACACGTTGACGCTGGTCGACCCCCAACTCGGCTCGAACACCGGCGGCATGGAGTATCCCACGTTCATTACATGTGGCGCCTACTTCTGGCCCGGCGAGCATTCCTTCTCCCCTGAGGGCGTCACCGTCCATGAGTTTGGACACCAGTTCTGGTATGGCATGGTGGGGAATAATGAATTCGAGGAAGCATGGCTCGACGAAGGATTCAACACTTACTCGACCGGCAAAGTCCTCGAGACCGCTTACGGCCAGGAATGCAGCTACGAATATGTTCTCGGCATGCCTGTGCTCATCCACCCATGGTTCAGAGTCGAGTTGCCGCAGTTCCCCTTCGCGGGAGTTCGAAGTATTCCTATGGGAACTTACTTCGGGTGCGTCGGAGGCCCGGATCGCACCAGTCGCCGCGCCGGATACCTCGAACATGCCAAGGACGATGACCTGGTTCGCTACGGATGGCAGTATTTGGACGGAAGTAGCTATGGCGTCAATTCTTATGGCCGGCCGGCTCTTGCGCTGCGAACCCTGGAGAGCTATTTGGGCGCCGAAACCATGGCGCGCGTCATGCGCAACTATCAGCAACGTTGGCGCTATCGTCATCCTAGTACGCGGGATTTCATCGACGTCGTAAACCAAGTCTCCGGGCAAAACATGAACTGGTTTTTCGAGCAATTCTTCTATAGCTCGAATGTGGCCGACTACGAAATCAGTGACCTTAACAGTGAACTCATCGAGGGCAAAGCCGGCGTTTACGACGAAAATGGAAAGAGGAATACTTACCTCGAACAGGACGCGGCCAAACTCGCTGCGCAAAGCAAGAGCAAACTCTATCGCTCTATGGTCACTGTGCGCCGTCTGGGCGAAGCCCTTGCGCCTGTGGATGTGGTGATTCGCTTCGATAGCGGCGAGACTGTCGAAAAAAGCTGGGACGGGAAGTATCGCTGGGTGAAGTTTGTTTTCGACAAACCCTCCAAGGCGACCTCGGCGGAAGTGGACCCTCAGCGAAAGCTGGCCCTGGAAGCGAACTTCACCAATAACAGCCGGCTGGCTGAGCCTGATAACCGCGCCGCGGCTAAATGGTACATCCGTTGGATTTTCTGGCTGGAGAATCTGTTTTTCGCCGCCGGTTTTTTCAGTTGATGCTCGCGGGTGGCGCATACATTGTCCTTTATGTATGCGCCACGTCCTGGCGTCGGGAGCGGAACACCACAGGAAGCGGGGATCCCGCAGGTGCGGGATCGCCGCCACCCCGGTTTTTTCAGTTGAGTGGAGGATCAAGATGAGTGTCGGGGCATCCGTTCGGCAGGGACTCTCCATCGCGCGCCGCAGCGGGTCGGCAATCTGGATTCTGTTTCTTGCTAATCTCGTCATTGCCGCGCTCGCCGGATTTCCCATCTACCGCGGCATCCAGCGCTTCACCGGGTACAGCCTTATGGGCCGGGAATTGGCGCGCGGCTTCCCGGTTGATTGGTTGACGGACCTCGCCTTCAACGATCCGGGTGGCTTCGATCGTTATGCGACGGTGATTGTTGGCATGGGCTTGGTCTCGCTGGTGCTGAACTCGATTCTGGCCGGCGGAGTGCTGACTCGCTTCAAAGCGCCTGACGTGAAGTACTCACTGGGAGATTTCTTTCGCGACACCGGACGCTACGCATGGCGTTTGGTGCGTCTCCTGATCATCGGTCTCATTTGCTATTGGACCATCTTCAAGCTCCTGAATGAACAGTTGGGCCAGTGGGTAGATCACCGGACGTTGAACTGGGCCGACGACCGCGCGGTTTTTGGGGCTCGCTTCGCCGTCTCATTGCTGGTGGTGCTGGGATTGGGTTTTGTCAACTTGGTCATGGACTATGCCCGCGTGCGGCTGGTGCTGGAAGAAGGTACGGGCGCGATCCAGGCCTTCCTCGCTTCTCTGGGTTTTTCCCTGGGGCGCCTGGGGAGGGCGATCGGTGTGTACGTCGTGCCTTCATTCTGCGGCTTGGCGCTCCTGGGAGTTTACCGGCTGCTGTTCCCGTGGGGATTTCTCAATGGAACCATCGCCGAGGGATCGCATATTCGCGTACCCCTGGCGCTGGCCGGCCTTTTCGTTGTTCAACAGGTCGTCATGTTGGGGCGCTACTGGTTCCGCGTGGCCACCTGGGCCAGCGAGTGGTCCCTCTACTCGAGCGCAAGAACGGGGGGGCGGTCCTGAATCGTAAATAATGAATGGTGAATGGTAAATTATAAATTGTAAATTATAAATTCTACGTATGGGGTTAGTTTACTAGCAGTCATCATCGCGCTAAGTATAGTTGACTTTACTATTTACAATTTATAATTTACAATTTATCATTCGCTCTTCTCCTGAATCCTGCTGTCTTTCACTTGAAGATTTCCGTGAGCGGCGGTTCATCACCGAATTTCGGGTCGTCGATCCCCATGGCTTTCAAGATGGTGGGAGCGATTTCCGTCATCCGAATGGTGTGCAGGTCCACTCCAGCCCTGATATCCGGTCCCCAGGCGATGAACGACGCTACAAGTTCGCGGCGAAAGGGCAAGTGTCCGTGCGTCCCAGTCGTACTGTTGTCCTTCACCAGCAAGTCGCCAGCCGCGCCGCGGGCGAAAGCGTAGCCCGACGGCGCTTCCAGCGCCATCTGTGCGGCAGGTTCCGCAGCCAATTCTCGCAACGCTGCGCGGTCGAAGACGGCCCACAGTGCCCCTTGATCGATCAAGGGTTTTAAGGCTTCGCTCACCTGGGAGCGAAGGTCCTCCGATTCCGGCCAATAGATAAAGAATGAGCCGTCGTCGGCGACGGTATCGATTCTCCCCCCGGTAACATTTCCTTTCTCGTCTGCGGTCAACAGCCCTGCCTTCACGAACAGCACGTTGGGCTTGATCTCCGCCTGCACGGGCAGAAAACCGTGGTCGGAGACGATGAAGACGTCGGTGGAATCAGCCAGCCCGGCAGCCTGATCGGCAGCCAGCAATTCACCGATGTGGCCATCAATCTTCTCGAGCGTCGTGGCGGCCTGGGGGCTGTCCGGGCCGAATTTGTGCTCCTGGTCGTCCAGGTCGCACAAGTGAACTAGAAGCAGGTTAGGCTTATGTTTCTTCAGGATGAACGTCGCCAGACGACTCCGCGTCACATCGAGCTCCTGTCCTGGTTGGGGCGGCCCTATTTCCAATAGAGCTTCGAACAGGATTCCGGGGGTGGCATACTTGGCGATGTAAGCGGGATCTATCTTGAGAGGCTTCTTCGGATCCCAGATTTCCGGCACCTCCCAATCAACCGGCGCGCCCGCCGTCACCGGCCAGAAGACCGCGCCGGAGGTCAAATGGTGCGCGTGCGCTTCATCCCAGAGCGTTGGCGCCTTGATGGCACTCGCGAACCAGAACCAGTCCTCCGGGTTCTTGCCCGGCTGGCGCGATGACAAGTTGGAGTAGATGCCGTGCTCAGCGGGCATCCGCCCGGTGACGATAGTCGTATGCGAAGGGTAGGTCACCGAAGGGTAAACGCCCACCACGCCCTCTGCGTAGCTTCCTTCTCTCCGCAGTCTCGGCAGATTGGAAATGTGAATCTTGGCGGCAAGACGGTCATAGAGGCTGGCGCCCAGTCCGTCCACCGATATGACCAGCACATGCCGCTCCTGCGCAGGCCTGGAAGACATCTCCCCCTGAGCCAGGATGCAGGGCGGAAGAGTCAGGGCCATCCCGGCCAGCGCGGCCACCGTCAAAAAAAGGGCCTGGCGGGTTTTCGCTCTGGGGCTGAATTGACGTAGAATGAGTGTGGAAATTCGCGTGAGCACAGTAACCTCAGCAGGTGAATTTGAAGCCCGAAGCGCCTCGCGTCCCGAGTTGGCGATCTATTCGGCCCTGGAAGCAATGCTCGTTTACGCTGGCATTGTAACCTACATCTGGCGCTGGCAGTACAGCTATCCTCACGCCTGGATGGCGCTCTGGGGCGTCATCCTTGTCAGCCAGTTTCTGCACCGCGACACTCTCCGTAGCCTTGGCCTCTCGCTCGCCGGAATGCGCGCCAACGCCCAGGTGGTGTTGCCCATTGCCCTCGCCTTTTACATCCCTCTTCTCATCTTCGGTCTGGCGCGGCATGCCCTGACGTTTGTGCCGGTGAACCGCCACGCGGTTGCTTCACTGCTGGGGTACGGTGTGTGGTGTGCTTTTCAGCAGTATCTCGCCCAATCTTATTTTCATAACCGCCTCATGGAAGCCGTTCCCAGCCGCCACCTGAGCTCGCTCCTGGTTGGGATCATCTTCGGCTCGGCTCACATCCCCAATCCAATCCTCATGGTCGCCACCACCGTGGCGGGCTTTGTTTTTGCCGAGATCTTCGCGCGACATCGAAACATCTGGCCGTTGGCGCTGGCCCAGGCTGTGGGGGGATTACTCCTCGCCGCCGTCTCGCCCGCCGCGCTCATCCATAACATGCGGGTGGGGCCGGGATACTTGTTCTATGGGCTCCGGTGAGGAATTGCCGATTTTCGATTGACGATTGCGGATTGCCGATTGACGATTGAAGCTGAGATTCGGCATTGCAGCGCTCTCAATCGTCAACAGGAATTACCGATTGCCGATTCTCGATTGTCGATTGTCGATTGAAAACGTGCTGCGGCGACTTCCTCCGCTGCCCACGAGTCCGTCAACTGACGGATCAATCGAAATTCGGGAATCCAACCCTCTCAATCGGCAATCGGCAATCGACAATCGTCAATCCGCTGCCCAACGCCCGGGGATGGCAGCGCCGCAACGGGGGCAGGAACCCGTTGCGGTGAGCCGGTAGTCGAGGATGTGGAAGCCGAGGCGTTTGACAAGGAGTTGGTGGCAGGTGGGGCAATAGGTGTTCTCGAGCTCCCCCGTCCGGCCCGGCAAATTTCCGGCATAGACAAAGCGCAACCCCGCCGCCTTGCCGATTCCGGCGGCTCGCGCCAGCGTTTGCGGGCTAGTGCTCTCCAGGTCCGTCATCTTGTAATCCTGGTGAAAGGCAGTGACGTGCCAGGGGATATCGGGCGAAACGCTTACCAGGAATTCCGCCAGGCGTTTCAGTTCGTCGTCCGAATCGTTAAATCCCGGAATAATTAAGGTGACGATTTCCACCCAGAATCCCATTTCATGCAGCATTCGGATGGTATCCAGGATGGGCTGAATTCGCCCGCCGAGCTGGCGATAATGCCGGTCGTCAAAAGTCTTCAGGTCCACCTTGTAAAGGTCCACCCAAGGGCGCAGGTATTCCAGCACCTGCGGTGTGCCGTTGCCATTGGAAACGTATCCCGTGCTGAGCCCCGCCGCGCGGGCTTCCTTGAAAACTGCCACCGCCCATTCGCTGGTGATCAGCGGCTCATTGTATGTGCTCACCACGACCTTCGCCCCCTGTTGCACTGCCTCCCGGACCAGCTCTTCGGGGGTCACGCGCAAGGGCGACGAAACCGCGCTGGGGTCGCGCAAGGCCTGCGAGGTAACCCAGTTCTGGCAATAGCCGCAGTGCAGGTCACAACCCAGCATCCCGAAGCTATAGGCCAGCGCGCCGGGGTAGGCGTGATAGAAGGGCTTCTTCTCGATGGGATCGCACTGCGCGCTCGAGACGTAGCCCCAGGGCACGAGCAGCTTTCCGCCCTCGTTGTACCGGACCTTGCAAACTCCCACTTGCCCTTCCGGTATACGGCAGCAATGCCCGCACGCATAACAGCGCACGAAGCCGCGCTCCAGCTTCTCGTAAAGCTCACCCTCTCGGACGGCTTTCTGTAAGACTTCTTGCAGAGTAGCCATGATTGCACTCTCCATCCCCACCGGATCGGTGGACCCTGCCTAGTCTCATCATACTCCACAAGGCTGCCTCCATGCAGGCGGTCGGTCGTCCCGCCGCGGCGAGTCAGTCGTCATTTGTAAAGAAATGGTGCGCTGGAGTCCCTCGCGGGGTGTATAGTGTGAGGCAGTCGGGAGCCAGAATGGAGATTTCGGGTCAGACTTCTTAGCGACCTGGGATTTGAAAATGGAAATCCTGATTTGGTTGGAAGGACAACTCGACGCAACACATTTGCGGGAAGGAGATTCCGGATGAGCTTCAAATCACTGTTGGGCCTGTTCCTGGCGACTTTCCTCTGCATTGGCGTAGGATACTCGCAATCCACGGTGGATAATGCCGGGAAAGAAACCGGCAAGGCAGGCGAAAAAGCCGGGAAGGAAACCGGCAAGGCAGGCGAAAAAGCCGGGAAGGAAACCGGCAAGGCAGGCGAGAAAGCCGGGAAGGAAACTGGCAAGGCAGGCGAAAAAGCCGGGAAGGAAACTGGCAAGGCAGGCGAAAAAGCCGGGAAAGAAACTGGCAAGGCAGGCGAAAAAGCCGGGAAGGAAACCGGCAAGGCAGGCGAAAAAGCCGGGAAAGAAACTGGCAAGGCAGGCGAAAAAGCCGGGAAAGAAACTGGCAAGGCAGGCGAAAAAGCCGGCAAAGACAGCGCGAAGGGATTGAAGAAGGTCGGGACGAAGTTGTAATCGGGCGGCGAGAAAGGTCGCGCAGACTTGCTTCCCGGCTCCGTCGCACGCTGGTTATTGGGGACTACTGACCTAGTATTATCGGAGAACAACACGGCTTCCCGACTGGTTTGGGCTCCATCAGTTCCGCCCGCGTGTAGTCGGGATCGTAAAGGTTCAATTGCCACTTGCCGTCCCGGCCGATCTTGGGTTGTTCGGCCTTATACCCTCGTTCAACCACAATCTTATAGGCTGCTTCAATACTAGGAACACCGAGTGAAAGATGGTGCATCACACCGAGCGCGCGCGGCGAGGGATGGTGGACGTTCAGCATGTACTCGACCCAATCGCTGCCTTCGGGCACACGCATAGCGACCCAATCGACACGGTCGTCGGTCATGCCGCCGTACCACTGCAACTGGAAGCCGAGAATATCCTTGTAGAAGCGATCCGCGGCAGCGCGGTCAAGGACTGTGACCCCCACGTGGATGATGCGCTGTGAAATGCGAGTGTCGGGAAGGTATTTGCCAAGATTCTGCCCCTGCATCGACTTGGGCAGGTATTGCACGAATTCCACGGCGTGCCCGTCCGGATCTTTCACTTCGAAGCTCAAATTGCCGTCGAGCCCGGGCTTCAGTGTTTCGGGCACCGTCACGCCCTGTGCGGCAAGGTAGTCGCGCAGTGCGTGCGCGTCTGTGGTCTCGAAAGCAATGTGCGAAAGCCTGTCTTCGGTGGGGCTGGCCAGATTGGGGTATAGCTCGATATATTGATGGTCGTTCACTTTAAAAATAGTCAGCAACAGGCCGCCCATCGGTTTATCTACCGCAAACGGTTCCTGGAATCCCAGGGTGTGTCCATAGAATTCACGCGCCCCTGCAAGGTTGTCAGTCTTCAGCCCGATATTCGCGACCCCGACGATTGGCGGGCGATGCGTCGCCGGCTTCCCGGCGCCCACAACTGCGAATAATCCCGCGACAATGCCAAGACCAATCACAAGGGGCAAGGCGCTGAGCTTAATACAGACGAAAAAACCGCCCAATGACTTCCGACTTCCGGCATTTCCTGTCGTTTCAAATGCTCTCAAGGCCATACCTTATCCCTCTTCCCACCGATCGCACCCAAGGGCCGCGGACCTAGAAAACAGGTCCGCGCTACGCGCTTCAACGTGACCCTGATCGATCGCAACAATCGTCAATCGACCATCGTCAATCAACAATACTGCGAGCGGCTCTGGCCATGGCGGCGATGTGGTCAGGCGTGGTGCCGCAGCAGCCCCCGATGATCTGCGCGCCGGCTTGGATGAGTTCCGGCACTTTGGAGGCCATGAATTCCGGCGTCTCTTTAAAGACCGTCTTATCCCCCTCCAGGACAGGCATACCAGCGTTGGCGTTAATCAGGATGGGCGTAATCGGCTGGGCAGCCCGCATCTGGCGTGTAACCTCGATCATGTTCACGATGCCGTTGCCGCAATTGGCGCCCGTGATATCCGCGCCGGCCGCCACCGCCTCCCGCGCCGCGCGTTCCGGGGTCAAGCCCATCATGGTGCGAAAACCACGCGCCCCGGCTTCAAAGGTGAACGTACAGATGACCGGGAGCTTGGTATTCTCCTTCGCCGCCTTGATCGCCTGGAGAGCTTCGGCGAGGGAAGCCATGGTCTCAATGCACAGAGCGTCCGCGCCGCCCTCCTCCAAAGCCACTACTTGCTCCTTGAAGGCGTTGTAGAGATCTTGCGGCGTCACATCGCCGCCCTCCTCCTCCACGATGTGCCCGGTGGGGCCGACGGAGGCTGCAACGTAAGCCTTGCCGGCGCCGGCCTGTTTGGCGAGCGCCACCGCAGCCAGGTTCAACTCTCTTACTTTGTCCGCGAGCCCGTAAGGCTTCAGCTTGTAGCAGGTCCCGCCAAACGAATTCGTCTCGAGGATGTCGGCCCCTGCGGCGAGGTAAGCCTCATGAATACCTTTGACGACCTCCGGGTGAGAAACGCACCATGATTCCATGCACTCGCCCGATGTCAACCCCTTGGCTTGCAGATAGGTGCCCATCGCTCCGTCGGAAATCAGAATGTCCCCTTGTGCCACTCTTTCTATGAAACTCTTCATATAAATTCCCTCTTTCATCCTCTTGAGTGAGCTATGGATTCGCGCCCTTCGGCAAGCTCAGGGCAAGCTTTCCGCGGGAATGACGACCAAATCTGCTCATGATTCCGTGTCTTAGCATAGTACTCAGCTTAACACATTGCCGCACGCTTCAGGCGTCGGCCGTCACGGAAAGGGTGATGCATGAAGGCTAAAGGTTAGAATTGAAAGTTGGAGTGCTTCATCTTTTGTCCTTTAGCCTTTACCTGACACTTGGCCACTGGTTTATACACCCGTTACCTGACCCCTGACACCTAGTGCAGCGCGTCTAACGCTTCTTTACGTTTGTCGACCCCGGTCGCCTGCCCCAGAGCGCGGCTCTGCGCCCGGCGGATTGCTAATGCCTGGAGACGTCAGATTCCAAGCTCGTGTAGCCCCCCTTGTACTCACCCGTCGGCTGGATTCGCAAATCTTGACTTCGATACCCCACAAAAGGCGTTTTTTGGCCCCTTTTTGGGGTTCGTTTTGAGTTCGTTTGCCTCAAAAACCAGTTCGTTTTGAGCACTCAGAAAACGCTAAGTCCTTTATTTGCCATAGATGACTGAGTTCGTTCCCTCTATTTTAGTATCTTTTCCCCATTTCCGTGCCTTTTCCCCTTGCCGCGTTTCCTTCGCCTTCCGCTGCCGCTTGCCGGGGCTCTCTTGCGCCAACCCAAATAGGCTACCACAAGTGGGCGGGCGTGTCAAGAGAAAAGTGCGGGAGGAGTTTCCTCATTTTTTTGGCCGTTGGGTTCGGTCCACTTGATTCTGCCCCCCATTTTGAGTGCCGCACTCCTTTTCGGGTGTTTAGGACTGACCCCGGCGGAAAGCCATTTTTATTGAAAACAAGCCCCTTGTGCGTAGCCTCCCGGACTTGCGATCCCGCTCCCGGCCTTTCCAGAGCTGGCTACAGCGGGCTTTCAGAGGTGAAATTCATGTGTCAGGAACATCTCACATTTTGAAAACGATATCTTCTTTACTCTCACTAGTTACGTGAAATCAGCGTGAAATTCTGAGGAAACTCCTGAAAAGTGCGGGGGACAAAAAGGCAGGTAGCAAACGTCAGGGGTCAGGTTACCGGGGGCCCGGGAAAGTAAGGATATCTATGACGCACTAGCCCCTGGTTTATAATTCCAGCGAGCCTTGGGAGGAGGGAAAAAGATGGTAGTTCGGAGTCTGCGCAGTTTCTTAACCTGGGTTACGGAGGTCCCTGTAGGGCGAGACAACATGGAATCGTCGCGCTCCAGGGGAATTGTCCCATTGGCTCTGCTGGCCCTGCTTTTCACGGCATGTTGCAACTATTCGCGGGCGGCGGTAGTGACTCATTTTGATTTTTCTGCCTCTTGACAGCCCTTGCCGGTGTGCCACAATGGATGCATGATAAAACCAAGGAATCTACCGCAAGACAGTAACCAAAGAGCACACCAAATTGCCAAGCTGCTGACTGGAGAGATTCAAGAGCCTGTCGAGGCTGAGCGGCCCACTGTGTCGGCATACCTGTCTGACATCGGGCGCAAGGGCGGTCTCAGGGGAGGGGTTGCTAGGGCGCAGGCACTCTCGGCTAGGAAACGGTCCAGTATCGCAGCGAAAGCGGCAAAGGTACGGTGGAAGAAATTTCGCTAGCCAAATTTCTCGGTTCGATCAATCCATTCCTTTACGTTCCCGATCACGCTGTTAATCATGAAAAAGACGAGTCCAGAGACTATAAGTATGATGACTGGAATCAGAGCCCATTGAGGCCATGGCGTGTTTTTGAGTCCTATTGGTGCGGTTAGGAACTCAATACCACACTCTGCCACAAGCGCAAAGACCCCGAGTCCACCAATCGCAAGGGCTACCTTGTTAAAACTGTCCAGCACTTGAAGCAGTGTTAGGAGCACTTGTAGCCACGCCAGCTTGGAGCGTTTCCAACGAGACATTGAGAACCTACAACTTGACGGTTGTGGTAGTATAGCAGAAAAGAGAAAGCCCCGATGCTAGTCGGGGCCGTATAAGGGTTCACACTCCGATTTGAACCTTAGCGTAGGAGTGTGCCCGATGCAAGTCAGCAAACTTCGCCGTCTTTCAATCTCCGAATTATCTCGTCGATCATGTCAATTACGTCGGCAGATTTTTGAGCAGCTAGGGATAAGTTTTCTTTCTTCATCTTCTGGAAAGTTTGAGCAAACTTCGGCACCAAACCATCGGCGGCATGTTGGAGTGAGGCCACTTCAACCGCCAAAGCAGAATTCTCTTGAGCGCTGAGCTTACATGCATTGGCCAACGTGATTAGAACTGTCTTTAAGACATCTTCATTAACCATTGGAACCTCCGATGTAGTATGTGAATTGTCGAGTAGGGAAGAGCTTATATGAAAAAACTTTCGGTGTCCTAAAGATTTTACTTGACATGCTTGTTCCGCTCATGCATCATTGCATTATGAACAAGATGAGCCAAGAAAAACAAACGCAAATTATCGCCGCACTAATCGAGGGTAATTCGCTTCGCGCGACTGCCCGCATGTGCGACGTGGCCTTTAATTCTGTCTTGCACCTATTGCCGAAGATCGGAAGCGCGTGTGCCGACTATCAGGACCGCACGTTGCGTAACCTAAAGTCCAAACGGATTCAATGCGACGAATGCTGGAGCTTTGTTTACGCCAAGCAAAAGAATGTCCCTCAAGAAAAGCGCGGCCAATTCGGGTATGGCGACGTATGGACGTGGGTTGCGATTGATGCGGACACAAAGCTAGTGCCTTCGTTCATGATTGGCAATCGTGACTTGCGGACCGCCCGCATGTTCATTGATGATCTTGCTGGTCGGCTCACTAGTCGCGTGCAGTTAACAACAGATGGCTTGCGCGTCTACTTGGATGCTGTTGAGGGGGCTTTCGGAAGTGAAATAGATTATGCTGTATTAATAAAGATGTATGAATCTACGCAAGAGGAAACGCGTTACAGTCCTGCCGTATGTGTTAGCGCCGAAGCAAAGGCCATCCAAGGCAGGCCCGACATGAGGCACGTATCGACAAGCTACGTCGAACGGCAGAATCTCAGTATGAGAATGGGAATGCGACGATTCACGCGGCTGACAAATGGCTTCAGCAAGAAAGTGGAGAACCACGCCTACATGGTGGCTCTCTACTACATGCACTATAACTTCTGCCGGATTCACCAATCACTGAGGATTACACCTGCAATGGAAGCGGGTATTTCAGATCACGTTTGGTCTATTGAGGAGATTGCGGCTCTTTTGTATTGAGGAACATTTCAGGTGTGAGATCAGGAAGTGTTGCGAAGGGGATTTTCCATAGGCCACGGTAATAGGCTTCCAATTGTGCCAACCCCGCCTCGCCCATGATCTGTACATAGGCTTTATCTTTGAAGTCAGAGATATTTGGGGACTGAACCACTAAGGTCGTGAACCGTCCCACAAAACCAGTTTTTTCACTTCCCCGCTTTGCTTCATAAACGAGATAGGCCACGTAAGATAGGGGCATGAATTCGTTATGCTCTCTCAGTGTGAGAAGAGTGGCCGCTATAGTTGCACCCCACCCAACCACACCGAAGGAATGCTTCAGCTCTACTTTCTTGGTCCCTTGGATAATGGAAATCTCTAGAATGTGGGGCATATCATTGTCGAAGCCGGATACAAGTAGTTGTACTTCTTTCTTAGAATCGTAAAGTGGGGATTTCATGAACCGCTTGACGGTGGACTCGGATTCCGTGAATAAGTCGGCCATCCTTACTGAAGGAAGGGCTTGGATTCTCTCTTTCAGGATTGAGTTAAGACCGATGGCCGATGACCAGTCTCCCGCCAATTGAACGCACCATCCATGACCTAAAACGTCCAACTTGCAGGCTAAATTGGTAGAGCCCAAGTCTGAATAATCAAGCCTCGTATCCGAGCATAGGGCAATCCTCGGCGCCTTTCCCTCTTGGCAAGCGGCGGCAATGCAGACGGTCACTAACTTAGGATACGCTGATTTATGCTTAAAGTCTCTGCGTTCTGAGGGGGTAGGTTTTAAGTTCACTCAAGGCGAAGAGCACGTTCATTGCCATTGGTTCACAGTGGGGAACCCTTGCATTTTCAATATGAGTCACTACCCGGGCGGCTGAACCGACGGCAGAAGGCAGCGTGTACGTAGTTCTGTGGTTTGATACAGAGGATTATATTCTTCCCCAAAGTGATGACGCGGCCAAGCGCGTGGCGGAGATTCTCTCGCGTCAGGGCGTTCGCGCTACATTCAAAGTAGTGGGAGAGAAGGGCCGGACGCTCGAGCGGCGAGGCCGCCGGGACGTGATCGAAGCGCTGGCCCAGCACGAAATCGGCTACCACTCGAACACCCACAGCCAGCACCCCACGGTGGCGGAGTATGAAGCGAAGCTCGACTGGGAAGAAGGCGCAGAGGAATTCACCCGCCGCGAGCGCCCCGGTTTTGAGGATCTCCGTCGCATCTTCGGCAAAGCACCGACGTGCTACGGGCAGCCGGGCAGTTCTTGGGCGCCGCAAGTATTTCCGGCGCTGAAAGCCTGGGGCGTGAGGGTTTACCTCGACGACGCCCTTCAGGTAGGGCTCGATGGCAAACCCTTCTGGTACGGTGGCCTGCTGAATATCTTCCACATCAAAGCCGGATCGGACCTTCGCCCCAACGCCAGTTGGTCGAATCTGGATCAGGCTGAGGCCAACTTTAAGGCCACTTATGCTCAACTATCGCCGTCGGGCGGCGTGGTCAGCATTTACTTCCATCCCTGTGAGTTCATTCACCGCGAGTTCTGGGACGCGGTCAACTTTGCCAAGGGGGCGAATCCGCCGCGCGACGAGTGGCAGCGGCCACCCACGAAAAGCCCGCAGGAGATTGAGCGAGACTTCAGCTACCTCGAGGGCCTGGTGCGTTATATGAAGTCCTTCCCGCACGTCCGGTTCATCACCGCTTCTGAGGCGCTGGGTGTGATGCCTGACAAGGCACAGGGCCATAAGTTCTCGGCCAGCGAGCTCGGTGAAATTGCCGGCCGAGTGACCTCTGAGGTGTCATTCCAGACTCGCCCAGACTACGCTCTCACCGCGAGCGAGGAGTTCGAGCTGCTAAACGACTTCGTCGCCCGCGCCGTCCGCAAACAGCCGGCGGAGCCGCTCCTACTCCGTGGGACACCCTACGGTCCCGCTCTCGCCAGCCCTGAACTCGCGGACAACGTGAACGTAGCGTGGAGCCAATTCTCACGAACCGTTTTGGACGTTGCTGGGTATCTCGAGAAGAAGGGGCAAATTCCGAATGTGGTCTGGCTGGGCAGCACGCCGGTCCCCCCAGAAAGCTATTTGGTGGCTCTCGCCCAGACCACGCGGGCCTTGCTATCAACGAGCGCCCCGCCAGACTCCGTGAGCCTTCGGCCCGCGCACCTGGCTGCGGCCAGCTATGTCGCAGACGATTCGCCAAGCCTCTGGGACTGGATCATCTTTCCGGAAGGCTTCGATGCTCCACAGTTGATGGCAATTGCCAAACTCCAGGCGTGGACGCTGAAGCCGGCGTTGCTGGCAGTGGGCAGATCGGCAGATGGGCAGGTGGGCAGTCGGCAGCGGCCACGGGAGAAGGAGTGATGATGAAATTGCTAACTGCGCAGCAAATTGGGTCTAACGTAGAAGAATTCCGGGAAGGCGTGACACCCTGGGAACGGGATGCGTCGCGGGATGCGTCGTTTGATTACTGCTTCAACTACTTCCAACGCTTCCGTGAGGAAGGCCGGCTCAACGAGCTGAAGGCGCCGGGACAGGTCCAGGAGAGTTGCATCCAACTGGGCTTCTACCTTGCCAGTTGGGGCATGTACCGAGGAAGGGCTTACCTGCTTCAGAAGAGCGCGAAAATTCTCGAGCAGATAATCGGCCTGATCGCCGATCAGCCTCCTAGTTTTTGGGAAATTGATGTTCGTTCCTACTCACCCGAGAATATTCAGCGCCTCTTAGATTTCAAGAGAGAAATCGTTTCGCTTCGGGAACATAAGGGAGCGTCGGACACGCTTGTCACAAAAATAATGCTAGGTGTCTTCGGCAATGTCCCAGCATTCGATACATATTTCAGCAAAGGATTTGGCTACCGCAAGTTCGAGAAGGTATCCCTGGAGCGTGTTGCTGACTTCTATCGAGATAACACTCAGATCATTGACGAGTATCGCTCCGTAACACGTACGATTGACTTCAACACCGGGCAGGAGACTCCGCGGCTCTACACCCGCGCAAAGATAGTAGACATGGTCTTCTTCACCGAAGGCGAGAAGGTGGGCGGATGATCCGCGGCTGGCGAAGAGCAAAGGTCTGCGACACCACGCGGGCGGGCAGAAAGAACCCCTCACCCTTCCCGCGACGGCTGATGAAAGCGCCGTCGCGCGACACCCTCTCCCCAAGGGAGAGGGCGCTCCACCCTTTGGGGTGGGGCTTTCTGCCTTCTGGCCACCTGCCTACTGCTTAAGGCGCTAGGCGGCTTGGGCGCGAGAGCCACGGCGCAGGCGCGCGGCGCGGACGGTATTCGACATCAACATGGCGATGGTCAGCGGACCCACGCCCCCCGGCACAGGCGTATAGGCGCCCGCCTTTTCTTTCACGTCTTCGGGCTGCACATCACCCACCAGGACGGAGCCTTTAGCCGCGAGGTCCTTGAGCGGGCCTGAAGGATCATGATAGATGCGGCGAATTTCCTCGGGAGTGGTGAGGCGGTTGATGCCGACGTCGATCACGGTGGCGCCGGGCTTGATGAATTCGCCGGTCACAAAGGCCGGCTTGCCCATGGCCGCCACCAGGATATCGCCCTCGCGAGCCACCGCCGGCAGGTCGCGCGTCCGCGAGTGGCAAATGGTCAGCGTGGCATGCTGGTGAAGCAGCAACATGGCCACCGGCTTTCCCACGATGTCACTGCGTCCAACGACCACGGCGCGCGCCCCCTTGATGGGAATCTGGCTGCGGACCAGGATTTCGATGATTCCCGCCGGGGTGCAGGGGACCATGCCCGGCGTTCCTGCCACAAGGTGCCCGACGTTGATAGGGTGAAACCCATCCACGTCCTTGGCGGGGTCCACGGCCTCGAGCACGCGCTTGGAATCAATCTGCGGCGGGAGGGGCAACTGAATCAGAATGCCGTCAATCTCATCGCGGCGATTGAGCGAATCGACCAGGGCCAGCAGCACCTCCTGGGAGGTGTCCGCAGGCAAGTCGATTTTCTCACTTAAAAGCCCCAAGGCTTCACAGGTCTTCACCTTGGTGCGCACGTAGATTTGCGAGGCAGGATTCTCACCCACCAGGACCGCCGCCAGTCCCGGCGTGATACCGGCGTTCTTCAAGTCCTGAATCTGGGCGGCGAGTTCCGCCTTGATTTGGTCGCGAATTTTGTTTCCGTCTAAAACTGTTGCTGCCACGGTGATCCTCCTCTAAAAAGCTCTCAGCTTCAGAGTAGCTTTTTCGCTAAATGGAACTAAGAGCCGCAGACCGCAAATGCGGCGGTCTGCGCTACCCTCGCGTCGTTCGGGGGCCGCAGGTCCGAAGAGCGGGACCTGCACTACCCCCTGGGGCGTGGGGACCAAGCATACTTTCCTCCATGCCCAAATCGCAAATCACAAATCGCAAATCACAAATTCGTCTGCCCCAGCTTGCCTTCCCGAAAGGCCTGGATGTAGTTTGCGCAAAAATCGTCGCGTCCCAACAAGGCCTCGGCTGCCCGGACATTCATCATCAATTGCGGGTCGCAGGGGTCGACGATGGCGGCATCCAGGCCTTGCGCCATCAGCAGCAGGAGCAGGACCTGGTTGAGCAGCTTGCGCACGGGAAGGCCGAAGGAAACGTTGCTGATGCCCGCGCTGACATGGACCCCAGGATACCGAGCTTTGATCTGCCCTGTGGCCTCCACCAGCGCTTTGCCGTGTTCCGGACCCGTGCTGATGGGAAGCACGCAGGGATCAACATAAATATCATCCAGGACGAAGCCTTCCGCCGTGAGCCGCTCGACCAGGCGGCTGGCGGTCGCGACGCGATCCTCGGCCGTGTTGGGTGGCCCCGCCTCACCCAGGCAGAGAGCAATCACTTTCGGGCGAAACTCCTTCAAAAGAGGAAGCAGCGCTCGCATGCGCGCCGGCTCATCCGTGATGGAATTGATCATGGCGCGCTGCTTGCAAAGTGGGAGCGCGCGGCGCAACGCGGCGGGGTCCGCGCTGTCCAAGCAGAGGGGCGTGGCGACGGTTTCCTGCACGACGTTCACGAGCCAGGGCAGGACCTCCGTCTCCTGACCCGGCAGGCCGCCATTGACATCCAGCATGCCCGCGCCGGCGTCGGCTTGCCTGCCGGCGATTTCCTTGAAAAACTCGGCGTCTCTCTTTTGGGCCGCTTCCCCGACCTTCTTCCGGGTGCAGTTGATGAGTTCGCCAATAATGAGCACGGAATCTAACTCTCTCCTGTTTGCTCCCCGAAGGGGAGCACCGTCATTCGCCGTCGGGAAAACCCACCAATGGGGACCTGTAGCGCCGACCTTTAGGTCGGCATTGACAGCGCTGACCTGAAGGTCAGCGCTACCGCGTCCCCTCGGGTGCTGACCTGAAGGTCAGCGCTACCGCATCCCCTCGGGTGCTGACCTGAAGGTCAGCGCTACCGCATCCCCTCGGGTGCTGACCTGAAGGTCAGCGCTACCGCAAGCGCTAGGCTTTCGCCACGGGTTGCAGGGCTTTCCGCTTGTCGACATTGTCCAACCCCGCCATGCGATTGGCCAAGGCGTTGGTGTCGTCCAAGGCCCAGTCGCGCGGGGGGATCAGGTTGCGCGCGAATTTGCGGGGATCGTCTCCCACCGCCAGTGCGCCGAGATAGATCACGTCCCAGATGCAAGGTTGTTCGGGGCGAGCCTCGCAAGTTCCGTCCACCCTCGAGCCACCGCAGGGGCCGTTGCGGAGCTCCTTGTAACAATGTCGCATGGAGCAGCCAGCGTAGTCGAGGTAGTCCTGAACACAATCCCCGCAACTCTTGCACCCCAGAGTGGCTTTGCGGTAGTACGAGGAAGGCTCCAGGAGCCAGTACCACAACCCATGGCGCCAGGATTTTCCCGTCCCCCCGTTCCCATCCGGCTTCAGCCGGGCGCCGAAGAAGCGCGCGCCGAATGAATCCGATGCGATCAGGTGGCGGTGTACCAATTTGGAAAGCCGTTGGACAAAGGTGGCGTGCGGTTTTTTGTGGCTGACCTGATATTCGCCCGCAGCATCGCTCAAGCCGCCTTCACCCAGGGGCAGCAAATAGAACTCATGGGGATAGGGGAAGACGAGCTCGTCCATCTTGCTCCGCCAGTCGCCGGCGAGGGCGGCGGCCCGCTCGGCAATAGTCATGAAATCCCGATGCGTGAGGCCGAATCCGCCGACGTGCGCTCCCGCAAAGCCCAGAGCTTTGGCGGCAGCGACCATAAGCGCAGCGCGCTCCAACCGTTGCGGCTTCTTCTCCTTCTCGAGGCGGCGGATGAGTTCGTCCGGAATGACGCAGCCTGCCACTTCACCGGCCTGCATCATCTGCGCGATTTTGGCCGTGGGCACATAGACGTTGGCGAGGACCGGGATGTGTCCCAAGCCCTCGCGGGTCATGTACTGCTTCAGTTCGCAGAGCTTGCGCAGGTTGTAGCCCAACTGCGTGATGATGAACTGCGCTCCCACGGCGATTTTCAGTTGCAGCTTGTAGAGCTGCATCATCTGATCGGGCTCGTGCACCTTGTAGGGGCTTACCACGGCGCCCGCAAAGAAATCGAAAGGCGTGCTCTGAACCGTGCGCGGCCCCAGCTTGTACTCGATGCCCGCCCGCATGGCCTGAATCAGCCCGAGCAGGAGCACGGAGTCCAGGTCGTATACAGGCTTGGATTTTCCGCCGAAACCTTCCTTTTGAGCGTCGCCCGTCAAAGCCAGGACGTTCTCGACGCCCTCGCGCGCCAAGCCGTGAAGGCGGCCCTCGAGGAAGGAACGGTTTCCATCCTTGGCCGTGAGATGCGCGATCGGTGTCAGGCCTCGTTCCTTGATGAAGGTGACGAAGGCTTCCGGGGGCAGCGCCGGGTTGCCGCTGGGCAGGTCGGTCACGCTAATGATCTTGATCCCGTCCGGCTGCGCCGCCGCTTCCTTGACGAAGGTCTCCGCTTCCGCCATGTTGTGATCGCGGCCCAGCACCAACTCCGCGGTGCAGAAGAACTCTCCTTTTTCGAGCGCCAGTCTCAAATGGTTCTGAGTCCGAGACTCTCCACCCTCAGTCATGTGCCACCCCTTTTCTACCCATAAGAACGTGGTTCATGTGTCCCGTGCGCCGCCGAAGTCGCCCTGTAACTATCGACCAGGCGACGCCCGATCAGCGCGGCAAGGTGCTTGAAGAAGGTCATTCCGCTTACCGGGTCCTGGTGCAAGATCTCATCCAACTGGGACTTTTCGATCTTCGAGACCTTGACGGGGCCCAGGCATTCGGCGGAAGCCGTGTAAGTTTCGTTCCCCACCAGACTCGACCATCCGATTACATCGCCCGGGTCGCTGGACACGTGGGCCAAGAGCCCTTGGGGTCCCACGCTAATCCGCACCCGCCCTTCAGAGAGAATATAGAAATTGCGGGCGGGCTCGTCTTGGTGAAAAAGGAGATCCCCCTGCGCGTGCGATTCCTCGACAGCGCTTTCCAGGATCTTCTTTAGAGTCGCCTCGTGCATTCCCTCGAAAAGATAAACCTTATCAATGTACATCGTTTGCTCCCCTCTTAAAACAGTCCCGATACTTTCCCGGTCTTCACATCCACATCCACCCGCCGGAAACCGGGGTTGGAAGAGGTTCCCGGCATCAAGCTGATCGTGCCGGCGCAGGGGCAGAGGAACTTCGAGCCCGAGTACACCAGAACGTCCCGAACCGGCAGGATCCAACCTTGGGGAACGCCCTTGAGCGCCGGGTCGTGGCTCAAGCTCAGGTGTGTTTTCACCATCATGGTGGCGTAATCGGCGAATTTGGGGTCCGACTCGAGCTGCTTGGCCTTGGCGTCCGCCTCCGGCGCCCACGCCACTCCATCGGCGCCGTAAACGACCTTGGCGATGAGTTCCACCCTGTCTCGTAGCTTCATTTCGAGGGGATAAAGGAATTGGAAGTTGGCCTCGTCCTTGCACGCATCCAGCACCGTATCCGCCAGCTCGAGGGCCCCTTCGCCGCCCTTGGCCCAGTGTTCGGAGGATGCGCATCGAGCCCCTGTAGCTTCCACAGCCTTGCGCACCAGGGCGACCTCCTCCGCGGTGTCGGTATGGAAACGGTTGATGCAGACCACCGGATTGATCCCCGACCGCCGAATGATTTTGAGGTGGTGCAGCAGGTTGGGAAGGCCCTTTTCGAGGAGCTTCAGATTCTCCTTGGTGTAATCCTCGGGGAGAGGCAAACCCGGCACTACCCTGGGACCGCCCCCGTGCATTTTGAGAGCCCGGATCGTGGCAGTCAGGATTGAGACGTTCGGCTTCAGACCGCTGTAGCGACACTTGACGTTCCAGAACTTCTCGAAACCAATGTCCGCCGCAAAGCCGCTCTCCGTGACGTGATAATCGAACATCTTCAAGCCGAGCCGGTCGGCGATGATGGAGGACTGTCCCACGGCGATGTTGGCGAAGGGGCCGGCGTGTACCATGCAGGGCTGGTATTCCGCGGTGGAGCAGAGGGTGGGGTTGACACAGTTCCGCATCCACGCCGTCATAGCTCCCGCAACGTCCAAATCGCTTGTGGTGATCGCATTCCCCTTCTTATCGTAGGCAACGGTAATCTCTCCCAGACGCTTTCTCAAGTCGGCCAAGTCGGTGACGATGGAGAGAATAGCCATCAACTCGGAACTGACCGCGATGCCGAACTTGGACTGCATCATGAAGCCATCCTGCTTGCCGCCGATCCCGATGATGATGCTGCGCAGCGCCTGCGCACAAAAGTCCATGACCCAGCCCATTTCCACACGCGTGGGGTCGATATCCAGGCGGCGCATTATGCTGTGCTGCCGTAGTTGCTCGTCGTTATAGTAGTTTCGCTCGTGCTGCATGCGAGCGGTGAGCGCGACCATGGCCAGATTGTGGGCGCGCTCGATATCGTTGATGTCGCCGGTTAGACCCAGGGAAAACTCAGTCATGGGAATCAGCAGGGCGTTCCCCCCGCCTGCTGCTGTGCCTTTTATGTTCATGGTCGGCCCGCCGGAAGGCTGGCGCAGGCAGCCGCCAACGTTCTTGCCGCGCATGCCCAAACCCTCCATCAAACCGAGGGAAGTTGTGCTCTTTCCCTCTCCCAAGGGGGTGGGGGTAATCGCAGTAACCTCAATATATTTGCCATCGGGGCGGTCTTTGAGTCGCTCAATGATCTTGAGGAAGTCAAGCTTGGCGAGCCGTCCCATAGGGATCACTTCGTCCTGTTGCAGCCCCAATCTTTCCTGCCATTCGCGGGGACTTGGCATCCCCCGTTCGGCAGCTTCTGAAATCTGCCAGTCTTGCATCTTCGTCGCGTCGTACGGCATCCTTTGGCCCTCCAGAATCTCGATAGGATTAACGGGTCAACACCCCGGAATTGAGTGCCACGTCCTGCATTTCCAGCAGGTTACGTGCCATATTAAAGCTTCTTCGCCAATTTCAGAGTGTGGATATGCTTTCGTGTGACAAGTGATTTCAGGGAGTTAGCAATAACCGGCGGAGTTCAACTGACCAGATGGAATCGAACCTTTAACCAATCCCGCCGCAAATGGGGAGTTTGGCACTCTTTCAGAGGACAAACCACGTTTCCTGGGAAAAACGCACAGTTTGCGGTCATCTCGCCCCAAGGCCACGATGCCCGATTCCCTACGGAATTGGCATGTTCGAATGTGAGAAGGGTTTCCAATCTCTTGGAGCCCTGCACAGATACATAGAACAACGCCAATAGGTCTCACTGGCGGGTCTGTACGGCTTCAGTCTGGAAGGTCCTAGCGGGGATTCCCGAAAGTAGATTGGGAAAAGTCAGTGTGCGAATCACGAGCGGAGAAGTCTCCAATCCCAGGACTAGATTTGTAATCTTCGGGTTATCTAAAGACACACGTCCGCCTGGAACGAGGTACACGCCCCCTTCGTCGGCCACGATGGCCTCCGTTTCCCCAGTCGCTTTCTCCACAAAACCGACCGTGTTGAGCGCGCACGGAGGGGAACGCGTGTCGGTTGGGGCCGGCCGCTGCGCCGGGCGGACGCTCTCGGGACCCGCCCGAGGAGTCTGCACTTCCTTCGGTCCTTCACAAGACTCAACTGGGAATTCGGGCGGAGGCATTGATGGGCTGACGACAGGCTGACCACCCGTTGACTCCTTCGCCTTACCGACCTCCATCGGCAGATCGGTACCAGAGGAGCCCGTGGGCAAAGGTGGCGCACGCCATCTGGAGATTGGCGGGCGAACAGCCCCGGAATCCCGTTCGATTTCAGAGGGTAAGGAAGACCCGTCCGTCGGTTCCTCCACAATCCGGACCGAGGAAGAGGTGACTTGCAGCGCTCTGTACTTCTCGGCGAACAACTCGCCTTCGCGCACCAGATAGACCTGACCGAGGACTTCGACGATCGCTTCCTTCTCTCCGCCGGCCTTCTCCACATACCCAAGGGTGTTGACTTCCGACTGAACCCCCATCCCTTTCGAGGAATGCGGCGCAGCGCCGCCCTTTAGAGCCTGCCCCGACCCCGCAGCAGTCACGGGAGAAGGGCTGGCACCTGCTGGCTCCGCTTGGGGGACCAGAGATGCGTCCCTTGGCTCAAGCCGACTGCCTGAGTAGTCAGCCAAGGGCTCGGGCTGTATGACGCCGAGCGGTTCGGACTCCAAATCACCATTGTTCTGAGGAACTCCTTGTGCTTCGCTCAGGGTGGAAGTCTCAGTCCTTGAAGCGACTAGAGGTGTCTCGCCAACCTCTTGGGCGGCGGGGTTTGCCTGGATGGGCTGGGATTCGTAAGCAACTGAATCCGGCGGACTACCTGGAAGAGGTAACGTGTTCGCCACCGCGAGGCTAACCGGGGAGGGCGCCGGAACGTGGAAATTACTTGCGAACGACTTGCTGGCGGGGGCGAGGCGAACGTGCTCCCCCTCGGCGACGATTGCTTCAACCCCACCATCCGCTCTCTCCACATAGCCCAATTCCTGACCGGCGGACGGTTGTGAACCGTCGGCAGCAGGACCGGCAGCGGACTGGCGATGGGGGTCGGTGTTTGAAGCCACCTCGGAAGCAGGTTGGGGGGGCGCCTGCGGCACCCGGCACTCGGGCGCCTGCGCCACACCTTGTCCGATCTCCCGCGAGAGCTGGGGCTCTGCTGACGGGGCTGAGTTCTCTACAAGCTCCACAGCGGAAGAAGAAATCTTCGCGACCTTGAAGTTGTCTTCAAAGGTTTCGCCCTCATGCACAACGTGGACGCGGTCCTGCAGGGAAATGATCGCCTCGACCCGGCCATCGGCCTTCTGGACATAGCCCAGAGGTTCCAGCGTGATCGTCTTGGGTTGAGGTGGAGGGACCGCCGGCGGACATGCCTTGGAGGGGTAGGCGAGCACGGCCCGCATCGCTCGCTCGGACTCGAGAGGATGCCGGGCGGATCGAGCCTGGGGGTGCAGCCGGCTCTTGGCCGCGGCAGTCAAAGCCACCCTCCGTTCGACCTGGCGCGACGTGTGAGGTTGGGGGGAGGAAGCTGGAGGGCGCACGGCGACTGAAACGGATCCAGCCGCGTCAGCGACGACGGGCTTCCGCCTTGGGCCATTCCGAAACTGCCGGCTCAAGCCGCTTAGCAGCAGCAAACACACCACGACGAGGATGCTGCTGATCCAAATTTCAAAGCGTCTTCTTCTGTTCATCGCATCAGCCGGGGCTCAAATCTCGACCCGGATACTGGACTCAAGAACAAGATTAAGTCACGCGCCTGAGGCGATGTCAACAAGAATCCTGCCGTGCGGCCTGGCGTGAGAAACGAGGGCAAGTGCCTCACCATGAGGCACTGCCCTCGTTCAAGTCCACAGCCGCCAACTGCTGCGCTCTGTGTGCGCCCAGTCTGGGCCGGAGGATGTTATTTACCACCGTAGCCTTGGGGGGTGCCGACACCCGTGCAGAAGTCCCAGTTAACCAAGGTAGTGGTACCGTCATACGGACCGCAGTTGCCGACAATGATATCGCGAAAGTCTGTCGCCGAAAAACGGTTGTTATAGATGGTGGTGAGCTCGCTTGCGCTCGAGGGAGCAAAGCTGCCGGCGGCATTCACGATGCCGGCCCATGCTACGTCGGAAAAACTCGTACCATAGCCTAAAAGCCAGCCGGCCGCCGACTGAGCAGCAATCTGGAAACCGAAGCTGTCCCAGACCCAATACGACGAACTGGGGCTGGAATCAAAGGCCACGTCAGGAACGCCTCGATTTGGCGTCGGGTTGTGACCGAGGCTAGACTGGTAAGTTGGCTTGGATTCGTAGTCGCTCACGCCGCCACCGGCTTGGTCCCAGGTGATCTCGTACAGAAAGTTGCCAGTCGAGGGATTGTAGGCTGTGGTGGTGCCGCCGGAGCACACCACGTTCGGAGAAGCACAGGGATATGAGACCCCTGGGGTATCGCCGGAAGCGGCAAAGTAAACAACCCCAGGCGTAGCGAAGTACGCGTCAAAGGATGTTTCAGCGGGGAACTCGGGACCTCCCCAGCTCATAATAACTTCGCCGACGCCTGTCCCGCCGCTGGGGCAATTCGTTTGCCCACATTGAATCAGACTATTGGCGACCATCACTGCCTGTCCCAAGTCGTCATAGCTCTCTGATGCTGCCTCAACCAAGTAGATTGTGGCTTTGGGCGCCATGGCATGGGCGTACTCGATATCCGCTGACTCCTCGAATTCCCAACCGCCCGAGAGATCTTCCGGGGGCTCAACGCCCGAGGCATATACCACCTGGAACTGTGCGGGCGTAAAAGGGATGCCGAACTGCGCCGAGAAGTAAGCCAAGTCGGGCCCCGCCCACGGGTCGTCATACGCATCGACGACAGCGATGGTATTGCCGCCACCGGTGGGATTCGAAGTAACTACGTTGGGATTGCAGCCCGGTGTGACCGTGACGAGCGCATAGAGGCAGGCCAGCGAAGCCGGCGTTTGAAAGGCATACCCGGAATAAGGAGGCGCTTCGTCAGGCTTCCATGAGTCGGGTATGAAAACCCCGAAGTTTGTATGGGCGCGAACCCCGGCATCGCCGGGTTTGGTTCTGCTGGATTCAGGGACAAACGTGGTACCTGCGCCGGATTTAATTCCGGCCGGAGTGACACTTGGGCCCACGCGGATCTGGGCTAGCGTGGACGTTGCGAAACCAAGCAGTAGCAGGACCGCTGCCACCGCCACGAACTCAATTGAACGCTTCATCGATTTGGACCTCCTCCATTCGCTGCATTTTTTTCTCTTCCGCCACCGGACGTCTCACCCGTCATCAAAACAGACTGGTTCAGGAGTGCCCTTAGGCTGTCGAAGCCGTGCAATTACAATTTTCTGACGATTGTGACCCTTTGTTACCTGCGTCCGTACTCTCACAACCTACTATCAAGCGTGGCAAGTGTCAAGGTGAAAATCCTTGCGTGAAAATCCTTGCCCAGAAATCCGCCCTGCCTGTCAGGACCGCCCGTTATCCCCCCCTACCACTGCACGCCGGGGTATAGGCTGGGGATGTGAACGGCGCGATAGGCGTTCTGGCCGGAAACCTCCATTTGCAGAACAATCTGTGGGGTAGGGGCGTTCGTGACCTCCATGTAGCGCGCGCCTGTAGGATCATCCGACGGCGTGGTCATGCCGAAAACGACGTTGGTGTCATTCAGTTGTTGCGCGCTTCCGCCCCAGAAACTGTAAACAGGCGAAAGGTTGTCCTGCCAGAGGATGGTTGCGGTCATGCCGACTTCATCGACTTGATATATCGGAACTCGAGAGTAGCAGGCCGGTGCGCCGGGAGCGCCGCAGGCCAGCGGGGGGGAATCGAGGATACCACGGTTGTTGCCATTGTCAAAAACCTCGAAGTTGAAGACCCCGGTGCTGTTGGGGCTCACGATATTGGCGTAGTGTTGCGCGTAGAACCAATCGTCGGTTCCTCCATTCGTCAATGCGAAACTACCTTGATCGCCAAGGCGCCAGAGGATATCGCCCGTGCCCTGCCCGTCTTCGTAGTCGATTTTGAGCACCCAACACTGATGCCGCATGGACAAGAGCAAGTTGCCGTCGTCGGGCGAATAGATGATGCTATTGGCGTGCGTCCAGTCTGGGAAATTCATGGGATGACGGTTGACATCCAGATAGTTGAAGCTGTCCCAAACCCAGACCACGTTGTGATTCTGATCGAGGTCAATAAGTGCGTCGCCCAGCACGGGGATCGCGCCGGGAACCCCTATCAGATCTGTGAAGGTCTGGAAACGGTTGACCAGCACGATCAAGTGTCCATTGGGTAAGGGGAGAAGATCGTGATGGATCGAGTTTACGACCAGGTTGTAACCAGCAGCACTGAGCCAATTGTTGAGGTCAGTGACCGTGAACTGACGGATGAGATTTCCCGCCAAATCTATCTCTTGAACCGTCCCACCACTTGTGTAGCCCTGAGCACTCTGCGAACCGAAACCTATCAGCATGTGGCCATTGGGCAAAAGCTTGATCGGTTCGGGAAAGCCAAGCGAATTATTGTAATCGTAATACCAGATCAGGTTTCCGGCGTTATCGACCGCCACTATTTGTGCTTGGTTGGAATTTCCCGGCCATAAACTCAGGAGTATGGCTCCCGGACTGGGCGCCAGTCTGTTAGGATTCGTAACAGTAATTTGCGGAACGCGAGCGGCGGGCAGGCCCCCGGTGGTAAACGCGTGGTCCGTATCAACGAACTGGGTGCCCTCGGGGAAGGTCACATCCGCCCGCATGTGATAGGCGGTATTGGCCGTCATGCCGGCGACAAGAATCGAGACTGCCCCGCCACCAGGGGGCGTGTTCTGCACCCAGGTGCTCTTTCCGTAGGTCGTATTTGTTCCAAACTCGATGGACACGGAAGCCGCTCGCGGCGACGAAAAAGAGTACAAGGCCACCTGAGGATTTCCCGTCGCGGTAACCGATCCTTGCGCCAGAACGGTGAAAATGGCTGCCCCACTCTTCCCGCCACCCGGCGAGGGGTTACTCACTACGATGTTGAACGCCGCAGGCTGTGCCACCATAAGCGCGGACAAGGTGGCAGTGAGTTGCGTGGTGCTGACAAGAGTAGCAGGGAATGCCGACCCATTCACCGTTACTGTGGACTGTGGTGTGAAACCCGATCCCGTCACCGTAATTTGAGTCGCACCACTCAAAGCAAAACCAGTCGCCGGCGAGATGGAACTGACGACCGGCGCCGGGTTCACGATGGTCACGGACGCTGTGGCCGATTGACTCGGCGCCACAAGGCTCGCCGCCGTTATCACCAGCGTGTTCGGCGTAGGGGGAACTGCCGGGGCCGTGTACAGTCCCGTATTGTCAATCGTCCCCAGCGTCGCGTTCCCTCCTGACACTCCATTCACTGACCAACCCGCTCCCTGATTCGTACTCCCCGTTACGTTGGCCGTAAACTGCTGCGTCTGCCCCACCACCACCGTCTGCGCCGGCGGATTCACCGCTACCACCACCACTACGCTCAGCGTCAGCGCGCTCGAGGTCCCACCCCCCGGCGCCGGCGTCGTCACTGCCACCCCCACACTCCCCGCATTCGCCAACTGCGCCGCCGTCACCACCGCAGTCAACTGCGTCCCACTCCCATACGTCGTCGCCAGCGCCGTGCCCCCCAACTCCACCACCGACTGCGCACAGAAACCCGTCCCCGTCACCGTCAGCGTCGTGCTCCCACTTCCCGCGTTGACCGTGGCCGGCGAGATGGAATTGACCACCGGCGCCGGGTTCACGATCGTCACTGCCGCCGTGCCCGATTGACTCGGCGCCGCTGCGCTCGCCGCCGTTACCGCCAGCGTGTTCGGGGTCGGGGGAACTGCCGGGGCCGTGTACAATCCCGTGCTGCCAATCGTCCCTACCGTCGTGTACCCTCCTGCCACCCCATTCACCGACCACGTGGCCCCCTGATTCGTATTCCCGGTCACCGTCGCCGTGAATTGCTGCGCCTGCCCCACCATCACCGTCTGCGCCGAGGGACTCACCGCCACCACGATTACCACGCTCAGCGTCACCGCGCTCGAGGTCCCGCCTCCCGGCGCCGGCGTCGTCACCGCCACCCCCACACTCCCCGCATTCGCCAACTGCGCCGCCGCGACCACCGCGGTCAACTGCGTTCCACTCCCATACGTCGTCGCCAGCGCCGTGCTCCCCAACTCCACCACCGACTGCGCACAGAAACCCGCCCCCGTCACCGTCAGCGTCGTGCTCCCACTCCCCGCGTTCACTGTGGTCGGCGAGATGGTGCTCACCACCGGCGCCGGATTCACGATCGTCACCGTCGCCGTGCCCGATTGAGTTGGCGCCACCAGGCTCGCCGCCGTTATCACCAGCGTGTTCGGCGTAGGGGGAACTGCCGGGCCCGTGTACAGTCCCGTGCTGTCCACCGTCCCGAGGGTCGCGTTCCCTCCCGGCACCCCATTCACTGACCAACTCGCTCCCTGATTCGTACTCCCCGTTACGCTGGCCGTAAACTGCTGCGTCTGCCCCACCACCACCGTCTGCGCCGGCGGATTCACCGCTACCACCACCACTACGCTCAGCGTCATTGCGCTCGAGGTCCCACCTCCCGGCGTCGGCGTCGTCACTGCCACCCCCAGACTCCCCGCATTCGCCAACTGCGCCGCCGTGACCACCGCAGTCAACTGCGTCCCACTCCCATACGTCGTCGCCAGCGCCGTGCCCCCCAACTCCACCACCGACTGCGCACAGAAACCCGTCCCCGTCACCGTCAGCGTCGTGTTCCCGCTTCCCGCGTTCACCGTGGCCGGCGTGATGCTGGTCACCACCGGCGCCGGATTCGTTATGGTCACCGAGGCTGTCGCTGACCGCGTGGGGTCCGCCAGGCTGGCCGCCTGCACCGTCACCACGTTGGGTGCGGGCGGCACTGCCGGAGCCGTGTACATTCCCGTGCTATCCACCGTCCCCACCGTCACGTACCCTCCTGCCACCCCATTCACCGACCACGTCGCCCCTTGGTTCGTGCTCCCCGTCACGTTGGCCGTAAACTGCTGCGCCTGCCCCACCACCACCGTCTGCGCCGGCGGATTCACCGCCACCACCACCACCACGCTCAGCGGCACTGCGCCCGAGGTCCCACCCCCCGGGGCCGGCGTCGTCACCGCCACCGGCAGACTCCCCGCGTTCGCCAACTGCGCCGCCGTCACCACCGCGGTCAACTGCGTCCCACTCCCATACGTCGTCGCCAGCGCCGTGCTCCCCAACTCCACCACCGACTGCGCCGTGAATCCCGTCCCCGTCACCGTCAGCGTCGTGTTCCCGCTTCCCGCGTTCACCGTGGCCGGCGAGATGCTGCTGACCACCGGCGCCGGATTCATGATGCTCACCGTGGCCGTCGCCGAATCCGCGGCGTTCGCCACGCTGGCCGCGGTCACCGTAACCGTGTTGGGGAATGGCAGTATCGCCGGCGCCGTATAGAGTCCCGTGGCGCCAATCGTCCCGCTCGCCGCACCTGATCCCGCAGGTCCACTCACCGACCACGTAACACCCGCACTGCTCCCACTCACAGAGGCGGAGAATTGGATTTGTCCCCCGAGCACTACCTGCGCGGTTTGCGGAGCGACGGAGACTTCAATTGGCTGTACCTGAACCAGGGTTGTTGTCCCTCCCCCGCAGCTCAAGGTGAGAACCGCGCCGAGGAGAGCAGTCGTTGCTAAACACCAACAAGTGAGGCGATAGGGCATGCAGAGAGCAACGCTATCATTCCGTTCCATGTCCTGACTCGTGGCACGCATCACAACGACCTCCATCAAGTAGTAGTTATTAGAACTTCAGCCCACCCAATTGAAGGGGTGTCTCAGCCATCGACGACCTTAAGGGAAATCAAGCGGCCGGAAAGCCGCAGGACGCCTGTTTTACCGTGGGGTATTCCGTGTAGTGCCTCGAAAGGTTCCAAAAAATGCTTCGAGCTTGCCCACTTCCACAAATTTCACCGTGCAGCTCGCCTTCAGCCTTGTGCATTTCATTTCTGCGTGGGAGTAAGCTGGACGTCATCCAGCCAGACCTTCCCCGAAATGAGATTGTCGAACTTCTTGCTGGGCAGGCGGAGAAGCCGCACAACGATCAATTCGGTCTTAGGCCCGGCAGCAAAATCCAAAAGCAAAGACGTCCATCCGTCGGAAGTGCCGGTCAGGTCATCCGTTAGCTTGTCCAGGGCCGCGCCATTGTAAGCATCGAACACTTCCAGGCGAGGGCCGCTGTCGGTTGTAATGCCTTCGGTTTTCATGAAGGCCCGAAGGCGGTAGGATTGCCCGGGTGACACTTTCACATACTGAAAAACGTTCTGGTAGACGAGGTTCTCCTTACCTGTGAATTGAACCAAGAGGGCGTGGCTAGGCGAGTGATAAGTGGAGGTATCCAGACCGGCGTAGACACCTTCAACAGGAGCGATTCTCCAAGCAAAGCCGAAACTCAACAACTCGTCCTCGAAGTCGCCGTTGGAAATGAGGTTCTTCTCGGATGGGATCGACGAATATTGAATGAGCCCCTTTTTCTGGAGGTCAGTCCAAACCTGGAAGGCCTCCTGCGGGCGGTGAGCGGCGATCAAGGTGTCAATGTAAGGGGAAGCATGATCGGGAGAGAATTCCTCTCGCCTGCCCAGAATTCGTTTCCAAACCGCCTGGGCCTCATCCAAGCGGTGCTGGGTGAGCAGAAAATTCAAATAACTGAATTCCGTGGTGGCTCGCTCAGGAATCAGTTCCTGAAGAATCTTCCCAGCATCGTCAGTGGCCTTCCAAGCCAGGCCAAAGACGTTGCTGTCATAGCGAGTCGTGCCGGCAAGCACAACCCTAAAATGCCGGAAAGCATCGTCGACATTGCCCTGCAACAAGTAGAAATTGGCAATGGGCCATTGATAAGCAGGGAGATTGGGCGCCAAGAAATCCACCCGGCGGAGGCAGGCTCCTGCTTCCCCGAGCCGGCCTTGGAACTCCATCGCGACCGCCAATTCCAGCCAAGTTTGTGGGTCATAGGAATCAAGATGTGCGGCGCGGCGAAAATGCTCCTCGGCCTTTTCAAGTTGGATATCAGTGGGGCTGTACTCATAAAGACGACCCAATTGCACATGGTAGTCGGCATTACTGGGGTCGAGTTTGATGGCGCGATCGAGGTTGTCCGCTGCCGGCCTGCCCGCCAGCACATATGCGACATAGACCTTGCCCATCCAACCCATCAGCACCAGGAGCGCGACAACCTCTGCACAGACCAGCAACAACCTTGCAGGCTTCGTTTTTATGGCAATTTGCATACCTTCCGTCCCACTCGAGCCGGTAAGATTTCTGAGAAATAGCGAACCTATTATACGATAGAAGCTCGCAAAACCAAGCACCATTCAGCCCAGGATCGCGTCAAAGTCGGCGAGCGGGCGGCTTTGCCGCCGCGGGATGTTATCCTTCGGGGACTTTGACGCGACCCTGCCATTCAGCCTGCCGCTGGGCAGTGGGTCAATTTGATGCTGTAGCGGTGAGTTTACCTCGCCAAATGGTGGCGTAAAGCCGCCTCTACATCAAATTGACCCACTGCTGCCGCTGCATTCAGCTTGACATTGGGTCGGCGCCCAGGTAAATTAGTGAGGCTACGGTTTTCTCGTGCGTATCTCCTTGACCTCCTCTTCTTGGCAAGGCGGCAAGAGAGGGAACAGGCTACATCGGGGCCGAAATGATGCGTCTTTTGAAACATAAATCTCTGAGTTTTACAATCTGCTTATTGTGCGCGTGCCTATTAAGCTTGCCTCTGTTGCGCGCCCAGGAGGCCCAGGATCGGCCTGCTTCCCAGGCTCCCCCAGCGGTTCAAATCCCCTCGACCGATACCGATACAACAGCGGGAACGGCGCCGGCAAACTCTGACCGGTCCTCCTCCGTAGTTGATCCCAATTACACACTGGGACCTGAGGATGTGGTCAGTATCGACGTCTTCAACGTTCCCGAACTGTCAAAAAACGTTCGAGTGGCCAACGATGGGCAGATTTCGCTCCCCTTGATTGGCCGAGTGCAAGCTGCGGGTTTGACCGCCGAGCAGCTCCGGCAAGAGCTGGAGGAAAAATGGGGAGAGAATTACCTGCAAGATCCCCAGGTAACAGTTTTTGTCAACGAATTCAAGTCCAAGCCTGTGTCTGTGATTGGGGCGGTGGAAAGGCCTGGGCTCTATACCCTTACGGGCCGGCGCACCCTGGTTGAGGTGCTTTCGATGGCCGGTGGTTTTGGCAAGAGGACCACTTCGCCGGCGGGACGCACGGTGCTGGTGACACGCAAGAGTGGCTTTAAGGACCTGCAACCAGTCGATGGAATGCACGTGCGAGGGCCGGACCAAATTGAAATCGACCTCAACAGGCTCCTCTACACGAAGGATGAAGCCCTCAACATCGAAATGAAGCCTCTGGACATCGTTTCCGTAAGTAAGGCCGATGTTGTGTATGTGACAGGAGCCGTGAGGCGACCCGGGGGCTTTGTTCTCGAGGACCGCCCCACCATGACAGTTCTCCAGGCAATTGCCATGGCGGAGGGTTTCACACCAACCGCAGCCAAGGCATCGGCGCGCATTTTGAGAACCAATCAGAACGGCTCGAAGACAGAAGTGCCTATCAACCTGCGAAAGATTATGAACGGAAAGGCAGAGGACACAACCCTGGCGGCGAACGACATCCTCTTTGTTCCCGATAGCAAAGGGAAGATCGTGGGCTACCGGGCCGCCGACACCGCTATATACACGGTGTCAGGACTGCTCATCTGGTCTCGTTAAGATGCGTAACCCAACTTCGACATGGTGAATAATGGCAAACGGAGAAGTCCCTAACACAGACCCCACTCACAGCTTGGTACTCTCAGGCCCCCAGGGCTTGCGACAACCCATCGAGGCGTTGGATGTCTCGGTCGAAGAAGTGCCGCGCCTGCCTGATTATTTATACGTCATTGCCAAGCGGCGGTGGGTGGTCTTAGCGTGCCTGTTGATTGTCTTCACCACGGTAGCCATCGGTACGCTCAAGAAGAAGCCCATCTACGAGGGGAAAGTCTTAATCGAGATAAACCCCGAGCCGCCAAACGTTTTGAACTTCCGGGAAGTTCTTCAACTCACCTCCGGGGATATTGACAGCTATCGGGAGACTCAGTACAAGATTCTCGTGAGCCGAACCCTCGCCGAACATGTGGTGGATTACCTGAAACTTTACCGCTACCCCGAATTTTACAAAGGGCGGACGGTATTCGGCTTGATCGAGCACGAACCCAATAAGATCCCAAAGGCCTCGGACCCCGGGCCTCCGGACCACTCGGCGGATTACTACCGCAACGCCGTGAACCATTTCATCGACAACATCGACGTGAGTCCAGTGCGCCGCAGTAACCTTGTGGAGGTATCCTTTTACTCCGAAGATGCTGAGATGGCGGCGCGCATCGCCAACCAGCTTGCGAACGACTACATCGATGAGAACCTTCAGGTAAAGTTCGATGAGACGATCAAGGCCTCGGATTGGCTTTCGACGCAACTCGTGGGACTCAAGGCCAAAGTCGAGAAGTCCGAAGATGCCCTGCAATCCTACGCGCGCGCCAACTCCATCATCTTTGTGGAAGAGAGGCAGAATCTGGTCAACGAGCGGCTCAAGCAGCTTCAGGAAGCGTACACCAAGGCCCAGTCAACGCGCTTCGAGAAAGAATCCCTCTATAATCTGGTGCAAGAGGGCAGAGTTCAGGATCTGCCGGGGGTGCTGGACAATAGGCTGGTTCAAGATCTGACCGTGAAACTGGCGGATTTGCAGCGCGACTACGCCCAATTGAATGCCACCGTGAAGCCCGAGTACCCTAAAGCTATCGCTCTGAAAAAGCAGATTGATACGATCCAGGCTTCACTGGATCGCGAGAAAAAGAATTTGTCGCAAAACATTGTCGATTCCTATCAATCCGCACTGGCCGACGAGAAGTATTTAGAGCAAGCCCAGAACGAGGCGAAAAAGGATGTAAATGATATTGCTGAGAAATCCATCCAATACAATATTTTGAAGCGCGAGGTGGATACCAACAAGCAACTCTACGACGGGCTGTTGCAGCGCATGAAGGAGGCGACGGTCTCGGCCGGATCTAAAGCCAGCAACGTGCGGATTGTGGACGCCGCTCTGGTCGTCACCCGCCCGGTGAAGCCAAAAGTGGGCCTCAACCTCGCGCTGGGCCTTATCCTGGGTGCGGCTTTTGGCGTCGGACTGGCTCTCTTCCAGGAGTATCTCGACAATACGCTCAAGACGCCCGATGAAGTGGAAAGGCTGTTGCGTTTGCCCTCCTTGGGCCTCCTTCCGGATTTAGCCAGCGACGCCACCGGCAAGGGTGGCGATAAGAGGCAGGCCCTTGCAAAACGTCGTAATAACGGCGCCATGGCCCCGGGAGTTCAGACCGGACGCGGGGCTATAGAAGCCTACCGCTCGCTTCGCACTTCGATTCTGCTCTCGGCCAACCCCGTGCCGAAGATGCTTCTGATTACAAGCGCCGTGCCCTCGGAAGGCAAGACTACCGTGACGGTCAACCTGGGTGCTACGCTCGCCAGCCTGGGAAGCAAGGTGCTGATTGTGGATTGCGACATGCGGCGGCCTTGCTGCCACCGGTCGACAGGCGTGGAAAACAAACCCGGCATCGTGCGCTGCCTCACGGGCCACGTGGAGCTGGCTGAGGCCATTCTGCCGGTGCCCGGCGTTCCGAACTTAAGTGTAATTCCTTGCGGGCCCATTCCCCCCAATCCGGCCGAAGTTCTTTCTTCGCCGCTTACGGCCGACTTGCTGCGCAGGCTCCGATCCGAGTTTGAATATGTGCTGCTCGACTCTCCGCCTTTGCTGACCGTCTCCGACAGCCGCATACTTTCAACCCTTACCGACGCCGTGGTGCTTGTGGCCAGGGCCTACAGTACGCCGTTCGACCTCGTGCGCCGGGCGCGAGGATTGCTTTACAATTCCGGCGCCCGCATTCTCGGGATTACGCTGAACAGTGTCGACGTTCACAAGCAAGGCGGCTACGGTTACGGCTACGGGTATGGCTATTACCGGTACGGGTACGGATACGGGTATGGGTATGGGTACGGGTACGGGCAGGACTCCAAGGAAGATTCCGCCAGCCAATCTGAAACGTGAGAGTCAGGCCCTCCAAGGCTGGGGAGTTGCCACCGGCGGCCGCCAGCGGGGCCCGGTTGCCTTCCAACCCAAACCGAACCTGTGAGTAATGCCTCGGAGACCAGCCGCACCTTTGCGACGGTCCCGGACCCAGTCAGCAGGAGACGTGTCAACACGACATGAAAGCTAAAGTTGTGATCCTCTGTGGTGGCATGGGAACCCGCCTGCGGGAAGAGACGGAGTACCGGCCCAAACCACTGATTGAGATCGGGGGCAAACCTGTCCTCTGGCACATTATGAAGAGCTATGCCCATTACGGGTTTAAAGATTTCATACTGTGCTTGGGCTACAAGGGCTCGATGATCAAAGAGTACTTTTTGAATTACCGCCTCATGAATAGCGACTTCACCCTGCGCCTCAGCTCCGGGAAGGGGCCGGAGTTTCACCCGCCGCTGCAAGACGATCAATGGACAATTACCTTTGCGGATACGGGGGCCGAAGCGATGACCGGCGCCCGAGTGAAGCGCATTGAGCGGTATGTTACCGAAGACCACTTCATGATGACCTACGGTGACGGTGTCACGGACCTCGACATCAGTAAGCTGTGGGAGTTCCACCTTGGCCACGGGAAGATCGGGACAGTGACGGGCGTTCATCCGCTCTCCCGCTACGGCGAATTATCCGTACAAGGTTCACTGGTGAAGGAATTCAATGAGAAGCCCTTGGACGAGAGTGGATTCATCAGCGGCGGCTTTTTCGTCTTTCAGCGCAAGTTCTTTAATTACCTCTCCGACGATGACAGTTGCGTTCTGGAGCGAGAGCCGCTGGAACAACTGACACGGGAAGGCCAGTTCGTGGGTTACCTCCATCATGGATTCTGGCACTGCATGGATACCTACCGTGATTTTCTTTCCCTCAACGAGTCCTGGAAGAAAGGCGCCCCGTGGAAGGTTTGGGAGCAATGAGCCGCAACTCCAGCTTTTGGGTGGGGAAGAAAGTCTTGGTCACGGGTGCGACCGGGGTTGTAGGTTCCTGGGTTGTCAAGGACTTGGTGGAGCGCTCCGCCGAGGTTGTGGCCCTCGTTCTGGATACCAATCCCCAATCGGAACTCTACCGGAGCGGCCTGGTCAAACGGGTAAACGTGGTGAATGGCTGTTTGGAGGATTTTAGCCGGCTCGAGCGGGCCATCGTGGGATACGAGATTGACACGGTGATTCACCTTGGTGCCCAGGCAATCGTGGAGGTAGCTTACCGCTCCCCGCTGCACACTTACGAGACGAATATCCGCGGGACATGGAATCTGTTGGAGGCTTGCCGCCTCCACCACGACCTGATCAGGCGCGTGGTGATCGCCTCGAGCGACAAGGCCTACGGTGAGCAGCCGCGACTCCCCTACACGGAGGACATGCCCTTGCAGGGGCGCCAGCCTTACGAGGTTTCCAAGGCCTGCGCGGACGCTATCGCCCAAGCATACTTCCACAGCTATGGGCTTCCCGTGGTGATTGCGCGCTGCGGGAATATTTACGGTGGCGGAGACCTGAACTGGAGCCGTATAGTGCCGGGAACGATAAGGTCACTTTATAGGGGCCAGTCCCCGCTTCTTCGCAGCGATGGGAATTACATTCGTGACTACGTTTACGTCAAGGATGTTTCGAGGGCTTACCTGACCCTTGCGGAAGAGATGGACTCGCCCAATGTTGCGGGAGAGTGCTTCAATTTCAGCCCTGAAACACAGGTGACGGTACTGGAGATCGTCCACCAGATCCGCAAGGCCATGAAATGCGTGCACATCCAACCCACAATCATGAATACGGCGAAAGGGGAAATTCGCAACCAGTACCTCTCTTCAGCCAAGGCGCGGTGCGTCCTCGGCTGGAAACCGGTTTATTCGCTGGAGGAGGGGCTGGAAGAGACCGTGGTATGGTACCAAGATTTCTTCCGCTCCCAAAACCTCTGAAGGCCTCGGGCGCCAACTGAAGCACCCGATCGGGACAGCACGACTGGACGATTCCTTTCGGCGGAAGCGGGAAAACTCAAATGCCCAGCCCAATTTCATGCCGCTCCTGTGGCAGCGATAGGCTGGAGGTCATACTTCGGCTCGGCCGGATGCCTCTGGCTAACGCCTACCTGAGCCGTGAGGAGCTTGCCTGCCCGGAGCAAAGGTACCCGCTGGACCTGGCTTTTTGCCCCTCCTGCTCGCTGGTTCAGATCACAGAAACCGTGCCTCCCGACGTGCTGTTTCGCGAGTACCTCTATTTTTCTTCGTACTCCGACACGGTAGTCCGGAACGCCGAAGAAATCGTGACGCGCCTCATCGCCTCCCGAAATCTGAACGGCAACAGCCTCGCCGGGGAGATTGCCAGTAACGACGGCTACCTGTTGCAGTTTTACAAGCGCGCCGGCATACCGGTTCTGGGCATCGAACCCGCGGCAAACATCGCGAAGGTGGCCATCCAGGAGCGGAGCATTCGCACTCTCTGCGACTTCTTTGGCGCAGATTTGGCTCGAAGACTCCGGGATCAAGGTGAATGTGTTGATGTACTCCATGGCAACAATGTATTGGCGCACGTTCCGGATCTGAATGGGCTGGTCCAGGGAATCGGGATTCTGCTCAAAGGCGATGGGATGGCGGTTATCGAGGTCCCTTACGTAAGAGAGATGATCGATCAGTGTGAGTTTGACACCATCTATCATGAGCACTTGTGCTATTTTTCACTAACAACCCTTGATCGCCTCTTGCGACGACACGGACTGGTCATTGAGGACGTGGAACGCCTACCCATCCATGGCGGTTCGCTGCGACTGTATGCAGCGGCTGAGGCACGGGCCCACCGGAAACCGTCTGTTTCGGCGCTGCTGGAGGAAGAGGCGGCCGGGGGACTCGATCAGCCACCGTTCTACCAGCGTTTCTCGGGACGTGTTGAGAGGGTCAAGGCCGACCTGCTGAAATTGCTCAGAGGGCTGGCGGGAGAAGGGAAACGCCTCGCCGCCTATGGCGCCGCCGCTAAAGGCAGCACACTCTTGAACTATTGCGGGATTGGCGGCGAGGTTCTGGAATTTGTCGTAGATCGGAGCACTTACAAACAGGGGCGGTACATGCCGGGAGTACACCTTCCGATTTTTCCGCCGAGGAAACTCCTGGAGGCGATGCCGGACTACCTTTTGCTCCTGAGTTGGAACTTTGCCGAGGAGATTATGGAGCAGCAAGCCGAATACCGCCAGCGGGGCGGGCATTTCATTGTTCCCGTCCCCGAGCCGAGGATTGTCTAGTGCCGTTCCAGGTATCTCGACCTAGGTTCTCGGGCCCGTTCTGATTATGGGGCGAAACAGAAAGTGCGTGTTGAACATAGGTGTAATAAGTTGGCACGGCGCTACCCGGGGTGGAGGACACCGAGGGCGGTGTGCCAGTGCAAGTCAAGGGGGATGCCGCGTGATTTTCGTTGAGACGAAGCTCGTAGGTGTCTATGTCATCGAACCGGAAAAGGTGGAGGATGAACGTGGGTTCTTCGCCCGCACGTTCTGCCAGCGTGAGTTCAAGGCGCACGGTCTCAATCATCGAGTGGCGCAGTGTAGCACGTCTTTCAACAAGAGAAAGGGCACCCTGCGCGGGCTGCACTATCAGGTTGCTCCGTACGGCGAGGCCAAGGTGGTCCGCTGCACGGCGGCTGCAATCTATGACGTAGCCCTGGATTTGCGCCCGGATTCGCTCACCTATAAACAGTGGATGGCGGTCGAGCTAACCGAAGAGAATCGGAGAGCGCTTTATATTCCAGCCGGCTGTGCGCACGGCTTTCAGACGCTAATTGATGACGCTGAGGTGTATTACCAGATCAGCGAGTTCCACCACCCGGAGGCAGCACGAGGGGTGCTGTGGAACGACCCGGAGTTCAGAATCGAGTGGCCATTGGAACCGGCCGTCATGTCGGCGAAGGACACGAACTATCCGGAATGGCACTCGCAATTGACGGAGGGCCGGGATATTCCGTACCCGGACAAATAGGTATGATCCAACGAATCCCTGTAGCCGGCCCTTGGATCACTGAAAAGGAAGTCGCGTATGTTTCGGCCGCCGTAACGGGGGCATGGTATGCGAACGCGAACATCTACCATGAACGGTTCGAAAAAGCATTTGCGGACTACGTGGGGGTTCGCTACGCGATGGCTCTACCGTCCTGCACCTCGGCCATTCACTTGTCGCTGCTGGCTTTGGGTGTAGGTCCGGGCGGCGAAGTGATTGTCCCGGAAGTGACCTGGATTGCGTCGGCGGCGCCGGTCAGCTACGTCGGCGCAACGCTGGTGTTTGCGGATGTTGACTCTGAGACTTGGTGTCTCTCCGCGGAGTCACTTGCTCGCTGCATCACGCCACACACTAAGGTCGTCGTCCCCGTCGATCTGTACGGAAACGTACCGGACTGGGATGCCATTCGTGACATCACTCGCCGTTATGAAATCAGCATCATCGAGGACGCCGCCCAGGCAATCGGGACGCTCTACAAGGGGAAACGAGCAGGAAGTTTCGGAGACACGGGGGTGTTCAGCTTTCACGGCTCCAAGACACTCACGACCGGTGAAGGCGGAATGCTAGTGACCGACCGGGAGGATCTTTATCGACGGGCCTTGATCCTTCGAAACCATGGTCGCAGACCTGGCGACAAGATGTTTTATAACGCTGAGGTAGCGTACAATTATAAGATGAGCAGTATGCAAGCGGCGTTAGGACTGGCGCAACTGGAACGTATTGAAGAGCTCGTGCAGTGCAAACGGCAGATTTTCTCATGGTACCAGGAACAACTGACGGGAGTTGAAGGCGTGACGCTGAACTTTGAAGCTCCGCAAACCTTCAGCACCTATTGGATGGTCACTGCTGTGATTGATCCGAGGTATGGCCTTGAGAAGGAGTGCCTGATCAGCCGGCTCGGTGCGAAAGGCATTGACTGCACACCTTTTTTCTACCCACTAAGCTCTCTGCCGGCTTACGCGGCTTTACCGCAGGCCCGAGAGGCTCAGGGGAGAAACCGCGCTGCCTACAAGCTCAGCCCTTACGCTCTCAACCTTCCCTCTGCCTTGAACCTCACGAAGGAGAATGTGGCGTATGTCTGCGAGGCTTTGAAGGGGGCGCTGCACGAGTGCGACCGGCGTTAGGAGGAAGCCACACGTCTTGACCCCTTCAGTGGCAGCATTCCCTACAAGTGGGAAGTCAAAGACTTTTAGCCGGATGGTCCGATGAGAGTTCTCATTACCGGGGCAGGTGGATTCATCGGATCCCAAGTGGTCCGAAAAGTCCTCCATGACGGGCATGCCGTTGTAGCTGTGGTCAGGCCGGGAGAATCTCCTGAGCGCCTAGGCGACTGCCTGGATTCCGTTTCTCTGGTTCATTGCGATTTGTATGATGACGCTGCGGTGCGAAGGCTGGCCAGCGAGACCCGGCCGGATAACGCCCTTCACCTCGCTTGGTGTGTGGAGCCGGGCAAGCACTGGGAGGCAAGAGAAAATCTGGATTGCGTCAGGATGAGTCTTTCCTTGGCGCAGGCCCTTACCCAGGCAGGCTGTTCCCGATTCGTGGGCGCCGGGACATGTGCGGAATATGACTGGGATTATGGATTCCTTTCGGAGGACGTGACGCCCTTGATCCCGCGTTCCCTCTATGGCATATGCAAGAATGCAACGCGGGAGATCCTGCAAGCTTTTTGCGCCCAGGCGGGAATGGGTTTTGCCTGGACGCGCTTCTTCCACCTCTACGGGCCCACGGAGGCTAAGGAGCGATTGATTCCCTACGTGGTTCTGACCTTGCTAAAAGGGGAGGTGGCCAAGTGCACCAGTGGGGAACAGATCCGAGATTTCCTCCATGTAGAGGACGCGGCATCCGCTATGTGGGCGGTAGCGAAGAGTGACCTCTCCGGTCCGGTGAATGTCGGCTCAGGGCAACCGATAGAGGTGCGCAAGATTATTGAAACCATTGCGCGACATCTGCAACGGGAAGAAAACGTTGTGCTCGGAGCTTTGCCCAGCGATCCTACGGAACCGCCGTTGTTGTTGGCGGACGTTCGAAGGCTGGCAAGTGTGGTCGGGTGGAAGCCTTCCCTAACCCTCAAGGAGGGGTTGGCAAAGACTTGTGAATGGTGGAGATCAACGGGATATGATTAAGCGCTTTTGCCCACTTTGTGCAAGCCCTTCCCCAGAGGCCTTCTTCCAACGCAGGAACGTGCCTGTCCACCAGAACGTGGTGTGTGCGAGCGCTGAGGAGGCACGCCAGTTTACTCGGGGAGATCTCCTGCTGGCGTTCTGTAGAAAGTGCGGTTTTGTCTTTAACACAGCATTCGACCCCAACAGCCTCAGATACTCTGCTGCCTATGAAAACACCCAGAGCTGCTCTCCCTACTTCAAGCACTACCTCAGGGAGTTGGGGGAGTCTCTCCTTACCAAATACTGTCTTAACGATAAGGTGGTCATCGAGGTGGGTTGCGGGAAGGGGGAATTTCTCCGATTGCTCTGCAAGGACGGGAGAAACCAAGGTATTGGATTCGATCCCAGCTACATCGGGCCCGACACCGCTGAGCAAGGGGCAGTGCGCTTTATCCGCGCATTTTATGATTCACAGCAGACCCAATACGCCCCCGATTTTGTCTGTTGTCGTCATGTTATCGAGCATGTGCAATCCCCCCTGGAAATCCTCCAGGCGGTTCGACAAGCCATTGGGAACCGGATGAACTCGTTTGTATACTTTGAGACTCCAGCGCTACCCTGGATCCTCGATACAGTGACATTCTGGGATTTCTATTATGAGCATTGCTCATATCTCACGGCAGAGAATCTTACCTGGGCATTCGAGCAGACGGGATTTCAGGTCCTCGAGACGCACTTGGCCTTCGACAAGCAATACATTTGCGTTGAAGCAAAGCCTGCTTTGGCCAATAGAACCGCCGAACCAGCAATACCACGGTGTGTTCCTGATCTGTGGTCAAAGATCCAATCCTTCCTAGTGCGACTGAAGGAACGAATGGAAGCGTGCGAAGAAAAAATCGACGCTTTCTCGAGAGCCGGGGGCTGCGCGATTTGGGGAGCGGCAGCCAAAGGAACAACTTTAGTTAACACCATTGACCCCCTGAATCGTCGCGTTCGCTTCCTCATCGACATTAATCCTGCCAAGCAAGGAAAATATGTTCCCGGAACTGGGCATCCGATCGTGTCACCTGAGCAGCTCAAAGAACGGAGTGGCCACTTAGCAGGAATCGTGAATATGAATCCCAATTACCTGGAAGAGAACCGATCGATACTATCGCAATTGTCGCTTGATGTTCCTATCGTCCAGTTGTAGGGTGCTGGCGCCATTTGCGAAAAACGGGCGTTGCAAGTCGCCGTCATTCGCGGGAATCCAGTCTGCAAACTTCCTGAAATGCGCGCGTGACGGAGTGGATTCCCGCTTTCGCGGGAATGACTGGCGTTTCGAAAGGGAGACCATCACAGGGGACTCTGACGCGGGTTGTATAAGGAGGGTAATTGAAGAGAATTCGTAGCCTGACCGCTGATATGGTAAGCCAGACTCTGTCTGTGACTTACGATGACAATGAATCATGCAGTTTGCCTCTGTTCACCCTCCAAGCATTCCAAGCCATTTCCCGATTGTGGATAAAGACGGGCTGGGCCGCGAAGTACTCTTATAACTTCTCCTGGATGGGGCGACCCGTGATTCAATTGCCTGAGGACCTGCTCATGGTGCAGGAGTTGATCTATAAGGTTCAGCCGCAGGTCATCATCGAAACGGGGCTTGCGCACGGTGGGTCCAGTGTGTTCTATGCAAGCCTCCTCGAAATCCTCGGACGGGGCCGCGTGCTTTCCATTGACATTGAAATCAGGCCGCATAACCGTATGGCCATCGAAGCCCACCCGCTCAAGAAGCGGATTACTTTGATTGAGCGAAGCTCCGTCGCGCCCGAAACCCTCGAGGAGGTCCGCAACCTGATCTCCCCGCATGAAAAGGTGATGGTCATTCTGGATTCAAACCACACCAAAGAGCATGTCCGGAGCGAACTCGAGCTTTACGGCCCGCTCGTAACCTCCGGCAGCTATATCGTGGCCGCCGACGGCATCATGGAGGACCTCATTGATGTGCCCGGCGGGAAGGCAGAATGGACGCAAGATAACCCCAAGGCTGCGGTCCACGAATTCTTGGCCTCGCACCCAGAATTCGAGCTCGATTCGGAGCCGACCCGGCTGGGGGTGACCTATTGGCCGGATGCGTACTTACGCCGAAAGTAAGCGGATGTCAAGGCTCTCAAAGAACATTGTCTATAACCTGTTGGGCCAGGGACTGACACTCGCCCTGGGATTCGTGGCCGTGAAGTTCATTTTCAAGCAGTTGGGCCAGGATGCCCTGGGGATTATCTATTTCACCATCACGCTCGACGCCCTCCTGGCGGCGCTATTGGCTTTGGGAATAAACGAGACCACCGTGCGGGAAGTCGCGGCCTTTCACGAAGAAGATCCAACCTATGTAAAGCATCTGCTCCAAACTGCCTCATTCTTCTATTGGACCCTCTACGTCCTGGCGGCCCTGGCGCTTTACGCGTCGGCGCCCTGGCTTGTCACCAAGTGGATACACCTGGATACTCTCAGTCCTATCACCGCCACCCGGATTCTGCGTGTGCTCGGAATCTCATTGCTCCTGGCGCTACCTCGGTCCTTCTATGCCAGCATTCTGCGGGGCCTTCAGCGCATGGAATTCACCAACCTCATTGATGTAGGGACCAGTGCCTTACAGCAGTTCGGCACCATCTTTGTTCTTTCCCTGGGCGGCGGCTTGAATCAGGTTATCCTCTGGATGGCCAGTTGTTACCTCTTAGCCCCTGTCATTTACTTGAAGGTGTGCGCTCACTTTTTCGGCGGCAAAGCATTTATTCCCTGGGTTTGGATTTCGACGATCCACCGGAATGCCCGATTTACGTTCAGGTTGGCGGGGATCACAGTCCTTTCTATCATTCACATGCAATCAGACAAAGCCATAGTGAGCAAGCTTCTGCCTCTCGGCGTTTTCGGATACTACAGCATGGCCTACAACGCCGTGGCGCGCGGGATGCTGGTGCCAGCCTCGATTTCGCAGGCAGTCTTCCCTTCTTTTTCCGCTTTGTACAAGGCGGGCGACCGTGCCGGACTCATGCGGCAGTATAAGAACCTACAGGATCTTCTCTGCTTTGCGATCGTACCGATGCTGGCGGCCGTTCCCTTTGCCGCCCGTCCTCTATTCACTTTCGTGCTGAATGCGCAAGCGGCGCGAATGCTGCTTTACCCGGTCACATTCTTGTGTATTGGTTTCTGCATGAGTGCAACGTTAACTATCCCCTACGTCTTTTCCCTGGCAGTGGGTAAGCCTGGAATCGCGGCCCGTTCAAACTACTATGCGCTGTTCGTGGTCTTGCCCGTGACCGCCCTGCTCGTGTACAAATTCGGGATCGCCGGGGCCGGGCTCTCTTGGGTCTTCTATCACGTTTTCGCCTATGCGTATATGGTGCCCCGCGTCTGTACTGAATGCCTGGGTATACCTGTATGGAAGTGGTTCCTCAATGTATTCAAGGTGTTTGGCCTGGCAGCCTTGACCTACGGGAGCGCCGGGGCTATTATTAAGTCCCTAGGGTTGTTATCAGTTCTGTCGCTCGCCTTGGCCTACGCCTTTGCTTCTGTGGCGTTTGCGGCGGCAGCTTATCAACTCATAGGTAATGAGTTACGCGAGACATTGCGCCGGTTGGCTTTCCTTAAGCCGGCGCCAGCCGGCACCTCATCGTTCGTTTAGGTGGAAGGAGGTGCTTCTTTGCCTAAGTACCCGGGGTGATTCAAGTGCCAAGCGTTTCCACTGGGGTGTCGGTCATTGACGGAGGGAATAGCCAGAGATGAGCAACGATGGCAATCCGTTGCTGTCAGTCATCATCCCCACCAGGGAACGCGCCGAGACGTTGCGGTATACACTCGGAACGGCGCTCGACCAGAGCAGCCGGAACTTTGAGGTCATCGTCAGCGATAATTTCAGCCAGGACGATACCGCGCAAGTCGTGAAGAGCTTTCCCGACCCGCGCCTACGGTTGATTAATCCCGGCCAACGCCTCTGTATGAGTGATCACTGGGACTTTGCGCTCCTTCACGCGAGAGGCGATTATATTCTGTTCGTGGGGGACGACGACGCGATTGTCCCGGGAGCCCTTGACCGATTGGAAGATTCCATTTCCGGGACTCGTTGCCTTGTCTATTGCTGGCCAAGACCTGTTTACAATTGGCCTATGGACGGCACGCCCGCCGATATCGTCTATCTCCCACCCACAGCTCAACCGTCGGAGATTGATCTGCGGGATCTTGCCAGGCTCGCCGCCTCAACGGGAGGCTGGAAATGTTTCATCCCATGCATGTATCACTCAGCCGTTGCGAAGAGCATCCCTGACACTATTCGAGAAAAGACCGGCAGAGTGTTCCATTCCACATGCCCGGACGTTTTCATGTCAATGGCCGTCCCCGCTTTGGCCGACAAGGCGATTGACGTTGGCTACTACGTCTCCGTGGCGGGGCAGTCGGAGAAGGCTAACAGCGGGATTACTCAAAGGGGCGTCCGGCATGAGTACTATAACAAATTCATTCAGGAATACGGTGACTACAAAATTCATCCGACTCTCTTCCCCGAGATCCCCATAGGTCTTAATTTGACTTCCGATAGCATCTTGGTGGCGATGGACAAGTTCCCTGATTTCTACGGCGGGATGAAATTCAACTATAACGCTATGTGGGCCCGTCTCTTCCGAGAGAATTCAGTCGTGTTCAAGTACAAGCTGAGTAGGTTGGATATCATCCGGAAAAGGCAGCAAATCCAGCGCTATCATCCTTTCGACGTAAGCCGTTTCCTGCTGTACTCGGCACTCCACCAGTCACTGCGGCTACGAGGGGTGGTGCTGGCGCGGGTTCGCACGTCGCGCGGACCAGCCACCCCCCCACCGGACAATATCGGCGATTTTGTGAAGACGCTCTCTCTGGCCCGAACTCGCTTCGACACGGCCTGGGCGGCTCAGAATGATTCGTAGGTTGACGGAGGATGGCGCATCCCCTTCGAGGCCCGTGTTTATGAGGCGCATTATACCGAAGGATCTTCGTGCTAACAGCGCGGCCTGACCAGGGAGCGGCCCCAAGATGTCCCTAGGCAACTTGACCATCATTATCCCCACCTACAACCGCAAAGACGTCTTGCGGAAGACTCTCGCGGCTTATGGTTCTCAGTCGGCGCAGGAGGAGATTCTGGAGATCCTTGTCGTTGATGACGGCTCAACCGACGGGACCGACTCCGTAGTAGCTCAATGCAGTCAGGAGTCCCCAATCCCGATTCGGTACCTTCGCCAAGACAACCGCGGACGCGCCTCAGCACGCAATCACGGAATTCGCGAAGCGAGAGGCGAGATTATCCTTTTCGGAGACGACGATACTGTTCCCGCAGTCAACCTTATCTCTGAACACACTGCCTGGCATAGGAAGTATCCCGAAGCTTCTGTGGCTGTCCTGGGTCATGTGACTTGGTCGCCGGAAGTACATCCTACTCCCTTTATGAAGTGGCTGGGGCTTGCTGGGCCGCTCTTCGATTACCACAGTCTTTCCCGAGGAATGCAAGTGGACGGTGCCCATTTTTATACCAACAATATAAGTCTGAAAACAGAATTCCTCCGGAAAAATGGAATGTTCGATGAGGACTTTCGAACCTACGGCTATGAAGACCTCGAGCTCGGTTATCGATTGATGAGAAGAGGATTGCGCTTACTCTATAATCCCGATGCAGTCGGATACCATTGCAAATACATGTCGTTTGCTGACGCCTGCCGCCGAGAGCAACTGGCAGTCGCGGCAGAAAGGGTTTTCCGAACCAAAGAGGCCGGAGTGTACTTTGCTGAAATGGTGGCGCGCCGCCGGCGCTCCCTCAAGTACCGCATGCAGAAGCTCTTGGTAATCTGGCTTGCTCCTGCCCTGGCTCCCCTCAAGCTTTTACTGGATACTCAAATCCCGCTGCCGTGGGCTGTTTATCGGGCCTTATACCACTACTACTGTGTCCAGAAAGCCAAGCCCGCTGTAGGCGTGGAGCGGAATTCCGTGAAAGGCTAGGTTCTAACGGCTTGGAAGCTGTAGCCTATCGCACGGACATTAACTGGCATGGCCCCTAGTCTGCTGTCAAGAATACCCTCCTCCTGGGTAAAGAGGGTCGGATTCCCCACGGGAGCGTTGAGCCCCGGAAAGGCGAAGGTCGCGGAGAACTTCTTCGCTCTTTCCTCGGTGCAGATTGCGAACTACCTCCTCCCGCTGATCACCGTCCCCTATTTGCTGCGAGTGATCGGCATCGAGAAATACGGGCTTATCGCTTTCGCCCAATCCCTTATCCAGTATTTTGTGACCTTGACGGATTACGGATTCAACCTGTCCGCCACCCGGGATGTTTCCATTCATAGGGAGGATAGAAGGAAACTCGCGCAGATTTTCAGCTCGGTGATTCTCGCGAAATTCGGATTGATGGCGCTGTCATTTCTCGCGCTCTGCGCTCTGGTTTTCACTGTTCCCAGGCTGCACGCGGATGGGCCGCTCTATCTCTTCACTTTTGGTCAAGTGGTGGGCAATGTCTTGTTTCCTTTCTGGTTCTTCCAGGGAATTGAAAAAATGAAGTACATTACGATTCTCAATTTCGTGGACAGGCTTATCTTCACTCTGGCCCTTTTCATCTTCATCAGAAAAGGGCAAGACTACCTCTATGTTCCGCTGATCACCTCGCTCGGAACCATTGTTGCCGGACTGCTGGGAATCTCCATTGCCATGAAGGGGATCGAAGTCACAGCGGACTCTTTCAGCTATCAAGCCATTGCCGACCAGCTCAGAAAAGGCTGGCACGTTTTCATCTCCGCCGTGGCCGTCACAGGCTACACCACCACACGCATCTTTGCGGTAGGAATCTTCACCAACCCCGCGACCACGGGAGCCTATGCGCTTGCCGAAAAGCTCGTAAATATTATCAGGACCTTTCCCCTCGTTTCGCTTTCCCAAGCCGCCTATCCCAGGCTGGCTAACATGTACGCGCAAATGCCCAGGGAGAGTTTCAGGGCGATGGTGAAACTGCGCAACTTGACCACGGCGGCTTTCCTGGTTCTCTTGCCTTGCCTTTATTTCACGGCCCCCATCATTGTGAGGGTGGTGGCCGGCACCTGGAATGTCCAGGCTGCCCTGGTTTTCAGGATCCTTCTCGTCTCCGTGCTCTTCGTCAGCGCCAACACCTTTCCCATCCAGTTCCTGCTGGTGGCGGGGAAGGAAAAGGTCTATTCCCGGGTTTGCCTGTTGACCAGTGTCATTGGCGTGGTTGCGGTTCTTGCGGGAGTCTACTTTTTTTCCTATCTCGGCCCGCCTTCCGCGCTTGCCGGCATCGAACTGCTCGCGCTTATCTTGACCTTTAGAGGTCTTCGGGGGATCACTTTGCAATTGCAGGAGAACGCTTGATGAGTTCGAGTGAGAGTTTAGGATGAGGGTTCTACACGTGGGATGGGGTTTCAGGCCGATGGCCCTTGCCAGCATTCACGAGTACTTGGACGATCTGATGGCGCCCCAGGTCGAACGAGGGTACGAAGTCGGCTACTTCTGCGTCGGCCGTCACTACCCCCTTCTGCGCCGGCCTCGGCTGTGGAGATGGACAAGAAACGGCGTCCGGATGTACGAGGTCATCAACTCGCCTATCCTTTATGCGCCGGATCGCGGCACACCCATGCCCGAGGCGCAGTTGGACGAAGTGTACACCGAGGGTTTCTTCGTGGAAGCGCTTTCCGCTTTCCGCCCGGACGTCATCCACATTCATGATTTGGGGTTTCTGCCTTCTTCCTTGTTGGAGATCGCCTCGAGGCAGAATTCCGCTGCGGTGATGACTCTTCATGACTATGGTCCCCTGTGCCCGACTATAAAGCTGCTCAATTACGCGGGGGGAATCTGCTTGCAAAGGAACGTCGGCTCGGACTGCGTGATTTGCTGCGCCCAGGCCCCGCGGGACCCTCGCTTCACACGGCGTATGACAACGCGCTACGAGGCAAGACGCCTGCTGCCGGGTTTCCTCCATACCCCTTTGAAGTCAGCCTGGCATTCCTTGCGTGCAGTTCGCGCTAAGCTCCGCAAGCCTGGGGAAGAGCACTCGGACCGAGCGCCGGCGGGGTCCAGTCCGCTGTACGGACTCGAGGAGGCCTTCCAGAAAAGAAGAGAGACAAACATCCGACGCTTGAACATGCTTGACTCCTTGATGCCCAATTCCCACCGCAACGGCGCCATCTATCAAGCTCTGGGAGTCCGCGGGGACAAAATCGTGGTCCTGCACCACGCCCACAAGCACATCGAAGAGATCCATTTTAGGGCTATGACCGAAGCTGACCTTGCCGGCCCCCTTACTTTTGCAACCCTCAACGGCTGTGCCTCGGTAGTCAAGGGCGCCTATGTGATCTTGAACGCGCTGAAGAATCTGGAACGAATGGGGCTGGCAAACCACTTCAAACTCTACGTGATGGGCGGTCTGCTTGAAAGTATCCAAAGCGAGTTACTGGCGTTCCCTAACGTCGTCTATAGGGGGACTTATAAAGTTCCGGATCTCGACCACCTGCTGGAGGGATTACACGTAGGAATCGTTCCTTCCGTTTGGGAAGAGTCCTATGGATACGTGGGAATCGAGTTTCTGGCGAAGGGTATTCCAGTGATTGGAAACCGCATGGGTGGAATAGTGGATTACACAGTCGAGGGGCTGACAGGATGGGTTAACACGAAGAATACAGCGGACGGCCTTGCTGAAATAATGGCACGGATAATCCGCAACCCGAGCGAGATTCTGCAACTCAATCGAAGCATTCAGACGAATTACGGTCGCCTTATTAAAACGATGGATAGGCATGTCGATGAAATCGAAAACGTATACAAAAGCGTGATAGAGGCCAGGAGGGGCCAGGGGGATCCAAGGTGTTAGATTCTTCCAGCGATGTATCCATCTGCATCTTGAACTGGAATCAGAAGTCACTGCTCAAAGACTGTCTGGCATCCTGCCGGGCGGAGCTCGAACGGAGCAAATTGGGCGGTCAGGTTATCGTCGTGGACAACGCCTCGACCGACGGCAGCCCGGAGATGGTTTCGGAACTCTTCCCGGAGGTAAACCTGATTTGCAACAAGGAGAATGCGAGCTTTTCTTCGGCGAACAATCAGGGGATTCGACTCAGCACGGGTCGGTATATCCTCATTTTGAACAACGACACCGTCCTGTTGCCTGGATGTTTGGAGATTATGGTAGCCTTCATGGATTCGCACCCGCGGGTAGGTGTCGCTGGCCCCAAGCTGCTCAACCCCGACGGATCTATTCAACACGGCTACTACCGAACGCTGCCCACGCTGGCTGAACTCCTGCTCGGGCTTTTTTGGCTCGATCGGTTTTGGCCGGGAAGGCTCCTGGTAGAGCGTGCTCTGGGGATCGACGAAAGCCTGGAGAGCGCGACGCCCATCGAACAAATCCCAGGTTGTTCGTTGCTGCTCCGTCACCAAGCCCTAGAGTCCGTCGGCCTTTTCGACGAAGGTTTCGAGTATTGGTATGAGGACGTAGAGCTTTGCCACCGATTCCTCAAGTGCGGGTGGGAAATCTACTACCTTCCCCAGGCCCGGATCATCCACTACGGAGGGGCCAGCTTTGCCAAGCTGGGGACCTCAAAGACAACCCCCTGGCGCATCTCCGGGCAGTTGCGGTACTTTAGGAAGCAGAAAGGGTTTTTCCAGTACGCGATCCTTAAGGGAATGGCGATCGTGGGGCTAGTGGCCAGGCTTGTCGCGGTGGGCTCGCTGGGGCTGATCCCGAGTATCAGGGATCGTCGCCGTTGGTCAGGCGCTGCCACTGCCTACTGGCATCTCCTGTCCCACGCGATCTGGGACAGGCGAAGGCAGTGAACGATTTTGAATGCCAAACACAGACTATGTGCCATAATGGTCCCTTATATTGTCAGGCAAGAGATAGGTAAGTTCGTGGGCTGCAAGCGCGGGCAACTGCGTTTTGAATGTGGATTCTTTTCTACTCGCCGGGGGATTTTCGTCTGCGTGACAGTGGGTTAGCTAATGTCCAACGATCTGGTCTCAGTCATAATCCTCAATTACAACGGCAAAGATATGCTCGTGGAGTGTCTTGAGGCCGTTTTCAGGCAGACCTATCCAAACTACGAAGTAATAGTTGTGGACAATGCCTCTACGGACGGCTCTGAAGCCCTCGTCCGCGCAAGATTCCCCAAGGCGCGTCTGCTCGAGCTTGAGAAAAACTTCGGGTTTGCGGGTGGGAATAACCGGGGAATGGAAATGGCTGGCGGCAAGTACATTGCCCTCCTCAACAATGACGCAGTGCCGGAGCCGCAATGGCTGGAGGAACTCGTCCGCGCGCTCGAGAAGGACCCCACCGCCGGCTTTTGCGCGAGCAAGATTCTGGTCTATGGTGGGGAAGGATTAATTGATACCGTGGGAGATGGATGGGCCACGGTGGGGGTTGGATTCAAGCATGGAAAAGACCAGCGCGAGGGTGCGGCCTATTCCCAGTTCCGTTATGTTTTCAGCGCCTGTGCGGCGGCGGCGCTTTACCGGCGGAGCATGCTCGATGAAATAGGAGGATTTGACGAGGATTTCTTCTTTTCCTGTGAGGACACGGACCTTGCCTTCCGCGCCCAGCTTGCTGGTTATCGCTGCCTTTACGTGCCCCTCGCCGTCGTTCACCATCGGGTGGGGGCATCGAGCCGTGACCGGTCGTTTCTCTTTTACATGTGGTACCGAAATCTGGAATATGCCTACTTTAAAAACATGCCGCCAGCCCTCCTTTGGAAATATCTCCCGCTTCATCTCTTTTATATGTTCTGCTCGCTCGCGGCAAGCCCGCTGCGAGGGACAACGAGGGCCTTCCTGCGTGCCAAGCTCCACTTCTTGTTGAACGTCCCCAAAGTATGGCGTAAAAGGCGCGCGATCCAGAGAAACCGAAAAGTCTCTATCAGTTATTTGGAGTCTATAATGGAACGGGGCTATTTGATTCACAGGCTGAAACGAGAATTCCCGTCTGGCCGCCCAGCGCGGCGAATGTAGCTACGGAACGAAGCGGGAATCTCTATGAAAACAAAGGAGCGGTGTGAAGGGCTCCGGAACGAAGCGGGAATGTCGTTGATTATAAAGGAGATATACGAATAAAGCGGGCATGTCGTTGAAAAGAAAGGCGGTTAGTAGGTGGTAGCTGGTAAATTCATTTACAAATTTGGGTTGCTGCTCGCTGTGCTGTTCCTGGTCGACCCGCATTCTGTGACCTACCCGCAAAGCGTTCCTGATCGCCAAGCGAACCTCAACAACGTCAGGTACGCCAATTCTTTCCCCGGGGCCACGCCCGACGCCAAGATCGCGGCGTGCCTTGCCGACCTGGGCGCGCTCCCCGGAACATGCTACACAGACGGCGTGACGGGAGCGTTTGCCGCCACGCTGACGATTAGCCAGCCCGATCGGAAACTTGTGGTAGGTCCGGGGACGCTTGATTTCGGCTCGCTCAGTCCAGGCATCCGGATCAGTGCCAACAATGTGACCGTGATCGGGGCAGGTCGCGGACTCTCCATCCTGAAACAGGACAGCCTGTATAAGTCAGCAATTATCATCTCGAGCGCCTCCGGCCCTGCGCCCAGCAACATCACCATCACTGGCCTGACGATCCAGGGCCCCAGTACTTATGCCTCGGGGACGGTAAACACCTCCGGGACCGCTGTGACCTGGGCCTCCGGTTCCCAATTCAACCCGCAATGGGCAGCGACGATCACTATCGGCACCCCTGCGGTTCAGTACACGGTAGCCAGGGTGACGGATGCCACCCACCTGGTTCTTACTTCGAGCGCAGGAACCCAACCGGGGGCCGGTTACTACGTCGGCTGGGACGTAAACGGGACCGTGGGGGTTGCGTGCAATGGATGCAGCAATTCGCTCATCACCGGCAACGAACTTACCGGCTGGGGGCACGTTGCCATCGGCCTCAGCGAATCGTCTTATGGGGCTTCGTACTCGGTGGCCAACCACAACACCATCTCGGAAAACTGGATTCATGACAATCCGGGGGAAGGGATCGTGCACTTCTTCTCCAATTCGGGCGTGCCGTGGCCGGACGGCTACAACACCGAGGTGGACAACCACTTTGAAAACAATGGCTTATCGGCCGTGGATATCGCAACGAATCACAACACCTTTCGGGATAACATCCTCCGTAACAACGCGTGCGAAAACAAAACCGGCGACGCCAGCAGCGTCCAGGTTGGCGGAAACTACAACTTTCTTGAAGGCAACATCATTGTTGGCGGCAATCAGTGGAACGTCGCCATCAGCGGCTCTCGCAATGACCTCAGCCATAACGTCATCGACGGCGCAACCGGAGCCATCGGACCTTCGTTAGGCCAGGCGGGCGATTGGGGCCACGGCATTCAGATCGCCTCCGGGGGAATCGGAGCGCCCGCAAACAACAACGTGGTGAGCCACAACCACGTCTGGAACAACGCCGGGTATGGGATCCTGATGGGAGTTCCCCCTTCAGGCAAGGTCAATACTTCAGGGGCTTCCGTCTCGTGGGCGTCGGGCGCTTACTTCAGCACCTCTTGGACCAGCGGGACCCTGGTGAACGTGAATGGCGTGGTCTATGCCATTGCCGGCGTCACCAGCCCCACCGCGATGACCTTCACCACCAGCGCGGGCGCCCAGACCGGCGTGAACTATGGGGCCGTTACTGATGGGACCATTCTCACCTCCAATGATGTCGAGTACAACGGCATCGGCAGTATCGAAGGTGGAATCTTCAACGGAGGCGTGCCGGCTTCGAGCACGGTCTATGTCGCGAACCGGGTGGCGAACAACGCCAATTTCCAGATCGCGGACGGCGGAAGCCACGTCAATGGTGACAATCAGACCACTCCCGGTTCGAGCGCCTTCCCGATAATCAATCCAGCCTCCTCCGGAAACGTATCGCTCGCCGGCTCGACGATGCCCGAGAGGGTTACCTCGGGCACGGCCCCGACCTGCACGGTCAGCGGGGGGGCTTCAGCGGGATTCGGCGCCGGCGCAACCTGCGTTGTCGCCGCCGGATCGAATGACAACGCCGGGGCGATTTATTCTCAGGCCACCGGCACGCCAGGATCCAGCGGCACGGTCACGCTGACTTTCCATACCGCCCTTGGGCCTCACCACTCCGCGTGTTCTTTTACCCCGGCCAATTCGACGGGAACGTGGAATGCCGGCGCCTCAATTATTCCTACGAGCAACTCGATCAACACCCCCTCCGCTGCTTGGGATAACAACGGCGTGGCACTGACCGTCGGCTCGTATTACGGCATTAATTACAATTGCTCAGGGACCTAAGCTGATATGTTCCATATCGGCGGCATGCCCCTGGGAGCGCGCCCATCCTTGGCCGCACTCTGTGCGGGCTGGAAGCCCGCGCTCCTGAGGCATTACAAAAACCCGTCATGCGCCTTGACACCAGCATCTTCACCTGAGTAACATTAAAGAATAGAGCATGCCATTATGATTTCTGCGACTTCTACCGTTCACCGACCCTGGCCGTTGCTCCTCTCTGTCTGGCTGGTGGTGGCCTGTACGTTAAGCCTCTGGTTAGCCTCAAGCCCTCTGCTGGCCTTCGGGGCAGGCCTGACCTGGCTGCTTTTTGCCGGCCTCACTTTCACGCAGTGGTTTAACCGAGCCGTGTTTGCCCTTTTTTTCGCCGAGCTGATTCTGGGGGGACGCGGCCGGATGGTGGAGATTCACGACGTTGTCCCTATTCGTTTGGCCATCGGATTCCTTCTCGTGCTGGCATTTTTCTCCGCTTGGTTCGCGGATGGTCGAGCCACGCGGTTCGAGTTGGGAAAGTCGCGAGCGTGTTTGATAGCCACGGCGATGGGGGTGGGCACATTTCTTTTCTTCGGAATGCTTCTCGGCCGCGCTTACGGCAACGATTCGGACTACATTCTGGGCGACGCCCGAGGGTTTGTTTTTCTGGGCGGCGCGGTCCCCCTCTTGTTCTTCGTTAGCCGAAAGAGGCTCGACCTTGACTTCGTGGTGGGTTGCTTTTCCTCGATCGTGTGTTTCTTCGGAGCAGCAAAGAGCTTTGGCTACGCCCTCATCTTGACCCAGCTCATGTCGGTCAAGCAAATGCGCGAGATGCTCGAGCAGTACATACCCCAGGAAGTCGGCGCCTACAACCTCTCAAAATACGTCACTGCGCCACGCTTTTACCTGGCAGGAGATTTCTTCTTGATGTTCGCGCTCTCCCTGTTAGTGTCATTGGCGCTCTCGACCAAGATCCGTCGTACGAGATTCACCCTTTACGGGGCAGTCGCTATCCTCTTCGTCGGCCTTGTCTCCTCAGAGACGCGCGGGCTTTGGCTGGCGGCGATGCTGGGTCTCGCCGTCGTTTTCTGGCTTTCCAGTCTGCGTGGCAGATTGAGAATTGCGATAATCCTGCCATTCATACTCGTGGGTGTTCTTGCCCTTTCCCAGGATTTTCTCCCTTCCGTCCGGGAAAGGTTCGGGGAGACATTCGAGGCAGAGGATTCGAGTTACCGCGGCAGGATTGACCAGTTCGCGCCGCTTATGGATATGGCCAGGAAACACATCATCCTGGGCAATGGTTTCGGCTCGTACGCCCCAGATCACCCCGGAGTGGACCCAAAGCAACCCTATGGGTATGAACTGCAACCCGCCAATTTCTTAATGAAGATGGGAATCGTTGGTTGTGGCCTATGGGGGCTGTTTCTGGCCTGGATTTTGCACCGCCTATGGGTGATTTACAAGCGGGCGGAAGACCCCGCCCACCGGGTGCTTGCGAAAGGCATTCTAGGCGGGCTATCGGCGATGCTCTTCGCGAGCGCAACCAATCCTTACTTCTCTTCTTCTCCCGGAATGGGGTGCCTATTATTCACTGTCATTGTAATCGACCTCGTCGGTGAGCGACTTGTTCCCCCTTTGCCCTCCGACGCCGGCAAGGCGCGCGCAAGGGTTTTGAACGGAGGGCGAGGTACCCAATACAGAAGTCCAGCGAACTACTCGGCTCGTTCGGAATCTCAATAAAGGACCCCTTTCGGTGTGGTTCCTGGTGTGGTCGCTCAACGTTCACAACGCATCAGCATATCGTGATAGCAAAGAAGCCATAGAAAGAACTGTGACGCAGGTCGTCCAGCGCCAATCAACATCGCTATCGAGGACACCTCCTCTGGTTGACAAGCAGCGACAATCCACGGAATGTGCCCGCCAACCGTCGAAATCCTGTCATGGCCCATTAAAGGAGACGCAGAAGTCACGGTCCTGGAGAAGACTGAGCAGGGGGAGAGGGTGAGCCTGTCGGCCGCGAGTGTGACGGTGGCGTACAACGGCGCAGGTGTCTTGCCCCGTCAAATCGAAGCCCTTTTGCGGCAGACCCGGCCGCCGCAAGAAATCGTTGTGGTGGACAACGCATCGGTCGACGGCACTTGCGCATTACTCTCCGAGCGATATCCGCAGGTGAAAGTTCTCCGGTTGTCTGAGAACCTTGGCGTGGGAGGGGGGGTGGCAGCCGGCCTGGCTTACGCCGCGCTTGAAAGGCGGCATGACTGGATCTGGACCTTCGACCAGGACAGTGTGCCCAACCATGATGCCTTGGAAGCTCTGCTCGAGGGAGCTGAGTCGTTGGGGAACAGCAATGGGGAAATAGGAATGGTCGCACCATTGGCTGTAGACCGAGAAGCAGGGGTCTGCTATGCGCCGCTCCTTTGGCGCGACGGCTACGTAAAGCCTTCCGCCGAGCAACTCCGACAGCCGATCTGGTTTGCGGATCTCGTCATTAGCTCGGGGAGCATGGTGCGGCGCGACGTGGTGGAGAAAGTCGGATTGCCCCGCGCCGATTTCTTCATCTATTTTGTGGACTATGAATACTGCCTGCGCGTGCGCTCTCATGGTTACAGAATCGCCGTCATCACTCGCTCCCGGTTCACCCACGAAATTGGAAACGCCCGGAGGGTCCGATTGCCCGGCTACTCCCGCCTCTGGCCGGACTACGCGCCCTGGCGCGAGTATTACGTCATCCGCAATCTGACGTACGCGGCTTGGTGGCTTTACCCGAACTGCCGTGCAAAGCGGTTTGCGCTGCGCCACTTCGCCCGCCACGCCGGGGGGGTGCTACTGTTCAGCTCTAAGAAGCTGGCCTGCCTGAAGAAGATGGCGCAGGGATTCTGGGATGGTCGTCGGGCGCGTTTGGGCATACGCTTCCGCCCCGATTGACGGGGGTACGCCTAAGGCGACATAGTCGCGTCCGCGCACCTCCATGCCGGATTGAGCGCGCCTTCGAGCGGGTCCGGACCGACCAGCTTGTAGCCATCACGGAAGAGCCCAACTACCGCAGCAGGTTTGTGGAGCAGTTGAAGCAAAAGCTAGGTGCAAGCGCGGAACTTGTGCCCCAGGAGGACGAGGGTGCAGAGGACGGTAGTGATCGGGGGCAATGGTCAACTAGGCGCCGACCTCGCCCGGGCAGGCAAGGAACTGAATCTGGACGTGGAAAGCCTCACCCACACGGACATCGAGATCACCGATCCGGCGTCTGTCGAGAAGGTCCTTTCAGGTTTAAAGCCGGAAGCCATATTGAACACCGCAGCGTACCACGGGGCAAGCCAGAATGCCGCCGCCGACCAGGAGGCCTTGCTGCGGGTTAACGGGCTTGGAGCTTTGAATCTGGCGCGCTTCTGCCGGCGACACGGAACCCTTCTGGTCCATTACAGCACCGATTACGTTTTCGGGCGGGAACGCGCGCGCGAACGCCCCTATACGGAGGAAGATCCCCCCTGTCCCGTAAACGTCTACGGCGCCTCCAAGCTGGCAGGAGAGCATCTGGTGCGCGCCTTCTGCCCAAAGCACTACGTGATCCGGATTGCGAGCGTTTACGGGAGCACCGGCTGCCGGGCAAAAGGGAACTCCAACTTCGTTAAAATGGTGCTCAACAAGGCCCGCAAGGGCGAAAACCTGAAGGTCGTGAACGACCAGTTCATGAGCCCCACCTGGACTCGTGCTGCTGCCAAGAAGACTTTTGAACTAATCAATTCCGGAGCCGCTTTCGGCTTGTATCACATGGCAGGCAGTGGCGTGTGCAGTTGGTACGAACTGGCGCGTGAAACTCTGCGAATCGCAGGCATGATAGTTGGACTTGAAGCGACAGTCACGCCGGAAGAAGGCCCCGATGAGGTTTCCCTTCGCCCGCGTTGGACAGCCTTGACCAACCACAAGTTGCGCCAAGCCGGGCTGAGCGATTTGCCCGACTGGCGTGAGTGCCTCGAAGACTACATACGTACCGAAGAGAAATTTTAGCGCTTGCTCGAGGCGTGTGCCGGCTCTACGGTTCAAACGAAAGTAGTCCACCCCACGGGTGGCTCATATCCTCCGCGGCGGACTTTTCATGTATGCGCCACGCACTTCTCGCAAATGACACCACTGTCCGGGGGTGCGCCGGGGCCGGCATTATTGACAATGGCACTCCTCCTGACTAGTATAGAAGACTAGATTCCCGGTAGTGTCCCAGTTTGAATGTAGGGCCGCCTCCCGCGCTGGCGGGACGGCCTGGGCCGGGGGAAGCCCCGGCCCTAAGTCTCAAATATGGAAATCACCATCGAATCAAGACACCTCAACGGTGTTGTCGTCTTACGCCCCCAGGTCTTTGAAGACGAGCGGGGATTCTTCCTGGAAGCGTTCCGGGCCGACCAGTTCAAGGCCCTTGGACTTCCCTCCGAGTTTGTCCAGGACAACCACTCGCGCTCGAGAAAGGACGTCCTTCGCGGTTTGCACTTCCAGTGGGATCCCCCCATGGGCAAGTTGATGCGGGTGACATACGGAAGCGCGTTCCTTATCGCGGTAGATATCCGCAAAGGGTCTCCAACGCTGGGACAATGGTTTGGCCAAGAGGTCTCTGCCGCCAGCAAGAAGCAGGTTTGGGCGCCGGCGGGATTTGCCCGAGGGTTCTGTGTGCTTTCCGACGTTTGCGAAATCCAGTACAAATGTACCGGCATTTATAACCCCAAGGGCGAAGCAGGCATCCGCTGGAACGATCCCGAGATCGGTATCCAATGGCCCACTCAAAATCCTCTGCTCTCTGCAAAGGACGCACATGCCCCAACCCTGCGCGAGTGGCTGGCCATGGCCGATTCCGAGCATTTCAAGTATGAGGGCGCATAAGGCAATCTCCGCGGCGGCGAAGAGATTATGAAACTTCTCATTGCGGGTGGTGCAGGATACATCGGAAGCGTCTTGATCCCCAAGCTGCTGGACCGGGGTTACGAGGTAGACGTCGTCGATCTTTTCTGGTTCGGCAACCATCTTCCCGCCCAAGCCACTGTCATCCACAAAGATATTTTCGACCTCGGCACGAGCGACCTCCAGGGATACGATCAGGTCATCTTTCTCGCGGGCCTCTCGAACGACCCCATGGCGGAATTCTCTCCCGCAAAGAATTTTGTCTTCAACGCAGCGGCCCCCGCGTATTTGGCCTACATCGCAAGACAAGCCAAGGTGAAACGATACATCTACGCAAGCTCTTGCTCGGTGTACGGATACACTGTGAACGAGCTGTATGACGAAACCCGGCACGTCAGCTCCTCCTACCCGTATGGGATCTCGAAGCTTCAAGGGGAACAAGCGGTCTTACAGCTTGGGGACGATTCTCTTTCCGTCATCGCTCTCCGCAAGGGAACAGCTTCCGGGTATAGTCCGCGGATGCGCCTTGACTTGATCATCAACACGATGTTCAAGGCGGCGCTCCTCAGGAGAAACATAACTGTAAAAAACCCTGCTATCTGGAGGCCTATCCTGGGCATCGAGGATGCGGCCAATGCCTATATCCGAGCCATCGAGGCAAATGAGAAGATCTCGGGTATCTTCAACATAGCTTCGGCGAACCATACGGTGGGCGAGGTGGCAGACTTGGTCAGGGATGCCGTCCAGGAAGGATTAGGCTTCCAGGTCGGGTTGACGCTACGACATCTACAGGACTTTCGGGATTACAAGGTGAGCATCGAGAAGGCTAAGAACGTACTCAGCTTTCATCCCCGTGAGACGGTCAAATCGATCGTCAAGGACCTGATCGCCAACATGGATAAGTTCCAGGACTGGGAAAATCCTATGTACTCCAACATCGAAACGCTTAAGATCTTGGAGAAAGCATCTGATGACAGGGTGATGGTGAAACAGTTGGCCAGCGCCTGATTCCTTGATGAGCCTGGACGAGTCTTGGCCTGATCCGAGGGGATCTTCATGTACTTGTTTCAGACATGCCCCCGCCCATGTCCCCTTCCGGGGAGGCGAAGCGCGAGGCTCGACGAAGGAACTGGCGGGCCCCCCATGGTAGTTGATCGCAGTTAGCCTTCTCGCTCGGGTAGTCTTCACCCCGAATTAAAGCAGCTCCAGCCCGTCTTGGCGGGCTGGAAACCGTGACAAGTGAAATGGCGCGAGGATTAGTCAAGTTTAGTCATCCAGATATTGTTTGCCCTGGGGTGAAGCACTCTAAGGGGAGAAATCATGCCAGAGAAGAAGCTCAGCATCGCCATGTTGGGGAGTCGGGGTATCCCGGCCCGGTACGGTGGTTCAGAGACCGCCATTGAAGAGATCGGAGGGCGGTTGGCAAAACGAGACTACCGAATTGTCGTCTATTGTCGTCGCCACAATAGCCAGACTGAGGCGCGCGAGTATCGCGGCATGGAACGGGTTGTGCTGCCTTCGATCCATCGCAAGAATTGGGATACCCCAAGCCACACTTTCCTCTCCCTCTTACACTTATTATGCAAGGAGCATGTGGATGTGGTTCACTTCCACGGCGTAGGAAATGCCATCTTCTTGCCTTTTTTGAAGCTTACTTCGCTCAAAACTGTGGTGACGGTAGACGGACCGGACTGGGAAAGACCCAAGTGGGGGTGGTTGGCTCGACGGGTGCTGAAGTTGTCTGCTTCGCTCACGGCCCGGATGGCCGACAGCGTAATTACTGATAATCTTGTCTCCCAGAAATTATTTCGCGAGAAGTTTTCCCGCGCCACCGAGTATATTCCCTATGGCACCTACGCAATGGACGAGAAGGAAACCGATGAGCTGGAGAAATTTGGATTAGTCAAAGACGAATATTTGCTCTATGTTGGCCGTTTGATTCCTGATAAGGGGGTTCACCTCCTTGTGAAGGCTTTTGAAAAGGTGCGAACCACCAAGAAACTGGCCATCGTAGGTGGCAACCCCTACTTTCCCGAATACATCCGCGAGCTCAAGAGCACCAAGGATCAGCGTATTCAGTTTCTGGGTTATATCTATGACCGCCCTTACCGTCAACTTTGCGGAAACGCCTACCTTTACGTGCACCCGCTCATTGTGGATGGAACCTCACCTCAGCTTTTGCAGGCGATGGGTTACGGCAATTGCATTGTGTCCAGTGACCTTCCCGAAATCAACGATGTGGTGGGCGATGCCGCTCGACGCTTTCCCTGCGGAGACACGGACAAACTGGGGTCCGTGCTTCAGGAATTGGTGGCCGACCCTGACACTGTACAGGTCTACAAAAAGAAAGCCCAGGAGCGTGTCAGTCGCCTGTTCAATTGGGATGGAATAGCGGCGGAGCATGAGCGCGTCTATCAGAATTCGGTCTCGAGACCCAAGGCACGTTAATCTACCAGGACGGAGGAAAACAAGGTGCGTGTTCCACTAGTGAATTTATCGCGTCAGCATGAGGAGGTTCAGGGCCAGATTCAGGAGGCGTTCGCCGAAATCCTGCGGACCTCGAGCTTTATTGGAGGGCCCTGGCTGGAGCGTTTCGAAGAAGAGTTTGCGAGGTACTGCGGGACTCGCTTTGCTCTCGGAGTATCGTCGGGGACGGCGGCGCTCGAGTTGGCTCTTCGAGCTTGCGGCGTCGGCCCCGGCGACGAAGTATTGGTCCCCAGCTTCACCTTTATCGCCACGGCGGCGAGCGTCAGTGCGGTGGGCGCAACTCCCGTATTTGTCGATATCGACGCCGCTTCTTACGCGCTGAGTTGGGAGTCCGCGGAGCAGCACATCACCTCGAGAACCAAGGGAATCATCCCTGTCCACCTCTATGGGCAGGCAGCCGATATGGGGCCCATCGCGGAACTGGCGCGGCGCCACAAGCTGATTTTGATTGAAGACGCGGCGCAAGCGCAGGGCGCCCAGTACCTTGGGAAGCCGATGGGCTCCTGGGGTCTGGCCACAGGTTTCAGTTTTTACCCGGCGAAAAATCTGGGAGCTTGGGGGGACGCCGGCGCCATCATTACTCGAGATGAAGGAATAGCGGAGCGCGTTCGCTTGCTGCGCAACCACGGGTCATCGCGGGATAAGTACTGCCACGAAATCGCGTCCTACAACCACAGGCTCGATACCTTGCAGGCTGCGGTCCTTTCGATCAAGCTCAAATGCCTGGACCAGTGGAATGAGTCCCGCCGCGAGGCCGCCGCCCACTACCTGCAAGCTCTGGAAGGGCTGGATCTCGTCCTGCCTAGGGAGCGGCCCGGCTCGAAGCACGTTTATCACCTTTTTGTCATCCGCACCCCACGCCGTGACGCTCTGCGGGATTACCTGAAGCCTAAAGGCATAGATGCCGGTCTGCACTACCCTCTTCCACTCCATTTGCAGCCTGCTTACAGGCACCTGGGACACCGCGAAGGGGACTTTCCCGTTGCCGAGCAGGCGGCGCGTGAGGTACTATCATTGCCCATTTTCCCCCGGATGACGGCGGCTGAGGTTGACTTTGTAGCCGAGGCCGTCCGCGAGTTCTTCCGAGGAACAGATTAGGACCGAAGGGGGCAAGCGGGTGGGATCCGTAACGCCGCGGAAGACTATCTATGTTAGATGGGGCAAGCGGTGTTTCGACATTGCGTTGAGTTTAGTGGCGCTGGTTTTGCTGGCCCCAGTTCACCTGTTGCTGGCGTTGGTGGTCAAGCTCACCTCCCCAGGCCCCGCCATTTTCCGCCAGAAAGCGGTGGGTAAAGGGGGACGCCTGTTCGATTTTTACAAATTTCGCAGCATGTACTCGGGGGCCCCAACAGACGTGCACCGGCAAGCCGTCCGGCAGGTGGTTCAACGGGGGGAACCGGTGGCGCACGATTCCGAAGGCCGGCCTATTTTCAAAATAGTGTCTGACCCACGTGTTACGCCGGTGGGACGGATCCTGCGGAAGTACAGTGTGGACGAGTTGCCGCAATTATATAACGTGCTTCGGGGCGACATGAGCCTGGTGGGTCCCCGGCCGCCTCTGCCGTATGAGGCCGAGCTCTACGATGCCTTTCAGCGACAACGCCTGCTCGTCCCCCCCGGAATGACCGGCCTGGCTCAGGTGAGAGCCCGGCACCGGGCCAGTTTCGAAGAGATGGTTAAGTACGACCTGGAGTACATTCGTCGCCAAAGTTTGCTCTTGGATCTTAAGCTCATGCTATGGACGATTCCCGCACTTCTGAAAGGCGTCTGATCGGGGCGTGGGCCGTGCGGTCCGCCGCGAGGGGAGATAAGAAAGATATGGAGATTCCACCCAAGACAGTCGGTCTGGCATTTATAGGCATGGGTTACTGGGGACCGAACCTCCTCCGCAATTTCGTGGAAGCAGAAGGCTGCCAGGTCATCGGCGTCAGCGACTTAAAGCCGGGCCGCCTGGCCTTCGTCCGCAAGCGCTACCCTTACCTGAAGACGACTGGAGACTACCGGGAGTTCTTGGAGGATCCGCGTGTGGATGCTGTGTGCCTGGCGACTTCGGTGAGCAGTCACTACGCCCTGGTCAAGGCTGCCTTGCTGGCCGGCAAACATGTGCTCGTGACCAAGCCCATGGCGGACTCGGAGGCCAAAGCTAAGGAGATCGTCGAGCTGGCGGCAAAGCAACAGAAACAGGTTCTCGTGGATCACACCTTTGTTTTTTCCGGAGCCGTGAATAAGGTCCGGGAACTCATCCGCGCCGGTGAACTGGGAAGGCTCTTTTACATCGAAATGACACGCATGAATCTGGGGCCACCCGCCTCCGAGGTTGATGTCGTCTGGGACCTCATGACGCACGACATATCCATTCTCTTGCACTGGTTGGGAGAACTTCCCCACCAAGTCTCGGCTCGCGGTTGGCGCTTCGTGCGCAAGGACCTGGCGGATGTCGCGTTCGCGCGTCTGGAGTTTTCCGAGGGGGTCTTCGCTAACCTGCACGCGAGCTGGCTTTCTCCCCAGAAGACGCGCCAAGCCGGCATTTTCGCGAGCCGCAAGTTGGTCCGATATGACGACCTCGACCCTGTCGCTAAAGTGAAAGTCTATGATGAGGGCTTTGATACCCGCATCGGGGCTCAAGACCGGAGCGTCGTCGAATTCAAGTATGGGCGCGGAGATATACGAGTTCCGGCTCTCGATGAGCAGGAACCTCTGCGCAAGGAATGCGCCCATTTCATCAGCGGCATTACTGAGGGAAAGCCGCTGCTCAGCGATGCTGAAATGGGTCTGGAAGTGGTCAAGGTTTTGGAGGCAGTTTCAACCTCCATCGAAAGGTCCGGCGAGATTGTCCGGGTAAACGCCGAGCGCACGGTAACCCACCCGGCATGAGGGCAAGAGAAGGGCGGGCGGGGGTGCGATGGGCCGGAAGATATAAGCGTGTGAATATGTAAGGCGGAGGGCGCGCCCCGGCAGGTTGCGCTGTAGGACTTTCCGGCGGGGCGGCAGATTCCATGGCGAAACGAGCAGAATTCTTTGTACATCCCAAAGCCCTGGTGGACACGGCTGAAATCGGCGAAGGAACCCGCGTTTGGGCCTTTTCTCACGTGATGAAGGGCGCCCGCATCGGGAAGAATTGTAATATTGGCGAACATTGCTTCATCGAGCACGGCGTCGAGGTTGGTGACGACGCGGTCATAAAAAACGGCGTCTCCTTGTGGCAGGGAGTGAAGATTGAATCCAAGGTATTTGTGGGCCCCAATGCCGTGTTCACGAACGACAGGATACCCAGAGCGAAGCTCTATCGGCAGGAATACGAGGGAACCATCGTTCGTGAGGGTGCGAGCATCGGGGCTAATGCGACACTATTATCTCACCTCGAGGTGGGCGAGTATGCCCTGGTGGGTGCAGGTTCGACCGTCACCGCCGATGTGCCTCCCTATGCAGTGGTCTACGGCGTGCCCGCCCGGGTCCGAAAGCACATCTGCAAGTGTGGTGAATTGCTCCGGTTCAAGAGTGGTAGGGCGGGATGCGCCTGCGGGTTGCTTTATGCGAAGAAGGGAGAGAAGGTTTCGCTGTTGTAGGGAAATCGGTTGAGGGTACGGAAGGGTAGGCATGCGTACGGAGTCTTTCTGGGAGGAAGTTCTATGAGGGCGCTGGTGACCGGGGGCGCAGGTTTTATTGGCTCGCACCTGGTCGATGCTTTGCTCGGGCAGAATTGGGAGGTGGTGGTCCTGGATAACCTGCACCCGCGGGTTCATCCTCACGGCCTTCCCGAATGGTTTCCGGCGGGCGCGGAATTCCTGCGCGGAAGTGTCACGGACCAGGCGGCCGTCCGCCGAGCCCTGAAAGGTGTTGATGTCGTCTTCCACGAGGCAGCCTACCAGGATTACATGACCGACTTCAGCCAGTTCGCTCAGGTGAACGTCACGGGGATTTCGCTCATCTACGAGTGCATCGTTCGTGACAAGCTTCCGGTGAAGAAAGTCGTCGTAGCTTCCTCCCAGGCGGTCTATGGTGAAGGCCAATTCCGTTGCCGCGCCGACGGCTTCTTTCTGCCGCGCCCCAGGTCCCGCGACCAACTCCAGAAATCCGAATGGGAGGTCAAGTGTCCTCAATGCGGGCGCGCCTCCCAGCCGTTGTTGTTGGAAGAGGAGCATCCCAATCCATTCAACCAATATGCCGTCTCCAAATATGCCGGCGAGCGAATGGCCCTGGGATTAGGGTGGATATACCAAATCCCAACGGTAGCCCTGCGCTATTCCATAACCCAGGGCCCGCGGCAGTCGCTCTTTAACCACTACTCGGGGATCTGCCGGATTTTTGCCAGCCGATTGCGGAAGGGCCTGCCACCCATCATCTACGAAGACGGGATGCAAACCCGCGACTTTATCCACGTTTCTGACGTGGTGGAGGCCAATATTCTGGCGCTTCAGGACGAGCGCGCAAATTTCCAGGCCTTCAACGTGGGCAGCGGAATTCCCGTGACGGTTCTGAGCTACGCTGAGCGGCTCTGCGAAGCGACTAATCCCCGCTTAAAACCCGTTCTCCCAGGCGAGTATCGGGTGGGCGACAATCGCCACAGCGTCTCGAGTATCGAGAAGTTGAAGGCGCTCGGCTGGAAGCCCAAGAAGTCACTGGACAACATCATTCGTGACTTTTTAGCCTGGGTCGAGGCCCTCGGGGGTATTCCGGAAGAAGCGTTCCAAGCCGAAACCATCATGCGAGAAAGCGGGGTTGTGCAACGCGTCGGCCTGGGCTGAAGTCTTTCGCCTTCCGGACGGCGGTTGAGAAATCTGGTAGGGGCACAACGCTATAGAGGTGAGATGAGAATCCTGGTGACAGGTGGCGCCGGCTATGTGGGGTCGGTCTGTGTGGCCGAGTTGATCCAGCGAGGACATGAGGTTCTGGTCGTTGATAACCTCTCCGCCGGCCATCGCGCCGCCGTGTCTCCCTCGGCGGTGTTAAGACAAGGGGATCTTGGAGACGCCAGACTCCTCGATGAATCATTCAGCCATTACAAGATTGATGCCGTGTTTCACTTTGCGGGCCGTATCGAAGCCGGCGAGTCCATGATCAATCCGGAGGAGTTCTTCGAGACGAACGTTGCGAGTGGCTTGCGGATGCTCCAGGCCATGCGGCGTGCGGGAATTCGCAAACTGGTGTTCTCCTCATCCGCAGCTACCTACGGGGAGCCCCGGCAGATACCCATCACTGAGGATCATCCTCAACTCCCCGTCAATTGCTATGGCGACACCAAGCTGATCTTCGAGAAAGTGTTGAAGTGGTACGCCAGCGCTTACGACTGGAGCACTGTGGCTTTCCGTTACTTTAATGCCGCCGGCTCCGATGGGGTGCGCGGTGAAGACCATCGCCCGGAGAGTCATATCCTGCCGCTTCTTTTCCAGGTGGCCTTGGGCAGGCGGCCCTACTTCGAGATATTCGGAACCGATTACTCGACCCCCGATGGGACTTGCATTCGCGATTTTGTCCACGTGAGCGATATCGCCCGGGCGCACATCTTGGGACTCGAATTATTGGAGCAACCGGGCTTTCGTGTTTACAACATCGGGTCGGGTTCCGGATCGTCCGTGGCGGAAGTCTGCCAGGCGGTGGAAAAGGCAATCGGCCGGCCGCTCGCCTTGAGGAAAGCTCCCCGCCGTCCGGGCGATCCCGCCGTCCTGGTGGCGAGTCCCGCGCAACTCTCGAAAGACCTCGGCTGGCAGGCACAAAATGGACTGGAAGATATCATCCAGTCCGCTTGGTTGTGGCACCGCAAGTTTCCCCAGGGTTATCCCGCGGATTAAGGGGGCGAGTTCACCGGATAGCGGGTAGTGGTGTCATTTGGAATGGGATCCTCCTCGAAACACTGGACATTCCCGCGAAGGCGGGAATCCAGTGCATGGACTGGGCACTTCTGGGTGTTTGCGGAATGGATTCCCGCCTTCGCGGGAATGACGTGTGGGGGGCGCGTAGCGTCACCCCCGCGGAGGCGGGGGTCCACTGCGGGGGGAGGTGGATTCCCGCCTACGCCGAAATAACTGCGATTTGTAGCTCCCATGTCTGCCAAATGATACCACTACCGCATAGCGCTTTGTCGTGCGGTTAGGGCGCGATGATGGTATACTACCCGATTATATTCAATCTGCACGAGCCGAATTCCACGACGTTCCAGTCATGGACCCAAGCAGCGCAGAGGTAACCATGGACCGACGTGATCTGAAGTACCTTCTGCTGGGAATCGATATCGCGGTCATCGCGATCTCCTTTCGGCTGGCGTACTTCATTCGCTACGAGCTGGGTCTGTTCCCTCCCGAACCCGACACGCCGCCTTTCCGCGAGTATTACTTCGCCCTGCTGCTTGCCATCGGCCTCTGGATTTTGCTTTATCACGTGCTCGATGGGCGCGCGCTCCCCTCGGAGAACCGCGAGTTCCCTTTGGTGGCTTCACATCTTGCCACCGCCTGCCTGCTGCTGATCATTCTTTTGCTGGCGGGATCCTACCTGGCGAAGACCTATTACTCTCGCCTGCTTCTGGTCTTCCTCTCGGCTTTGCTTGTTTCCTTGCTCTTTTTGACGCGCCTGCTTCACCTCAGGCTCATGCGAGCTCTCAGGGCGCATGGCATCGGCCTGAGACGAGTGGTGATCGTCGGGCAATCAGAACTTGCGCGGGAACTGGCGACTCGCATTCGCAATCGAAGAGAACTGAACTACGAGTTTGCCGGGTTTTTGTTTCCCACCACCAGCCGCTCGCAAGTGAGATTCCCTCACGCCGCCTCCGGACCCTCGGAAGACGTGGCCACCGAACTTGCTCTGCGAAAAGTGCACGAGCTGCTCTTCGCCATACCCGTTCGCCGTGACAGCGAAACGCTGGAGTTCATTGCGGCCTGCCAGAAGCGCGGGATTACGGTCAAGCTGGTCCCCGAGTACTACCAATTACATACCAACCAGATTCAGAGCTTCAGCATTGACGGCATCCCGGTGCTCGAGCTGAAAGAAATATCGCTTGACCCCCCCTATCAACTGCTGAAGCGAGCCCTCGACTATTCGCTCGGCATTCCCTTGGCCGTTATCGCACTGCCTTTTATGGTGGTTATTGGCATTGCCGTTTTCGCCGTGCGGCGTGGCAAGGTGATCACGCGCGATACACGAATTGGGCTGCGCGGGCGTCCCTTTGTTCTCTATCAGTTCAATGTTGAAACTGCCAGGCCCCTGGGTCCCGGTGAAGAAAGAAGTTGGGGCGCGCGCTTCTGCAACTTCCTCCTGCGCTACAGCTTCTCCGAGCTGCCTCAACTCTGGAACGTCCTCAAAGGAGACATGAGTCTGGTGGGACCGCGGCCGGAAAGGTGGGAGCGCGTGCGGTATTATTCGGCCTGGCACAAGAGGCGATTGCAGCTCAAGCCCGGGATGACCGGATTGGCTCAGGTCAATGGGCTGCGCGGATCAGACTCCTCGGATAAGAAAACCAAGTACGACCTCGAGTATGCGGCAAACTTCAACCCTTTCCTCGATATCGCGTTGCTCCTGGCCACCCTGGGAACACTCTTACGTCGTCGAAAGGCCTGGTCTTCCCCGCCACCCACAGGACCCCTAATTGCCCCCGAGGGAACGCTGCATCAGAAACTAATCCAGGGGCCCTCTGACTTGTAAAAGGTACTCGATGCTCATCGTTCGTACTCCAGTTCGCGTCAGCTTTGCAGGCGGAGGGACGGACCTGCCTTCCTATTACGAGAGATATGGCGGCATGGTCCTGAGCACTTCGATCGACAAGTACTTTTATACGGTGCTCACCGAGCGGGACGACGGGCAGACCCAGGTGATCTCGTCGGATTTAAGGGCGGTGGAGAGTTGTGAAAGAATCGAGAAGATGGAATTTCAGGGCAGCGACCTGGAAATCCCATTTGCCGTACTCAAGCATCTGCGCTGCGACAGTGGCATCAACCTCTTTCTGGCCTCCGAGGTTCCCCCGGGAACAGGCTTGGGCTCGTCTGCGGCAGTCTGTGTGAATCTGTTGAAGACCCTTTCGGTGTTTCTGGAGCGCGAGCTTTCGGACCAGGACCTGGCAGAAACAGCATTTCATATTGCCACGGATATACTCCGAAAACCTGTGGGCAAGCAGGACGAATACGCGGTGGCCATCGGGGGCCTGAATGTGGTCCATTTCGAATCCAGCGGGGTCACGGTGGAACCCCTGGCGCTGTCGGCAGATTCACTCGTCGACTTGGAGCAAAACCTGATGCTCTTTTTTACCGGGAGCGCGCGAGACTCCTCGGAAATACTGACGGAGCAGGACCGTTCCGTCCGCAGCAGACAGGATGACGTCGTGGGCGCCTTAACCGCACTCAAAGAACTTGTCCCTCCCATGCGAGAGGCCTTGGGTACCAGCGACTTGGGCACATTCGGGAAACTCCTGGACGAAAGTTGGAAGATCAAGAAAAGGGTGTCCAGCCGAATCTCGAATTCCCGCATCGACCGAATCTATGACGCCGCCTTGGCCTGCGGCGCCCTGGGCGGCAAAATCACGGGAGCGGGTGGAGGCGGGTTTTTGCTCCTTTACTGTGAAAAGCAGAAGCAGGACGCCGTGCGGGTCGCCATGCGGGAGTTTGGGCTCAAGGAGATGAAATTCCATTTTGACTTGGCGGGAACCAAAGTCGTCTATAACAACCCATTCTACGATTCGGATGCCCACGGCGGCATGCGATGGGTCTTGGTGGCTTCCTCGCAATGAGCAGCGGAATCGCGCGTGGTTGAAACGATTACAAGAGCCTTCCTGCTCGGCGCTGGGTTAGGCACTCGGTTAAGGCCCCTGACCGACCATATGCCGAAATGCCTTGTGCCCATTAACGGCAAGCCGCTGCTCGAGATTTGGTTGAATCTCTGCGGGCAATGTGGAATCCAGGACGTACTGATTAACACGCATCACTTGGCGCCCAGGGTGGAAGCCTGGGCCGCCGCGCAGACGTCTCGCACCAGAATCCAACTCTCCTATGAGGAGAGCTTGCTGGGGAGCGCCGGTACGGTGGCCGCGAACCGCGATTTTATAGGTGATGCAAGCGATTTCTATATCTTCTACGCGGACAACCTGATTTCCGTGGATCTGGAGGCTCTCAGGTCTTTTCATTTCCGCCACGACGGAATCCTGACGCTGGGGCTCTTCCATAGTCCCCAGCCGCGTCAATGCGGGATCGTCACTCTGGACTCCGCACAGCGGGTTGTAAGCTTCGAGGAGAAACCCGCCCAGCCTAAGTCAGACTTGGCTAATGCCGGGGTCTTCATCGCGCGTCGGGAACTGCTCGAGTTCCTGCCCTCGAGTGGGTTTTCGGACTTTGGCAGGAATATACTGCCGAATCTGGTCGGGCGAATGCATGGTTACGTCCTGAAGGGGTACCTCCTGGACATCGGGACGCTTGAGAACTACCAGAGAGCTCAGCTCGAGTGGCCCCTGGTGGGAGGTCATCCTTCTTCCGGGGAGCGGACATTGGGCGGGCCGTCAAGGGGGTTCAAAACAAGTGAAGAGAATTGTTGAGTGGGGTCTTCTGCTGATCATTACAGGCTCCGTCCTGGCTTTCGGGGGTGTGCAATCTCCCGCTTATACCGCCATGGAGGCGGCCCTCTTCCTCTTGGCCCTGGTGGTTTTAGTCAGACAGACCATGGAAGGAAAAATAAACCTTCCGCTTCCCCTTTGGATTCTTCCCTTCCTCTGCCTCGTGGTTGTCCAGGCGGTTCCCCTCCCTGTACGAGTCGTGTCCTGGCTTTCTCCGAACCGTTTGTTTCCTGCGCTTCCAGTCGCGCTCACCCCCGCAGCAACGCATTGGGCAACTCTAAGCCTATATCCCCACGACACGCTACTTGGTTGCGTCAAGCTGGGCGCCTACTTGGCAGCTTTCGTTTTGGCAGCCTATGCCTTTGAGGCCAGGGAAAGCAGGAGCGTCTTGGCGTCAGGCCTGGTCGCGCTGGGCTCCCTGGAAGCAGCCTACGGGATCGTTCAATATTTGACGGGTTATCAAAAGATTTTTGGCTTCACCAAGGAATTCTACACGGACGACGCCACCGGTACCTACATTAATCGGAATCATTTTGCCGGGTTCCTGGAACTTGTGATTCCTTTTGCGGCGATGATGGTCTTCTACAACCTCCAAGTGCGCTCAGCCCATGGCGTTCCCGAAGGACCACCCCGGCGTGGCCGGCATTCCCTGCCCCCGCCCACCCTCTTCTATGTGTTCGTCGTGATCCTTCTGCTCATTGCGGTTGTCTTTTCCCGCTCACGCATGGGCATTTTTTCGGTCCTGGCGAGCCTCATCTTGATGGCCTTCTTAGGCCAGGTCGGAGGGGGCCGTCGGATCTGGATGGTTATCACCCTGCTGGTCATCGCTTGCTCGATGACCTATGCTGTTTGGATTGGGATTGATCCCGTGATCAGCCGGTTCGAGACCCTCACGCCCACAAGTCTTGAAGATTCTTCCGGACGTCTTGCACTATGGAAAGAGGCAAGTGGCATCATCAGGAATTATCCTGCCGTGGGTAGCGGCTTGGGAACATTCGGACTCGCTTTTCGGCGCTATCAGACTACCGCACTCGATTTTTTTGTCGACCATGCCCATAATGACTATCTGGAAGCGACCACCGACACGGGCATTCTGGGCGCGGCTTTGCTCTTCATCCCCATCTTGGCCTTGCTGGTCAAGATGGTCCTGGCTTACGCTGGAGCGCGAAGCGCTTACCGTCGTTCGGTTCTGCTGGCGTGTATTGGAGGCACGGCTGCCTTGTTGATCCACTCCGCCGCAGACTTTAATTTGCAAATCCCGGCCAACGCCTTGCTCTTTGCCGTAGTTCTCGGCATTGGGTTTAAGGCCACACACAGGACATCCGCATCCTGGCGTCCAATGGAGGATGGGGAAATGACCTCAAGCCCGGGTAGAAGCTTCTAGCGAGGTGCTACGCGATCATGAAAGGTGTCATACTGGCGGGTGGGATCGGTTCAAGATTATTTCCTCTCACGCGCGTCACCAACAAGCACCTTCTTCCTGTGTACGACCGCCCCATGATTTTTTTCCCCATCCAAACCTTGGTCAATTCGGGAATAAGCGAAATTCTGGTGGTGACGGGAGGGCAGGATGCGGGTGATTTCTTGCGCCTCTTGGGTAACGGAAAGGACTTTGGTCTCCAGCATATCAACTACACCTACCAGCAAGGGGAAGGCGGGATTGCGGACGCGCTCCGTCTGGCGGAGTATTTCGCGGATGGCGAGAAGATCTGCGTAATTCTCGGCGATAACATTATCGAGACGAATATTTCCGCGGCTTGCGCGCAATTCCAAAAACAAGAGAGGGGCGCCCATATCATTTTGAAGGAAGTTGCCGACCCGGAGCGCTTCGGTGTCCCGGTTTTTGAGGGCGGTCGAATCGTTCGCATCGAGGAAAAACCCCAAGAGCCGAAGTCCTCCTACGCCGTGATTGGCATATACATGTATGATGAGACGGTATTCGACCGCATCCGCGACCTGAAACCTTCAGGCAGGGGAGAACTCGAAATCACGGACGTCAACAACCTGTATTTGGATGATGGCACTCTCAGTTACAGTATTCTGGAAGGCTGGTGGACGGACGCCGGGACGTTCGATTCTCTGTTGCGGGCTACCAACCTGGTCGCGCAAGGGGGAGCGAATCGAGCCCCTTAACTCTGGAGTGTGAGACTTGAAGATTCTCGTCACGGGCGGCGCCGGGTTCATCGGCTCCAATTTCATTCGCTACTTCCTCAGGACCTATCCTGAAAGCACGCTCGTAAACCTTGACAAGCTGACCTATGCGGGAAATCTGGACAATCTCTCGGACCTCCAAGCGCACCCGGGCTACCAATTCATCCGGGGAGACATCTGTGATGCTGACGGCGTGAGGGATGTCCTGGCTCAGCGCATCGACGCGGTAGTGCATTTTGCCGCGGAAAGTCATGTCGACCGCAGCATCGCCGACGCGCGCGAGTTTATCCGCACCAATGTCCAGGGCACCTGCACGCTGCTCGAGGCGTCCCGGCGCGCCAAGCTCCCGCGCTTTTTGCACATCTCCACCGATGAGGTTTATGGAACTTTGGCGCCGGGAGAATATGCCCATGAACAGTCTCCACTCCAACCCAACAGCCCCTATGCCGCTAGCAAGGCGGCTTCGGATCTGCTGGTCAGGAGCTTCTGGCAGACCTACCGTTTTCCCGCCCTCGTGACGCGATCCTCGAATAACTACGGCCCATATCAATTCCCGGAAAAGCTCATCCCCTTGATGATTACCAATGCGCTTGAAGGCAAGCCGCTCCCTGTTTACGGCGACGGCTTGAATGAGCGCGATTGGATTTTTGTGGAAGACCACTGCCGCGCGCTCGATCGCGTCCTCCATTCGGGGCGTCCCGGCGAAATCTATAACATCGGATTTGGGCCGCCGTTGACCAACTTGAATGTGGTGCGCGGGCTGTTGCGAATCCTCAATAAGCCCGAGGAACAGATCAAGTTTGTGGAAGACCGGCCAGGGCACGATCGCCGCTATGCGCTCGACACCCGCAAAATCCGCCGGGAGTTGGGTTGGGAACCCACGGTGACGTTTGAGGAAGGGCTGCTGCAAACCGTCGAGTGGTACCGCAGCCACTCCGACTGGGTGCGGAATACCAAGAGCGGAGAGTACCGGGATTACTACCGGAGATTTTACGAGAACCGTGGCAGCTCCCTGGCGCAACTGTAGCAATTGCCGATTTCCGATTGTCGATTGCCGATTGACAGCAGAAAGAGTTGCCGCTGCAGTTTTTCAATCGACAATCGACAATCGGCAACCGTCAATGAGAACCCCATGCGAATCTTAGTTACAGGAAGCAACGGGATGTTGGGTCAGGACCTGACCGCTCACCTCGGGGCGCGCCATCAGGTCGTTCCTGCGGACCTGCCCGAAGTCGACATCACCAATCTCGGCCTTGTGCAGCGAACCTTCCACAACCCCCAGCTCGACGTCGTCATCCACACCGCTGCCTTTACCGCTGTGGACGACTGCGAGCGCCGCCCCGACCTCGCTTTCCAGGTGAACGCGGAGGGCACGCGCAATGTGGCTCTCGCCTGCCGCGCGGCCTCCCTCCCCATGCTTTACATCAGCACCGACTACGTCTTCGACGGACAGAAACCCACCCCCTACGCGGAGGACGATCTACCCAACCCCCTCAACGTGTACGGCCGGAGCAAGCTGCAAGGCGAAGAGCATGTCAAGGAATTGCTCCAAGCTGCCTGGATTGTCAGGACGTCGTGGCTCTTCGGCCCTTTGGGCAAGAATTTCGTTCGCGCCATTCTCCAGCGAGCCCAAGGCGGGGAGTCGCTTCGCGTCGTGGACGACCAGGTTGGAGCACCCACCTACACTATGGACCTGGCCGAGAAGCTGGAAGAGATTGTGATGAAGGGAAAGCCGGGCATCTATCACGTGACCAATCGCGGATACTGCTCCTGGTTCGAGTTTGCCCGGGAGATCCTTCGGCAGGCAGGGCTGAGCCACATTCCCCTCTCTCCCATTCCTACCTCGGACTCAGACCGGCCTGCACTGCGGCCACGAAATTCACGCCTGGCCCCCACGCGGCTCGAAAGCGAAGGGCTTGGCCTCCTCCCAGCCTGGCAGGATGCTCTAACCCGCTATCTCCTCCGGGAAGGCCGGGTGCAGCGTTGAGGCTTAAAGGGGAGGCTGGGAATGCCCGGATTCGTCCTGCTTGACCGCGATGGAGTGATCAATCAGCGCATCGTGGGCGGCTATGTTACCTCCTGGGAGAAGTTCGCCTTCCTGCCCGGCGCACTCGAGGGCCTGCGCCTTTTGGCTGAGAAAAACTACCAACTCATCGTCGTCTCCAATCAGGCGGGAGTCGGCAAGGGCCTGATGACGGCCGCTGACTTGCACGATATCACCCGTAAGTTCCTGGAAGAGGTTGAAGCGCACGGGGGGCGAATACGCAGTGTTTTCTATTGTACCCACCGGGCGGAGGATGGCTGCCCGTGCAGAAAGCCCAAGCCGGGTCTGCTGCTTAACGCCCAGGCCGAGCATCAGTTTAACTTCGAGGACACCTTCCTCATTGGCGACTCCGAGAGCGATTTGCGGGCAGCGCAGGCCGTGGGTTGCCCCGCCATCATGGTTTCGAACGCACCCTCGGCAGGCTTGGAGAAACTTCTCTATGCGCCTCGAGTGACCGTCCCCAGCTTGCTTGCCGCGGCAACGTTCCTGGCTAGCCTGAAGGGATGTTATAATTCCTCAAAGCGTGGGGGGAGCGTGGCATGATTCGTGAATACCTTGTAGACTACTGCACAGGATTGGGCAAGGCCCTCGAGGGCGTGTCTCCTGAGCGATTCGAAGAGTTCGTGCACCTTCTCGAGAACGCGTGTCAGGACGGGCGGCAGGTTTTTCTCATGGGAAACGGAGGCAGCGGGTCAACCGCTTCCCACTTCGCCTGCGATCTCAACAAAGGAGTGTCTTACGGCCGGCAGAAGCGCTTTCGAGCGATTTCTCTGAATGATAGCCTTCCCACATTGACGGCTTACTCGAACGATGTCTCCTACGAGGATGTCTTCGTCGAACAGTTGAGGAATTTCCTCCAGCCTGGTGACCTCGTGGTGGGAATTTCAGGAAGCGGAAACTCTCCCAATGTCCTCAAGGCTATCGCTTATGCGAATAGCCTTGGGGCTCACACGGTCGGCCTGTGCGGCTTCCATGGTGGAAAACTAGCTGGCATGGTGCGAACCCCCGTACTCGCCCCTGTGCACGACATGCAAAAGGCCGAAGACGTCCACATGATTCTCTTGCATGTCATCATGCAACTCCTGTGCGCCCGCAATCAGGATGGAAAATACTGCTCTTTCACTTCCTGAATCCCGAATCCTGAATCCTGTTCTTCTAGCATTTTGGCCTCAGACGTGCTACAAGATTAATAGTGCCTGCCCGCAAGAAGGGGTAGGGTCGTCCGCCTGTAAGTGGTGTAAGAAAACCTCCGACTCCCTCGCCCGAAGGAGACCTGGGGCACTCTTATGCCTTTGAACGGATGCAAGAGAACACGCCGTGCCTTTCTGGAAAGGAGTGTCACCGTCGGCGGCGCCCTGCTGGCCGGCGGGGCTTGTAGGTGGCTTGGCTCCCAAGAGGCATTTGGCGCAACTCCTCCCAGCTCGCGCCTGGTAATCTCCCGCGACTCCAACCTCAGGTCCACCCCCACCAGCCTGGATTCCTCCCGGCTCCTCAGTTGCCTGGACCGCGCCATGCAGGCCCTGCACGACTCCGATTCACCTCTCGAGGCCTGGAGGAAGGTGGTGCGGCCCGGCGAAGTGGTCGGTCTCAAGGTGAATTGTCTTGCCGGCCGGGGCAATTGCACGCGCCCGGAGTTGGTAAGCGCCATTTGCGAACGCCTCCAGCAGGCCGGCATCAAGGAAATCGTCATTTGGGACCGGTTGAATTCGGACCTCGAAAGCGCGCGCTTCAAAATCGTCGAGCGCGGCTCCGGGATTCGCTGTTTCGGAAACGATACGCTGGGATTCGAAGACGAACTAGCCACTTTCGGAAGTGTGGGGAGCCTGGTTTCGAGAACCCTCACCCAAGTTTGCGATGCTGTTATCAATCTACCCGTGCTCAAGGACCACGGCATCGCCGGCGTGACGATTGCGCTCAAGAGCATGTTTGGCGCCATCCACAACCCGAACAAATACCACATGAACGTTTGCAATCCCTATGTGGCCGACGTCTTCATGCTGCCTGCTATTCGTCAAAAGGTTCGCCTGCACATCTGCGACGCCACCACCGCGCAATACGAGGGCGGGCCCTCGTTCATGCCTCACTGGACCTGGCCGTACAATGGGTTGATCGTGGGGCACGACCCTGTAGCGCTCGATTACACGGGTTGGCAAATCATTGAAAAGAAGCGCGCCGAAGTGGGCATGAAATCGCTAAGGGACCTGAAGCGCGAGCCGGCCTACATCTCGACGGCAGCCGACCTGCAACACGGTCTGGGAACCAACGATCCCCAAAACATTAAGGTGGTGGAAGTCTGATGACAACGAAATATGATCTGCGACTCCTCCAGGTCCCCTCGCGCACACCGCCAGTTCGCCCCCCGGAATGCGCCAGCCTCGGCTTCGACCGGCGAGCCTTTCTCAAGGCCGCTTCCCTTCCCTGCCTCGCCGCCTGTGCGGGCGCAGTCCTCGGGCGGCAGGGCGCTGTCCCCATGTTCGCGGCTCCGCCCGCCGACGACGACGCGCAATTCGTCAAAGAGGCCAAGTTTTACGATAAACAGCCCTACAGGAAAATCAAGTGCAAGCTCTGCCCCCGCCAGTGCGTCATCGACGACCGGGAGCGTGGCTATTGCGGCGCGCGTGAGAACCGCGGTGGCACCTATTACACTCTGGTGCATTCCCGCGTGGTGACGGCGCACATTGACCCCATCGAGAAAAAGCCTTTTTTCCATTTTCTTCCTGGCACCATCGCCTTCTCCATTGCCACTGCGGGCTGCAACGTGAACTGCAAGATGTGCCAAAACTGGGATATCTCCCAGGTCCGCCCCGAGCAGGTCCGGTCGAGTTACGCGCCCCCGCAGAGGGTAACGGAACTGGCGCGGCAGAGCAACTGCCCCACCATCGCCTACACTTACAGCGAGCCGGTGATATATTACGAATACATGGCCGATTGCGCCGACGCTGCTCACGCAGCGGGGGTCAAGAGCGTGGTGGTCACGGGCGGTTACATTCAACAAGAGCCTCTGGAGAAATTGTGCCGCCAGGTGGACGCCATCAAGGTCGACCTGAAAGCTTATTCCGAGAAATTCTACAAAGAAGTGGTCAATGGCGAACTGAAGCCGGTGCTGGATTGCATCGTTACCATCCGCAAGCACGGAGTATGGAATGAGATCGTTTATCTTGTGATTCCCACTTTGAACGACAGCGACCCGGAGTTTAAGGGGCTCGCCAAGTGGGTCAAAGCCGAGTTGGGGCCGGACGTTCCGCTCCACTTCTCGCGCTTCCATCCCGAATACCTTCTCAAGAACCTTCCTCCCACCCCGATCGAAACACTCGAGCGCGCCAAAGCCATCGCCGACGCCGAGGGCCTTCACTACGTGTACATCGGCAACGTGCCCGGCCACCCCGCCGAGAATACCTATTGCCCCAAGTGCCGCAAGATTGTCGTGGAACGCACCGGGTACACCATCGGCAACGTGCACATCCACAACGGCAAATGCCAATACTGCCAGCAAGCCATCCCCGGCGTGTGGCGGGCGTAAGCACCTGTGTTCTGACCTTGACTTGAAAGATGGGCACGCGTATCGTTTTCGCGCTGTTGGATATGCGGACGCTGACCTCATTGTGCATACAGTAGCCCGCTTCTCCACGACGGAGGCCGACGATGAACCATAGTGCAGTTTATTGGATTCCGCGCCCGAGGGCCGCGGGAGGAAGGTCAACAATCGCCCGGCGCATCCGCCTCATCGGGGTGCTGCTCGCGGCGCTCGGTGGAATCGCCATGGCGGCAGCCCCTCTGGCTGCGGCTGAATCGCCCAATACGATTGCCGCCGCCTTGCAACAGTTCGTGGACAACCACACGCTGGCGGGCGCAGTGATGCTGGTGGCGTCGTCGAACCGGGTCCTCAGCCTGGAGGCGGTCGGGTACATGGATATCGCCCGGAAGCGCCCGATGCGGACGGACGCGCTTTTCTGGATCGCCTCTCAATCCAAGCCCATGACCTCCGCCGCCTTGATGATGTTGGTTGACGAGGGCAAGGTGAAAGTGGATGATCCTGTGGAGAAATACCTGCCGGAGTTCAAAGGCCAGTGGTTGAAGGCGGAGCAAGACACGGAACACATGCTGTTGAAAAGGCCGGCACACCCCATCACCGTTAAGAATGTGCTGAGCCACACCAGCGGACTGCCGTTCAGCTCGCCGCTGGAGCAGCCGACCCTCGACCTGCTGCCTCTTGCCGCGCGCGTCCGCAGCTACGCCATGTTGCCACTCGAGTTCGAGCCCGATAGCAAGTACAAGTATTCCAACGCTGGGATCAATACCGCCAGCCGCATCATCGAGGTCGTGAGCGGAATGCCCTACGAGCAGTTCATGGAGCAGCGCCTCTTCCGACCACTCGGGATGAAGGACACGACCTTCTGGCCCAGCCCGCGGCAAGTTCGGCGGCTGGCGAAGTCTTACAAAGCGAACGCGGCCAAGACCGGCCTCGAGGAGACGACGATTACGCAACTCCGCTACCCGCTTACCGACCGGACTCGGGAGCCGATGCCTGCCGGTGGCTTGTTTTCAACCGCGTCGGACGTCGCCCGGTTTTGCCAGATGATCCTCAATGGCGGCGCGCTGGACGGCAAGCGCTACCTCTCGGAGGCCGCCGTAAAACAAATGACCAGCAAGCAAACTCCCGACGCCGTCACGGAAAAGTATGGCTTGGGCTGGAGTACGGGTGACGGAGAGTTCGGCCACGGAGGCGCCTACGCAACCAACATGACCATCGATCCCCAGCACGGCTTGGTCTTCATCTGGATGGTCCAGCACGCGGGCTTCCCCGGTGACGGCGCCAAGAGCAAGGACGCCTTCATGAAAGCGGCCAAGGCCGCTTTTGCAAAATGACTCGCGAGCGAATACATCCATCGCGCCCCACCCTGGCGCAGAATTCCCACGCGCATCGCTGCGTGCGCGAGTCTTAAAAGGAGGACGAATGGAGAACTTTGAATTCTTTAATCCGGTGAAGATTATCTTCGGCAAGGGCCAGATCGCGAAGCTCCGCGGCGAGCTTCCCGAAGGCGCACGATTGCTCGTTACCTACGGCGGCGGCAGCATCAAAAGGAACGGTGTCTATGACCAGGTGATGGCTGCTCTCGAAGGACGCACCGTAAGTGAGTTCAGCGGCATTGAGCCCAACCCCACCTATGAAACACTCATGAAGGCCGCCGAAATGGTAAAGCGCGAAGGAATCTCTTTCCTCCTCGCGGTGGGTGGCGGATCGGTCTTGGACGGCACCAAATTCATCGCCGCCGCGGCAAGATTTGAGGGCGAGCCTTGGGATATTCTGGCCAAGAATGCGCCCGTGAACGCTGCCGTTCCCCTCGGTGCGGTGTTGACCCTCCCGGCTACCGGCTCGGAGATGAATTGCTTTGCAGTCATCTCGCGGGCGGGTACGCAGGAGAAATTCCCCTTCGCCAGCCCATTCGTCTACCCCAAATTCTCCATCATCGACCCCGCGGTGACCTTTACGCTGCCTGCGCGTCAAGTGGGCAACGGCATCGTGGACGCGTTTGCGCACGTACTCGAACAATATTTGACCTACCCGGCAAACGCCCCGCTCCAGGACCGCTTTGCGGAATCAATCTTGCTCACCCTGATCGAGGAAGGGCCGAAGACCCTTGCCCACCCCACCGACTATGACGCGCGCGCCAATTTGTGCTGGTGTGCAAGCATGGCGCTCAACGGACTCATTGGCCTCGGCGTCCCGCAGGACTGGACCACCCACATGATCGGCCACGAGCTCACGGCGCTGTGTGGCCTGGATCATGCTCAAACACTGGCTGTCGTCTTTCCCGGAACCCTGGCTGAGCGGAAGCAAGCCAAACGCGCCAAGCTCTTGCAATATGCCGAGCGCGTCTGGGGCCTGCGCGCCGGCAGCGAGGATGAGAAGATCGACCAGGCGATCGAGCGCACTGGCGCATTCTTCGAGTCGGTGGGCGTGAAGACTCGTTTGAAGGACTATGGTCTGGCTCCGGACGTCGTCCAATCAGTTTCCCAGCGCCTCGCGGCCCGCGGCTGGACAACTCTCGGAGAACGCCACGACATCGGGCCCAAGGAAGTGGAAGCAATCCTCTCACACAGTTTGTAGTCCGCCGCAGGCGGGAACTGACCCGGTCTACCCAGCCATGCTGTCATTCTGAGCCCAGCGGAGCGGAGCGAAGAATCGCGCTGCTGTCATTCTGAGCGGAGCGAAGAATCGCGCTCTGGACTTTTCCGCCCACGAGCAGCTCAAAAGCTTTCACCACCAAGTCACAAGGAAACCAGGAAGGCTTTGTGTCTTTGTGCCTTGGTGGTTAAAGTTCCCCCGCGAAGCCTTGGGTGGGGTTGTTTGTTTAGGTGAGGGAACGCCGCGAGGTTCCTACTTGCCCCGTGTAACTGAATTGGTTACAATTGTATCCAATATGAGTACAGCGCCGACCAGTTCGGGTCTGTCTGCTGCGCTATTCGGCCAGACGCGGCGCGCCATCTTGGCCCTGCTCTATGGCCATCCGGACGAAGCCTATTATCTCCGTCAACTGGCCCGCTCGGGCGGGCTCGGCCTGGGAGCCGTGCAGCGGGAGGTCAAGCGGCTTACAGAGGCAGGAATTCTCCGGCGCGCAGTCCGAGGGCACCAAGTCTATTACCAGGCCGATCCGGAGTGTCCGGTTTTCGCGGAGCTGAAAGGCTTGGTGGTCAAGACCGCTGGCGCTGTCGATGTCTTGCGTGAGGCGCTGGCGCCCATGGCCGGTCGGATCAAGGTGGCCTTTATCTTTGGATCTGTAGCGAGATTCAGACAGAGAAACGGCAGTGATGTGGATTTGATGGTGGTGGGTGAGGTGAGCTTCGGCGATGTCGTTACGGCGTTGGCAATCGCCCAGGAAACTCTCGGCCGAGAGATTAATCCTACGGTTTATTCGACGGCCGAATTCAGATCAAAGCTGAGGGCGCGCCATCACTTTCTGTCCGGTGTGCTGAAAAATGAAAAAGTCTTTGTAGTTGGCGATGAACATGAACTTGCAAGACTGGGTCCAGTACGGTTGGCTGACCGAGCACAAAAGTAGCCGCGAGGAGATCGAAAATCTCTCGGGCGTTGTGGACCGCGACCTTAGGGAGTGCGAAGCCAAAGGCTTGAGCGCGGATTGGCGCTTCGCCATTGCCTACAATGCTGCGCTGCAAGCCGCTAACACCGCATTAGCCGCAGCGGGTTACCGCGCCACCCGTGACTCTCACCATTACCGGGCGTTCCAATCGCTCGAATATACCATCAAGGCCGAACCGAAAATGATTCATCGGTTGGACGCATTTCGGAAGAAAAGGAACCTTTCAAGCTACGAAATGGGCGGGACTGTTTCCGACGTGGAAGCCGAGGAAATGGCGGCGCTGGCCACAGAGTTGCGAGCGGCGGTAAAACGTTGGATTCGGGCCGAACATCCAGAACTGCTGTAACGCCTTGGTGTCTTGTAGTTATTCCCAGTTCCTCACCGCACGCTAAACCTGGCTGCCACAGCAGGGCTCGCGTGAATGCTCCACCTCTCAGGGTTTAGAAGTTTCCCTGCGCCACACACGCGACGCAGGACCTGCTTATCCAAAGAAAGTACGGCCACCAACCGCTTCAATCGACCGTTCTCTTTTTCAAGGTCCTTCAGGGGCTTCGCTGGTCCAGCTTCAGCCTTCCAAACTCCTTCCGCCAGCGGTGGTCGGTTTGTTTAGTGATTTCCCACTTCTCGGGCCGCTGGCAGCATCATCATTCTGTTGGCGATCTCCACCTCGATCTTTCGAAGCAGATTTACAATCTGCCACGGCTTGCACCCTTTCAGCGATATTCCCGATGTTCCTCCACAGGTGAATTCTCTCTGATTTCACCTGGTACAAAAACTCCGGTCAGGCCAAATTCTGCAACGAACCTAGTGCATTAGCGAAGAAAAGGCATTCCTTAAGGCGTTGAATATAAATATCTTATACATTTGCCTAAAAAACTTTCATTTGTGTTCCTGGTTGTACCGAATTCCCTTGACACGCGAACTCTAATAGGGGTAGGCTGGTCCTCATGGGAACAACCGGGAACACGAATGACAATACAGTTTACACTGCTTCGAAGTCCCGCTCCGAAGGACGGGAATCCTGGGCTCTCTCGTTTCGCCATCCCTTGAGGAAGGATGCGAAAGGAAAACAGGGGCTTAAGATCCGTAAAGGCTTAGGGACGACTGACGAGGCAGAAGCCGACCGTCTAGTGCAGGAAATGAACGAAGTCCTCTCGAATCCAGAGTGGTGGAGCTTGACGCGGCGTCATGAGGCTGAAAAGAGATTTGGCACGCCGGTGGTCAATGCCTTCTATGACTCAATCGAGGAAGGCAAGACTGACAGCCGGGCGGTTCGGGATGATGAGCTTCCTCTCCCCACACAGGAAGACGGCTACGCACGAGTGCTATTTGTTGGAACTACGGGGGCGGGCAAAACCACGCTGTTGAGGCACCTGATCGGGAGCCACCCGGAGAACGATCGCTTTCCCTCCACTTCGACTGCCAAAACCACCATCTCAGATATCGAGATCATCCTGGGACGGGCCAAGTTTCGTGCCGTCGTTACTTTCTTTCCTGAGAATGCAACCCGAACCGCGATCCTCGAATGCATCACGGATGCTTGCGTCGCCGCCGTTACAGGCACAACCGATGAAGCCATTGCCGACCGCCTCCTGAATCATCGTGATCAGAAGTTTCGCTTCAGCTATGTTCTGGGTCAATGGCACTGCGACGAGACCTCTGAGAGCGCCGACGATTGGGATTTTGGGCTTAATGGCAACGCATACCCATCTGACGGACACGGAACTGAGATCGATACTGAGGAGCGGAACCGGTTGCAGCGTACCCTTGAGGGCTATGTGAGTCGAGTTCGAGCTCTCTCAGGTAGAACTCTCGAGTCGCTCAACAAGGGGCTGGAACAGGACATACGCACCTTAGAAGGCACGGAGAAAGAGGCCGCCTTTAGCATGTTGGAGGACGAGTTACAGGCGGACCCAGAACTGGACGAACTCCTAGCAGACGTGCTTGACGCCGTGCTTAGGCGCTTCGAGCACATCTCCACAACCGGCAAATTACACACACGCCGTTCCGGGTGGCCGGAGAAGTGGGTCTATGAGGCCGAGGATCGGGACACGTTCATATCTACGATCAAATTCTTCTCTAGCAATGCAGCATCTTCCTTCGGCAGGCTCCTAACGCCCTTAGTGGACGGCATCAGAGTTGAGGGACCCTTCTATCCGACCTTCACAGATAAGCGACCTGCGTTAGTCCTAATTGATGGCCAGGGGCTCGGCCATACGCCAGACGTTTCAGGTGCCATCAGCACGCACATAACTGAGCAGTTCAAGCAAGCAGATGTGATTCTCCTCGTTGACAGCGCTCAAAATCCCGTGCAGGCCCCGCCTTTGGCTGTTCTCAGGTTTGTGGCGACCGGCGGTTACGAGAACAAGCTCGCTATTGCCTTCACACACTTCGACCAAGTGCGAGGAATTAACATCCCTAAGTTCACTGATAAGCGTAATCACGTTCTGGCGTCCCTGCACAACGGACTAGTGGAACTGCGTACTGTTGTCGGATCGGCAGTTAGCTCCATCGAGGCCAAAATCTACGACCGTTGCTTCTTGCTCGGTGGAATCGATCGACCCTCTGATGAACTCCCCAAGGGGCCGCGGCAAGAACTAGACAGACTAGTCGGCCTATTTGCAGAGTCCATAAAACCCAAAGCTCCGCGGCGGATCGCTCCTGAATATGATATCGCTGGCCTCATGTTCGCTGTGCAGAATGCAGCTGATGGTTTTCACCGCTTGTGGGATGGCCGGCTCGGCCTTTCGTGGGTAAATGGTGTCGATAAAGAGCACTGGACTCGAGTCAAGGCTCTATCCAGGCGGCTTGCTCTTCAAATGGATATTGAGTACGACACGCTGCGCCCGGTCGCGGATCTCGTGCTGCATCTCCAGGAAGGAATTTCGAGGTTCCTTGATAGTCCCACAACTTGGTCGTCGCCACCCCAAACTCCTGAAGAGGCTGGCCAGGCGATTTCCGGAATTCGCCAACAGGTTTCCGAATCGCTGCACGACCTATTGCGAAAACGCCTCGCAGATCAACATGTTCGGGAATGGCTTTCAGCATTTGTCGAAAGTGGCCGGGGGTCGGCGAGCCGGCGCGCGAACAGGATGAAGGGAATCTACGATGAGGCAGCTCCCATTCCTGGCATTGCCATCACAGAAAGCGCCTCCCAGTTCCTCGACCTCGTTCGTCAATTGGTCCATGCAGCAATTGAGACTGCAGGTGGTGAAGTCAGGGTTTCGTACATCAAACAATCGTCCTGACGCTGGCCCGGAGCCGGGCACAGTGACGAGGACGGCCAAAGCCGCCGGCTCTTGAACGGCGCGACCTAGCTAACTTGGCGCGTTGCGAGCACCTCCCGCACAGTCGTCCAACGAATACCGGGATAGCGGTGGTTGTCGAGTGGCTCCAGCTTAGCCCGGCCGTCGAACATGTTGCGCATGTACTGCATGCCCTGCCATGCGGGGTAAAGTTCCTTCTCTCCGGGAGCGAGCGTGCGCGCGACTTTGATAAGCGCGCCAAGCATTCCCAGGCCTCCGGCGCGGAACAGGCGGAACTCCTTTCCGGTCACCTCACTTACGGCCGCCGCCAGTTCCCGGGCGCTGAGTTGATCGCCGGCAATTCGTAGAAAGCGAGGGGTGGAGGGATCAAGAGCCGCGCTCGCCGTGAATGCGGCCGCGTCGTCCATCGTCGTGAAGTCCATGCGCTGGTCCGCGTCACCCCAATAGAGGACTCGGTTCAGATTGAGGAGAATGAGCGGCATCTGACCGGTCAGCATATCGGCAAACGCACCGGTGAAGATCGTGGTCGCTCGAATCGAAGTCTTATCGAGCCGCTTGTGGAAGTCTCGGCGCAGATCGAGGTTGCGATTCTCTCCGGGTGGAAACTTGGTGAAATCGATCGAGTAGTCGGACGCAATGAAGCGTGGCACGCCAGCCTGGATCGCAGCGTCGAGCAGAACCGTTTGCGCTTCCACGATCACGTCCCGCAAACCTGCCAGCGCGGACACCACGCAGGACGCACCCGAGCACGCCGGTGCCACTTGGGAAGCGCTGCTGAAGTCGACACTGGTAATCGTTACCCCCAGCGCCTTCAGTCGCTCGAGCTTGTCTCGCGCCGCGCCGTGGCGAACCAGCGCTCTCACGCTGGCTCCGCGTTCGAGCAAAGCTCTCGCGATGCGTCCGCCGAGATTACCGGTAGCTCCCGGCACGACGATGGTCGGGTCACTCATGATTCCGACATCCGCTTCAGCCATCTTCGCGTGTAGATGTAGGCGATGATTCCCAACGCCAGCGTTCCGAACTCGCCGGCGTAAACCCCGAACATGCTGCGATACATTCCCAGTCCGACCAGGCGCGACCCGTAAAACCCTAACGGTAGTCCTTTGTCCTGAGGCGCCACGGCGGTCATCGGATGCGTGATGAAGTCCACCGCCCAGTGGCTGAAAACAACGAGTCCGAAAACCGCACCGGCACGCGTGTTGCGCAGGAGGCGTATCGCAATTATGGCGGCGAGTCCCGACCAGACGGTCGCCATGAGCAGACTATGCGTCCACACCGTCGCATACATGAGGTCCCGCTTCGGGTGCTGTGCCATTCCCGCGAAGTAAAAAGCAAACCACAAAAGGTCGAGCGCATAGGCGCCGGCCACCAGATACCCAACTGGTATTTCAGGGGCGACCCGCTTGGCCGCGAGACCCACCCCGAGATGCCCGAGGGCTGCCATGGAAGTTCCTTTTCTCTACCGGAGTTTCCTCGTGAGAGCGATAGGGCCATCAAGCCAGGATCTCGCGTACCATTTTTGTGGTCTCACTGACTTGGTTTGAATACCGCGGGTACAGACCGATAATCGTCGCGTCGATCGGCTTGACGTTCTTGTAGGCCCATTCGATCGCTTTGCGCTTCTCTTCTTCCGACCCGCACTTGCGGCCCGCGGACAAGACTTTATAGACCAGCGTGGGTTTCTCTGCTCGGCGCACGGCCTCGGCCATTTTGGGCGGGTCGGAGGCGATGAAGCCCTCACCCACGGGAAGCGTGCCAATTTCCTTCATCCAATCTTCAGGGTGACGCGTGAGATAGTGCAATCCCGCCATGTAAAAGTCGTTTGACCAACCCTTCTCGCCGAGCGCGTCCAGGATCTTGGGATTATGCGTGGAGATTCCCGCCAGCGTTCCCATGTCGTGGACTTTATCAATATAGGTCTTAATCAGGTCAATTTTTCCCGCGCGGTAAAGGATGTCGGTGGCCGCGCCGTGGAAGGCAACGCCAATCGGCTTGAACTCCATGGCAGCCTGGGCGCACTTGATCGTGCCATCCAGAATGGCTTCCGGGGTCCGGGCCATCTTCTCGTCGTAGTGCCACGAGGCGACCAGGCAGATGAATTGGATGTTGCCTTCCGCCGCGCGAAGCTTGGGGATGTGGTTCTTCATTCCGTAATTGAAGCTCGCCTGCCAGGTATTGATTCCCGCCTGCTCACAATCCAACAGAAGTTTGACGATGCGTTCATCCGTGAACCACTCCAGCATGTGCTGGTCATACAGATGATTGAAATGGGAATACCCGTACATGGGATTGCTGCCCACAATCAGCCGCGTGACGCGGTGTGGCCCCAAGCTCACGGTGGGCAGCAGGTTTGAGGTTTCCGCCCGGAGCGCATTCGGAACCACCAGGCTGGCAGCCACGGTGGTGGCGCCCTTCAGGAAATCTCGTCGGCTGGTCTCGATGCGAGATGAATCTGCGCTTTCAGGCAGTTTGAATGATGACGTATGCTTGGCCACTGGTTTCCCCCCTCATGAGTCTGCTCCAATGCAAGCGGACATTACCGCTTCCATGTTTGCGTGTCAACCTGTTTTGTCGCGGTAGCGCGGGGCACATCGCGAATGCACGCTTAGCTGTCGCAATCTCTCAGTCTCTCCACAAACTCGACCCATTGGTCGCTTCCATTGAGCAGTTCCGTGTCATTCCGAGGCCCTGCTCTTTGGGGCCGAAGAATCCCGGCAGTTTCTTTATTTCCTCACGCATCGAGAACCCCCACGAACTGCAGAGATCCTTCGTCGTCCCAAACAGCGGGACTCCTCAGGATGACAGGAGAAGGACAGGAGCTGGCGGGCTGCCTCCCCTCCTTGGTAAGGAGGGGGTAGGGGGTGGTTGTCGCAAACAACCAGGCGGGAGGGCACATAAGCCCCCAGCCCCTAGCACGAGGCACCTAACACCAGGCACCTGACACCAGGCACCTGACACCTGGCACCTGGCACCTGACACCCGGCACCTGACACCTGGCACCTGACACCTGGCACCCGGCACCTGACACCCGGCACCTGGCACCTGGCACCCGACACCTGGCACCTGCTCTTCGAAAAGCGAAGCTGGCAAGACAATTCAGGTGTAAACTTAGAACCGTGCCCGTAAGTCCTCGCCAAAGGTCCTGACATGAAGATACAACTGACTCTACTATTATGTGCCCTACTTATTCCTGTCGCATTGTTTGTGTTCGGCCTGAAGAATGCCGGCTTGAGCGCGGAGGAGAAGATCAGGCCGCCCTATGTGGCAGGAGGATTCTACCCCGCCGACGCGAACGAACTGGGAAAGATGATCGACGGATTTCTCGCGCACGCCTCGGCCGAGAAACTGGAAGGCAGCCTGGTGGCCCTGATTTGTCCTCATGCGGGCTACGAATACTCCGGCGGCGTAGCAGCTTACTCGTATATCCAGCTTAAAGGCCGGAGCTACGACCGAGTTGTGGTGATTGCTCCCTCGCATTACGAGTCGTTTCCCTTCTCTTCCATATACGACGGAGAGGCTTATCACACGCCCTTCGGCGACGTTCACGTGGACCATGACTTTGCCGCCAAGCTGGTCAAACTGAGCTCGTCAATCAAAATCTCGGAACGTGGACACGGAGAAGTGGAAGTGCAGGGTCGTCGGGTTGGTGAACACGCCCTCGAGGACCAACTGCCTTTCTTGCAGCGGGTGCTGGGGCAGTTCAAGATGGTGCCCATCGTCATGGGCGATCCGAGTTACGACGCTTGCCGGGCGCTGGGAATCGCTCTCGCAAAGGCAGTGCAAGGCACCAACACGCTCATCCTGGTCAGCTCCGACCTTTCCCATTATCACCCCTACGATGAGGCAGAGCAGATGGACCACCAGATTCTGAAGATGATGGAAGATTGGGATTACCTGAGCCTCTTACAAAACGCCGAGCGTAACATCTGGAAAGGCCCCTGCGGAGGCGGGCCCATCGTTGCCGCGATGATCGCCGCGGAGCGGTTGGGCGCACATCGCGCGCAGATCCTCAAGTACGAAAATTCAGGAGACGTCACAGGAGACAAGAGCGCCGTGGTCGGCTATGGGGCGGTGGCGCTGGTAGCTGAAAAAGAGAGCAAGAAGCACGGGCGCAAAACCGCTGAATTCTCACTCACTCCCGCCGAGAAGCAGGAGCTTCTGAAAATCGCCCGCACTTCTGTGGAGACTGCAGTTCGAGAGAAGAAGCTCTACACGGTGCCTGCGGACGAGCCGGAAGCCCTCCGCGATGCCCGCGGCGCATTCGTGACCTTGAAGGAGCATGGTGAGTTGCGCGGCTGCATTGGCTATATGTCGCCCGTGAAACCGCTCGCCGAAACCGTCCGGGATGTGGCCGCCTACGCCGCGCTCGAGGACCGGCGCTTCAGCCCGGTCACCACGGGGGAGTTAGGGATTCTGGAATATGAGATTTCAGTGCTTTCCCCGCTGCGCAAAGTCGAGGACATCAATCAGATCCATGTGGGCGAGCACGGACTGCTCATTCGCAAAGGTGATTACGAAGGCGTGCTGCTGCCTCAGGTGCCTACGGAAGAAGGTTGGAACAGGAGCACTTTCCTTGAACAGGTGTGCGTGAAAGCGGGCCTTCCTGAGCAAACCTGGAAAGACGAGGATGCCGACCTGTTTATGTTTACCGCGCTTGTCTTTGGCGAGCCGACCAATGCGAAGGCCACTATGTTCGACGAAACCTCGCCTCAAAAGCCGCCAGGGCTGCCAGGGCCGCCGGCGCCAGGTTCACCGCGGCCATAAGCAGGGCGGTTCGGCGGAACCCATAAACCGGGAGGAGGTAAGCGCTCAGCGCCACGGCTCCTAGGCACGCCCCCAGGAGGTCAAGGCCATAGAGCACCCCCGGGCTGCACCACCCCTTAGTCCCCTCCTCACTGAGGAGGGGATTAAGGGGTGGTGCAACGGCGAAGTAAATGCGGCTGGCCAGGGGGAATTGATATCCGCCCATCGACCCTGCAATCAGAGCCAGCAACGGGAAGACAGCCTGGCTGGTAGTGAGAAGCGCGGCCGGACTTCTGAGGCTCTCGAGCAAAACGAATAGTGCGCAGAGCAGGAGCGGCGCCACCGCCGCCAGAAGTTGCAAGAGCGCGAGTCTGAGGTATCCCCCGCCTTGGCTGAGGAGGGGACCAGGGCCGCCACTCTTCCCCCCTCCTTGGTTAAGGAGGGGGTTAGGGGGTGGTTGGTCAGCGCGCTGGCCCTCGCATCCACCACCCTCCACCCCTCTTCCGCCGAGGAGCGGAGCCGCTCCCTTCAAGGCCAACCACGCCCCTGCCGCCATCCCCACCATGAAAACGGCTACCAGGATGGACAATTGTTGGTAAACGTATCCGTAAAGGGCCTGGAACCCGAGCAGAAGCAGGACTTCAAGGCCCAGCAGCGTGAATCCCATGGCGGCTACACATAGGCCCACGGTGGCGTTGCGGCGGTGTAGCGGCGATCCCGCGTTTGCGGGATGGCCAGCTTGTGGCGATCCCGCAGACGCGGGATCGCCGCTACCGCGATGCCGTGCAATTCTCAGGCGCTCATACAGCCCGGCAACCAGCGTCAGAGCCAACAAGCCGAGGGCCACGGCGCCCGCTACGGCGCCGAATCTCAGCCCCGCCAGGGATTCCAGCAACTGGCGCCAGTGGGAATGAAATCGCGAGCTCCAGAGGACAACGTCAAAATAGTAGGCGATGGGGGTGAAGTCCTTGTTGATCGGCGTCGCGGGCTGCGGCTCGATTTGCAGCTCGAGATCGAGCATACGGTCCGGCGACATGCGGAAGGGAATGTAATACTCGCGCACATACTGGGTGCGGATGTGGCGCTGGCGAAGCCGTGTCATCAGTACGGAGGGATCGAGAGTAAGCGAGCCGGGCTGATTCGTAGCAAGAAAGTGTACCGTCTCGCCCGGGATGGCGACCACTTGGGGGAACACCGCGCGCAGCGTCTTTCCGAGACATCTCAAGAGGTCGGCCAACTCCTGGCTGATATAGTTCTCCGACGATGTCACTTGGAAAGACAGGACTCCGCCGGGGTTGAGCTTCTCCGCCGCCTCGAGGAAGAACTCTCGAGTGTAAAAGCGGTTCAACTGCGCGGTAAAAGGGTCAGGCAAGTTGATGATGATGACGTCGAACTTGGCGCGGCTGGTTTTGAGGAACAACCGACCATCCATGGGGTGGATGAGCACGCGCGCATCGCTGCGCACCCGAGTCCAAGCTTGCGCGAAGTGACGCTCGGCGACGCCCAGTATGGCCGGGTCCAGTTCGACGTAATCGACCCGCTCGAGGCTGGAGTATTGGAGGGCTTGGGCCAGGCTGCCGTTGATGCCGCCGCCGATCAGCAGCAGCGAGCGAGAGGCGGTGTGTTCGAGAAGCGCGAAGTGCACGGACTCCTCGGCGGCGGAAGGGTCAGGCACCGTCAACACCCTCAGCCCGTTCTCGAAAAGGCTGCGGCTTTCGCTCGTCGCCACCAACGCCAGATTGCCATAAACGGAATTCCGTGACTCCACCAGACTGAAGCCATGCCACAGTAGGGCGAGCGACTTGGCCTCGAGCCAGCGCGCGGCGCGAGGGATGAGAAGCGCAGCCATGAGAAGCAGCGCCAGCAGGACACGGCGGTAGGAGGGCCTGCGGACCCCCACCCATGCTGCGGCCAGCAGATTGAGCAGGGCCACACAGGCCGCAATGTCGAAGGAGGTGAAATACCGGATCAAAACGAGGCTTGCCAGTATGCCTCCCAAGCCCGAACCAGCGGCCTCGAGCAGGTAAACAGAGCTTGCCGCGGAGGCGGTCGAGGTGCGCGCTTCGTCGCCGCACAGCCTGCTGCCCGCCGCAAATAGACCGCCCGAGAGCAGGCAGAAGACGCTAAGCGTGGTGAAGGAGGTGAGGAACATCGGAGCCGGGCCGAGGATTTCTCCGGGCACTGACTGAAACACCAGCCGGCTGGCGCGCACTGCGAGAATGGTCAGCGGGAATACCACCGCAATGAGGGTTTCCAGACAGGCCATGAATCTTCGGGAATCGCGCAAGCGCGCCGAAACCTTGCCTGACACGCTCGCGCCGATGGCCGTCCAAAGCAGCCAGCCCGCCAACATGATGCCCAGCGAAATCTCGTTGCCGTAAAAGACCACGATGAGTTCGCGCATCAGGACAATCTGGGCGATGACGGAGGTAAAGCCGATGAGAGATAAGATGCATTGAAGCCCAACGGAAACCTTGACTCCCCCGCGCTGCCCGGCTTCGAATGTGGTTTGGTGGCTCACCAGTTTTCCGCCAAGGCAATACTACCGCCAAAGCCTCTATCGGCGCAAAGAAGCGTTGTCGTGCCGCGGAGGTTTCTTCTTCTCCGTGTTCTCTACGGCCAGGAAAAGCTGAAACACAGAGGTCACCGAACCCCTCCGCGTTCTCCGTGTTGAGGCTTTAGAGGCACAGAGGACACGGAGAAGTTCACGGGGTGGCCCCACCGGGGTTCTACTCGTGAACCCGTGGGAGGGCTGAACCTGGCGTCACCGCGCCTGCCGGCGTCAGCCATAGCCCTGTGATCGCTTGGTGTCTTGGTGGTGAGAGGTTTTGCTTGAGGAGGCCCTGGTGTCATCGCCTCCGCTTACTTCTCGTCTTTCGAGACTCCACCCATTTCTTTAGAGATTGCGGGCTCTCGCCCGAGCGCTGGCCCGCCAACAGACCGGCAACGGTCAGATCTTCGTCCAGGTCGGGCCAGTGGATGTAGGCGCCGTCTCCGAAGATTTCAAAATGATTGCGCTCCTGCGCCGTCCCATGCCAAAGACGGGGGAACCAACCCAGAGGCACCATGATGGTCCGCCCATCCACCAAATCGACCGTGAGCCTTTCGTCGCTCACCTTGACCGATTTGCCCCTGAGAACCGTTGGCATTACCCTTTGATTCTACCCCATTTGACTTCAATCGGGTGGTCGGATAACCTGAAATTTGGGGGTAGAAACAGCAACAGTGAGAAGAGTTTATCTGGACAACAACGCGACCACGCCGCTGGCGCCGGAAGTGTTTGAGGCGATGAAGCCTTACCTGCTCGAGGATTTCGGCAACGCCTCTTCCATCCATTGGTTCGGCCAGCGGGCCAAGAATGCGGTGGAGACGGCTCGCCAGCAGGTTGCCAAGCTGATCAACGCCCGGCCCGGCGAGGTGATCTTCACGAGCGGGGGCACGGAATCGGATAACGCCGCGATCTTTGGCATTGTCCAGGCAGCCCGCCCGGCGGCCCCACACATCATCACCACGGGCATCGAACACCATGCGGTTCTCAACACGGCACAGGCCCTTGAAAAACGTGGCGTCAGTGTGACCTATGCGCGCGTGGGCGCCAGCGGGGTGGTTGATCCGGAGGAGGTGAAGCGCGCTATTCGTCCTGAAACCGTGCTGATTTCCATCATGCATGCGAACAACGAAATCGGCACCATCCAACCCCTCGAGGAAATCGGGAGCATCGCCCGCGAGCACGATATCTACTTCCATACCGACGCTGTACAGGCAGTGGGCAAGATTCCCGTGGACGTCGAGAAGCTCGGCGTGGACCTGCTTTCTCTCTCCGCGCACAAGTTGAACGGGCCCAAGGGAGTGGGCGCCATGTATATCCGCAAAGGCACCATCCTGAGGCCGCTGCTTTACGGCGGCCATCACGAACGCGACCGCCGTCCGGGCACTGAAAACGTACCGGGGATTGTTGGGCTGGGGATGGCGGCGGAACTCGCCGGGGCTCACCTCGAGGAGGATGCGCAGCGGGTGGCGGGCCTGCGCGATCGTCTGGAGCGCGGCATCCTGGAGCAGGTCCCTCGAGTCAGCGTGAACGGAGACCCGCAGCGGCGACTCCCCAACACCAGCAACCTCTGCTTCGATTACGTCGAGGGCGAAGGCTTCGTCATCGCCATGGACTTGAGGGGCATCGCTTGCTCGACGGGGGCGGCGTGTTCGTCCGGTTCAGTCGAGGCTTCGCACGTCCTCTCCGCCCTGGGGCGAACGCCGGAGCAGGCGAGATCGAGCATCCGGTTCAGCCTGGGCCGCTACAGCACCGCCGAAGATATCGACGCCACGCTCGCAACCCTCCCCGCCGTCGTCGAACGACTCCGTTCAGTGTCACCGCGCTGGGGGCGGGAAGAACAGGGAATAGGGAATAGGGAATAGGGAACAGAGCGCGCTACGGGGACGAGTTTCCAGTTTCGGTTTTCGCTTTTCGCTTTTCGCTTTTCGATTTTCGAATTTCGGTTTTCGGTTTTCGCTTTTCGCTTTTCGCTTTTCGATTTTCGAATTTCGGTTTTCCCGTGATGACCATTGCTGTCGCGATGAGCGGCGGGGTGGACAGTTCCACTGCGGCCGCCTTGCTCGTCGAAAACAATTCGGATTCGAAGCCCCGCTCAGGGTCCACTCACCGCGCCTCGGTGATTGGGCTGACGATGCAGTTGTGGAACCAGCGCCGTTTGCCGCGCTTGCAGGGCCAGGGACACGACATCAACCCGCCGGGGCATGCCAGCGGCCGCTGCTGTTCGCTGGATGATGTTTATGATGCCCGTGCCGTGGCGAATCATCTGGGTATCCCCTACTACGTAATAAACCTCGAACAGGAGTTCGAGGCGACGGTGGTCCGGCCATTTGTGGCGCGCTACCGGGCAGGTGAAACACCCATTCCATGCAGCCTGTGTAACACGGAAATCAAGTTCGAGCGCTTTATCGCCCTCGCTCGCCAGATCGGCGCAGAGCGCATCGCTACCGGTCATTACGCTCGCCTCCGGCGCGATGAAAGGACGGGCCGCTTCGGGCTCCTTCGCGGGGTCGACCGGAGCAAGGACCAGGCCTACTTCCTTTTTGGCCTCACGCAAGAGCAACTCGCGCGCGCCATTTTCCCCCTGGGAGAACTGCGCAAGGAGCAGGTACGCTCGATAGCCCGGGCCAAGCAGCTTCCCGTGGCCGAGAAACCCGAAAGCCAGGAGATCTGCTTCGTCCCCTCGGGCAGTTACCGCGACTTTATCGAAGCCTATTTGGAAGAGCAGGGCAAGAAGCCGGAAGCGCAGCCGGGTGAAGTTGTCTCAACTCAAGGGCAGGTGCTTGCGGAGCACCAAGGCATTCACAATTTCACCGTGGGCCAAAGGAAAGGCCTGGGAGTTGCCGCGGGCTCGCCACTCTATGTCATCAAGCTCGAGCCCGAGAAGAACCGCGTCTTTGTGGGGCCTGAGCAGGAGTTGTTCCACCGGAAGTTCACGGTGCGCGACCTCAACTGGATTCGCCTGATCGGGGACGGTGAAGGGGTCGAGGCCCACGTTAAGATTCGCCACAATCACCCGGGGGCGCCTGCCCAGGTCGAATCGCATGGGGCGAGCGAAGCTGTGGTCACCTTCCACCAACCTCAGCGCGCCATCACTCCCGGGCAGGCGGCGGTTTTCTACGATGGGGATGAGGTGTTGGGTGGCGGCTGGATTGCCCGCGTCGTCGCATAGTGCGGTTCAGAAAGCTCCATGAGGGTGGCGCATACATTGCTTTTTATGTATGCGCCACCCTTTGGTCGGCGGCGAACACGGCACGAGGCGGCGATCCCGCAGGCGCGGGATCGCCGCC
>Ga0326728_10000382_pt1 | contig 174021 bp, 151 predicted proteins | sample MB3enrmetagenome_FD_207602 | JGI IMG/M metagenome (GOLD analysis project Ga0326728, IMG submission 207602) | Lab enriched peat soil microbial communities from McLean, Ithaca, NY, United States - MB31MN | ecosystem: Environmental > Terrestrial > Soil > Wetlands > Peat | place: USA: New York... | reverse complement strand
GCTTGCCGGTCATACGCACATGGACGAGTACCGGATTTTGCCCACGGGGAATGTTCTGGAACAATTGCCCTCCATCAGCCCGTGTTTTGGAAATAACCCCGCCTTCAAGGTTCTTACGGTTGCGAAAGATACGCTTACGGCCACAGACTACAACTCTTTCTACTATGACCTGGCCAGCATGCCGGAGCAGTTCACCGGCCTTTATCAGCTTTCGGCCGCCTATGGCGCGAGCGGTCCACTGAACTCTTCTTTGCAACAGTTGTACCCGCGGTTGGTTGGGAACCCGACCCAGCGCGGGGCGTACATCTATTACTATGATTCCGGAAGCACCGGCGAGAATCCCCTGACCAAGGCGCCGTGGAATCCCATCAACGCCGGGAACTGGCCGATCTTCGCGTGCACGATCAGCAAGACGGACGAACCGGATTATATCAACTGTGTGAACGCTTACTGAGGCGCAAACCGAGGCGGCACACAATTCTGCTCGGGGATGCCGTGCGTCGGACGCGCAGCATCTTGGATCGTTTTTGTGCCCAGTCATTGCGGTACGCGCGGCTGGCGCATTTATAATGTCGTCGGCTTTGTCAAGCACCTATCTCTACGCACAGCGCGCAATACTGGGCGCGGGTCACGAAGGGAATGGACTTCTCGGACGCAGATCGCGTCGATCCCGCGGTCTACAACCGCATTCTCTGGAAAGGGATGATGGGCAAACGGCCTTATCCCGCCGCGCCGACCGGGCTGGACCTACGCCAGGACCGCAAGGAGCTCCTTGCGGATTACCGGCGGTCTCTGAAGCAAGAAGCGGCGCAGAAACCGCGGACGGTCACGAACTGACTTTCTCTTGTCTGTGGACAGTGCTTCGAGCAGGAGTTCACATGAGATCAAGTTTAAAGGTAGGACGTCGCATACAACCGTCCGCGACACGACTGTCGGCGGCCATCTGAAAACGTAGATTTCTGACCAACTGCCGGAGTGAGGAGTAAGAGGCACGCAGCGCCATCATCGGCGCCGCAGGCACCCATCATCCGCTTCAGATGACCGCCGACACTCAGCGTGAGGTGTCATTGATTAAAAACGAGGACCTCACTTGATCCCGCGAAGCGAATCTCACTGATGGTGCTGGTCCCATCCGAGGCGGTGTCGTAGACAACCGTATTGGACTCGTACTTCTTGCCACGGTCCTCGAATTTGCCCTGTGTTGAGAGAACAACTTTGTGGCCCCGCGCGAATTCCACGGTAGCCTGTGGGTTCTGGGCTTCCCACTGTACGACATATTTGCCTGCCGGAAGAGTTGTGCCATTCAGGACGACATTATGAGTAAGGGCTACAGTCCGCGAGTCCTTGGCTAAGCCCGGAAGGCCGCATGCGAGAAGTAGAGCCACTGATAGAATTAATGTGCCGACATGCTTTCTGATATCCATTGGATTCTCCTTCGTTGTTGGTTGGTCTTCGTTAATCCGAGCAACCGAGCCCTTGGAGCACGCCTCCACCTTTGCCCAGTCGCCTCTTGCATTTCAGTTGCGAATACCCTTACAATCAGGTGGGGTTAAATGAAAAGCCGGGGCCCACAAGGCCTCCGGGCCTTTCCAGCGGGATTCCTTTCGCCCAGGCCGCCAAACCTTCAGCGAAGGGAGTCCATTTAACCCCTTACGTATTCTCGTCCGCTCACCACCTTAGACGGAACGAGCCCGCTTCTAGTTACCTAATTCACTGTAATCGACCGCTCAATCCCGCTTCCTTTCTCTTAGACGCCCGCTCGACATTTCAGTTAGCTTTCTACTTTCAGCAGCTAGTACGCATGGGCCTTGCGCAAAGTTCCACGGAATTGAGAATTCCCAAACAGTACGTGGCATGCGGTAGTTTCGGGCTTGTCCCTACCTATCGCATACTACTCACTGCCTTTTGCGTCCCACCATTTTTGTGGCAATTCGAGTGCCATTCGAAGGCAAGCGCCAAGGAACTGAATCCACAGATGTTCGACGGCGGATGTCAAAAAATGGAGCAGCGCGGACTGTCCGCTTTTGAGACTGCGTTTCCCAAAATCGAACAGTTCATCACCAGAAGCGGCTATTCCAAAAATGTCACGCAGCCCGGCGACAGCGGCACGACAAAGGCGCGTTGACGGTCTACAGGAACGTCGATATACTCAGGTTGCGGGGCGGCTAATAGGTTGTTTGTGGCAGGGCGAATCGACTTTACCCTCCTGGGCGCTCATGACTTTAGAACTGTTGGACGAAGCCTATCGGGGCTTAACGAGTTAGCCAGTCTTACCAAGAGGTCGTGATAATGGTTACCAAAACGCAGGTAAATGCGAACAACGTATTGGATCCGACGGATGCTCCTGGCAAGCATCACTTGCAGGATTACGAGACGGCTTACAAGAGTTTCAGGTGGGAGGATGTTCATAAGGAGTTTGATTGGAGCCACACCGGTAAGGTGAACATGGCGCATGAGGCCATCGACAGGCACCTAACCCGAGGCCGGCGGAATAAGATCGCCTTGATTTATACTGACCGCGAATACACGGCGCGGTTCACTTTCGAGGACCTCTCGCTTCAATCCAATCGCTTTGCCAACGTCCTGAGGAAGCTCGGAGTTGTAAAAGGGGACCGCGTCTTTGTGTTTCTGGGGCGACGGCCGGAGCTTTATATCGCCATTCTTGGAATCTTGAAGATCGGGGCCATCCCCAGCCCACTTTTCGAAGCTTTCATGGAAGACGCCGTTCGCGATCGCATGGCCAACGCCGAAGCCGTGGCCTTGGTGACCTCTCCCACGCTCGTGGACCGCGTCCCGCAATGGGAACTGCCGGCCCTCAAGCACGTGATCCTGGTAGGCGCGGGTTCCGATGGCTTGCCCCAAGGACATTATAGTTTCGACGCGTTGATGGAAGAGGCGGAGGACAAGACCGAAATCGAGTGGCTGACGCTGGATGATCCGCTGATCATCCACTATACCTCTGGCTCTACCGGCAAGCCCAAGGGGGTGCTCCACGTGCAGCGTGCCATGCTCGGCCATGCGATGACCGGCAGGTGGGTACTCGACCTTCAAGAAGACGATGTTTATTGGTGTACAGCGGACCCTGGTTGGGTAACAGGCACCTCTTACGGAATTTTTGCGCCCTGGTTGAACGGAGCGACCAACCTGATTCGCGGTGGCCGCTTTAACGCAAGTGAGTGGTATCGCACGATTGAGAAGTTCCGGGTGAACATCTGGTATAGCGCTCCCACGGCATTCCGGATGTTGATGGCAACTGGCGAGGAGGTGGCGAAGCGGTACGATCTCTCCTGCCTCAGGCACGTCCTGAGCGTGGGGGAACCCTTGAATCCGGAAGTCGTGTGGTGGGGTTGGAAAACTTACGGGCGAAGGATCCACGATAACTGGTGGATGACCGAAACCGGTCATATCCTGATTTCGAATTACCCCTCCATGACCATCCGGCCCGGTTCAATGGGAAGGCCCGTCCCGGGCGTCACGGCGAGCATCGTGGATGACGATGGCAAGGAGTTGCCGCCCCATACCTTGGGGAATCTGGTGATCAAGCCTGGCTGGCCTGGCATGATGCCGACTATCTGGAAACAGCCGGAACGTTACCGGGCCTATTTTCGCATTCCGGGGTGGTACGTCACCGGCGATAGCGCCTACCGCGACGCAGATGGGTATCTCTGGTTTCAGGGCCGTGTGGACGACCTCATCATCACGGCGGGTGAGAATGTGGGACCATTCGAAGTGGAGAGTTGCCTCGTGGAGCACCCGGCCGTAGCCGAGGCCGGGGTGATCGGAAAACCGGACGCCATGCGCGGTCACATTATCAAGGCGTTCATTTCGCTCCGCGAAGGATACCAGCCCAGCGATGAATTGAAAGACGAGATCCAGAAATTTGTTCGCCAGAAGCTGGCGGCACATGCGGCGCCCCGTGAAATCGAGTTCAGAGAAAAGCTTCCCAAGACGCGCAGCGGGAAGATTATGCGGCGCGTTCTGAAGGCCTGGGAACTGGGCCTGCCCACGGGCGACCTGTCAACGCTGGAGCAGTAGTCGGCATGTGGTATGTGGTAGGTCGTATGTGGGGGGCGGCAGGTCGTATGCGGTAGGTGGGGTGGAAGGTATGTGGTATGTGGTAGGTGGGGAAAGACAAGCCGGTGGAGGTGTTCTTCCCCACATACCACCTACCACATACCATCTACCACATACGACCTACCGGGTTCTAAGCGCCCTTGCTTCCCCGACAGTCCAGGAGGGGGTGCCTCCGGGCCGGCTGGCGACCAAAGCCCCAACTCGGTTGGCGAAATCAGCCACTTCCTGCACAGACCATCCGCATCGCATGCCATGGAGAAAGGCGGCAGCGAAGGCGTCGCCGGCTCCTACCGTATCCGCGACACGAACCTCATACCCTTCCGCTGCGACGCATTTGTCACCCACCAACAGCACGCACCCTTCTTCTCCCCGTGTGACACAGACTGCCTCCCATCCAAATTTACGCGCTGCGCCTCGGCAAAAATCCTCCAGCGAACGATATGACCAGCCAAACATGGACTGAATCATATCCACTTCCTGGTCATTGAGCTTCACGGCCGTGGCACGGGACATCAATTCATTCACGAGCGCGGCCTCATAACAGTTTTCACGGAGGTTCACATCGTAGAAGCGGCGGGCTTCCGGATTGGCGCCAATCACCTTCAAGGTCAGCGCCTTTGCTTTGGGGCTCATCTGAAACAGCGTTCCGAAGTAAATCCAGTCAGGCCGGCAGGAGGAAAGCTCTCCGAGGTCCCCATCCGAGAGATCGGGGAAGTCGTACGCAGCGGGCCGGTGGATGATGAAATGCGGCCGGCCTGAGGTGTCAAGGCTGACGGTGACTATCCCGGTGGGATGATCTTTCTCCCGGCGGACATAACGCGTAGGCAGGCCCATAGCGTCCATCCTTTCCAGGATGCGTCGACCCCTTTGGTCTTCGCCTACAGCGCTGATGAAGGATACCGAGTGCCCCAATATTTTGGCGTGCGCGCCAAAATTGAAAGCAGCTCCACCCAGGTGTTCTGTGTCCTCGAATACATCCCATAATACTTCACCGATACTAATAATGTTCATGGTCAGCTCTCCGGTGCTCCAAAGTGCACAGCCCGGCCGTTGGCCGCAACTGAAAGGACGCTCTTCGTGTCCTCCGTGACTCTCGAACCTTAACACAGAGCTCACTGAGACCCTCCGTGTTCTCTGTGTTGAGGTCCTTCTGACCAAGGAGCACACGGAGAAATCTCCGCGGCGCGGCAAGAAGATGAGAACCAGTGGCCAACACGCCGAGAAGTCCCAAACTTCCCATCTGCGGGCGCGAAGATATTATGCTGGTACTCGGAATGATGCACTCACGCGCTACCTACGGTTCAGCAGGATAGCGAGAACGCCGCAAAGCAGCTTGTGGGGCGTATCTTTTCGGCGGCGGGCATGCTGAGCCGTCATCCGCTCGCGGGCCGCGAAGGCCGCGTCCAAGGAATGAAGGAGTTCGCCGTCGCCCGCACGCCCTACGTTATTGCCTATCGCATCCGCCTGGACGAGATTCAGATCCTCGCCGTCCTTCACGGAGCGCAACGCTGGTCCACAACATTCAGCGGATAGCCCCCGCTGCTAAGGGCTGGCTGGCGCAGACGCGAAAACACCCTATCCTGTATGCCAATCAGCGGATTGGCGTGACATGCCGCCAGCCATATATGCAGGAGCCAGACGCCTACATAGGCGAATCGGAATTCGATGTATCGGCGACGGCCTTCCAACTTCCGTCGGCCTGCTTGGTGTAGACCGTCAGATACTTTCCCTTGTCTGTCATGGGCTTCCTGGTCTTCGGCTTGGTCATGGTCATGGTGTAGGTGCCCTGTATATAGACCATGTCACCACCCTTGGAGGCCACCGCCCGCGTGGACTCCCAAGTCATCGAATAATTGGGATCAGCAAAATACGGCGCGAACGCCGCTTTGATGGCCGCCTTCCCACACAGTATCCCGGCCCCGGGGTATAGCCCGCAGCCATCTTCTGCAAAGTAGCTGGCAGACTTGTCGGCGTCCTTGGTAGCCATGTCTTTACTCCAGGCCGCATCGACGTCCTTGACCGCTTGCACATCGGCAGCACGCGTGTCAGGAGGCGGAGCGGGGGGCGGGTTCGAGCAACCGGTACTCAGTGCGATGAGCGCCAGGCATACAATCAACGAAGTTTTACGCAGCATGTTTTCTCTCCTCTCGGGAATCAAGTCTGAACCAGTATAATGGAAGGCAATCTCTGTGCCACCCGCGGGTAGCGATGTTGGGGCTACCATATTTCGAGTCGAAATTTCCGGTAGGCACTGATCATTTCAAAATCGGCGCGGTCGGAGGTGATCAGCCGGGCGCCGTGAGACCGCGCGGTGAGCGCGATGAGCACGTCGAAATGCAGATCGCGCAGCTTGTCAGGCGTGAAGCCTTTATCTGCGTAAATTTGCCCCAGCAGCCGGCCAGACTCCAGCCAATTATTTTCCGTGGGCGTGAGGATGCGATGGTTCTTCTCCAGCGCTCGCAGGAACTCCCGCTCCGCCGGTTCCGTCGCGCCACGCCACAACTCCGCCAAAACAACGGAAGATATCCGGATGAGACCCGTCAGCGATTCGATTCGTTGCTGATGACATCCGGTGCGCAGATGATCGATAAAGATCGAAGTGTCGAAGATGGCGAGGTTACTCACCGTGACCCGCGAACGAGAGCTTTCCCGCGTGTTTCCTCATCAAGTCCTTGAATCGCTTCAGCGCCACAATCTCTCTGAGCGCTACATGCACCGCCTCAGTTCGGGATTTCACGCCGAGAACTCTTGCGGCTTCGTCCGCCAGATGGGTATCCAGCCTTATCGATGTGAGTGTCGCAGCCATGCGTCTGCCCTCAACCTTTGTATATATAATGTAGCGGAATCGTATTTACACGTCAAGCTATTTATGCGCCGTCCGCGCCCTCGCGCCCACCTTGCCGTTCTCTCTCATGGCTCGCCGGTAGGCAAAGGACAGTTCTCCTCGTCCCTCGACCGCTTGGCTTGGTGCTATACGGAAGCGTCGGAAATGAGCCCATACCGGGGCTAGTAAAATCGGATTTCATCGATCTCCAATGCGAACTCCCCGGCTGGGCCTGTCACTGAGATTTCCAACGTCCAAGGGCCGTCCGCCAGCCCGTACCCTGAAGGGTTTGCCAACCACGCGATAGGCACTCGCACGCTTTGCCATGCCTCGCCCGGAACAAAACTGATTTCGGGGACGGGAGAGGCGGCTGCTTTTGGGGGCTGAAATCCTACCCGGTAAACACGAGGTTCGCCGCGCGCTTCGAACTCGATGCCGCGCAGGTCCCGCGAGCCCGCGGGCACTCTCACCTCATACCGAGCCGAGACATAACCCTGAGCGTTCTTGGGACCGGGCGCCAAGTGTCCTTTCAGGCGCATTGCGTGCGGGGTTCCCTCGGCGCCGGGTGTAAGCAGGGAAGTCTCCGCCATGGAATGGCCCGACACGTCAGAATCTGTAGAGATTTGCCACCGGCTCAAAAGGTCTTCGGAAGCTTGAATGCCGTCGAAGTTTTCAATCAGGTTTGGCTTTTCCGCCTCCGGATTCAGGGGAGCAGCGGCGGCATGTCCCATCACACTATAAGAACGGGCCCAATTGGCCGTGGGGTTGGCGCGCGTGTTCATCCACATGCCCATAACCAGGAAGGGCAGCACAAAAACGCCGGACCATAGTTTGGCCTTGGCGGATATCCTCTCTTCTTTTTCCCAGCGGAAGAGTTTCATGGCGAAGAGCAAACCGAAAACCCCCGATGTCACCAGGACCAGCATCTCCGGCCAGTGGTCCAGGAGCGATTCCGCCTGCGCCATGACGCCTTGAAAGGCGCTGACGAGATACGTGGAAGGAAAAAACATCGCGAGCCTCTGAATCCATCGCGGAAGCATGGGCAAGGGAAATGTGACCCCGGAGAGAAACAACAAGGTAACCCAGACGAGGTTATTGTAAATCTGGGCTTCTTGCATGGTGTTCGCCACGCTCGAGATCGTGAGCCCGAAACCCGCGAAAGCAAAGGTGCCCACAGTCACCAGAACCAGCAGCGTCAGCCAGCCGATCTTCATCGGCATGTGGAAGAAAACCAGCGCGCTAACGAGCAACAGGCTGATGGTGGGAAGTTGGAGCAGGTAATTCGCCAGCAGGTTGCTCATCAGGATAGTGCGCGGGCCGATGGGAGCCAGACGGTAACGCCGCAGGCTGCCACGTTCGCGCTGCATCACGGATTGCATGCCAAGTCCCCACAACCCGCTGCCCATGATGTTCAGCGTAATGACGGGCCCAAACACGTAGGCAACCACATCCGGGTTGCCACGGGCGATCAGAACGGCATAAACGAACAAGAAAACCAGGGGGAAGATGAAGGTGAAGAACAGCGCCACCTTGGTGCGCATCACCAGGCGGATAGTCAGCAGCGCAATCCGAACGGTGGGCATGGTCAGTCTTCCATCCTTCTTCCCGTCATTTCCACAAATACATCTTCGAGACTGGGCTGGGCGATGTGCAAGTCAAGGAGCGCATTGCCGTCGGATTCCAAAAAGTGGACCAAGGCAGCAATCGTCAGGGCTGCTGGCTGCGCGTAGAGAAAATAGGCGCCATCCGCTTCGCCGCAGTCAATGACCCCTTCGATCAGCTTCAAACGGTCGAGGCCGACGGGTTTCGCCAGGCGAACCTCGAGCCGCGTGCCATGGCCGGAGCGCGCAATCAACTCACGAGGAGTACCGAGAGCAACCAGTTGGCCTCGGTCCATTATCGCCACGCGGTCGCAGAGCCGCTCGGCTTCTTCAATGTAATGAGTGGTCAGTAATATGGTCCGCCCCTCTCCACGAAAATGCTCGATGAGGGCGTAAATATCGCGGCGCAATTGCGGGTCGAGGCCCACCGTGGGTTCATCCAGCAGAACCAGCTCGGGATCATTCACCAGTGCCAGCGCGAGCGCCAAGCGCTGCTTTTGACCTCCGGAAAGATTCTCGAAGAACGCCTGACGCTTCTCCACCAGGCCGAACCGTTCCAGGAGCATGTGTACGGAGCCGGAGCGCTTATAAAGGCTCGCAAACAAGCGCAGGGCCTCTTCCACACGCATTTTATCCGGCAGTACAGTGGACTGAAGTTGCGCTCCAATGCGCTCCTTGAGCGCCATACTCTCTTGCGCAGGATCGAGGTCGCACACGCTGACCGAACCGCCGTCGGGTTGGCGCAGACCTTCGATGATCTCGATGGTGGTGGTTTTTCCCGCCCCGTTGGGCCCCAAAAGGCCAAATACTTCGCCTTGAAGGATGTCGAAGCTGATGCCTCGCAGGGCCGCTAAATCACCATAATGCTTGTGCAGGTTCTGGACACTTACGAGGACCGAGTTCTCCTCCAGCGAAACCATGAGCGAGTGTAACCATTTTTCCGCGCCCTGCGCAAGATTCTGGGCTGCGCACCCGCACGTCATTCCCGCCAGAGCGGGAATCCACGCCGGGGAAAGTGGACCCCCGCTTTCGCGGGGGTGACGCGGCCGGACAGAGCGACCGTCCGACGCACGGGGCGCGGGATGGCATGTCATTCTGAGCGGAGCGCAGCGTAGCGAAGAATCCGGTTTTATCGGGTTGCTGGAAAAGGCATTCTGGTGTCATTCTGAGGAGGCGGAGGGGCGTGACATCCGTGCGCTCGTCTGCCACGCTGTCATTCTGAGTCCGCCATTCTTATTGGCGGACGAAGAATCTCGCTCTGGACTTTTCCGCGGACAAACAGCAGGGCGAGATGCTTCACTGCGAGGGGGTGAGTGATGAAGATTCTTGTGCTCAACTGTGGTAGCTCATCAATAAAGTTTCAATTGATCGAGACGGATGTGGGGATGATCGAGTCGAACGCCGACCGTTGTATTGCTAAGGGAAGCGTCGAGAAGATCGGGACGGACGAGGCGGTGTTGCATTTGACCGTGCCGCCCAACCCGGCTCAAAGCCTCACGGAGGAGATGCTTGACCACCAGACGGCTCTTACACGGGCAATTCAAGCTCTGAAAGAGGCCAAGGCCCTTGGGGATATTTCACAAATCGAGGCGGTGGGACACCGCGTGGTTCACGGCGGTGAGCGCTTTTCGACTTCGGTAATGATCGACGAGGAAGTGGAGAAGGTGATCCAACAGTGCAGCGAACTGGCCCCCCTCCACAATCCCCACAACTTACGGGGATATCTTGTGGCTCGAAAGGTTCTGCCCCAGGTCCCACAAGTTGCTGTGTTTGACACGGCGTTCCACCAAACCATGCCTCCTAAGGCTTATCTCTACGGTCTGCCCTATTCCTATTACCGGCGTTACCGGATTCGGCGTTATGGGTTCCACAGCCCGTCGCACCGTTACGTAGCGTTCCGTTGCAGGGAGATGTTGGGCAAGGGCAAGGGTGACGTCAACTTGATTACCGCTCACCTGGGAAATGGTTGCTCGGTCACGGCTATTGAGAAAGGGAAATCCATTGATACCTCCATGGGATTCACTCCTCTGGAGGGATTGATAATGGGTACCCGTTGTGGAGATATCGACCCCGCAATCATCCTCTATCTGATGTCCAAGGATGAGTTGAGCCTTCACGACATGTCCACACTCTTGAATAGGTTCAGCGGCCTTTACGGGATTTCGGCGGACTCCAACGACATGCGAGAACTGATCGCGGCGGCAAAAGAGGATAAGCAAGCAGAAATGGCCATCGAGGCCTTCTGCTATCGCCTGCGGAAGTACATTGGCGCCTATACCGCCGCTCTAGGCCATGTCGATGGCTTGGTGTTTACGGGAGGCATCGGCGAGAACGCCCCCTTGGTCCGCGAGAAAGCCTGCCAAGGGCTCGCTGAACTGGGTTATGAGATTGATCTGGCTCGGAACAACGAGGCGGTCGGAAAGGCGAGCGAAATCTCCGCCGATTCCAGCCGCACTCGTATCTTCGTCATTCCGACCAACGAGGAGTTGCTCATCGCCCGCGACACATTCCGCGTGGTTCGCGATTTGCCGATACCGTCATAGGCTGGGCGGGGGATTCATTCATTCCGGCGAAGCTAACTGGGAGCGCGGGCGTCTCGCCCGCCCTTTTCTGTTCTGCGGAACCTTGTTGTCCAATTTGGGATTGGAGCGCAAGAGCGGGCGAGACGCCCGCGCTCCCAGAGCGGCAGGACCCCGCAATGAACAATCTGCTCGCAGACTTAATGCCCGCGTGCTACTATGGCTCGTTGCCCAAACGCCCGTCCGCGGTAGTGAAAGAGGACTGATTTTCCTTCGGAGGAGACTCATGCGACAAAAATTGGCCCGATTCAGTATGGTGCTGGCACTGGCAGCGGTTTTCGGCATCTCCAGCCGGATAGTGGCGGGACAGTCACCCGCTCAGGAGTCTGACGCGAACGAGAAGGACGTCTTCAAGAACCTGGAGTTTCGTAACCTGGGTCCGGCGGTGGGTGGCGGTCGCGTGGCCGCGGTGGCGGGCATTCCCGGCAACCCCAACGTTTATTATGTGGGCGCCGTGGCCGGCGGCGTCTTCAAAACCGAAAACGGAGGAATCACCTGGAAGGCGATCTTCGAACGCGAGGGCACGGCCTCTATCGGCGCCCTCGCCTTGGCTCCCTCTGACCCCAGCATCGTCTGGGTGGGGACGGGCGAATCGAAAGTCCGCAACGACATAATCGACGGCCGCGGCGTCTATGTCTCGGGTGACGCCGGGCACTCCTGGAGATTCGTGGGCTTGGGCAATGTGGGACAGATCTCTCAGATCATCGTTGACCCCACCAACTCCGATGTGGTCTATGTGGCGGCCACGGGACACGCGTGGGCTCCCAATCCCGACCGCGGCGTGTTCCGGACCACCGACGGCGGAAAAACTTGGAAAAAGGTGTTGTTCGTCAATGACTCCACCGGCGCGGCGGATCTCGCGATTCAGCCGGGCAATGCCAAGGTGTTGTTCGCGGCGATGTGGGAGTTTCGGCGCTATCCCTGGACGCTGGTGGATGGCGGTCCCGCGAGCGGCATCTATCGCTCTACGGACGGCGGCGACACCTGGAAGAAGTTGAGCAAGGGCCTGCCGGAAGGCCCGCTGGGCCGCATTGCGGTGGCCGTGGCGCCCACCAATCCGAACCACGTTTACGCGCTGGTGGCGGCAAAGCGTGGCATGCTCTGGCAATCCACCGATCTGGGTGATACGTGGACGGAGGTCAGCGACAATCACGCCTACGATATTCGCCCGTTCTATTTCTCCCGGTTGATGGTCTCGCCGGAAAACGAGAACAAGATTTATTTTATGTCTCTCAACTTGGTTGAATCGGATGATGGGGGCAGGACTTCGCACACCGCCGACCGCGGGGTTCACTCCGACCATCACGCGCTTTGGATCGATACCAAGGACCCGCAGCGGATGATCCAAGGCACCGACGGTGGCGTCTATGTGACGACAGACGGCGGCAAGAGCTGGCGGTTCCTTAATAACCTCCCCATCGAGCAGTTCTATATGGTATCGACGAGTAGCGAGGTTCCGTACTCCGTGTGCGGCGGCTTGCAGGATAACAGCGCTTGGTGCGGTGTTTCCAGCAACCTGGGTGGACGTGCCGTGGGCGGCGCCGATTGGTACACGGTGACGGGCGGCGACGGCGAATACGCGGTGTTCGCCCCCAGCGATCCCAACATCATCTACGTCGATTCGCAGAACGGCAGCATCACCCGTCTGGAGAAGAAAACTCATCTCTCCCGTTCCATCCGGCCGTACCTGGAAGGCGTCGAGGAAATGAAGCCGGCCGACCTGAAGTATCGCTTCAACTGGACTTCCCCCATCGCCGTATCCGAGACCGATGCCAACGAGGTCTATCTTGGCGGCAACGTCGTCTTCAAGTCCACGGATGGTGGCAGGCACTGGACGGCCATCAGTGGTGACCTTACGCGCAACGACAAATCGAAGCAGGAGGTGGCGGGCGGCCCCGTCCAACACGATATCAGCGGCGCTGAAAGCTTCGACACCATCCTTACTATCACGCTCGCGCCCACCGATGCTAATGTGATCTGGGTGGGTACCGACGACGGCTTGGTCCAGGTGACTCGCGACGGCGGCAAGAACTGGGCCAATGTTTCCGCTCCCGGCGCGCCGGAGTGGGCTCGCGTCTATCAGGTGGGGGTCTCGCCGTTTGACGCCGGGACGGCTTACGTCACCTACGATGCCCACGAGTTGGACAATTCTCACCCGTACGTTTACAAGACAGCCGATTACGGCAAGGCGTGGACGCCCATTGCCAGCGGCCTGCCTGCCGACTCTCCCGCGCACGTGGTCCGCGAAGACCCCAACCAGCGCGGGTTCCTCGTGTTGGGAACCGACACCGGCCTTTTCTACTCGCAGGACGCGGGAGAGCGCTGGCAGCCGCTCAAGGCTAACTTCCCCACGGCGCCCATCTATGACCTGAAGTTCGTGAAGGCGACCGACGATCTTGTGGTGGCCACGCACGGCCGTGGCATCTTCGTGCTCGACAACATTCGCCCGCTCGAGCAGATGAGTGCGAAGATCCAGGAGAGCGACTTTCAACTGGTTAGCACCGCTCCGGGCACGCTGTTTCATCACTGGCGTGGCGCAGGATTCGGTATGGCGTCGGATTACTCCGTCCCTAATGGCCCCGAGGGAGTGGTGATCGATTATTTCCTGAAGAAGGAGATTGAACAGAGGCGCGGCGGCGGTCCGGGAGGGCCTGGTGGCGCCGCGGCAGGCGGGGCGGGCGGCGCTGGCGTCGCAATGCAAGGAGGCCAGGGGGGACAAGGAGGTCAAGGGGGGCAAGGAGGCGCCGAGGGTCCAGAGGGCCAGCGCGAAGGCCCGGTCAAGATCGTGATTACCGACGAACATGGGAATCCGGTGGCGACCGAGCATGGTCCTTCCAAGGCTGGGATCAACCGTTTTGTCTGGTCTATGCGTTACGACGGGCCGGAGCGGCTGACCTTCGAGCGGCAACAGGAGCCCAGCGAATTTGCGGAGTTGTTTGGCCGGGGCCGGGGACCGTTAGTGCTGGCAGGGAAGTATCACATTGTCATCACCGTGGGTGAGCACAAGGGGGAAGCCGATGTCAGCGTGGGTCCGGATCCCAACCTCAAGATTGATCCGGAGAATTTCCGCGCCGCGCTTCGCTTCTCGCTCGAGGGACGCAATACGGTGAGCGCGCTGAACACCATGCTTAACCGTGTTGACGGAATGCAGAAGTCGCTCGCTGCTTTCCAGGGTATGGTGCGCGCGAGCGACGACAACGATTTGAAAAAGAAGTTCCAGCCGCTCATGGGCAAAGCGTTGCAGCTTGGCAGGAAGCTCCGAGCATTGAAGGATTCCGTATATAACTCGGAACTCCAGCCCGGCTCCGAAGATAGCCTTCACTATTTGGCGGCGTTTAACAGCAAGCTCTCCGGCCTCGCGGGAGGCGGCGCCTTCGCCTACGGCGAGCCCCCCACTCAATTGGCTCTGGAGCAGAAAGCGGAGCTGACGAAGGAATTAGAGCAGCACTTGGCCGAGTTTAACAAACTCATCCAGGAGGACGTGGCGGCCTATAACAGGGACGCCTTCGCCGCCGGCGCGCCCACGCTCTATGCGGGCGAAGCCATCTCGGTGAAGAAGATACCGGAAGGACTCTGATCACTAACCGCAACTGGAAATGCTAGGCTGGCGGAGCCACGTACCGTACGGTACGTGGCGGAGAGGGTGGGATTCGAACCCACGTCACGATTTCTCGTGAACACGCTTTCCAAGCGTGCTCCTTCAGCCACTCGGACACCTCTCCGGGGCCACAAACCGCGAGGCCGCGTCAGGCTGCTACGCGTCTCGCGTCTTCCGACTGCCCATCGAAACCGAACTAGTATAGCATCCCACCTTGGAACTAGCCACAAAGCAGCAGTAGGGGTCGGCAGTAAGCAGTAAGCAGGATTGTCTACTACCGGGCGCTCGCCAAGGGCCAACTCAACCCCAACCCATACCCCCCCATAGACCGAATGGGACACTGTGTCTCTTGACAAGGGGAATAAGATAGGCTAGCATGGTACGTGATAGGAGCCAGGACTCAAGATTCAGGAGGCGGAAGGAGAGGGGCAAAGGACAGGGAACAGGGAATAGGGAATAGGGAATTTGGTCGGGTCCCTTTTTTTCTGGCGCCGCTTACCGCGTAGTGCATGGGAGGGGAACCGGAGTTGACAGGACCTTTGACAACCACAACAGGCCGAGACAAGATGTCGCTTAGGAGAGACAAGAACGAGCTTAGTAACCTCAAAATTGAAGGAACGATGCGGGAATGTCTATGAAAACAAAGGAACACTGTGGAAAACTTGGGAACGATGCGGGGATGTCATAGAAAACAAAGGCACTTGTTGGTTTAATCCGATAATGTCATTGAAAGCAAACGAGTTAAACTACAACCATGAATCCTTCGGGTCCTTTTCTTGGCGCCGCTTACCGCGTAGCGCGTGTGAGGGGAACCGGAGTTGGCAGGACCTTTGGCAGGCACAACAGGCCGAGACAAGATGTCGCTTAGGAGATACAAGAACGAGCTTAGTAACTTTAAAATTGAAGGAACGATGCGGGAATGTCTATGAAAACAAAGGGTAGGCTTCAACAGGGGGACGCTAAGCTTGTATGTCATTGAAAACAAAGATAGTTAATCGTTGGAAGCGGGAATCTTATTGAAAACACACCGTGTTAGTTTGTTACCCTCAAGCTCTTTGCAGGTTGGCGCACACGTTCTTGCAGTCCCGCCCTTTTCGACTCTCGACTGCCTCCAGAGGCAAGAGAGGTGGTCGCGTCGGTGGCGGTTTCACCTGAACCGCCGACGGAACGGGCTCCCTATTCCCTGTTCCCTATTCCCTGTTGTGCTGGTTTCACCGGAAGCGCCGACGGAACCTCAGTTCGACCCCAAAGATTCCGTTCGGGTCACGAACGCAGATGAGCGAGACGCTTTCTCCGACCGCCCATTCAAATTGGATGATCTGGTATTGTGACGAAGCGGTATTGGTGACGTAGGTGAGGGTCAAGTCCCTGGTCACTTGCTGCTCGACGGTCACCCGCGAGCCGGAGGTAAACCCCGGCAGTCCCACATTCGGGTCGATCTTGATTCGGCTTACTCCAAAGAGCCGCTGGATGCGGCCAGTTACTTGGCTGGACAGGACTTGAGAGAGTATCGCGCTTTCGCCCACGCTTTGTAACGGGTTGCCCCCAGTGAATGAGCTGACTAATCCTGATGTGGACGCTTGCTGTTGCTGGCGTGCGTACCCCAGCGCCAGCAGTGAAAGCACATCCTCAGTGGAAAGCGGAGGGTCCGAACGATAAGCCATCTTCAGGCGCCCGAGCGGGCCTGAAATATCAACCGTCAGGTCATACTGCTGGACGCGGGTCTGAGCTTCCAAATCGAGCGTTGCCTGAGTGCGAATAGGGTTGCTCAGGCTGAGATCCCCTCGGTTCAGCGTGAAGCGATTTCCCCGGAAGATGGCCTCGCCATTCAGGAAGTGCACGGCCCCCACTTCCACGGGGTTTGCCAGGCTCCCTTGCAAATGTACATCAACGTCGGCGGTCAGTCGCATATCCTGCACTTCCAGCCTCACCGGCGTCGCCGAGGTCACTCGAATGTTCAACCGAATGCTATCGGCCAATGAGGAAGCCGTACCGGGTCTTGATTCCCCCAAAGGTCTCGCGGCCTCCATTATCTGTGCGAGCCAATTCTTGTTTTGGCTTGCGAGCACTTGGCCGAGGGCCAGGTCGCCTTGTAGCTGGGAACGGTCCGAGGTTCCCACCAGGCGCAAAGTCCCGCTGAGGATGGAGGTAAGATCAAAGGGATAGCGCACCCGTGCCTGATCGAGTGCTGCACGCAACTCGACACGGGGCGGCAATGCCAGGGTTACGAAACCATCCAAGGTTACGGTGCCGCCGCCGCTGACGCCCCGTAATGATTTCAACGTGGCTCTCTCTCCCTCGAGCTGGATCTCGCCATTCAGGTTGCTCAGGCGGAAGGGCAGACCCTGGTATCCAAGACTGACGTCCTGGATCTCCACCGCTCCATTCAATTGGGGTCTCGCCGGTGATCCCGACATGCTCAGCTTGATTCGTGACTGCCCGGAGGCCTGCAAGCTGGGGTCGAGCAAACTCAGGACTGTGGCATCCGCTATGCCTTGGAGCGTGAGGGAGAGAGAAGCTGGGCCGGCAAGATGAAGAGAGCCGTCGACGGTAAGGTTCGTAGAGGGACCTTGCATGCGGAAGGGGTGAGCGGAGAGCCGGTTGGAGGCAAACCGCAATTCCACGGGATGTTCGTTCCTCCATTTCAGCGAAGGAAAACTTACCTCCAGAGTCTCGATCTGACTCTGCATCTGAAATTTCGACCAATCACGCAGGGAACCATTCGCGTTGAAAGAGCCGCTTGCAGTGACTTGAGGGCTAAGCTTGTTATTCAGCAAGAGGCGGGCCCATGGGTCCAAGCGAATAGATACGTATTGCCCTTGGAGTTGGAGCGGCCAATCGCCGGCGGTCTTGGCGTCTCCGCTTACGCTGAACATCCCTGCGGGTCCGGAACCTATACCCCGAATTTGAACGCTCTGGTTTTCGCCATCCAATTGAGCGCGGAAATCGCCGACCTGAGTCCCAGCAACACTTATACCCTGTACGAGCATTGTGGAGTGAAACTGGAAATTGTCAGGAGTGCCGCTTGCTTGAAGGTCAAAGCTTGCTTGGCCTTGTAATTGAAGCGAAGGGGCGAAATCTGGAAAAGAGAGCGCCAGTCTCTTGGACTCAGCGAGAGAAAAGCCCTTGCCGTGAAGTTGGCACGTTAGGGAGCGATTTGAAGGTCCTATCTGTGCCTTTCCCGTTATCCTGCCGCGACCTTTTACCAGTTCTATCGTATCAAGGTCCCATGTGGACTCACCGACCTGAATGCTGGCCGAGAAGGAATCGAACGTTTCTCCGGCGATGTTGCCATCTTCCACCCTGATGTTGCCTGTCCCCTCGAGGTTCGAAGCTGTCCCCGCCAAGTTAACTTGCCCGCTGACGTGACCGCCGACGGGGTAATTAATTGCTAGCGCCGCTTTAAGGCCCTCCAGCGGTGTGCGTTGGGCGCGGGCGGAAAACCGCACTTGAGATGTCTTCGTAATCCTCCAATCTTCAAGATGGGCGGAAGCCTCGAGGCCAAACACGCTCGTCCCAAGTGAAAGTTGTCCCGAAGAAACCTGGAAATACTCCGGCCGGGCGACCACGTTTGCCTGCAGACCGTCCCATGTCCAGCCACGATACTCGAATTCACCTACCCGCAACGAGCCGCGCATTTCGGGATTCCTAATCGAACCCGTGACTTCTCCAACAAGAGTCGCCGGCGACTTGAGTGCAAGTGGCAGGCGCGGGGTTAATTCGACCAGGGTCGCGAACACGGAACGCCATTCCTCGAATTGCGTCGTCTCCAATTGGATTTGCAGACTGCTGGAGGATTCACTGCGCGCCACTGACTCGACCAGCGTTCCCTTTGCTCTCAGGGCGGAATTGGGAGTGTGAAAACTTGAGTCCTCCAAGCTTACAGAGAAGCCGTGATTCGTCTCCAATGAACCCCGCATCTCACCGCTGACGGGAAGGAAGCCCGGAGGAGGTGCGGCGGGGGCCGAGAAATGCAGATCGAATTTCGACTTTACCCCTTCGAACTCCCCTGCCCAGGTTAGATCTACCACCCCGTCGATGAGAGACGCAGGCTGAAGCTGGGTGATTAACAGAGGTTGGCCTTTGGAACTATGAAGCAGCGCGGCCAGACTTATGTCACGGAGCCGGGCGCGGGCATGGAACTGGGGAGTTGGCCCGGCAAGACTAACCTGGCCATCGCCCAGTGCACTGCCTCCCCATCCAAGCACCTTCAAATTGGAAATTGCCACTCGCGAGCGATCCAGGGAGTAGTCGGCTGAGACCTCCAGCGGGCCAGAGTTGAACTGAGCGTCTTGGAACAGCATTTGCCGAGTTTGGCATCGCCCCTGCGCGGAAATCTCCCCATGACGGTAGATCCCCTGACCCTCGAGGCGTAAGCTCCCGCCCTGCAAACCGGGAAGACGGACTACCGGATTTAGAGCCGCCACATCAAAGCTGGTCTGAAAGGAGAAGTATCCTTCGGGTTCAGGGACAGGGCGAAAGGTGAACGAACCCTGTCCGGTCATTCCGCGGGACTGCCAAACCAAAGATGTAACGGCAAGCTCATTTTGGGACAAGACGAAGTGGGTTGAAAAAGTAAGAGGCGGCGTCGATTGCTCTGGCATATGGGCAGTCACAGCCGAGGCCGCGAGGCTGCCCTCGTAGCGGGACCCGCGCCGGAGGTGCAGGAGGAAGGCCACGTCTCGCGCACTCAGGTCCACGTTTAGCGCCCGGTCATTCCAAAAGAAAGTGGAGTGCGCCAAGGTCACCCTTCCGATGCGAAGGTCCATCAACTGTTCCATGACTTGCCCGGCGGCATAGCGGAGTGCGGGCCCTGGCAGGTTCGTCGAACCATCGGGGTTTGTTTTGAGATGTAGTTCTGCTCCATCCCAGTCAAGGCTCATCATTCGGATTTCGCGATGAAGCAAATTGGCCGGACTGAGACGGACCACCACGGTGTGGGCAGAGAAGAGAGGAGGTGCTTGGGGCGGTTCGTTTCCGTGGATCACAACTCCGTGGATAATTGCCTGAAGGACTATGGGGTGAAAGCTGAACTCCTGGACTTCGACACGTCCACCGGTCATGTCCTCCAACGTTACGATGAGGCGCCGTTCCAGAGCGCGGCGGAACCAGGAGGTGCTCATGACACCAATCGCGGCCATGGCCACCGCCACCAGCGTCCCGATAATAGCGAGCGTGATCCGAAAATGTTTCGACATTCAGATCCTCTAATAGGATGCTGGATTGACAGCTTTTAAGGTCTGACAGCTCTTACCGAGTCAGAAAGAGTGAAAACGCGCGCGGCGGCTGGGCTTCAGTTCCTCCAACCAACTGGCAAGAAGCTGATCAATTTTCTTCTGCACCAGGATTTCCTGTATCTGCCCTTCCACTTCCGTCAAGGGGGGAACGGGAGGGCCGTGCTTCCGCGTATATTCGGGCGTGAACACGTCGCGGTAGTACGATTCGACATCGGTTGTCCCAAGGGCCGCCGCCGGCCGTAGCCTCTGGTCCACAATCCTCAAAATTCTCTGTTGATCAACGAGCGCGGACAGGATCTGGTTTTCGTCCATGTGCAACGAGTGGAGAGCAGATTGGTAGTCCTGCTCAGATGGGAACCGCTTGCGAGCCCCATCCAGCTCCTCGGCTGCCGTCTTTTCCAGCGCGGCGTCGCGGGAAAGGTCCTGGGTTTCTTCCTCGAGAAGAAGCTTCTGATAAGTCAGCCGCTCGCGCGCCTGTTCCAGGGTCTTGCTGTCGGGAGGGGGCGGTGGCCATTGCCCGTCAAGGAAACGTTCCAGACGGTATTCGCGCTCCACGTCACTCTGCGTGATGGCGACATCGCCGATCGAAGCCACCACACGATCGAGAATCTCAGCCCGTGACAATGAGGCGCCAAACCCCATGGCCAGGACCACGATTGAACCGGCTATTAGCCGGAGTCGCGTTGAAGTCCCCGAAGGATAATATCCTACGGCGGCTCTGCCGCCTGACTTGCGGAAAGGCTTCGCCTTTCCGCGGGGCATATGTCCCTCCCAGTCCCCTCTGCTCGGCTGGAAGGCTGAGGCTTCCAGCCGAGCAGAGGAAGGAGGGGGGAGCATAGCCGGAAAGCAAGAGGCTTTCCGCAAGTCAGGCGGCAGAGCCGCTTTCTCCCTGATTCTCACGTGACCCTCGGCTAGAAGCTTTGACCGATACTCAGAAAGAACTGATAATGAGATAATCGTTGCACCTCTACTCCCGGGTTCGCCGCCACCTGGTACCGGGGGGGATTTAGATTGTAGCCCACATCAAAGCGTATGGGCCCGACAGGCGTCTTGTATCGGATACCCACTCCAACCGCGTCAGAGTCGTAATCGGAATCTGTGGGGCTGCTTTGACTGAATTTCAGTAAACGCATGTGTCGGATGGTGGTGAAGACATTCCCTGAATCGTTGAAAAGGACGAAGCCCAACCCCCGCTCCGGCATGGGCACGCGAAGCTCGAGCGAATTGAAAAAGAGAGCATTGCCACCAATGGGGTATCCCGTTTCAGGGTCGCGCGGCCCCGCTTGGTTGATGGAGAAGCCACGATGTGAATCGCTGCCCCCCATAAAGAACCGTTCGGGCAGAGGGAGGGTGTCGGTGTAAATGTATTGGTTGGGCTCGCCGGGGGTTTGCACAAGGATCTTCTCCAGGCTGCCATAGGGAGACTCGAATCCGAATCGCGTGTTACGGGCGAAAGTCAGGTGCGAGCTCAATTGGTAGTAAGTCGCATACTGACCCGTGAAACGAACGAAATTGGCCTCTGAGCCAAAGCCCTTGTACATGATTCCCGCGTCGGCAAGTGAATAGGAGCCGCGGGTGGCGTCCAAGGGATCGTCGCGATGGTCGTTGACATAGCTGGCCCCGAATCCTCCCACCCGCGCCGGTCGGCTCAACAGGGGAACCTCTTCCGGGGAAATGCGATTGGAAATGTCGAGAGCCTCGACCCGGCTGAAGCTATAGCGAGCCGAAACCACCGTTGAAGGACTGAACCGCTTTTCAATGGCGATTGACGCCTCCTTCCGGTCATCCGTAAAGGTGAGCACGTCGCGGCTGCGGTCTATCAGACCATTGATGCGCAGGCTCAGGTCGCGGCGATTCGCCAAGTAGGGGATCACATAGCTCGTTCCCGCGCCCGTTTCGAGGTACGATAGTCGCCCCCACAGGGTAAAGGTTTGTGCGTGTCCTCCCACGTCGAGCCGGTGAAGGTCAAGGGAAAGGCGCGGGCTCGCTTTGAACGTGCCCTGGGGGTTATTGCTCCCCAGCCTCTGGACCTCGAGTCCCCCGCCGTAGCCTAATGTCCATCGCCGGCTTTCCTCGACCGCCACCAAGACGGTTTTCTCCGTTTCAGAGCTCGGCTGATCCTGGGTAGCGATTTGAACCTGGTTGAACATTCCTAACTCATAGAGATGGCGTTGTGAGTCAGCGACGTTGTCCTGGCTGAAAGGTTGATCCTGACGGATCACGAGTTCACGGCGGATGACCCCCAGGCGGGTGTGCTCATTTCCCACGACGACGATACGCCGGATTCGCTCTTGTTCTCCCGGCTCAATGCGGAATTCCAGGTCCACTTGATGTTGTTCGTTTACAGGTGATGCGTGCCAACTCACCGCCGCCTGAGAATACCCGAGGTCGGCAAGGTAATTGGATATAGTGTCGCGATCGGCCGCCGCCCGCGTCGATGAATAAGGCTGGCCTGGCTTGGTCAGCAGAGAAGGCCACAGGGCTTTCTGCGCGCCGCCGGAGACTCCGGTCAAAGCCAGTTGGCGAACGGTTGTCCGGAGTCCTTCTTCGACCTGGAAGGTGACGAACCAATGAGCAGCTTGCTTTTGGAAATGATCGTCCACGCGAGGGGAGATACGGACGTCCAGAAAGCCTTTTGACTGAAAGAGTGCCGTCAGGGTGTTTAACTTGTTCTCCAAAAGGGTGCGGCTGTACCGCGGGCCAGGGCTGAAAATTCCCTGTGCGGGAGGGGAAATTGCCGCCATGAGTTGTGTGGTTGGAATGGCCCGATTGCCTTCGAAGCCATAACCGACGAACTGTCCTGGCTGGCCCCGATTCACTCGGAAGGTGAGGTCCAGCGTCTGGGACTCAGCATGAAATGCTTGCTCTCCCTTCACGCTGGCGGAGAAGTAACCTAGTTGCTGGAAATAGTCTTCCAGAATTCTGTTGCTGCGCGCAAGAGCGGGCTCATCCACTACGCCGTCTCGATAAACGGGGAGGAGTGTTTTGAGTTTGGAGCGTGAAATCTTGGCCCCCTCAACGCGCACCCGAACCAGGGGGCCGGTTTCAGCTCTTACCAGCAGCTTTTCGGCGTCCAGTTTAGAGTCATAATCGCGCTTCAGAATACTCACCGTTGCCTGAAGGCGATTGTGCGATACAAAGAATTGGTGGAGCCTGAGCAAACCCCGCTCGACGCGTGCAGATGTCAGTTGGATTCCAGAGTGCCAGCTGGCCACTTTTGCGAGTTTCGCCGGAGGATATCCGAGGTGACCCTGGAATTCCAGGCTGCTGAGGCGAGCGGGCTTCCCAGGGAAAACAGAGAACAACACCCTGGCCTCCTGGGTGGCCGGGTCAGGAAGCAGGCGGTATTGGATGGTCGCCCGGTAGTAGCCGTTTGAAGCGAGCATCTCGGAGATATGCCTCTGGGCCGCGACAAGAATGTCGTCCGAAACGGGCTGCCCTAGCCGGAGGCGAGTGGAGGTGAGCAGGACTCGAGGCTCCAGGGCACTCGGGGTTCCCTCAACTCGAACGACCCCCACAAAGTACTGGGCACGCGCAACGAAGAGCACGTGGACGCCACCCTGCCCAGGCTCAGCCTCCGCGCGCAGGTCGGTAAAGCGGCCAGTGGCATATAGCTTTTTCAAACTCGCGGCAATTTTCGAGGGATCGAGAGGTTGGCCGACCTCCTGAGAGACGACGCCGGGGAAGTCACTCAGGGCCAGCCGCGCGTCACAACTTAGCCGGACATCCAACACGCGCTGTCCCCAGAGTTCGACTCCGGACTCGGAGACCTGTGCCCCTGTGGCCCGGGGAAGGGTGAGCCAAAGCGCAATGCAGAAAAATGTGGCCGCGACTCTTATCGCCCTCAGGCAACGCCAAGCGTAGGCAAGCAAAGTGGAAGGGTCGGCTGACAAGCTCAAAGTCTCGTGGTCTGGATTCGGCCAGACTCTTTGAATTCATCTCGAAATTCCCAGAATTCCATATACCGCCCAACTATTATACTTCTCTTCTCCTCACTGATTCGCCCAGCATCGTGCTTAACAGGTCGTTCTGCGGGAACCCTTGCCCAAGATGTTGGCGAAACCCCTCGGCCCATTGGAAATCAACGAGCGCTCCTGCCCAGGCGGCCATTTTTCGCATGGTATCCGAGGGGCCAGAGACTCCCTGTTGTGACTTCAACCAGGCTTGCTGGCTTTCGTGGCAGGCCAACATGCGCTCTTTGCGCCCCAAGGCCTCGTCGATGTTTACGCAGAGGCTCGGAATGACCTCCCTCCCCAGAATATCTGTGGACCCGATGGGTTGGGTGTAATAGAGATGTGGGATTGTTCGGAGCGGCTTTGCCGGATTTCTTACGCCCGTGCGGAAATTGGGAGCCATGGCGCCGAAACAGGCCGTCTGGCACAAGCGGCTGGTGGTTTCATGGTCAAGCATGTAATCAGAGAGTGAGTGCGTGAAGACCAGAGAGGGATCCAGGCGGCGGACTAATTCCATCACTTTGCAAAGTCTGGGCTGATCGTAGAAGACCAGCAGGTCCTTTTCCTTGAGGCAAGTATACCGCGCGCCAATCAATCCTGCGGCTCGCTCTCCTTCCTTTACCCGAAGGCGGGAGATCTTGCTTGCCGGTAGGATGGAACTTCCACAGTCGCCTTGCGTCATCGTGGCGATGTGAACTACGGCGCCCCGGTCGGCCAAAAGGATCAACGTGCCTGCGCAAAGAAACTCTGCGTCATCGGGGTGAGCAAAGAGCGCAAGCACTCGCAGTGGTTGGGACATGACGAACTCCAGTAATTCTCTCCTTTAGTGAGTCGTCAAGCTCGCCTTCTGAGCTTGTGTGAAAACCTTGGAATGGAACTCGAGGGAGAACGGCATGTATTGATGTAAGTAGTCCCAGCCATGACCCCCTGGGCGGAGGGCAAAGGTGTGCGGGAAACCCTTCGTGGAGAGGAGGTGGTCGAGAAGTTCGGCTCCTTCCTCGAAACCGTAGCGGTCGTGGTCACCGCAATCGAAGTAAAGCGCAAGGTGGGCGAAGCGCTCAGGATGCTCGGCTAGGGTGAGAGGGTTGTTGGCCTCCCAATAGCTTTCATTGAGCGGCGACCCGAAAGGTTCCTGGAGCACCCGCGCGTAAAAACCCCAGCGGCCTTCGGTGGGGAGCGGGTTAGGGAACTTCGGCAGCAATGCCGCGCTATGGGCGCTCGCTGAACCGAACACCTCGGGATGGCGCATGGCAAGATGAAGAGCGCCGTAACCGCCCATGGAAACCCCGCTGATGCCCCGCTCGCCGGCGACAGCCATGGTGCGATATCGGCGGTCGATTTCGGGCACCAGCTCTTGAATGAAGAAGTCCTCGTACCGTTCGTGGCCGTCCTGCGAGTTTACGTAAAAGGTCCGTCCCCCAGCAGGCAGGACCACAATGAAGTTCGTGAGTTCGCCCTGCGCGGTGAGACTTTCCCAGATTTGTTCGCCTCCCCGATCAATCCAACTGTGCTCGTCTTCAAAGAGGCCATGGAGGAAGTAAAGGGTTGGATAAAGCTTGTTGGATGATGCTTCGTAGCCAGGGGGGAAAACAACGCAAAAGCCCACGGAGCGCCCTAAAAGCGCGCTGGTAATGGATGAATAATCAATCTTTGCAGAGGTTTCGGGGTGGGGCCAGGCGTAAAGGTTATGAGCGCTGCCAAGCGCTAATGCGGTCACAAGAATACACAGCGTGGCAAAGCCGCAACCCAAGAAGAGACTCACCACAGAGGCCACAGAGTTCGCAGAGAAAAGCTGAAGTGTTCCTCTCTGTGTTCTCCGTGTGCTCTGTGGTGGATCTTCTCTTCGCGGCACAGTAAGCTCCTGGGAACTAGCTACGAGGGTGGCGCATCGGCTAAGGAGGAGAGGTTGGGGAGAAGTTCTTCCCCACATACTGCCTACCATCTACCGCATACCGTTGACTACCCACCGAGCAGCGGTTTGAGATTCCCGGCCGGGTCAAAATCTGCGGGATGAACTCCTTCCGCCAATCGCCAGCGCTTAAGCACTGTTGCCTCGCGCGCCAAAGAAGTTGAGATGGCAATCCGGCCAAGGCTGAGCGTGTTACGAATCCAAACGATCCGCTGTTCCGCCGGCTCCGGACTTCCCAAATGGCCGAGGGTGAGATCCAGAGCTTCGCGGTCCGAGGGCAAATGAATGGGTAGCCGGGCCGCAGCAGGATTCAGGGAGGTGCATGTGTTGAGATATATTTTATCAAAGTCAATCTTCCGGTAAAGACGCTCATGGATGACGTCGGCGAAGCCCACCCCCACTGCATTCCCATCGCTTTCGCGAGTGAGATCACGAACGTAAATCATGGAAATCCTGGGCGCTTCTCCGGGCGGCAGTTCCACCCCCCGCCCAATCACCTTTGTATCCATTCCCGTTCCGCTAAGGTTCTTGCCCATTTCGTCCACCACCAGCAGGTGGAATGCTGAGAACGGAATGCGCGGCACCAGGGTACGGGCCAGTCGGAGCGTCGATTCCTCCTGTGCGACGATGCCTTCCGGAAGCGCGGCGCGGACGACGGCAATCTGGTGCAGTTCGTTCTCAACCACGCCCACCCCACAGAGGATCTTCCCGCTGGCCAGCGCTTTCCCCGATACAGCGCGAATGGTAGTCTCGAACCCGTACTTCCAACTATGGTGATGGCCCTCGGTGGCCCCCTCCAGCTTGCCCATGCCGATCATCATCATCTTCAACAAACCGCTTTCAATCTCTCCTGAGAAATCGGTGTGGGGCTTGATGCGGTTGACCAGCACCACGCCGTCGGACTCCCAGGCGTTCCGATCCATAAAGACATGGAATCCTTCCGGGGTTGTTCCGAGAAGCACGGTTTCCATGGAAGAGCGAATCTCCACTCCCATGGCGGCTTCCGTAACGCCGTATTGCTCGAGGATTTTGCGCTGGCCCTCCGCGGTTCCCCCTCCGTGGCTCCCCATGGCGGGAAAGATAAAAGGCTGAGCGCCTTGCGCCTTCAACCAGCCGCACACGGCGCCCACAATTTCTTGCAGGCTGGCAATGCCACGGCTGCCCACGGCAACGGCGAGGCGCTTACCGCGCAGCTTTTCTGCGGCTATGCCCAGTCCCCTCAGAGTCTCCAGGATTGAGCTGCTCAAATCATCAAGTCTTGGAAGGCTCGGCTCTGTCCGTTCGAGAAGGTAAAAGCTTGCTATTGGAATGTGCCCGTCCGCTTTCATAGCCGTGAAATAAACTTAGCGCGCCTTTCCACATTCGTCAAGCAGAGCGGAAACGCTACCCCTTCTGGTTGGCGGGGCTTAGCCCTTGCGTAGGCCAAGCGAAATCTCTGAACTCGCCGGCATAATCGAAGCTGCCGGGAGTAATAGGCTTCTCGGGTTCTACGGCAATCCCAGCCTGGCGGACCTGTGCCAAGGCCTCAGCTTCGTGAATCCGCGAGGCGTCATATTCGAGCTCCAGAAGCTGGCCATCAATGGAAAGCCCTCGGATGCCATAAACTGTGGAGAGGCTGCGCAGCCTTTCAAAGTCCTTTGGAGTCAAGTTTCGTTTCAGGTGATAGCGTGTGGTCAGGAACGTCATATGGTGAACCTCGAAGATCAGCCTTTGGTCAGTTGTCTGTTGTCCGTTGTCAGTTGTCCGTTGAAGAACATCACCGCACGCCTGGGTGTTTTGTTGCAACGGACGACTGACCACGGACAGTCTTCCCCCTACAGCTCCATCCTGCGCAGCCTCAGCGCATTGCTGATCACGGACACCGAGCTGAACGTCATGGCCGCCGCCGCGATCATGGGGCTCAGCAGCAGCCCCAGCACCGGGTAAAGGACGCCCGCCGCCAGCGGCACACCGATAGTATTGTAAACGAGTGCGAAAAAAAGGTTCTGTCGGATATTGCGCATCGTCCCCTTGCTCAACCTGCGAGCCCGCACAATGCCGCGCAAATCCCCCTTGACCAAAGTGACGCCAGCGCTTTCCATGGCCACATCGGTTCCCGTCCCCATGGCGATGCCGACGTTGGCCTGAGCGAGTGCCGGAGCATCGTTGATGCCGTCACCAGCCATTGCCACCACGCGCCCTTGCGCCTGAAGCCGTTCTACGACCTTGCCCTTTTGCTCAGGCAGGACCTCCGCCTCGACTTCGTCAATGCCCAGTCTGCGCGCCACGGCCTCGGCGGTGGCGCGGGTGTCGCCGGTGAGCATGACAATGCGTATCCCTTCTTTGTGCAATGCTCGCAAGGCTTCGGAGGCGGATTGTTTAATGGCGTCAATCACGGCCAGCAGGCCACAGGCACGGCCATCCACCGCGATGAAGGTCACGACTTGGCCGGCACGTCGAAGTTCGTCGGCTTTGGCAACCAGCGCGCCCAATTGGATCTTCAGCCTGGCAAAAAGCTTGCCGTTGCCGAGCGCGACGCTCTTACCGTCCACCAAGCCCGTCACGCCTTCGCCGGCGAGGGAACGAAATTCTCGCGCCTCGCCGAGCTCCACCCCTTTTTCTTGCGCCCCTGCAACAAGGGCGGCAGCGAGAGGGTGCTCGCTGCCTCGCTCGAGGGTGGCGGCCAGGTAGAGCACTTCCGCCTCATTCCATCCTTCGAGGGCATGAACCGTGGCAAGACGAGGCCTTCCCTCCGTAAGGGTTCCGGTCTTGTCCACAACGAGCGTGTCCACTTTCTCGAGGACTTCAAGCGCTTCGGCGTTCTTTATCAACACGCCCGCCAGGGCGCCACGTCCCGTCCCCACTATGATGGACATTGGGGTGGCAAGTCCCAGCGCGCAAGGGCAGGCAATAATAAGGACTGCCACTGCATTCACCAGCGCATAGGCAAGTCGTGGCTGGGGGCCCACGGTCGCCCAGACGGCGAAAGTGAGCACAGAAATGAAAACTACTGCGGGAACGAAGTAGGAGGAAACAACGTCCGCCAAGCGCTGGATGGGTGCGCGACTCCGCTGTGCTTCAGAAACAAGCTGCACGATGTGCGCCAGCAGTGTATCGCTGCCCACGCGTTCAGCGCGCATCAGAAAACCGCCGGGGCCGTTCACCGTCCCACCCGTCACACGGTCTCCAGGGTTCTTTTCCACGGGGATCGGCTCCCCCGTCACCATGGATTCATCAATCGAGCTCGAGCCTTCAAGGATGACTCCGTCCGTCGCCACCTTTTCGCCGGGACGGACGCGCAGCCGATCTCCCCGCTCGACGCGGTCGAGCGGCACGTCCTCCTCCGTGCCTTCATCCCGGACAACGCGCGCGGTCTTTGGTGTAAGGCCCAGCAATCCCTTGATGGCGTTGCTGGTCCGGGCCCGCGCGCGAAGCTCCAGCACCTGCCCCAGGAGCACCAGTGTGGTGATGACTGCCGACGCCTCAAAGTAGACCGGGACTTCGCCGCCATGCCCGCGAAACGATTCCGGAAAGATGCCGGGCACGAGAACTGCTACCACGCTATAAACATAGGCAGTCCCGGTACCGGTGGCAATGAGGGTAAACATGTTCAGGTGCCGATTGACCAGTGAGGCCCAACCGCGCTCGAAAAAAGGCCGCCCTCCCCATAGCACCACGGGAGAGGCCAGAGCAAACTGCACCAAACTGAGCAGGCGCGAGGAGAAGGCGTGCTGCAACGGCTGGCCGGGAATCATTTCGGACATCGCGAGCAAGAAAACCGGAAGGGTTAAAGCCAGGCAAACCCAAAAGCGGCGGGTCATCAATACCAACTCGGGGTTGGTTTCTTCCGCCTCGCTCACCGATCGCGGCTCCAGAGCCATGCCACAGAGGGGGCAAACCCCCGGCTTGTGGCGCACCACTTCGTGGTGCATCGGGCACACGTACTCGGTGCGGGTGGCCCCGGCTGTGACCCTGAGCGGCTCGACCGCCATCCCGCATTTCGGACATGCGCCCGGACCTTGTTTCCGGACGTCAGGATCCATTGGGCAGGTGTAGATCGCAGTCGCCCCCGCACCGTAGGGCCGAACGGCGTTCGGCCCGGGGCGAGCGCCGCTCGCCCCTACGCCGGAGGCTCCCACGGCTTGACCGGGGCTCAGATACTGACTTGGATTGGCGCGAAAGCTTTCTAGGCAGGAAGGATTGCAGAAAAAGTACTCTTGCCCTTCGTGTACGTAACTGCCGACTGCATCCTGGCGGCTTATCTCCATTCCGCAAACGGGGTCGATGACGGTTCCTCTCGCGGATTCCAGATGAGTTGGCCCCTTGACGCCGCCACCCCGGTTATCAGTTTGTTTGCTCATCTCGATCCCGTGTTGAATCTTGGCAGCCTGCTGTAGCGCCGACCTTTAGGTCGGCACGTGCTGACCCCGCAGGGCGGGATCAGCGCTACAACACGCCATTGACCGGGTCAGGAGCGGCGAGGGCATTTTCCATCAACCTGCTAGATTGCCTGGCCTTTTTTTCCCCGAGAATCAAGAATACGTCGCTCTCCCGAAGTCAGCAAGAGCCTGGGCGCTTCGGTGACGACTGGGAATTGACTATCGCCTCCTGCCGCGGCTCGCCGTGGGCCCCGGCGTAATTCTGCGCTGCTCGCAAGGCCCACCCCAGCCGAGGCAGTCGCATGCGCTCCCGGCGCGTTTGCCCTCGGATTCAAGAACGCGAATCTGGGGAAGAGCCGCATCAACGACGGAGGTCTGCCCTGTGCTTGCCTTCGCCCGCTGCGCGGGCTCTGATGCTGCGAGGGTAATACAGGGGGCGCTGGTGAAGTGGCCGGAAGAGGGACGGTGGCCGAGTTTCAACAATTCTGTTTTGGACAAGGCGACGGTGGCAGCGTGCCCCATCCAGATTGACCGCGTGCGGTTGCAGCTGGGCCATCGGGCATGAGAAAGGCCCGCGGTCAGGACTGCACTGACTGTGGCTACCCGCTGGAGGCTATCCTAATGATCTGCCAAACTGAGAAGGAAGCCTCGCGCGGCATCATCGTCCCAGTTTGCGCCTCCGACCTCGCGAAAAATGGCGGCTCCGTTCCGATTGAAAACAAAAACTGTAGGCCACCCCGACGTCTGCAGAGCTGGTGGGGGCGGGCTCTGAGCTAAGTAAACAGGCAGTGACACGTGCACTTCCTTGAGGAATTTGCGCACCTGTTGTTCTTCATCCGTGGTAACGGCCAGAAACGTGACCTGAGCGGCAGGCAGCGAATCTCGCAGACGCTCGATACTCGGCATCTGAGCAATGCAGGGTACGCAAGTCGTCGACCAGAGATCAAGGAAGAGAACCCTCCCTTTGAAATCGGCGAGCCTGACTGGATTCCCGTCCAAAGTTCGGATTTTCCAGGATTCATGTGCAGTTCCTGTAGCCTCCGGCGTCCAAGGACTGGGAAGGTGACTCGCGGAGGCTGCAGAGCGCTCAAGGACCGACGAGAGGGGACGGAGGACCGCTGGTTGGGCCAGCGTGTATATCTCCCGGCGAAGCTGCCGCCCCCAAATGTCCAACAAAGCCATTGTCAGGGCAACTCCGGCCCCCAAGCCGATGGCGAGACCTTTCTTGAATTTCGACATCTCAACCCCCATCCCGAGTCCCCAAGAGGTCTCAAATCTATGGAAGGCCGGAACCTTCGGGTAAAGACAACCTATAACCTCACGTGCGCCGGAGTAGCAAAAAATTTGCGCAGTTGGCTCTCGCCAATCGGTCCTAATATCAATGCTAAAGCAATAACCAACGCCCAAACTGATGCCACGGTTCCGGTGGATGGGCCCTCGGCAGGCAGCATCGCCAAAAGAGCCAAACCCAAATTTCTGGCGAGCAACCGCCACCCCAGCCTCGTACTCTTCCAAAACCCGCAACACCCGCATTCGCCGACAAAACCCCTGAGGAGGCTCAACAAAACGGACGCGCCAAACAACACCAGAAGCGAAACGGCCCCGTATGCGGACCAAGGCATCAATCGCCCCGCAACCAGGAGGGCCCCAGCACACAGCTCCGCCAGAACCACAACCACTCCAAGAAAACGTGTCAGGACTTTAGGCGCGAGCTTATAGCTGGCCAACGTCTGAACAAACCAATTGAATTCCAAGAGCTTGGAGAATCCCGAGATGGCTAGTACAGCACCTACGAGAACCCGAGAACCCGTGTAAATGAGCTGCAAAATCGTAGGCCCCCTTCAGTATATACAGCAGCACCAAATACAGCTCCAGCAGCCACAGTTGAAGCAGGTGCCGGTACCACCACCGGATTGGCAGCTGCAACAGACCCCACATTTGCAAGGTATCCCACAAAAGGTGCAACCAGCGTCCTCCGAGAGCGGCCCGACAGCCATAGCTCTCAAGAACGCTCGAAGCTTGTTAACGGGAGGGGCACGGCGCGACCTTATCACCCCAGGTGAAGAGATTGCTTGACGGGCGTCCATCGAGACGGGGAAGTCGCCTTCCACAGGTCTCCCTTCGTAAATTACGCCCTTGTTGTCTGTCGAGAAGGCCAAAGCCAAATCAGGCGAACTTACTACAGCCACATAGCTGGCCCAGTCTTCAGCGCAACGCAGGGTCAGTTGCCAGGTGCCCACGAAATCACGGTCGTCGAAATTGAGTGCCGCGATGAGAGACGCGCCCACACCCGCCTTCTCTGCGCGTTGGCTGTCGCGGAGTCCGGCCACGGCCTCAGAATCCTTGAGTTCTCCTATTTCAGCATAACGGCTAGCATCCTGACGATACCGCAGTTGGGCAGTGTTGATGAAACGAAGGGCTTGAACAGCTATGTATCTCTCTTCGAACTCACCCAGAGTACCAGTTGTTCCGGATCCATCGGGAGGCTTCTCCTGTCCGACGAGTTTTGTCAGCATTCCCAATAACGGCAGAGCACCGATGGTCCCGACGAGGGCTCGTCTGTTCAGCATAATAAGTTCCCTTCCTTTCAGCCACATCCATTAACGTGGCTTAAGAGATCCTTCCGCGCGTGCGGCTTCTCCTTAACGCGTCCCTTTACAGATACGCTAGGGGGTATACGCTGTCAAGGACGATTTTGAGGTCAAATTAACCCGAGTTCGCTGGCTGGCACAGACCCCTATTCTTTGGGGTCCGCGATTTCCCGAAGGGACTTGTGGGAGTCCTCGACCGACAACAAAAAGCCGCGCACGTCCGAACAGGTCCGCGCCATGATTGCGCACCTCAGTCGGCTTGTAGAACGGCACTTTGCCGGAGAGTATGCCCGCGTCAAAGCCTTGTCGGAAGAGAGTCCCTTCGGGGGATCGCAGACGCTAAAAGGCGACCGTCTGCGCCAGCCCTCAGAAAGCAGTAGGCAGTAGGCAGAATGCGGTAGGCAGTTGGCAGGACGCAGTTGACAGCCGACGGCTAACAGCGCACTGCCCTTGTTCTACCCGCGTTTCAATTCATACAAAATGATCTCCGGATTGGAGCCGAAGCGCACGGGGAAAAGACGGTTCCGATGCCGCGGTTGACGTAGAGCTGCGACGCCTCCTTTACTCGCTCACGACCCCTTAGAGCGGCGGGCCGGAAACGCAGGCAGGGAGCGCTCATGGTCAGTTCTTTGTCACCGCCTTGGAGCTTCTTGCAGCCAGGTGGGCGGGGATTGTCGGCCAGATTTTCCAAGCGCGGAACGATGCGCGCGTTTAGCTGGGCAGACAGTCCTTTGAGTTCTTTTTCTGCAGTTGATGTCAATACGACGCGGTAGCTAGCCACGCAGTTTTCCGCTTTTAATGAGGTCTGCCTTCACCTTCTCGAGCGGGATACGTTTTTCATGCTGGCGTGACCGGGAAACCAGCACGTCCTCGATATCTTCCCAGAGCGCGCTGTGCTTCTTGAGGTCGATGACTGCCGCCCTCTTGCGGCCTTTTTCGTCGGTGATGAATTGGATTCCGGTCATGCGCCGTGTCTCCCTTGGGTGCGTTGAACCTGTCCTTAACCCTAGCTCCGGCGTCTCGTTCTGTCAACTCAGATAGTTGGTCCCGTTCGGCTTCGGCTCCCTGGCAACCCGGCCTTGCCCCGGCGCATCATGGCATGATGAATGACGAGCCCGTGAGCTCAATCATCATGGCCCAGCCATGACCCACAATGCTTTCCGCCCCCTGGTCCTCGCCGCAGCCTGCATGTATGCACTTGCGTCTCTGCCGCTTACCGCGCAGACCGTGCCGCAAGCCCTCGCGGTAAGCCGCATCACCGAACCTCTAGATGAGAGCATGCGCGTCACGCTCGAGGGCAATGTCCACCCGCTGGCGCAGGCGCAATTTGACCAGGGTCCGGCGCCGGCATCCATGCCTACTGGACGCATCATGCTTGTGCTCCAGCGCAGCCCGGCGCAGCGGCAGGCGCTCGCGCGGTACCTCGCGGGGCTGCATGATCCCTCCAGCCCCAGTTTCCACAAATGGCTCACCCCGGCGCAGTATGGCGCGACCTTTGGCGTCACGGACTCGGATCTCGATAGTGTCGAGGCATGGCTCACGTCGCACGGCTTCCGGATCGAAAAGGTTCCACAGGCCCGGAACGTGATTCAGTTTTCCGGCACGGTCGACCAGGTTCAAAGCGCGTTTCACACCGCGATTCATGAATTCTTCGTCAATGGCGAGACTCATTACGCCAACATCAGCGATCCGCAGATTCCTGCGGCCCTCGCTCCCGTGGTCGCCGGCATCGCGCCGCTGAATAATTTCCGCCCAAAGCCTAACGCGAAGCAGGGCCCGGCAGGTCGGTATGACCTGACCAACCACACCATCCAGCCCGAGCTGACAGAATCCGGCCCATCCTTGTGGATGGTCCCGGCAGACGCCGCCACCATCTATGACACGCCCAATGCCGCTCTGAATCCCAACTACAGCGGCACGACGTATGACGGAACCGGCGTGAACATTGGCATCGCCGGCGACTCCAACGTTACGATGCAGGACATCCTGAATTACCGGGTCGCCTTCCTGGGTGAGACCGCGACCACGGCGAATCTGCCCATCGTCGTCGTGGACGGTAACGACCCCCTCATTAATAGTGACGAAGCCGAGGCGTTGCTCGACACCGAAATCGCCGGCGGCATCGCGCCAAAAGCAACCATCTACCTCTACACGTCCGCAGGTGGCGACATCTCTTCCGGCCTGTACAACGCCATCTTTCGCGCGATTGATGACAACACCGTCAGCATTCTCAACATCAGCTTCAGCGCTTGCGAAGCAGGCCTGGGAAGCAGCGGCAACGAGCTGATCCTGGAAGTGGCCGAGCAGACCGCCGCCCAGGGTATCAGCGTCACCGTTTCTTCCGGCGACAGCGGTTCGGCCGCCTGCGACTCCATTGGAGGCTTTATGGTTGGGCTTGCCGTCAATGGTTTCGCTTCCACTCCCTGGAATGTCGCCGTGGGCGGCACCGACTTCGACATTCTTTCTACTCAATTCTCCACGTACGTCGATACCACCTCCAGCGGCTGCGCCCCCTACTACCTCACTGCAAAGAGCTACATTCCGGAAGAGCCCTGGAATGACTCCACGAGCGTCAACATCAACATCGCCGACAACGTTGCCACCGTGGATAGCAGCGGAAATACGAATACCCTAGCCACCGGCGGGGGCGCCAGCAGTTGCGTGACGCAGACCAGCAGCGGAGAATGTACAGCCGGCTACGCCAAGCCCCTCTTCCAGACCTCGCTGACGCTCAACGACGGCGTGCGCGACCTGCCAGACATCGCCCTCTTTGCCTCCAACGGCTTCTATGGGGCGGTGTGGGCCGTGTGCGCAGATAATGTCGCCGACGGCGATACCAGTTCCACTTACACCGATTGCCAGACCTCGAATGGCCAACTGGTCAGCGGTACGCACATCAGCGGCTACGGTGGCACCTCGACGGCAGCACCGGCCTTTGCCGGAATGCTGGCGCTGGTCGCTCAGGCACAGGGCGGCGCGCGCCTGGGCCAGGCCGACAACGTCCTCTATCAGTTAGCCCAATCGAAATACGCCACTGTATTTCACGACGTAACCACCGGCGATAACTCCGTCGTCTGCGTCAGCGGGACGAACAATTGCGGAAGCAACGGCTTCATGACCGGCTACAACGCCTCGGCGAACTACGACCTGGCTTCGGGACTGGGCAGCGTGGACGCGGCGGCGATGGTGAACAACTGGAGCAGCGCTTCGCTGTCCTCCACGTCCACGACGCTGAAGATCAACGGCTCGGCCGCCGCCATCACCGCGGTTCATGGCACACCCCTCACCTTCAATGTGGGCGTCACGCCTTCCTCGGCGAGCGGCGTGGTGGGCATTATCGACACGGCCAACGAAGCCTCCGGAGGGCCGCTGCTCAACGGCCAGTTCGCGATTCCACTCGCCAATGGCGTGGGATCGGCCTCCTGGAACGGCCTGCCCGGCGGAACCTACTCCGTCTCGGCGCGCTACGGCGGTGATGCTTCGGATGCGGCCAGCACCTCATCTCCCGTCAATGTAACCATCACGCCGGAAAACAACGCCACCGCGCTTAGGGTCACTGCCTACTATATGTTCAACCCCCTCACACAGCTCTGTCCGTGCACTTCGCTTAGATATGGCTCCGTCGAAGTCGTCGCCGACGCCCAGATCAGCGGCACCAGCGCTGACGAAGTCAAGAACGGCACGCAGGGAGTGGCCACCGGCACCGTAGCTTTTACCAGCGGCAGCTCCACCCTGGGAACGGCTGCCGTCAGCAGCGGCAATCTGGCCTCCTGGCCTTCGTACAGCAGCGCATTTTCCTTTTTGCCAGCGGGATCCTATAACATCACAGCAAATTACTCCGGCGACGCTGGCTTTAGCCCCAGCACCAGTTCCGCCATTGCCGTCACTGTATTGCAGGCCGGCTCCGGCACGTCTGCCTCGGCGAGCAGCAGCTCGATCAGCAGCACCGGGTCGACGACCATCACCGTACAGGTTGGCGCCATGAGCTATGGCGCGTATCCCACCGGAAGCGTCACCCTCACCGCCAACGGCAAAACCCTGGCCACCATCACCAGCTTCACGCAGGGTGCCGCACCCTGTCTGGTTTCGTCGGCCGCGTGCGCCATTCAGGGCACGGCCACGATCCAGGGAAGCCAACTTGCCTACGGCCCCAACACCATCACCGCCACCTACAGTGGCGACACCAATTACCTTTCCTCGAGCGGTGCGGTTCCCGTTACCCTGACCGGTTCCCCTAACATCGGCTTCACCCTCGGCAACAGCGGAAACATCACGGTGAACTCCGGCGCAGCCACCGCCAACACGTCGACGATTACCGTAACGCCTTCGGGCGGCTTCACCGGTCGGGTGAATCTGACCTGCACGATGACTACGACGCCCACGAACCCATTCGGCGGCCCAGTCATCCCAGTCACCTGTAGCGTTCCTGCCTCGGTAACGATTAGCGGGACCAGTGCTGCGACGGCTACGCTGACAGTGACGACTACTTCCAATACGACTCCCGGGGCCTATGTGGTCACCGTCACCGGCACAGATGCCGCGACGGGCAAGATCGTGGCCAACACCGCTGTGAATGTGACTTGGGCCACCGGCTTCACCCTCACCAATAGCGGAAACCTCACCATCTACCGCGGTGACGTTATTACAAACTACGCGTCGATTGCCATAACGCCCTCCGGCAGCTTCACCGGCAATGTGAATCTGACCTGCGCCGTGAGTACCAGCATTTCCAACCCCGTTAGTCCTCCCACCTGCAAGATTCCGTCCTCGACGTATGTCGGGAGCGGGGAGGTCATTGAAGTGTTCCTATTCGTGGATACCACTTCAACTACAACTGGTGGAGCCTATGTAATCACCGTCACCGGTACGGATGCAGCTACCGGCAAGATCTCGTCCAGCACCGCCGTGAATGTGACCGTGACAGCGACGAACTCCGGCTACACTCTCAGCAGCAGCGGAAACATCACGGTGAACCTCGGCGCAACCGCCACCACGACGATCATCTTCACGCCCTTCGGTGGCTTCACCGGCCAAGTGACTTTGACCTGTAGCTGGGCTACCGCCATTGCCGACCCCCCCAATTATCCAATCTGCAACACTCCCTCCTCCGTAACGATCAGCGGGGCCGGTGCTGCGACGGCCACGCTGACGGTGACCACAACGTCCACCACGACTGTTGGAGCTTATGTAGTCAACCTCGTAAGTATTAACCCTGCCACTGGCATCGCGGTTTCCACCGCCGTGAATGTGACTGTGAGCGCCGGGCCTGCGCCCCCCGGCTTCACCCTCAGCAACAGCAGAAACTTCACGGTGAGCCCCGGCGCAACCACCGGCAACACGTCGATGATTACGGTGACGCCCTCCAGCGGCTTCACCGGTCAAGTGAATCTGACCTGCGCCGTGAGCGCCGGCATTTTCAGCCCCGTCGATCCTCCCCACCCTCCCGCCTGCAGCCTTCCGTCCTCGGTAACAATCAGCGGCACCGGTGCTGCGACGGCTACGCTGGCGGTGGCTACTACTTCGACTACAACCCCCGAAGCCTATGTAGTCACCGTCACCGGCACGGATGCTGCTACCGGCAAGATCACGGCCAACACTGCCGTCAATGTGACCGTGATTGCGGCCAACTTCGGCTTCACCCTCAGCAACGGCGGAAACATCACGGTGAACCCCGGCGCAACCACCGGCAACACGTCGGCGATTACCGTGACGCCTTCCGGCGGCTTCACCGGCCAGGTGAATCTGACCTGCAAGCTGACTTCGACGCCTGCCAGCGCAGCCAGCCCAGCCACCTGCAGCGTGCCTTCCTCGGTAACGATCATCGGGACCGGTGCTGCGACGGCCACGCTGGCGGTGGCTACTACTTCCACTACGACCGCCGGAGCCTATGTCGTCACCGTCACCGGTACGGATGCTGCCACCGGCGGGATCATCGCCAACACCGCCGTTAGTGTGACCGTGAATGCGCTCTACGGCTTTACCCTCGGCAACAGCGGAAACATCACGGTGAACCCCGGCGCAACCACCGGCAACACGTCGACGATTACCGTGACGCCCTCCGACGGCTTCACCGGCCAAGTGAATCTGAATTGCATCGTGAGTACCAGCATTACCTTCCCCGTCGCTCCGCCCACTTGCAGCATTCCGTCCACGGTAACAATCAGCGGGACCGGTGCTGCGACGGCCACGCTGACCGTTACCACCACGGCTGCTTCCAGCGGCGCGCTCGCCTTCTCTCTGAAGCCTCTCTTCCTGGGAGGCGGCGGAATCGCGCTCGCCATGGTGCTCTTTTTCGGCATCCCTGTCCGGCGGCGTGGCTGGAGTATCATGCTCGGCCTGCTTGTCGTGATCCTCTCAATTGTCGGGCTCGGCTGTGGCTGCGGTGGAGGCAGTAGCGGTGGAAGTCCGGGAGGAGGTGGCACCTCTGCTGGCACGTACACCGCCACGGTCACTGGAACCGATGTCGCTACGGGCAAAATCACGGCCAGCACAATTGTTACGATAACCGTGAATTAACGCAGAGCCTCTTTCTCTACCTGGTCTCGTAGGCGTGCTCGCCGTGGATGGACTCATCCAGGCCAATTTCTTCCGTCGTCTCGCTGACCTTCACCGTCGTGAACGCATCGATAATCCTGAGCATGGCGTAGGTGAAAATGAACGCCCAGACCGACGAGAAGGTAACGGCAACGACTTGTCTCAAGAGGAAAGTCGGGTCCCCGTTGAGCAAGCCATTCGCACCCTCGGGGTTATAGGCCCGGCTGGCGAAAATCCCCAGCATCACAATGCCGAGAAAACCACCCACGCCATGCACTCCCCAAACATCGAGCGCGTCATCCCAGTGCAGCTTGTTTTTCATTTCGACCGCGTAATAGCAAACCACTCCCGAAACTATGCCGATAATCACGGCAGTGGTCGGGGAGACGAAACCGGCGGCAGGAGTCACCGTTGCCAGTCCGGCGACGGCTCCAGTAAGCAGGCCCAGGAACTTGGGCTTCTTTTCATTGAGCCACGCCGTCATCAACCAGGCGACGGCAGCGAACGAAGCGGCCACATCGGTATTAAGGAATGCTGTGGCGGTCACGGAGTCCGCGCGCATCTCGCTACCGGCGTTGAAGCCGTACCATCCGAACCACAGCAGTCCCGTACCCAGCGCCACCAGCGGGATACTGTGCGGTCCGCGGTCCAGGACACGGCGTTTGCCCACATACAAAACGGACGCCAGAGCAGCAAAGCCCGCAATGTTGTGGACGACGATGCCACCGGCAAAGTCCTTTACACCCCATTGCTGCAAAAAGCCTCCGCCCCAGACCATGTGCACAAACGGGAAATAAACAAAAGTCAGCCAGGCAGTGAGGAACAACATGTAGGCCTTGAAGGTGACCCGGTTGGTGAAGGCGCCCGAGATCAGCGCCGGTGTAATAATGGCGAACATCATCTGGAATGCGATGAACACCATCGCGGGTATGGTGTCATTGGGAGACGGGGTATTGAGGCTAATTCCCCGCAGACAAGCGTTGTTGAAGTTGCCGATGATCCCGTGCCAGTCGCCGCTGAAGCACAGGGAATATCCATAGAGATACCAGATCACCGTCGTCCAGCCCATGGAGACGAAGCTCTGAATCATGATGGCGAGGACGTTCTTGCGCCCTACCAGGCCGCCATAGAAGAAGGCAAGACCGGGTGTCATCAACATGACCAGGCTGGTGCATAAAATCATGAAACCTGTGTTGCCAGTATCGAGATGTAGCATGGAAACCCCTCCTGGAATGAAAAGGTAAGAACTGCCTACCATTCTCGCTCGGAATCAATGAAACAAAACGCTCCGAGACATGGCGTGAATCAACGCGACGCGTTTTTGCCGTTGTTTTGTCTAAGCGCTCGAGGAGGTGCGGCAGGAGATGAGACTCCTGCTCCTCGGTTGGGTGCTGATGCCCGATCGCTTCCATGTTTACAGCGAATAGAAACCCCGAGGAAAATTGGACTGCATGCACAACAATCCGGTTAAGCGCGGCTTGGTCAGTTCCCCGGGGGATTGGCCGAGGTCGAGCTGGGGGTTTTACTTCTTGCAGGATGCGTCGATTCTCCGTATGGACCGACTGGAATGAGCCGCCAGGTTCCACAAGTCCCTTCGGGAAATCGCAGACCACAAAGAACAGAAGTCTGCGCCAGCCGACGCATTGATTTGGGAGCAGGCGATGGTTCGGCTGCGCGTGGAACACTAGCGCCGCGTCGTCAGAAGGTCAAGCGAATAATTGGAGCAGACTGCGCAGGCGCCCTAGCCTCCCATCTTGCGGGCGAGTTCCTGGACGAAAGTGACGATGCGGGGGTCCTGCCAATCCACGGCCCCGATCAGTTTTTCCGCCACTTTGCCGTCCTGGTCGATAATGTAAGTTTCCGGAAATTGAAACGTCCCGTAACGGTTGGCGACGGATTGATCGGGGTCCCGCCCAATAGGAAACGAAAGGTGCTGCTGCACAGCAAAAGTCTGTAGGGCTTCCGCATCCTGGTCCACGCTGACGCCAATCACGGTAACACCCTGGGCGTGCATTTGTTCAGCGAACCTTTCCAGGCCGGGAGTCTCCTCCACGCACGGCGGGCACCAGGTGGCCCAGAAGTTCAGCACTACCACTTGTCGTCCGAAATCGTGAAGCGAAAGCGAACCCTGAGTGAGAGTCAGAAGGGTAAAGTCAGGCGCTCTTCCTCCGATATCAACGGGGCGCGGCTGTCGCAGGTGTAGCGCGAAGATCGCCGCGCCACCCAAAATCAGCAAAAGGATGAGGACCTTAACCGCGTTCGTTTTGCTCATCACCTGACCCTCCATTATAATGGTAATTTGGACTATAGCCAGAATCTTAGCGTAAGGCGTACAGCGCGGCTGTAGGCCGCGACGAGAACAAGACTCTCTGGGTCCTCCGTACCTCTCAAGCTTCAACACGGAGCACACAGAGCGCCTCCGTGGCCTCTGTGTTGAGGCTGCTCTGGCCTCGGAGGGCACGGAGGCGCTAACGACACGAGGAGAATTCTTGGCGGCGTAAGAAGAAGTTGACTGCTAGTCCTGTAGATGATTCAAAACCAACCCGGTCTGGTCTCCATAATCGTGCCCGTCCGTAACGAGGAAGCCAATATCGAGCGCCTGGTGCCTTCCCTTGCGGGCCAGCGAGGCGTGCGGGAAATCCTCATCGTGGATGACCAGTCTGGAGACAGGACTTTGGAGATTCTGGAGGCCATGAAGGCGGAGGCCCCGCTTCTCCGCGTTCTGCATATCGACTCGCTGCCGGAAGGCTGGCTGGGCAAGACCTACGCTGTATCCATTGGGGCTCGAGAGGCAGCCGGGGATTGGCTGCTCTTCACGGATGCCGATACTGAGCACCTGCCGGGCAGCCTCGCGGCCGTGCTGGAGCTGGCGGAGCAGGAAGGCGCTGACTTGCTATCGCTCTCGCCCCGCCAGCTAACCCCGACTTGGTGGGAGAAGGCTGTCATACCGCTCGTTTATGTGAACCTGGCCCGCCTTTACAGGTTCAAAGAAGTCTCCGACCCTCGATCGGCGGCGGCCGCGGCGAACGGTCAGTACCTTTTGATCCGGCGCGAGGTGTACGCGCGCGTGGGCGGGCACCAGGCAATACGCAACGAAATCCTCGAGGACGTGGAGTTGGCGAAGCGGGTCAAGGCGGCGGGCGGGAAACTGCTTTTCCTGCCTGGAGCAGCCTGGGTCCAGACGCGAATGTACCGCACGTTTCGTGAAATGTGGCGTGGGTGGACCAAGAACCTCTTCCTCCTTTACGGGCGAAGTCTGGCGAAGATTTTCAAAACCTTGGCTGAACTTTGTGCAATTGATTTGCTGCCGCAGTTTTTTTTGGTAGTACTCTTAATGTGGTTATTATCCGGCCGGGGAAATTTCCCCGTGCTTTGCGTGGCCCTAGGGTGTTTGCTCATTGCTGTGGTGCGGCACGCCAGCTACTTGCGGGCCGTCACCCATCTGGGATTCGACTCCGGTGTTGCGCCGTGGAGGCTCGAAGGTGCGGTTATCTTAGGCGCGCTTTTGATCAACTCGGTTATCGCTCATCGCCTTTCACACCACGTAGGTTGGAAGGGACGCCGTTATTCAACCAGGGGGTAGAGGATGATCCACGTCACACGCCGCGCGGAGTTCTCCGCTTCACATGTCTATCACAATCCGAAGCTTTCGCCGGAAGAGAACCGGCGCATCTTCGGCAAGTGCAATAACCCCCATGGCCACGGGCACAACTATACGCTCGAGGTCACCGTCGCCGGTTCGATCAACCCAACGACCGGCATGGTTGTGGACTTGAAAGAGCTCAAGACGATCCTGGAGCGTGAAGTGCTGCAATTGATGGACCACAAATTCCTCAACCAGGAAGTCCCGGCGTTTGCGACGAAGATTCCGACTACAGAGAACATTGCCGTGGAAATCTGGCATCTGCTCGCTCCGAAACTTAGCTTTGGGAGGTTGCATCGAATAAGGTTGTACGAAACTCCCGACCTTTATGTTGATTATTACGGAGAGTGATGGTCTACCTCACCCGCCGCTACCGTTTTTGTGCTTCCCATCGGCTGCATAACGAAGCGCTGTCGGATGACGCGAATTTGCGCATTTATGGCAAATGCGACAGCGCTTTTGGGCACGGTCACAACTATGCGCTGGAAGTGACGGTGGAGGGGCCGATTGACCAGGAAACCGGCATGGTCTTTGATCTCGTGGCGCTTGACGACGTCGTCGAAGAAGAAGTGCTCGAGCGCTTTGACCACACCAACCTCAACCTGGACGTGGAGAACTTTCGCTCCCGAGTGCCTACGACGGAAAACGTCTGCGCGGAGATATTCAATCTGCTCCAGGACAAGGTCGATGGCGGCGGACCTCTGCACGCCGCCCGACTCGCTCGCGTGCGGCTGGAGGAGACCAACTCGAATTCCTTTGAATATGAGGGCGAACCCAGCGTCAGGAATAGGAACTGAGAGGGCAAGGATGATTGAAGATCAAATGGCGGCATTGAACGAATTCGAAAAAGGGACGGAATCCGACCCGCTCGAGGAGGCGATTCAGACCCTGCTTCGTGAGATTGGGGAAGACCCCCAGCGCGAGGGGTTGATTCGAACTCCCGACCGCGTGGCCAGGTCGCTGCGTTTCCTGACCAGCGGCTACCATCAGGACCTGGACAAGATTTTGAACGGCGCATTCTTTCCAGTGGCCTACGATGAAATGGTTATCGTGAAGGACATCGAGATATTCAGCATTTGCGAGCATCATCTGTTGCCCTTTTTTGGCAAGTGCCACGTGGCCTACATTCCCAACCAGAAGGTCATCGGCCTGAGCAAAATACCCCGAGTGGTCGATGTCTTCGCCAAGCGCCTTCAGATCCAGGAGCGGCTTACCACGCAAATTGCCGAAGCTCTCACGGAAAGAATTAAACCCCAGGGAGTGGGCGTCATCATTGAGGCAAAGCACCTCTGCATGATCATGCGAGGGGTTGAAAAGCAGAACTCGGTCGCCGTCACTTCGCACATGACAGGGGTCTTCCGGGACTGCGAGTTGACACGGGCGGAATTCTTGCGACTGGTCCGAGAGCGAGGCTGAAAATTATGAATAGTAAATTGTAAATTATAAATTGCGGGGGAGAGATTGCCTTCCATAGCACGGAGGTGGAGGCGTGACAGAATTATGAATGGTAAATTGCGAATTACAGCGTGGCGTGTCTAACGGCTGCACTTCGACAACTGGAATTTATAATTTATAATTTACTATTTCCAATTTACTATTCGCTATTCACCATTCACTATTCATACTTTTCTCATGGCTAAACTTGAGGGTAAAGTTGTATTGGTGACCGGCAGCAGCCGGGGGATCGGCCTGGCGATTGCCCAGCGTTTGGGAATCGAGGGTGCAAGACTCGTGCTGGTGGCCCGAAAGGGAGCGGCTTTGCGCAAGGCTGGCGAGGAAGTGCCAGGTGGCGCGCTGGTGGTCAAGGCGGATGTGACCCAAGCCACGCAAGTCCAGCGGCTGTTCAAGGTGGTGAGGCACGAGATGGGCCGCCTTGACATCCTCATCAACAACGCCGGCGTTTTCACTTATAAGCCCTTTGTTTCCACCTCCTTCGCCGACTGGAGAAGGAACATGGAAACAAATCTGACCGCCCTGTTCTTGTGCACCCGCGCCGCCCTGCCTCTTCTTCGCCGCAGCCGGTCGGCCCATCTGGTGAACATCCTTTCGGTATCCAGCTTGCAGCCTTTTGCGAATTGTTCGGCCTATACCGCTTCCAAATTCGGGGCGCTCGGCCTGACGCGGGTGCTCCGCGAGGAGCTTCGGCCGTGGAAGATTCGCGTCACAGGCATTCTGCCGGGCTCTACGAACACCCGCCTGACCAACCAATTTGGATTCCCCGTCTGCCGCATCGACCTCATACAGCCGGCGGACGTCGCGGAGGTCGTCTTTGACGTGCTGGCACAGCCCCCACGAACCACGCTGGAAGAAATCCTCCTGATGCCCTCCCAAGGGAGCGTAGGAGAATAACTCGGGGCTGGGGCGGTCCGCGCCGCCCTCACCTTACGCCCCAATGCGGGTGGTAGCAATAGCAGCAGCCGGTCGGCAGGGGCAATCCAAAATCTAAAATCCAAAATTGTCCAGCCCCCAGTCCCTAGCCCCCATGCTAAGTTCGATTTTCCTTTGCCAGGAACTCCAGCTTCATGTTATCCTTCAATGGTTGAAAAGAGAGATGAGAAGCGAGGAGATGGGCGGATGCCGTTGACGCGCGAATCCAAAGGCAACCTGATTGAGCGGTACCGAGTTCACGGGAAGGACACGGGTTCGCCGGAAGTTCAAGTAGCCCTGTTGAGCGAACGAATCAACTACCTGAATGAGCATTTCAGTATTCATCGCAAGGACCACGCGTCGCGCCGTGGTTTGCTCATGATGGTGGGCAAAAGAAGGCGCTTGTTGGAGTATCTCAAACGCCTGGATACTGAGCGTTATAAACGGGTCATCGAGAGGTTAGGCATCCGCAAGTAGCCGGTATTGAGCAGACAGTTCAGGAATTCCCAAAGCGACAAATTTTCTGCGCGAAGCGACCCCCCGCGAAGCGGGCGCAGGTCGCCTTTTCGTTTTGCGCCTTTCCCCAGGGGGTTCTTCGCGCCTCCGCAAATGCTTATCCGCCTCGACGGGCAACTCCCTAACCAAACCAAAATGCACAACCAGCTTCTCACATTTCGAATGCAGCGAAGTGAGGCTGGACTGCGGAGTGCGGAGCGCATCTGCGGCGCGCGGAGGCCTCAGCAAACACTGAGCAAGAATTGTCGGAGGACATTGAGATGCAAAGAGTAGAAATGGCTCTGGGATCAAACACCCTGAGTATTGAAAGTGGCAAAGTGGCCAAACAGGCGAACGGTTCCGCCGTGGTCCGGTATGGTGACACTGTAGTGTTGGCGACCGCCTGTTCAACTGTACCCCGCGAGGGCATCGATTTTTTCCCTTTAACGGTTGACTACCGTGAATATAACTACGCCGCAGGGAAGATTCCCGGCGGCTTCTTCAAGCGGGAGGGAAGACCTACCGAAAAGGAAATCCTCACCAGCCGCATGATTGACCGCCCGGTCCGGCCTCTTTTCCCCGAAGGCTTCAACGACGAGACCCAAGTGATTGCCTTGGTTCTGTCGGCGGATTCGGACAACAACCCGGACGTCATTGGAATGGTTGCCGGGGGAGCCGCCCTCTACCTTTCGGATATTCCGTTTTATGCGCCCGTCGGAGCGGTGCGGGTAGGCCTGGTGGATGGCCGTCTGGTGACGAATCCCACCTACGCGGAGACCAAGTCCAGCCTGCTAAATCTGGTCGTGGTGGGCACGGAGGAGGCCATCGTGATGGTGGAAGCGGGCGCCAAGGAAGTTTCTGAAGAGACGATCCTGGACGCCCTCCAGTACGGGCACGCCGAAATCCGGAAGATCGTAGCCCTCCAGAAAGACCTCTTCGGGAAGCTAGGCATCAAGAAGCGGGAATTTGTTGCGTCAGCGATGGATGAGGCGCTTTACCAGGAAGTGAAGAGCAAGGTCGAGGTCGAGCTCCACGAAGCCATGGACACCTCGAAATACGCCAAGCAGGAAAGCCAGCGTCGAATCGTTGAAATCCGGACGAAACTGCTGGAAAGCTACACGGAAGATGAGGAAGAGAAGCGCCGCCTGGCCGCTCACTATTTCGGGCGCCTGGAAGAGCGCCTCTTCCGCGACGACGTCCTGGAGAAACGCCGGCGGCCTGACCGCCGTGCTTTCGACCAAGTGAGGGAAATTAGCAGCGAAGTGGGCATCCTGCCACGCACTCACGGTTCCGCCCTCTTTACCAGAGGTGAGACCCAGGCGCTGGTGACCGCTACGCTGGGGACGGCCGAGGATGTGCAAAGGCTCGACGTGCTCGAGGGCGAGGCTTTCAAACGTTTTATGCTCCATTACAACTTCCCACCTTTCAGCGTGGGAGAGGTGGCGTTCCTGCGCGGTCCCGGCAGGCGAGAAATCGGCCACGGGGCGCTGGCGGAGCGCGCCTTGATTGCCGTCGTCCCGGAAGAGAAGGAATTCCCCTACACGGTCCGTGTCGTTTCGGACATCCTCGAATCCAACGGCTCTTCCTCGATGGCGACCGTCTGCGGCGGGACCCTCGCGCTGATGGACGCGGGCGTGCCCATCAAGGCGCCACTGGCGGGAATTGCTATGGGACTCGTGAAGGAAGGCGAGAAATATGCCATCTTGACGGACATCGCCGGGAACGAGGACCATTACGGCGACATGGATTTCAAGGTGGCGGGGAGCAAAGATGGCATTACCGCCCTGCAAATGGACATCAAGATTTCCGGCATCACCGCTCAAATCATGTCCGAGGCGCTGGCTCAGGCCAAGGTGGCCCGCCTGCACGTGCTGGGAAAAATGCTGGAGACGCTCACCGAGCCCCGTAAGCAGATCTCCGAATATGCCCCCCGCATCTACACCTTGCAAATCAACCGTCAGAAGATCGGCGAACTGATCGGGCCGGGTGGCAAGGTGATTCGCGGCATTATCGAGCAGACCGGGGTGAAGATCGATGTGGAGGATGACGGCAAGGTTAACGTGGCAGCCACCGACGAAACTGCTGCCCACAAGGCCCTCAAGATGATCAAGGACCTTCTGGCCGAGGCCGAGTTGGGCAAGACCTACCTCGGGAAGGTAGTCCGGCTCGCGGACTTCGGCGCCTTCGTGGAGATTTTCCCCGGCACGGACGGATTGCTGCATATCAGTGAAGTCGCTGAGCACCGTATCCGGGACATTCGCGATGAACTCAAAGAAGGGGACCAGTTGTTGGTTAAAGTGATTGCCATCGAGGGCAACAAGATCCGGCTGAGCCGCAAGGCTGTCCTCCGCGATCAGAAAGCCAAGGCTGGCCCAAAGCACGACCAGCACCCTTACCAAGAGCATCAGGAAAAGAAATAACGTAGTTGGCAGTCGTCAGTGGTCAGTTGTCAGTTGTTGTAGAGGCGGCCCTGGTGTCCGCTCTGGGCATGGAGGAAGGTGCCCCGGCGGGCTCCCAAGCGCGCTTTTTCACACCTTCTGACTCCTGACTTCTGACTCCTGACTCCTGCTCCTGGAGGTGACATCATGGGCTATCTGGACAAGCTTGATCTTGACAAGAAGCTCGAGTCCAAGCAGGAGTACGAGGAACTCCTGGAAGAGTACCAGTTGAGACTGTTAAAGCTTCAGCGCAAGATTATTGAAGAAGGAATTGCGGTCTGTGTAGCTTACGAAGGCGAGGATGCGGCGGGGAAGGGAGGCAATATCAAGCGCTTGACCGAGGCCCTGGACCCGCGCGGCTACGAGGTTTGCCCTATCGGCCCACCCTCCGAGGGGGACAAGGCCCACCACTGGCTGCGTCGCTTTTGGCTCCGGCTCCCACCCCGCGGCCGCATCGGGATTTTCGATCGCACTTGGTACGGCCGGGTCCTGGTCGAGCGCGTCGAGAAGTTTGCCAAGAAAGAGGAATGGCAGCGCGCTTACCGGGAGATCAATGAATTTGAGCGGACCCTGGTGGATGACGGCATGGTCCTGGTGAAGTTCTGGATTCACATTTCCAAGAAGGAACAACTCGACCGCTTCAAAAAGCGCGAAAAAGATCCCTGGAAGAATTATAAGCTGACCCAAGAGGATTGGCGCAACCGCGAAAGGTGGGACCAGTACATTGAAGCGCTGGAAGACATGTTCGCGAAAACGGACACGGACTACGCTCCCTGGACCATCATTGAAGGCAACTGGAAGTGGTGGGCGCGAATCAAGGCGCTGAAAACCGTCGTCAACAAGATCGAAGCGCGGCTGTGACCACCGCGGGCAGGCTTTGTAGCGCCGATCCCGCATTGCGGGATCGGCATTCTCTTGCCTTCACTTGAGTGAATCGGCGATGAATCTGGATACGGCGCGCATGGTCCTGGAAATCGAGGCGAAGACCCTGAGCGAGCTCGTGGACCGCCTCGATCAGACCTTTGTGCGGGCCGTAGAAATCCTGTACGCCTGTCGGGGGAGGGTTGTCGTCGCCGGCATGGGGAAGTCCGGCCTGATTGGCCAGAAGATCTCCGCCACGCTCTCGAGCACCGGCACGCCGTCGTTTTTCTTGCATCCCTCGGAAGCCTTGCACGGTGACCTTGGACGCTTGGTCCGCCACGACGTCCTGCTAGCGCTGTCCTACAGTGGTGAAACTGTGGAACTGCTGCGGTTGCTCGATACCGTCAAACGTCTGGCTATCCCGCTAATCTCCCTGACGGGAAATCTGAATTCCACACTCGCGCAGGCAAGCGACGCGGTGATCGACGTGGGAATTCGGAAGGAAGCGTGCCCGCTGGGACTGGCGCCCACGGCCTCGACCACCGCCATGCTGGCCATGGGCGATGCGCTTGCCATGGCGCTGCTCGAGGAACGAGGTTTCGATGAAGAGGACTATGCCGCACTCCACCCGGGCGGTGACCTGGGAGTTAAGCTGCGCCGAGTCGAGAGCGTTATGCACACAGGGGATCAACTTCCCCGCGTGGGCCCGCACACGCCCTTGCCGGACGTGATCTATGAAATGAGCAAGAAGGGTTTGGGGCTCACCGCGGTCACCGGCGAATCAGACCATTTGCTGGGGATCATCTCCGATGGCGACCTGCGCCGATTATTCCAGCGGGAAGGGAATCGGGCCCTCGACCTGAAAGCGGCGGACGCCATGACACAAAATCCCGTGACCATTGGCCGGCAAGAGTTGGCGACAAAAGCCCTGAATTTCATGGAGACTCGAAAAATTACCTCCCTCCTTGTCGTGGACGAAGAAGGCAAGCTGGAAGGCGTAGTGCATATCCACGACCTCTGGACAACACAGATGTTTTAATGTCACCACCAAGACACAAAGACACCAAGGGAAAGGGCAGAATCCAGAACAGAAAATGATTGTTCTTGGTGTCTTTGTGTCTTGGTGGTGACAACTAGACTTTCTTGAACTCCAAACCGTCGAGGACAACCATGTCTTTGAACTCGAAACAACTTAATGCCCGCGCTCGCAAGATCAAGCTCCTGCTCATGGACGTCGACGGCGTCCTGACTGACGGACGCTTCCTTTACGTTCCACGCCCGGGCGGTGGGCTGGTTGAAACCAAGGCGTTCCACTCTCGCGACGGGCTGGGCTTTCGCATCGCCCACCAAGCCGGGCTCAAGACGGGCTTCATCACGGGCCGCAGTTCACCCGCCGTCGAATGCCGGGCGAAGGAATTGGGTGTTCATTTCCTGAAGCAGAATGCCCGGGAAAAGCTTGCGCCTTACCAGGAGATCCTTCAGGAGGCACGGCTGAAAGATGAGGAAGTGTGCTTTGTGGGCGACGACATCGTGGACCTGCCTGTACTGACGCGCGTCGGATTGGCGATCGGTGTGGCCGGCGGACACAAGCTCCTGCGCCGCCACGTTCACTATATGACCCGGCAGCCGGGGGGCGGGGGCGCAGTGCGCGAGGCCATCGAGCTGATTCTCTCCGCCCAGGGAAAGTGGGATGCCGTCCTCGCACACTACCTGCGATGATCAGCGGGTGTGAGGCGCCACGTGCGAGGCTTAGGCTTTCCCTGTGGCCCCACAGGCGATTGGCTGGGGCCTATTTTGTCCCGGCGATCTTGACGCCAACCGCTTTGGCGGCTCTTCTCAAGTCGTTGTCCAGGGTGGCCACGGGTAGTCCCTCGCGGATCGCAAGCTCGAGATAAGCAGCATCGTAGGCCGAGAGACTGTGTTGGCGGGCAGCGCTAAGAATCTGCTGAAAAGCGCGGTCCACTCCAAGGGTGTCCACCTGAATGGGCCAAGCAGCGAGTTCTTCAAGAAAGCCCATGACCTGCGCGACCTTCAGGGCCCTCCTTCTCTCGGCCGTTACCAGCACGTTAGCCACCTCAAGCGGCCAGATGAACGGCACACTCGCTTCCTCCCCGCCCGCCAGCCTCTCGAAAATGGCTTCTGTGTAGTCGCTGGCTTGGTTTTCGAAGCACCAGCAGAGTGTCACGGAGGCGTCAAGGACAAAACGGCTCAATAGCGGCGTCCTTCTTCAAGCAGTTGACGAATGGTAATGCCTTCCAGTCGCGCACCGCGGCGCAAGGCGCGAATCCGTTCAGCAACTTTCTTGGGATCCTTCTTGCGACGATTCGCAGCCGGGACTAAGAGTGCTACCGGCAGGCCATGCTTCGTGATGGTGATCTCTTCCCCCTGGGCGACGCGCTCCAGTAAGGCTGACAAATGGGTTTTGGCATCAAATAATCCTACAGTGTGCATAACAGGCCTTCCACTAGTTTAAGACTAGTTGAAACGCAAGCAATTGTCAAGCCTCTTTTCGCACCGATGGTTACCCTTTGTTTACTGCCCGCCTTCTGTCTCCTGGCTTCTGACTTCTGGTTTCTTCACCCAGGACGGGCCTATTGCATGATTACGCCGCAGGCAATCCGAGCCCCGGCGTTACCGGCGGGGTCGGTTTTCCCGTCGTCCGGTTTCTCATGGATAACAAGGGACGTGCCGCCCTCGTGAAATAGCGACTTCGGCCCTGCTCCAAGCGTTACACCCGGAACCAGAATTCGGACGTTGGCCTTTCCGTCCGGGCCCACGTTCAGGTTTTGCAGATCGCCCAGGTGATGGCCTTGGGGATTGTCCCAGCCGTGTTGCTTGCCCTCAGGATTGAAGTGAGGGCCGGCGGATTTAAAATCGGGCGCTTCACACCTCCCCACCGCATGAATGTGGAAGCCGTGAAGTCCGGGTGCGAGATTGGAGGCCTTCAGGTCCAGTTGAACACCATTGGATTTCTCGCTGAATGTTGCTGTGCCAACGGGCGCGCCTTTTGCGTTGAGCAGATCTGCCTTTGCTTTTTTAGCAGCTTGCACCGACAATGCACATGCGAAGAGACAGAGAATTCCGGAAAGAAGCAGCAGTTTCTTCATCATTGAATGTCCTCCTGCAAAGTTGATTGCTATGGGACGTTGGTATCAACGGCGCGCATGGCGCTCCCGCACGTGCCGTCGGATTCCTTCACATATATTACCATGCTACCGGCAAGATTCCCGAACTACACCCGCGTGGCGGACTTATTCCGCAGTGGGCCCTGCCGTGCCAGTCCCCGAAAACCGTTGCAGGAGACTCGGCAATTGGCCGACAAAGGCGGAGCGCGCCAGCACCAGATCGCATCCGGCGTCACGCGCCGCAGCAATGAGGTCGTTTTGGACGTGAGAGACAAAACCGATAACTGCGATGTCCTTTGTCTTCAAGTCAGACTTGAGGGTGCGCAGAACTTCCAAGGCCTTGCCTGACCGATGGTTTAGATCGATGATAAGGGCGTTCGGAACATCCTCCATGGCCAGTTTTGCCAGGTCCGCAGGCCGAGCGGATTTCACCGCAACGCCGACATGTTGGGCAGTCTGCTGAATTTTGGACAGGAAAAGGAGGTCGTCTACCACGGCCAGAATCATTGCAGGCTCCCTCCGTGAGCGGCGGCCTTGATAATCGGGAGATCGGGTGAGCAACGGGGCTCTTCTCTCGATCTCTAGACCGCCCGATCATGGTAACTAAGGAATATAACTACGGTCAACTTTTCCTGAATCCTGTATCCCGGTTCCCGACTCCTGTATTTCGCCCGCGAAAAAACCGCTTGACAGGCTATGCTTCATATGATAGCCTAGTAAGGGATGCTTGGCTGTTCTGCTATGACCGACCAGAGCTTACTGTGGCGCCTTCTATGCTTGTTTCCGAACTGACAGTATGTCATTGCCAACACGCACCACGCACCGGTAGTAACTTTAAGAATTATTTGAAAATGAACGAACGACGCGGGAATGTCTATGAAAACAAAGGACGGTTGTTGAAAACTCGAGAACGAAGCGGGAATGTGCATGAAAACAAAGGTACTTAGCCCTATATAGCGGGTATGTTGTTGAGAAAAAGGGGGTAGGTCGTATGTCGTAGGCGGTAGGGGGGGAATCTCTCCCCCACATACCACCCACGACCTACCACATACGGGGGCGTAGATGGTATGCCGTAGGCGGTAGGTGGGGAAATTCTCTCCCCCGCATACCATCTACTACCTACAACATACGGGTAGCTGGCAGGTAGGGAAGAGCTATGGACTGTCGAGGTCCTTTGTCGCCGGAAAGGCAGGACAGCTCAGTATGGCTGGCACGAGGTATGCGCATTGTTCCCACGTCACGCTCCAGGTCCGAATCGAAATCTCCGAAACGAATCCCGAACTGGGTCGTGATTGGGCACAATGGCCCACTTTTCGGACTTCGGGGTGTTGCAAATGCCACATTATCGAGCCTGGTGACGCGCGTTCCGGCAACTTGTACCCAGAGTCCGCAAAATGACAAAGCTCATAGGTTGCGAAATGTCGCTCAAATGCTCTGCTTGTCCATTATCGGCTGGCAAAGGAATTGCTAGCCTGCACAGACTGGAGGTCAGGGGGCCGCAAAATTTGTCCCTACGCCGCTCTGAACTCCAGGCAGCAGGGATCCAATAGTGAAATCTGACACCGTTTGAAGGAGGCTGACGTTGAACACAGAGAACACGAAGCAAACAGTGGCTCAAGCGGCCGAAAGCAGACCCAAGGTTAAACCCAACCCCAAAGCGCCTCGGCAGCCACTGCCACTTCTTCCCCCGGACGTTCGCTTGCGCGGTCCCGCTGAGGTCGCTCTGGGCTTTTCGCTTGAGCAGGTCCAGGTTGAGGCGCTCCGATGCTTGCAGTGCAAGAATCCGACTTGCGTTGAAGCATGCCCGTTGCACATTAATGTCAAAGAGTTCATAGGCTTGATGGCGCGGGGCGATTTTGCCGGGGCTTTCGATAAGATCAGCGAGGAAAGTCCTTTTCCCGGTATCTGCGGTCGCGTGTGCCAGCATGAGCTTTTCTGCGAGCGTGCCTGCCTGCTGGGGAAGAAACTCCAACCGGTGGCGATCGGATCTCTGGAACGGTTCGCGGCCGATTATCACCGTCAATCAGCCTCCAACCCCCCGCAACCCATGGCGCTGAATGGGGCCCGCGTGGCCCTGGTGGGAAGCGGCCCCGCTTCCCTTATTGCGGCCTACGATTTGGTGCGAAACGGCTACCGTGTGACGATTTTCGAAGCGCTCCACGGCCTGGGTGGCGTGCTGGCTTATGGCATCCCCAATTTTCGCTTGCCGCGAGTGATTATTCGTGACGAGGTAAATCGCCTGAAAAGCATGGGCGTCGAGTTTCGCACGGATTTCATCGTGGGCAAAACGTGCGCGGTGGAGGATTTATTCGCGCAGGGATTTCAGGCCATCTTTCTGGGTACCGGCGCCGGCCTTCCACATTTGATGAACATTCCCGGAGAAAACTTGATCGGCGTCTACACCGCCAATGAATACCTGACGCGACTGAATTTGATGGAGGCCTTTCGCTTCCCGGAGTCTGACACACCGGTGCGGATCGGCTCCCGGGTGGTAGTGGTGGGCGGCGGGAACTCCGCCATGGATGCGGCCCGTTGGTCGCGGCGAATGGGCAGCGATACGACCATCATGTTCCGGCGCGGGCGCGCCGAATTGCGTGCCCGGCTGGAGGAGATCGAGCACGCCGAGGAAGAAGGAGTGCGCTTCGATTTCCTGGCTGCGCCGATCCGCCTCTTCGGTGACGACAAAGGAGTGCTGCGAGAGGTGGAGTGCATCCGAATGCAGTTGGGAGAGCCTGACGAATCAGGCCGGCCCTCACCGGTCCCCATCCCGGGGTCGGAATTCCGCATGCCGGTGGAAACGGTGGTGATGGCGATCGGCCAAAGTCCCAACCCAACGGTGCAGCGCGCCACCCCACAGCTACTGACCAAACGTGGCAAGGTTCTGATTGATGCCAACGGGCAAACCAATATTCCCAATGTGTTTGCAGGTGGAGACGTAGTCCGGGGCGGTTCCACGGTCATCCTGGCGATGCGCGACGGTCGCGCTGCTGCGGCCGCGATTCATACCGCCCTCCAGCAGCAGGCGCAAGCCGCGTCCGGCGCCCTCGCGGGGGCGAAGAAGCCGGCTGGAGAACATCAGGCCAGCGCGAGCTTGGGCAATCGGATTCTGGGGAAGCGGCTGATCACGCCCGAGATCGCTTGGCTACAAGTGGAAGCCCCGGAAGTTGCAAAACGTTGGAAGCCGGGCCAGTTCGTCATCATCCGGCCCACCGAAAGGAGTGAGCGCATTCCGCTGACGATTGTGGATGGAGACGAAGCGACGGGGAGCATAACTCTCGTAGTCCAGGCGGTCGGGAAGACAAGCCGCGCCACGGTCCTGCTCGAGGTCGGGGACCGAATGGCGGACCTTTTGGGACCGCTCGGGGAACCGGCCAGCATCGAGAAAGTCGGAAACGTCCTGTGCGTCGCCGGCGGAGTGGGGGTCGCCGAGTTACTGCCCGTGGCACGTGCATTCAGAGAGGCGGGGAACCACGTCACCGCACTGTGCGGGGCGCGTTCGTCGGTCCAGATCATTCTTGATGCGGAACTGCGCTTGGCGGCCGACGAAGTCCTTTGGGCAACCGATGACGGCTCGGCAGGTCTGCACGGCACGGTGGTGGATCTGATGCGCGCTTGGCGGACGGGCAACTCTTGCACGCTTGGGGCAGCCCATGTCATCGGGCCGATTCCCATGATGCGCGCGGCGGCCGGGGTCACCCGGGAATGGGGGGTCTTGACCTATGCCAGCCTGAATCCCATTATGGTGGATGGCACAGGAATGTGCGGAGGATGCAGGGTCACTGTGGGCGGGAAGGTCCGGTTCGCCTGTGTTGATGGGCCGGAGTTCGACGCGCACCAGGTGGACTTCGATGAGTTGACTCGCCGCACGCGCGCCTACCTCGAGCAGGAACGCGTGTCCCGCGAGCGGCACGAATGCTCGATCGGTTTGGGGAAATAATCGCGTGGCCTGAGGGAAGAAATCAGGAGACAGAAGGCAGCGCGGAGAAGGCGATTCAGATCTGAGGAGCAACCCTTCACAGAAGTGAGGTATCATAGTCTTTGGGGTTAAGAGGCTCTCAGGGGAGTCTTTAAACCCTCGTTCCTTTTAAGTTCAGGGTCGGTACGGACACGCAGCCAAGTCTCGAATTGAGCCGTTTTGACTACTATGGCCCAGGAACAAACAGCAAATCAAAGCCAAGAGAAGAGAGTGAGATTGGTTCGCCCGTCGATCGTTTTGCTTTGCGGTCCCGCGGCCTGCGGAAAGTCCACTTTTGCGCAGCGTCACTTTCGCCCCACGCAAATCATCTCTTCCGACTGGGCGCGAGCTCGAGTGTGCGATGACGAGCGGGACCAGCGTTTTCAAACCCAGGCGTTCGCTCTCGTCCACTACCTCACGGAATTGCGCCTGGGCTTGAACCGGCTCTGTGTGGTGGATTCAACCGCGCTCACTCCGCACCACCGGAAGGAATATCTTGAATTGGCAAAGAGGTTTCAGGTTCCCTGCGTGGTCTTCCTTTTTGATGTTCCGCTGGAAAAATGTGTCGAGCGTGACCGATCGCGGGAGAGGTCGGTAGGAAGTCCTGTTATCGAGCGCCAGCACCTGGCTTTTGATCAGACCAAGGCGGACATCCGGCAGGAAGGATTTGACGAGATCATCGAGCTTGGCGACGAAGACATGGGCAAGGTTCAGATTGAGATTATCTTTCGCCCCATTTCGCAGCCTCCGGGGATGCCGGGCCGGCGTCCGCAAGGCGAAACCCGCCATACTCCTCGCCCCTGGGAGCAGGGAACTGCAAGGGGACCTGCCGTCCCTGAGGCGAAGCCGCCTTCGCCCACGCATCCTCCAGCCCCGTCCGCGCCGCCAGCCAAACCTGAAGTTCGGCCTACGAGTTCGCCCCCGAAGTCTCCTTCTGCGCCTGCCACCGGGCTCACTCAAGCTCCCAATGTTGCTGGACCCTCGGCGCCGGTCGAGCCTCCTTCGTCGCCCTCGCAGGGCACAAGCCGGACGACGCCCGGCGCCAAGACCACGCCTCAATCGTAACGAGCAGATTAACGGTCCGGCCTTCCGTCCAGGCGGTCATACACGGTTCGGGCGCAGGTCGAGCCTAAGGATTCGTTGTAGAGGGATTGCAAGCGGAGGATCTCGCGGACTTCCTCATCAAAGCGGTGGAGTGTCTCGAGTTCGGCTTTTCGAATGGGAAATCTCACGCCCTGATGGTGCCAGAACTTCTGGTATCCCCGGTCCTCGAGTTCACAATTCAAGCCTCGGACGATGAAATAAGGTGGGCCAAGAGGAAGCCAAGCTTGCTCTGCCTTTGGTTCCAGGTATTGCACGCAATTGTACTTCATTACACCGATTGAGCCAGGGGATATGCCGGCCTCCACAATCTCAAAGGCGGCGGCGGTGAATTGTTTCCGAATGTCGGTCGTTATTCTCGGCTCTTGTCCCATCCCATTCGACCCCACAAAGTTTACAAGCTCGAAATCCAGACCCTGGAATCTGAATCTAATCTATTGGTGGTAAGAAGCGCAAGGGCTGAGGCTTCGAAAAAGCATAGAATAGTTAAGGGTCCGCAGGACGTTCTGGGCCCGACTGGGAATATTCCGCACGAAACTCCCATGGCGCTCAAGATCAATCACGCGCAGATGGAGGCCATTCGCCAGCATGCCGCCCAGGATTACCCTTCCGAGTGCTGTGGAGTGATGCTGGGGAAAGCAAGTGGTGTTTGCAAAGAGGTGGGTGAGATTCTACCTTTGAAGAACCTCCGAAACGATCCAGTACGTGCGCAGCAATTGTTGCCCGTTGACGACCCCGCAAGGGAGACAGAGCGCAACCGCTTCCTGATTGATCCGCTCGACCAGTTGCGGGTAGAGAAGGACGCGCGAGCGAGGGGTTTAGAAGTTCTGGGTTACTACCATTCCCACCCGGATCACCCGGCGCGGCCTTCGATCTACGACCGCGAACATGCCTGGCCGTGGTATTCTTATCTCATAGTATCGGTAGAGCGGGGCATCGCGAAGGATTTAACCTGCTGGGTCCTGGATGAAGATGGGGGGATGTTTTGCCCCGAGCAGGTCGAGGTTGTTGCGTAGGACGGTTGCGGTTTTGGCCTTTTGCAAGAATCGTCGGCTATTCTGCGGCATCAAATGGTGAGGAGGCTCGCTGTAATGTCGAATTTCGTCAGCTACCCGAGGAGCATAAAGATTCACAACCTGAAGGGTGGCATTCTGGCATGGTCTGACCAAGTGGACCCAAGCGTGCCGAAGTACTGATGGCCAGTTTCCCCATGACTACAGACATTCGCTATCGAACATTTCGCAGAAACTTCCTCACTCCTGACGAGGGGCTTGGGGCGCGCTTCCTCGTGATCTCTTCAAACCGTCGCTGTATCTGTACCTAGCCTGGGCTCCTTCTGGCTTCGGCCGTAAGGAGTGCCAGGGGTAAATCCAAAATCACTTTTAGTTTTCACGAAGTCTCACTCTTGGGGCTCTGGAAAGGCATTCCTCTCCTAAGAGCTGAAACTCGTCGAACAGACCAAAGGAGTACTAATTTGAGTTCACCCAATTCACTATAGAGAGGATATTCAATGTCGAACATTTACCAGGATAATTCGTTCAGTATCGGAAGGACTCCGCTCATACGACTTAACCAGGTGACCGACGGAGCCAAAGCCACCGTTTTGGCCAAGATCGAGGGCCGCGGCCCCGGTTATTCGGTGAAGGACCGGATCGGGTCGGCGATGATTTGGGATGCCGAGGAGCGAGGCGTTTTGACACCGGAGAAGGAGATCGTTGAGCCTACCAGCGGCAATACGGGAATCGCTCTCGCGTTCGTTGCCGCCGCGCGGGGCTACAAGTTGACGCTGGTCATGCCCGAGACCATGTCGCTCGAGCGTCGGCGGGTGGTGGTTGCCCTTGGCGCCAATTTGATCCTTACCCCAGGACCGGGGGGCATGCCCGGTGCGATCAAGAAGGCGCAGGAGATTTATGAATCTGATCCCAACCACTATTTCCTGCCCCAGCAGTTTGACAATCCTGCTAACCCTGACATCCACGAAAGGACCACCGGACCCGAGATTTGGAACGATACCGATGGGACGATCGACGTGTTGGTGTCCGGAGTGGGCACAGGCGGTACCATCACCGGCGTTTCCCGCTTCATCAAGAATACCAAGGGCAAGAAAATCTTGTCGGTGGCGGTCGAGCCGGCGGCAAGTCCCGTCTTGACTCAGACCAAGTCTGGGCAGCCTCTCAAGCCCGGCCCGCACAAGATCCAAGGGCTCGGAGCGGGGTTTGTCCCCAAGGTTCTCGATCTGTCGTTGGTTGACCGTATCGAGCAGGTGTCGAACGAAGAGGCCATTGAATTTGCCCGGCGCCTGACGCGGGAGGAAGGTATCCTGAGTGGCATTTCCTGCGGCGCCGCCACGGCCGTGGCCGTGCGATTGGCGAAGCAGCCTGAGTTTGCCGGGAAGACCATCGTTACGGTCTTGCCGGATTCCGGTGAGCGATACTTGTCCACAGTGCTTTTTGAGGGAATGGGTTAGATGAATCTCGCAAGCCCGGAGCTTGACCAGCTTGCCCGCCGGGTTGCCTCCACTTTAAGGGCCGGGTCGGTGCTGGCGGACGAGAAACCTGTCGCGGTGTTTCCGCGGGTAGACGAACTACGCGAGGTGTTGATCCCGCTGCTGGACTGGTGTTTGGACCGGAGGCCTGCGGCGGCACGCGGCATCGTAGGCGTTGCCGCGCCGTGCGGGGCGGGGAAGACGCTCCTGTTTTCCTGGCTGGCAGCTACGGCGCGCGAGCTGGGTTTGAGACAGTTCGCTTTCGCTGCTTTGGACGGCTACCACCTTCCCAACGCTGTGCTCGACAGCCGCTCTGCTTTTGACCCCGAGGGTAACCCCGTGCCGCTTCGGCTGCTCAAAGGTACGCCGCCGACGTTTGATGCTGACTCGTTCCTCGCTGACCTGCAGGCACTGAAGAGTGGCCGCCAGGAATTGCACCTGCCCGTGTACAGCCGGCAATTTCACGAGCCGAGAGCGGGCCTCCTCAAAGTGGGGTCGGAAGTCGAGTGGGTCTTTGTGGAGGGAAATTTTCTCTTCCTGGACACAACACCCTGGCGGCAGGTTCGGCAGTTGCTGGACCGAAAGATCTATCTCGACGCCAGCGATGACGTGCTGCGCGCGCGTTTGAGGTTGCGCCATGCCGCCGCCGGGCGCGACGCGCAATGGATCGAGGCGCATTTCCGCCGCACCGACGGGCCGAACATAAGCCTGATCCGCGCCCATGCGCACGTCGCTGACGTTTTTTTCCGTTGGGGAAGGGACGAGCATTTGAAGGAAGTTGAAGGCGGATTCAGTTTCGAGATCTAAGCAACTCTCCCTCGCGCGAAGCGGGGACCGAGCCAGGAGGCAGGCTGTGGATGGCGAGCGTTTAGAGAACCTTGCAAGCGAATTTAAGACGGCGCTGGATGCGCAACTTGCCGGCGATTATGGGTGCGAGTTTCAGCTTCCCAGCCGAGAAGCCGCGGCGCAAATCTGCCGCCATTACCTCGAGCTGCTCTTCCCTGTATTTTATCAGGGCCAGGGCGCGGAGCCGGACCGCGCGGCGACAGGATCTCGGCATTACCTGGTCGAGATTGAAACGCTTTTGCGCGAGCAATTGTGCTCTGCCATGCGCTTTGACCGGCGTTGCCAAGGGGATCAGCCGCCTTTCGACATTGAGGATCGTGCCCAGGAGCTGACCGAACATCTGTTCGGCCAGTTGCCGGAGTTGGCCAGGTTGCTGGCATCGGATATCGAAGCGGCTTTCCGGAATGATCCCGCCGCCGCCAGCCATGAGGAGATTTTGCTCAGCTACCCTTGCGTGGAGGCCATTACCGTGCAGCGCCTGGCGCACCGACTCTACCTGATGGGAGTGCCTTTCCTTCCCCGCATGATGACCGAGGTGGCGCACAGCCACACCGGCATCGATATCAATCCCGGCGCTTCGATTGGCGAGTCGTTCTTCATCGATCACGGGACCGGCGTGGTGATCGGTGAAACCGCCACCATCGGCAGAAGGGTGACTCTTTACCACGGTGTTACGCTGGGAGCATTCAATCCGCTTCGAAAGGATGAACAAGGCCAGCTTAGTCGAGGGCAGGAGAATAAGCGGCACCCCGACCTCGAGGATCATGTCACCGTTTACCCCAACGCCACCATCCTGGGGGGCCATACACGCGTTGGCCATCACAGCATCATCGGGGGTAACGTGTGGCTCACGCACTCCGTGCAACCCTACAGCAAGGTGACGCTCAAAGACCCTGAACTGGTCATCCTGAACGGCGAGCCAAGCGACTAGAGCTTGTAGGGGGACGGCTTGCCGTCCCCTCATTGCCGCGCTGTCCGCTGCCGAGAGGGTAGGGCAAGCCCTACCCCTACAACTGATAGGGAGCGTGATGGTATTCTCTTCATGGAGGTTCAAATGGCATTGACGATCGGAGATGAGGCGCCCGACTTCAGGCTCAGCTCGACGACGGGCGCCACCCAGGGCGAGTTTCAGCTTTCCGCCTATCGGGGCAAGAATGTGGTGATCTGCTTTTACGTCCTTGACTTCACCCCCGTTTGACAGAACGAACTGTCGGCAATCCAAGCGGACCTCGCCAGGTTTGCCGGCCTGAACGCCCAGGTCGTGGGCGTCTGCACCGACACGGTTTTCTCCCATATCGCCTTCCAAAAATCTCTTGGGGGTCTTCAGTTTCCCCTCGCTACGGACCGCTGGCCTTACGCCAAAACAGCGGCGGATTATGGCATCTTTCCGCCCACAAAGCACCAGATACCCTTCGTCAACGATCGCGCGGTCTTCATTGTGGACAAGCAGGGCAAGATCGCTTGGACAAAAATCTACGAGCTGAGACAGCAACCCGAAAACGCCGAGATCCTGGATGCGCTGGAGAGGTTTACCTGACAAGAAACTCCGTGGTGACCCTTTCGTTTCTTGCGAAGAATTCCCCGGCTCGTCGCTCGCCCGGGGTTGGCTGGAACTGGGGGGGTTCGATTCACGATGGCCGATTGACAGCGGGGGAATTTGCTGCACCACTTATTCAATCGGCAATCGCCAATCACCAATCGGTTATGGACTTGGCTGAATTCGTCAAAAAGTATACTGGGCTTTCCGGAGGCTTTGGAGGGGCCGTACACCTCTCGCAATTCGGCCTTTCCAGAGCGGAGATGGAGAAGGTGATCTCCGCCTTCGATGACGACTATCAAATCAGCCGGTATATGGTGCTATCCCGCGAACGAGATGAAGATTTGGTTTCGTATGCGCCCGAGGCTCGCGTTTACTCCATTAACGGATTCGAAGTAAGTCATGTTTCTCTTAGTCCGGAAATACGGAAGGTTCTGTAAACGAGGGCGGGATTCGGCGCATATGGCCAAAAACGGAACGCAGATTTGAGATGCTCTCCGCCGCATTGCGCGGGTCGCCTGGACGGTCACTCCTTGTTGCCGGACGTTCGAGCCTCGACGTAGACTAACTGAAAAACGGTAAGGCCTCCTTTCGCCTCAATCCCTACCACGTGTCGCTCCTCCTTTGTGCCAGCCTTCAGGACGAGCTCGCCGTTCTCCGGGCGCTCGTCCTCACAGCCCAATTCATTCGAGGAATTGCCCTTCGCCTCTTCGCCCGTTGGCTTGGAAGAGTTGGTACAATCTAACACTCTGCCGTACTTCGCAAGCGCTTTACGGTTGAACGCTGCGACTTTTTCGGGTGAGTCGTTCGACTCCAGCTTCAGCACGGCCAGCTTGAAGCCAGAGGAGCCGCCCCACAATCCAAGTTGAACTGCGGAACTGTCGTCGGAATTATCCTTGTGTGACCGCGCTCCCGGATATAAAGGCAAGCCTACGTCCTTCGCGCTCGCCTCTTTGCTGGCGATAAATCCGACGCTGTTTCGGCCCATTTCAGATTCGGTCTTGCTCGAGTCCTTCTTGTCTTGTGCTGCCAAGGGGAGAGCCGCCACAAACAGCAACCCCAACAAGACGATTCCAACCGTCGCGCGCGACTTGAAGCGAGCATCCTGGCCACACTCATGACCTGACCGCCGTGTATTCATCCCAACCTCCCCATGCCTCTATGTACGCGGCGCAAAGAAGCGAAGTTCCATCTCATAGGCAATGTCCTTTATTCGTAAAGGATAACCCTATCGTCTTTTCCTCTACGAATGACGAACAACCCGTACCACTTGGCTAACATAGCTAACCCGCCCCTGGTGATTCGAATTCCTGACCCCTTGCTTCGTAATTCAGGGTCTAACTGAGGAAGATGATAATCGCCGGGGTGCCCACGGGAGCGTATTGGCCGGTGAAGGTGAGGTTGCCTGTTTCCCGATTAATGCGGAAAGTGGTGATGGCGTCGCTTCTCTGATTGCACGCGTAGAGGAAATTCCCTGTGGGATCGATGTTGAAGCTGCGCGGATAATCGCCTCGAGTCCAAACCTCCCCGGCCCAGGTCAGGACGCCCCCCTTGCCAATGGAAAAAACAGCAAGGCTGTCGTGCAGCCGATTGGCAGCGTACACGAACCTCCCGCCGGGCGAGACCATTACTTCCGAAGTAAAGCTGGTGCCGGTGAAGCTCTTGGGCAGGGTTGAAATGGTCTGCTTCGCCGACAGCCTTCCACTCGCGGCGTCGAAGTCGAACAATACCAGCGTGGAGGCCTCTTCTTGTAGCGAGTACAACCATTGTCCATTGGGATGGAAGGCAAAATGACGCGGCCCGTCTCCTGGAGGCAGTAAGACAGACGCGGGATCATTGGCCGTGAGCGTGCCTTTTTGGATATCGAACTTCCAAATCAAGATCTGGTCCAACCCCAGATCGGTTGCCAGAACGAATCGACCCGTGGGATCGGCCTGGATCATATGCGCGTGAGCGTGGTCGTGGCCGCTGATGGCAAAGCTCCCGGGAGGGGCGCTGGTAGCGTGCGTTGGCCCCACCGTGCCCACATCCTCTTTGACGTCGCTGGCGGAGCCCAGCTCACCGTTCGGCCGGATGGGGAGTACAGCCACGGTCCCCCCGGCGTAATTGGCTACCAGCACGTATTTGCCGGAAGGGTGGACGCTTAGGTGGGCAGGGCCCGCCCCTTGTGAGCTGACCGTATTGAGCGGCGCGAGATGCCCACTGGAGCGATCGATCGAAAAGGCGCTCACCGAGCCGGAGTTGACGCCCTCAAAAGTTGCGGTCTCATTCGCTGCGTACAAATGTGTTCGGGAGGGATCGAAAGCCAGCCAGGACGGATTCGAGTCATCCGCAAAGAGCCCGCATTTCGCGAGAGCCCCCGTTGCGGGATTCATTTGAAACAGGTAAATGCCTTGCCCATTACCCTTGCTCCCCTCGGGGCCTTGCGGTGAACTGTAGGCGCCGACATAAGCCAGGATTGACCCATTCAACGAAATCGCCTGACCCTGCGTCAGCGCGAGTGATGGTTGCGTCACGGCTAGAACTGCTGCACCTCGCAGAAACCCGCGACGCGAGATTCTGCCCAAGGGGTTGCGTGGACGTGTTAAGTTATTGCGCGACATTGGAGCTATCCTTTGGTGGCCTGATCCACAAACGGAACCGGTCAAATTATGGGACTGACAAGTTTCGGAAAGCAAGGGTTCGTAGGGAGAAATACTCTTGTATTTAAATCGCTGATACAGTAATTACGGTAATACGTTTGTCACGAAGACGGAGGACCTTTATGAGATCAATGCTGATTGTCATTCTTCTTCTGGCCGCGGAAGTCGCTTCGGCGCAGGCGCCGGGGAATGGTTTCCCTGATTCCCTCGGCCTTGCTCGCTTGAAGAACTTTTCGGCGGCGCGCGTCTCGAGCGAGAATCGCTACGTGTTCAGCAACGATGACAGCAAACATATCATGCCGGGCCAGACGCTGGTGATGGCGGACTTCGCCGGTCCGGGCGTAGTGACGCATATCTGGTTGACGGTGGCGGACAACGAATATGGCTGGCCGCGCCTGCTTCGCCTGCGCGCTTACTACGACGGAAAGAAGACACCGAGCGTGGATTCGCCCCTGGGTGATTTTTTCGGCGTTGGACACGGCATGGAGAGGGATCTGAATTCCATCATGGTCGAGGACAGTTCATTGGGCCGGGCAAAAAACAGCTACTGGCCGATGCCCTTTCAAAAGTCCTGTAAGATCACGGTGACGAATGAGGGGAATCGGCCTGTTCGATCCTTCTACTACCACGTTGACTGGGAAAAGTGGCCGTCGTTGCCTAAGGACCTCGGCTACTTCCACGCCTACTACCGGCAGGAGCGCCCCGCGGTGGCGGGCAGGAACTATGAGTTCCTCAGTATCCGGGGTACGGGCCATTATATGGGGACGGTTCTGAGTGTTATCCAGACCGCGGTCGGGTGGTTTGGCGAGGGTGACGACCTGTTTTATGTGGATGGGGCAAAGCATCCGCAGATCTACGGCACCGGCGCAGAGGATTACTTTAATGAGGGTTGGGGCTTGCGCGATTTCTGCGGTCCTTGGAGTGGCAGTCCGGTAGCAGGAGGGGAACTCACCGGGGCGAGACTCGGCGCCTACCGATGGCATGTTCCCGATCCCATACCGTTCACCAAGTCACTCTGGGCGGGCATCGAGCATTCCGGGTGGACTTACAATCCGGACGGGACAGTTCGATCCGGCTTCGAAGAACGCCCGGACTATTATTCGAGTGTCGCGTTCTGGTACCAGAAGGGCGTGAATGAGGATCTGCCCGAGCCGGCCTACGGTGATGAGCGCTTGCCGCTCGGCAACGCCGAGCAGCTCACGGTGGAGAACTCGATCAAGGAGGTGACCACCGAAGGCGGGAAGGCGTCCGTGCAGCGGGAAGTCGATTGGGCGAAAGACCTGCTCTTCTTTCAGGCTCAGGGCAAGGAAGCCAGAATCAACGTTCCCATCGACATCGCGGACGCGGGCCGCTACGAGCTCGTTGCCGAGATGGCGGATGGCCCCGATTACGGGGATTACGTTGCTCTGCTGGATGGCGAATCGACTAATCTGGACACGCGGGTGCCGGCAACTTCGGAGGTTCCGGCGCCCGGTCCTGAGGTCTTTCGCAACTATCTCCCCGAAGTGTACGTCGCCCAAGACCGGCCCCTCGGTTGGTTTTCTCTGGCCAAGGGGCGGCACACGCTCAGCTTCGTTTGCGTGGGAAAGGACAATCGCTCCGCAGGTTACAACTTGGGCATCAATGATGTGGTTTTGGAGAGGATTCCTGCCTCGGCGGGGGCGCGGGAGCCGGAGACGAAACCACAGTTGATACCGGAACTGCCGCCGCTGGCTCCAGCGGTTCTCGCCGGGACGCCTGTTTACCGTGGGCTTCCGCTTTCAGCCTATCGTGAAAAGCTCACGCACGCCGCCGACCCTGCCCGCCCGGCCGCACTTCGAGCCCTCGGGGCCTTTGGTGAGTCCGCAACGCCGGCGGTCGGCGAGGTCGCCGCTGCCCTCAACGATCACGATTCTCAGGTGCGTTCAGCGGCGGCGTGGGCGCTCTCCCAGATCGGGCCAAAAGGCGCCGCCGCTGTGCCCGCGCTGGCCAAAGCGCTTTCGGATTCCGACCCTCACGTACGCGACCTGGCAGCCCTGGCGTTGAAGGCCATGGGGCCCGCAGCGGCTCCCGCCTTGCCCGAGCTGATCGGAGCCCTGAGTGACCCGGTAGCTTACGTGCGTGCTCCTGTGGCCGACGCGTTAGGCGCCATGGGCCCTGCGGCGCGCGCGGCAGTTCAACCCTTGGCAGAGAGGCTGCTGGCCAAGGACGAGCAGGGGCTTGTGCTGAGCAGCATCGCCACCGCCTTGGGAGATATTGGCCTCCAGGCGAAGGACGCCCTTCCCGCGCTCCAGCAGGCCCTCAAGATGCACCGCGGCGGCGCTGCCGTGCAGGAAGCCATCTTGAAGATTGAAGGAAAGCCCGTGCCCACGTGGTGGTGAGCTACGCAAACGGCTATCCCCCACATCGTGGGCAGGCTGGGTAATAGGACGGGCCGACGGCATTCTCCCTCTACCGCAGGTTGCCGTCTTCCTGTCGGACCGCGAAGATTCCTCTGTGTGCTCCGTGGTCAGAAGAGCTTCAACACAGAGGGCACTGAGAGGCTCAGTGTGCTCCGTGTTAAGGCTTGAGAGGCACGGAGGACGCAGAGATTCTCGTTTTGGCTGCGGCCGCCGCGCGGGCGCTTGTTGCACGCACTCACCAACCGTGGTAAAGTTAGTGACATTAGGTCCGGGTGTGGGGGCGGTTCCGTCGGCTGACGGATGGTCGCCCAAAGCAGGGCGGAGGGCTGATTCTATTCAAGCGTTTCGGCCGAAGGCAAATTTGCTTTCTTGGGAGGTGCTTCCATGAGGCGTAGGGATTTCTTGGCCAAGTCGGTGATGGGCGTCGCTGCGGCGTGGCTGGGGTCGAAAAGCTGGGCCGCCGCGATGCCGCCCGTAACAGGTGAGTTCAGCGCCGCGGATATTGTCGCCCTGGGCCAAACCGGCATCAAGACCTCGCGGTTGGCCTGCGGGACGGGGACCATGGGCAGCGACCATCATTCCAATCAATCCGCTTTAGGAATTCAAGGCCTCGCCGACCTGCTCCAGCAAGGATACGACCACGGCTTGCGTTTCTTTGACACCGCTGATTCCTACGGAACACATCCCCACGTGGCGGCGGCCCTGAAGAAAGTGCCGAGAGAAAGAATCACCCTCATGTCCAAGTCATGGTCACGCGATGCGGCAGGAATGCGCGCTGACATTGACCGCTTCCGTAAAGAACTCGGTACGGACTACATCGACATTCTCATGATGCATTGCCTGATGGACGACGACTGGACCGAGAAGTGCCGGCCGGCCATGGACGTGATCTCGGAGGCGCAAGAAAAGGGAATCGTCCGGGCTCATGGTTGCTCCTGCCACACCATCGGCGCACTCCGTGCCGCGGCGAAATCTCCCTGGGTCCAAGTCATGCTTTCGCGCGTGAACCCCATCGGGTCGCATATGGACGCAGACCCCGCCACCGTCGGCGCCACCCTTCGAGCGGGGCGCGAGGCGGGCAAGGCCATCATCGGCATGAAAATCCTCGGCCAGGGTGACATGAGATCTCGCGCGGATGAGGCGCTGAAATACGCGTTGTCGCTTGACCTGCTCGATGCTTTTACCATCGGCGCCGAAAACCGCAACGAGCAACTCGACTTGATTAAGCGCATTGCTGCTGCCCATGCTTAGCTGAACAGGAATGTCTCAGTGTCCTCAGTGGCCAGAAGAAACTTAACACAGAGGCCACTGAGATCCTTCGTGCTCTCTGTGTTGAGTTCTTGGAGACTCGGAGAACCATGTTTCTCGGATAAGTCAACAGGCCGCAGCAACCGGTGGTGGGTCAGTTTGATGTGGAGGCGGCTTTACGCCGCCACTTGGTCCGTCAGTTGACGGATAAAATCGCCGCTACAATACCAAACTGGGCCACCACCCAGCAGCCAGATGAACCAACTTCTACAAGCTCGAAGCGCCCGCTTCGCTGCCGCGGTGGTTTCCGGCATACTGTTTTACTTCACGCTCAGACTCACGCCTTGGTGGCTGGCCGCCTGGCTGGCGCCCATTCCGCTACTGTTTGCGGCCTTTCATGCCAGCCGGCGGGAGGCACGCCTGCTTGCCTGGCTGGCGGCGGCCATCGGCCTCAGCTCGAATTTCACCTACTACCTGAAGGTCACAGGAACGGTGGCGACGGTGGTGCTGCTGCTCCTACAGGTTCTTGTCTGGGGCTTTTTCGTGATGCGAACTCGCGTAGCGGTGGTGGCCTCGCGAAGCTGGCTGGTTGTTTTCGCGTATCCCGTGCTGCTGGCCGCAATGGACACGCTGGTCTCCTTCTTCTCGCCGCATGGCACCTGGGGCACCTTCGTCTACACGCAGATGGACGCGCTACCCGTCATCCAGATCGCTTCCGTGCTCGGCGCGCCCGCCGTCGTCTTCCTCGTCGCATTGTTTTCCTCCACCGTTGCGGTCGCACTTTATCGCGGATTGCGGATCGAGCGCCCCTTGCTTGCCTACGCAGTTCCCCTGATGTTGATCGCCGCTACGCTCGGCTACGGAGCGGTTCGCCTTCGTCAGGCCCAAACGGCGCCCACGGTGAGAATCGGAATGGTGTCGATCGACGACTTCATCGGCGGGAACACGCCGCCCGAACGCGCCGAGGCCGTCTGGCGCGGATATGAGGACACGGTGGCCAGACTCGCCACGGAGGGCGCCCGCATCGTCGTGTTGCCGGAGAAGATTACCGCACTCGCGCCCGAGGAGGCCGCGAAGCGTCAACACCAACTGGTGTCGCTGGCGCAGCGAACCGGGGTGTATTTGGTGGCGGGCGTGCAATTGAACCGCGCCGAGCGCAAGGACAATGCATCGTGGCTGTTCAGTCCCACGGGAGAACTGCTCGCCGAGTACCACAAGCAGCATATGGTTCCTCACCTGGAGAGCGATCTTGCGCCGGGGAAAGAAGAGATTGTGCGCACCATCAGCGGCGCGCCTTTTGGGCTGGCGATTTGCCGTGACCTGATCTTCACCGATTTCGGGCGGCGCTACGGGCGGTTCGGCGTCTCCGCCATGCTCGTGCCGGCATGGGACTTCTACCGCGACGCCTGGATGGCCTCGAGTGTGGCCACTCTGCGCGGAGTCGAAAGCGGGTACTCGGTCGTCCGGGCGGGCCGCGAGAGCTATCTGAACGTCAGCGACCGCTATGGCCACACCATTGCGCGCCGGCGAAGCGATTTTCTGCCGGGCAGCAGCGTGCTTGTCGACCTGCCTCTCGGTCCGGCCACTCCGACCCTCTACGCGCGCTACGGCAACGCCTTCGGCTGGCTCTCGGTAGCGGCCTCAGCAATTATGATCGCTCTTGCGGGCCGGGCCGGAAATCAGCCCAAGCTCGCGACGCCAAACGCCTGACCGGAATTTCTCACCAGGGAGGGGAAGGGCGGTCCCACAGGGCGGTGTAGGATACGCGAGCAGTTTAATCCGCGTTGCTGATGGGCGTATCCATAAAAGGCAATCCATGCACGGCCCGCGAAGCGGCGGTGGATTTTCTAAGGCCACTTCTGCGCGCCGCGCAGGATACGTACAACGTGAATGACCTCGCCGGTGATTTGGTAGACCACGATATACGGAAGCGACGCAAGTACGAGCTCGCGCGTCCCCCGTTTCTTACCCGCACGCCCACGGTATGGGAACGTCAGCAACGCGGCGGGGGCGTTGTAAATTTCGCGCACAAGTTCGGCTGCCCGCTCCGGCACGTTCTGAAATAAATAATCCGTGATGTGTTCCAGGTCGGCGGCAGCTTCCTCTGTCCAGCGAAGCTCCATTTTTACGCGCGCGATTGTTTTTCGGCCAGCGACTTTTCGAGGCGCGCCCCCACTTCCTCATGGGTCAGCACTTCGCCCCGGGCGATTTGCGCCAAGCCTTTTTCTACCTCATTGGCGAACCACTCGTCGTAGTCCACGAAACGCTCTATGGCTTCTTTTGCCAGCGCTTCAGCGTCACGTCCGTGTTCAGCAGCAAGGCGCGCCAGTTTGGATTGCACATCGGGGCTAAGAGGAACTTCCATACTTGAAGTTTAGGCCGCGCCTGACCGGTTGTCAACCGCCCGCGCCCGCTCCTCTGCTCAGTTCTATAGGTTCCGACGCCTTCGTCGTTACCAAGGGCACAGTTCTGCCTTGGTCACAACCGCGATCAACAGAGGGGTTCAAATTCCTATCTTTTGCTGAGATATTTCATCCCGGTATCGCACATGATGGTGACGATGGTCGCACCAGGTCCCAGTTGTTCGCCCAATCGCAAAGCGGCGATGACATTGGCGCCAGTGGAAGTCCCCGCAAAAAGGCCTTCCTCCCGGGCCAGCCGAGTGGTCATGGCCACAGCCTCTTGCGTGGAAACCTGTTCAATCTGATCGGCGATGTCCGCCTGCCAGAGCGGTACTACAAAACGCGCTCCGACCCCATCAATTTTATGAGCGCCTGACTGGCCGCCCGACAGAACAGGGGATTCAGAGGGCTCCACGGCAACGATTCTGATCCGTTCATTACGGCGGCGTAAGGCTTCCCCGGTACCTCGAAGGGACGCCGCGGTGCCCACGCTCTGGACAAAGCCATCGATCTGCCCGTCCGTCTGAATCCAGATTTCCTCCGCCATTTTGTGATAGGCCGCAAGCTGGTCTTTATTGTTCATCTGATCGGTCCAGAAGCTTCCGGTTTCCAGCGCGATGATGCGGGCGGCTTCAATCATGTCCCGGGTTAATTTCTCCGTCATGCGCCCGCTCTCGCTTGGCACGATTTGAAGCCTGGCCCCCAGAATTTTCATATGATCGAGTTTTTCCCGGGCGAAGGCATCCGAAGTCACGATATGCAGGGGATATCCTTTCACCGCGCAGACCAGGGACAGGGACACGCCGGTGCTGCCGCCGGTAAATTCGACGACTGAACCATTCGCTGTGAGACGCCCGTCCGCCTCTGCCGCTTCGATCATGGCAAGCGCCATCCGGTCCTTCATGCTGCCTGTGGGGTTCTCGCTTTCCAGTTTCAGCAGGATGCGGGAGCCGTTCTCGGGCACGATCTTGCGCAAGGCCAATAAAGAGGTGTTGCCGATGCAATGCAGGATGTCCCGCTGTATTTCCTTCATGATGCTTGTCCCCTTTCCTGGTGTGGCCTGATGAAGCGGCTCACGATTTCCAAGCCTTCCTTGCAAATCTATCATGAGAAGCTGTCCCGAGCTCAATTGAAACCCTCGGCCAGGAACGTCGCCTGATTGCCGTAGCGCGACACGTTTCCGGCGCCATCTAGCATCCCAACTTGGTTCTGGCTTAATTTACGAACAAAGCTTCAGGGTTGCCTTTGCGCCGGGCGGATAGGTGTGCTGCACCATATCACTGCGCGGGCGCTTAAACTCCCCGGGCTGCGATAGGACCTCGGAGAGGTCCAAAATCATTAGCCGTGGGTGAAACCCACGGACCGGAGTCGTGGATTTGTTTAGGATGTTCGACCCCTGCGGGGTCGAATGTTTTGGCTTGGGCGTCGGGTGACCGTAGGTTTCACTCTCTGTGTCCTCCGTGCCTCTCGTGCTTTAACACAGAGCACACTGAGCGTCTCAGCGACCTCTGTGTTGGGGCTCTTCTGGCCACGGAGGACAGGGAGACCCGTACCGGATGGTGCAGGGCGGAGGCGCTAACGACACGAGGACAAATCTTCGCGGCGCGAGAAGAAGCTGACTGCTTGACCTGCGAGGATTTCGGGTCTTGCAAAATCTGCGGTGAGGGCCCGTATCCGAAGGCATTCCTGTTTTCCGGTCAGCCCGCCAAGGGCGAGAGCGTGTGAGCCCAGGGTGCCTAGGGGGGTGACCGGCGGCGTCGCGCATCGCAGAGCTACGCTGTGCGCCAGCTCACGGGCTTAAGCCACGGAACCGCCGTATACGTGCTCCGTACGTACGGTGGTGTGGAGGGGGTGGGCGGGCAACCGCTCCCCCTATCCCGATTGCCCATAAGGCGAGTGCCTTGTGGGGGTCCAGCGGTTTCCCCCCGGCCGGCTAGCGGGGGAAATATCCGGTCTTAGAGCGGATCGTCAGGCCGGACGGTTTGGGACGAACCAGAATTTTGCGGAAGGTGTCATCCGCCAACGAGTTGGTGGGATAGTAGGCCAGTTCATACGACGTGCGCAGCTCCTCTGCGATTTGCTGAAAATAAGTCTTCGGGTCGGTGGTTTCGGCGTCGATGGCGGCGCCGCCAGTCTCTTTCGCGATGCGGTCCATAACCCGGATGCCGTACTGGTTGCGCGCCGTCAGTTGGCCATGTTCTTTCTCGGTGTAGCGAATTGTGTAGACGAGCACGTTGTCGGCCTGCGCCGCCTCAATGGCGGTCATCATGTCGTGCGAACTGGAGTTGTCCTCCCCGTCGCTGAAAACCAGCAACGCGCGCCGGCCGTTCTCGTCGGCCAGTTTTTCGGTAACCGAGTAATAAATAGAATCGTAAAAGGCCGTGCCCAACTCCCGATCTTCCTTCGGCCCGAGTTCCGGGAAGTGCTGCTTGTCGTGTTGATAGAGCTTCAACCGGCCCATTACCTCCGGGCCGGATTGCGAAAAGTCACTGACCAGCCGTAGATGATTGCCAAAACAGATCAGAAACACCCGGTCTTTGGGCCCAAGGATGTCCTTGAGAAAAACTTCCAAATCGTGGTTGTGCTGCTTCAAGAAGTGCTCCTGGCTCCCGCTGAAATCGACGATCAATCCGAGCGTCAGAGGGACATCGACACTATGCGCAAAGAAGGAGATTTTCTGCGGAACGGCATCCTCGAAGACTTCGACATCGTCTCTGGTGAGGCTGCTCACCAGCGCGCCCCCAGAATCGCGCACGGAAAAGGCGACGTTCACCAGCTTCACGTTGACCTGAGGGGGTTCTGGCAAAAACTGAGTCCGCTGGTGAAGATAAGCACAACGAGCGTCCATCTGCGCATAAAGGCACCCGGTTGATCATCGACAGACTTGAGATCGATACGCTTGGGCATCCGAGACGAGGGACTCCCCCGTTGTTGAGGTACGTCCGATGCGCTGGGATTGTTCCCCCAAAATGGGTGCAAATCAAGCAGGGCGCGCTAAAGGAATTGTTGAACTCGTGGAAGAGGGGATCGAGGCCCAGAAGCGCAAACAAAGGGAGGTCTTTGAGTAGCGCTGACCTTTAGGTCAGCATCCTTATGGTTCCCCCACTTCGGATTTGGGTTGAATCCCATCCGCTTGTTCCGGAGGGCGAATGGTACAAGGCGGCTTGGTGGCGGCAACCAGAATGAGACTCTCTGTGTCCTCTGTGCCTCTCGTGCATTAACACAGAGCACACGGAGCGTCTCAGTGGCCTCCGTGTTGGGGCTCTTCTGGACACGGAGGACACGGAGCCCCGCACCGGCCGGTGCAGGGCGGAGGCGCTAACGACAAGAGGAGAAATCTTCGCGACGCGAGAAGAAGCTGACTGCTTGTGCCACAAGGATTCCGGGTCCTGCAAAATCTGCGGTGAGGGACCGTACCCGAAGACATTCCTGCTTTCCGGTCAGCCCGCCAGGGGCGAAAGCCTGTGAGCGCAGGGTGGTCGGGAAGGTGAACGGTCGCGCATCGCAGAGCTACGCTCTGCGCCAGCCTGCGGAATCAAAACGACAGGTCCGCGCTACGCTTGCTTCATACCCTGGCACTGACTGCGCGTGAGAGCCAGGTCGCCCGGCCATCTGCGGCGGCCCGGTAGTCGGCCTAACGGCACTACCACGTCTCCCGAGGGGCGGTCTGGGACACGCAACGTCCAAGCCTTCGGCGTGGCCGCGCGAGGACAGGCTGGATTCAGTGGTTAGCAAAGCGTCCTTCGGACGGCCGCAGTGAACACGGGATGCGGCGCGAATGATGCCGAGCGCGTCAAGTGTGAGAGATCAATGGCCTTCGCGATACGGGCGTTGTGGACGGTGTTCAGATACCGCTTACGATACTTCTTCCATATCAAGTCGCGCAAATGCTTCTCGGGATCCTGGAGAGACTCGGGATCTCCCGGGAGTTTCGGCCGCTGGCTCTCGTTGAACGCGGCTGCAATGGCCTCCCCGTCATATAGCAGCCATGCCTCAATCGCTCGCTTTGGAATCAGTACGACGCTGGCTCTGGCTCTCGCAGGGGCGATTGCTTCGGTGAGCTGGGCACGAAGCTTTTGTTCATCATACACGTCGAGGTCATGCACTACTGTGATCCATGGACACCCCTGTCGTACCAGGGTGAGCGCCCAAGCCCCGCACTTGCGCCGTAACTTGCCACAGCCGTTGCCCACAAAGTGCCTGAATCCAATCCGGTGCGGCTTAAGAAGGGACAGAGTGATCTCGCGAAGCACTGCGACGTCGCTGTCATCCTCTGCGATTATTCCCATTTTCACGGCCGATCTCCCAGCCCGCCTTCACGCCAGTATTCTCCCAGATTGCCCTGTTGTTCCAGGTATTCCCGGAGGGCCGAGAGCTCCTTGGACGTCATCGTCTTTGGAATGTGACGGGCGACAGTCCCCCCTGATTTTTCAAATGTGACTCGGTAAACATTCTCCGGTTTTACGTGATCCAAGACATAATCCGAATGCGTTGAAAGAATCATCTGCTTGTCCCGCGAATAGGACTTGATGAGCTCAAGGATGCTGGAGAGGAGGCCGTGGTGTACGCACACCTCCGGCTCCTCTATCAACAAGGTAGTGCTATCTCCAGTTATCACGCGGAATAGTAGTGCGAGAGTCTTGAACGTCCCTTCCGATAGCTGGTTTGGGGAAAGCTTCTGCTTGCCAAGCCTGAATTGAGGAATGACCAGTAACTTATGCCGCCGCCGAACCTCCACCCTTCCGCCAACTCGAACCGAATAGTGAATTGAAGACGTTTGTACTTCGCGAAATGTCAACCCGTCAATCAAGCGAAGTCCTCTCGGCCCCACAATGTCCATGAACTGGTTGTACCGATGGGGAGTCCCAGCCTTCTGGGCAGAATACATGTTGTAAAGAATCCTCGCGTGTCCACGAAGGCGGGTCAGGCTTTGACGTGTCCCCTCCTGTTCGACTTCGAAGGATACCGGGCAAGAACCAGGATTCGTGAACTGAGATGCCCCATAGTATCTGATCCCCGCGCAGTACTCAGCAACACGCCACAGAGCGCGGCTGGCCCAATCTGGAATCTCGTCGGGGACCCTGGCAAATCTGGGTCCATGCCCTCCGTGGAATTGGAAAAAAAGTTGTTGTTCCCCCCGGTTGTATGCGAAATGCGAGAACAAGAAAAGGGGAATCTCGACGGACGCCTGACGTCCGCGTTGCCCCTTGAGTGACCATTTCTGTCGGGAGCCCAACATGACATCGTTGTTGGACTCATCGGTGTACGCAGCAACTGATGCATTCAGCTGCGCCTGGACTCCATGCCCCTCGAAGGTCGCCTTGATGCGAGAACTCACGGCGATCGCATCCTCATGCGAGCGGCCGTTTGGACCTTCGTGAGCCATCTTGTTAAGGAACATGATGGCCTGCAGGATGTTAGTCTTCCCGCTGCTGTTTGGGCCAATGAGTATGGAAAGATTGGGATGGAGATCAATTGAAGTCCGCAGACACGACCGGTAGTTCTCGATCACAATGCGCTTCAGCATAAGCGTCTCTCCTCGCCAACCCTTGTTTAGGCCGACCCGCCTAAATCGCCGGAGCGGGCGGCGCAAGGCCAAGCATCCCCACGATTGCGGTGCAGATAAGTTGTCACTGTAAGGCCACTTATCGCCTATCAGCGGAATAGCCATGGACAGTGCCTTCCTGTCCGTGGGCTTTTCGGTGCAAGACGAACGCACGGTCAACCAAAGGCAGATTGCCCATGGCTACCACGCCATTTGCCTCCGAGATCCTGCTTGCCAAGCTGTATCCATGACGTAATGCGCGGCAGACAGCTAAGGACCTGCCGCTCAGGCGCGCCGCGCTTTTGGCCGTCGTCCGCGGCGCCTTGTCAGACGCTTCTCCGCTTGGATGCGGGTCGATGATGTAGCCGAGGAACAAGGGCAACCGCTCAAGAACTAACGTGTTGCGGCTAAGCGGCCGCCTTTTCCAGCGGCCGCCCTCCGGCGATTGTTCGAGGTGCCAGGCCGACGGCGCGCTGTACCCGCTGCCGCCGCTGCTGTATTCACCAACAGTCGGAGTGCCCGGTTCACCGACTCCGAGTCGGGGAAGACGTCCGCCAGTTCACGCTCGATCAACACCAGGTTGGTCCCGGCGGTTGCCTCGCGGTAGTACTTACCGCGAACTCCTCCCTTGAGGCGCGAGAGGTCATACTCCGGCCTCAAATCGTCATCCACTCCCTTCGCCGATGCCTTCTTCATATTGCCTGTGCTCTCCTCTGGTCGCCTTCCGTGCGCTGATGATTCGGACGCGGTCCCCGCGCTCGCAGTGCGACACGAATATAACCTGCTGTCTGCTAGAACGGCCGATTGTGATCTCTCGATCCTCCCCACTGGAGTGATCCGGGTCGGGAAAGGTCAAGGCCAGTGGGTCGAGAAAGACAGTTGCCGCATCCTCGAAGGAGATTCGGTGCTTTCGCAGGTTGCCCTTTGCCTTTTCCGCATCCCACTCGTAAATCACAGGCTTAGTCTACCTCACCCACGTCGGGAAACCAAACGGCGGGCCATGCACGGCGCCTTTCCGTCCTTGCGCATTTCGATGCAAGATGAGCTTACCCAGTGGCGACCTCCACCTGCGTGACATATACATCGCCATGGAGGCGTTGCTTTACCTCTTCGCGGGATGCGCATTCGAAGAACAACTCCAGCGCCTCCCGAAGATTGTCGCGGGCCTGTTCAATACTGTCCCCTTGGCTGGCAATATCCAACTCCGGACACAGCGAGACATAGCCGTCGCCTTCAGCTTCGATAATTGCCGTCAGCTTCATCAAATGACCTCCAGAACCGAGACCGCGTGCCCGCGGCTCACCACTCGAGCCATTTCGCCATCCGCTCGCGGACCTCTTCCTGACTGATAAATTCACCGCGATCCGCTTGGCGAAGACCTCTCTCAACTTTATAAAGTAGGTAAAGCCGATCCAAGGCATCTTCGATCCCGGCGTCGTCGGGAAGCTCCTCAATGACCTTCAGTATCTGCTGCTTAGTTTCCACGGCAACTCTCCAATCCCACTCCGTATCCTAGCACTGACTCCGCTGCTCGTGCCGAAAACCTCGCGGGCCGCGCATGCATTCCCTTTCGTGCATGCGCCCCGCGAACACGCGCATATCTTTGTCGCCGCGTCCTATCCATGTCCTGTCCAGGCTTCTTAACGGTCCCGCAAGGTGGGATGTCGGCGCCCCCCTCGGTCAGGCGCTCTTACGCGCATCTTCCTGCATATAAGCGCGGAGCAATGCATTGATCCGGGTTTGATAACCTGGCCCCTGTTTCTTATACCATTCCAGGACATCGCTATCGACCCGTATGGTGAGTTGCGTTTTCCTGGGCACCGGCTTCAGGCCCCGCCGGACAATGGCCTGGGCAAACATCTCCGGGGTCAATTCCGGCGTGTCAGAAAAATCTATTCGGTCATCCTTCAGCGCCTCTACTCGCTTCCAGTCAGTTCGCGATTTCCTTGAAGTAGCTGATTTCTTCATGCTTCGTTGCCTTCCTTACGGAAATAGTATAGTGTAGTTACAATATGTAGTTACGTCAAGGGGAGAGCAGGACATCATTGGCTATGGCAGTTTTCGCAAGTACCAATCCGCGCCCAGGTTGAAGTCGGTTCCGGGTTGATAGGGATGGTCGCGTTTGTACATGAAGTACTGCGCCCCGGGAGGGATCGGGAGTTCTCCTCGCAGGAAGGAATTGATGGGGAGGAGCCGCCGTTGAAACTTGGGTTCAAACAGCGCGTATTCGCACGAATCGGGCGGCGCGGCCACGGCGACCGTGGCGTCTGCGGGCACGAGGCGATCGAATTCCCCAAAAGGCTTGATGAGTTGGGGATTGTCCGCCAGCATCTGTCGCAAGCGGTCCGGATGCAAAAGGGAGTGCCCGCTGCGCAGAATGAAAGAGTTGCGGATAAAGAAGCCACTCCACGCCGAGAGGCAGCCCAGCAAGACCAGCGCTACCGCGTAGGAGCGGAATCTCCGCCCGGCTTGCGCCAAGACGCACGCCACGACCGGACACGCAAATACGCCCCCGGTAATAAAATAGCGCCCGCGCCAGTAATCGTAGGAAGCCAGGAAAGACTGCGAAAAAAGAAAGACCAGTGCGGACCACGCGAACCAGATGGCTGGAGTGGAACGAGTCTTTCCCAGAGCAGCCAGAGCCACGGCGACCCACAGCAGCCCGAAACCGAGAATCCCCCAATAAGTGAAATCCTCGTGAGCCTCCGGCTTCCGGTAGAAGGAAAAAGCCAAGCGACTGCCCGTGGGGCGGTCGAGAAAGAGGCCATAGATCACGCAGGCGTCCACCAGCGGCCGGCGAGCCCATTCCTGAAATTGCCCGACCGGGCGGAGCTTCAGTCCATCCAGCGAGAGGAAATCAAAACCGTAGCGTAGGAGGTTTAAGGCCCCGTCCTTCGCGGCTTCCAGCGGCTTGGCCCCCGCGTAAGAATGGCTGGAAACCACACTCGGCGGGCCCACGGGATTGCCAAACCGGCGCCAATTGTCCATGTAACCGGCAGGTAAGTCAAAGGCCGCCACGGCGAGGGAAAAACCCAGGACGAGCGCCACGAGCCAGGGAACGACTCGCGCGCGGGCTGTCTTCCGGGCCTGGACAACAGCGAATATGGCCAATACTGCGAGGGCGGGCAGGCAAAGAGCGGCAGAGGATTTGACTCCCAGCGCCAAGGCTGCGCTCGCTCCGGCCAGTGCCAGGCTCCGGGCGCGGGAGGAGCGCATGAACTCCATCAGCAAAAGCGCGGCACAGGCCGTGTAGGCGGTGAGAATCAAGTCATTTTCGGCCGCCGTGGATTCGAGCAACGCATCAGGAAGCAGCGCGAACAGCGACGCGGCCAGCAGCGACCAAGGGCGCGAACAACCGAGGCGCCGGGCAATCCCATACACCGACGCGATGCTGATGGCATAAGCCGTCCACTGCGCGAGCGGCAGCAGGCTCTCGTTCTTGCCTGATGCCACGAAGGTATAAAGCATGAGGATGGCGGGATTGGTGGGGTGGACGACCATCGCCCAATAGTTCGCTTCGAAGAAGTGGGTGTTTCCGTGTTGGTAGTAGTAGGCCACCCGAGCCAGGTGATAACTCAGTGAGTCCGATTCGTGCGGGACGGTGATGCCGATCACCACTAATCCCAAAGCCAGGAGGAGAAGCGTGGAGAGCAAGGGGGGCAGGACGACAAGTTTCTCCAGGCGCGACCAGGAGGAGAGCTCAGAGAGCAGGCGGCGAGGCGAAAGCACGCCCCAAGCCATGTTGACGCCGCTCTCGCCCCCCCGCTTCGCTGCCAACAACCTCGTCCCCAACGCCAGGAGTAGGAAGGCGGAGCACCCGGCGAGCCAATCGCCCGCCTTACCCAAGCTATTGAAATGCGAAAGCAGGTAACCGAGCAGGATGATCTGGGAAGTCAGGAATAAGAAGGAGGCAGGCAGAACTTCCGACAGGGTCGTAGGGCGCCAAACCGACAGCCACAAAGCCGTGGCGCACACGATGGCCGCGAGGGAGAGGATGCCTGACAAGATCGTCACCTTGGCTCTGCTTGAATGGGCCTATCCTACAACAGTTGCAGCGAGGCTAACAGCGCCGATCAGAAAGCTGCCGACCAGAAAGCCGGGAGAAGACGTCATCCTCAGCGGCTCAACTCATCTTTTCTGTACTCATCCACAAAGATCGTCATCGGCTGCTGCATTTCGTCTCGGTAGAGACCCATCTTGAAATAGACAAAGCCGTGGGCAGGGTAGCCGAGCTGCTGTTGATACACAGTCGGCCCTTTGTAGTGGACTATGGGTTCACCGTTCAGCCAGGCGTCGATTTGGCCGTCTTGGTCACGCGAGAATCGCGTCTCGAAGCGGAAGTCGAGCCAACGGCCACGCATTTCCTGTTTTGTGGAATAGAGAATCGATTTTGCGTGGTCATCACGCCGTGTAACAGACAGTTCCCCGTCCTGATAGCGGATGGCGAGCACCGGATTCCGTGGCCGGCATCTGATCCATTCGCACAGTTGTTTCCACTGCGCCAAAACGAGCCGCGTGGGGACGATGGGGAAATTAGCAGGCAGATAAAGGCTGAAGGAATAGCGATAGGTGCGATGCATGTGGGCAAAGAGCCACCAAGCTTCCAAAAGTTCGTCACGCTCGTTTGCACTGCCGTCGTCACTGGCTGCCTCGCGGCGATCGCCGGAGTGCACCGTGATCTCGCCTGCGCTGCGCCCGGCACGCACCACGTCCGATTGCACGCGGAAGGAGCCCGGCACCATGCGCCACTCGGACCAGTGGGAGCTTAGACCGCCAGATTCAAAGCCGTCGTAGACGTGAATTTCGCTCTGGCGGATGATGAGAAACAGCGCCAGTAGACATACCGCCAGGAGAGTCAGCTTTCCTAATGGAAGCTGCTTCTTCTTGGAATTGCCATTTGGGTGACGAGGTGCCGTCATATTCTGCATTATACTCGCGGCGCGTACGTCCCGACGGTTTGAAGGTGTGAAAAAATCGATTGCATTAACCACAGAGACACAGAGGCACAGAGAGAAGCCCCCTTCTTTTCAGTTCTCTGTGCCTCTGTGTCTCTGTGGTGAGAAGAGCCCCCGCGCATAATCCGGGACTCACAATTCACAATATTGCTTTTTCCTTTCAGCCGCCCTTCAATGAGTCAATTGAAATTCACCCATTGATCCATTGAATCATTGATTCATTGAAAAAAACGAGGCAGGTGCTCTTCAATGATTCAATGACCCAATGAATCAATGAGTCAATCGAAAAAGCCCTGGGCTACTCCTGTGAACATATTTCTCTTGACAATGCCTCCCCTCTGTGATAGCCTACTAGTGTGAAAAGTCTAAGTCGCGGGGAAGTCCTTTCCCCGCTATCCCAACAATCCGTCCCAGGAGGACCCATGTCTTTACGAAAATCACCACGACTTACACCCGAACTCGTCGCCGCCGCCCGCCACAATGCCCAGCATTCCACCGGACCGCGCACGCCCGCCGCCAAGCAGAACTCCAAGCTCAATGCCTTGAAGCACGGCGCCTACGTCAGTGGCGAAAACCAGCGCCAAGCCATGCGCGCGCTGGGCGAAGACCCGCAAGAATTCGAAAACTTGAAGCAGGAACTCAAGGGCGCTTTCGGCCCCGGCGACGCGCTCTGGCAGAAGCAGGTCGAAGACCTCGCCTGGCTCTACTCCCGCCGCGAAAGGCTGGAGCGGGCGCAAGATGGCTTAAGGCGGCGGGCCTTGCAGGGGATCGACGACTGGCAACACCGCCGCCGGCAGGAGATGGCCCGTGTCACCTTCCCCGCCTCCCGGCACGACATGCTTGATGTCGACCTGTCGGAGTCTACAGACCGGGGGGTGGCGTTGAGAAAGACGCTTTCTTATCTTGAACTCGTCCAGGACGAGGTGAAGCAGCGCACTTTCCGGCCCCGCCAGTACGGCGTACTGGAGCCTTTTTACCGAGGGATGATAGGCTGGCGAGCGGGGCTGATATTCAGGCTGCTGCACCGTTTCAGCGACCCTGTGTACGTGGCCGCGCGACAAGAGGAGGACGAGGAATTCCGGCAGTTCCTGAGCAAGCAAGACCCCGCCTGCGAGCCGCCGGGGGAGCCCGAGCGCCAGGAACTTCTGTGTCTGCTGGAAGAGGAGATCGCCAGCGTACGGGAAGAATTCGCCTACGCGGAAAAGGGGAATGAGGAGAGGGTGGCGATAGAGCGGGAGGCCTGCCTGGCGCCGGAGGGGGAGACGTGGAGCGTGATGCTGCGCCAGGAAGCTGCGCTGGACCGCTCCATTGACCGCAAGGTGAGGATACTGCTAAGGCTGCGGAAGGAATACGGCGACCTCGTAGGGACACGCCATGGCGTGTCCCTACTTCCGCTTGGTGAGGGCGATGGCGGGAGGGTGGAGAACATGGAAGAGGTTCCCGACAGCGACATTATGTCATACGCGTCGCAGGGTGTTGGAGCGGCGGAAAACTCAAAAATGACGGAACGAAGCGGGAATGTCCCTGAAAACAAAGGATCAGGCTCGGGGAGTCGGGAACGGAGCGGCGATGTCATTGAAAACGAATCCACTTATCCCCAGGATGGAGGAATTTTATTGAAAACAAAGAGTGTTAGTTCCCGGTTGGCGTTGGGTGACAGGTGCTAGGTGGGGAAGAGCAGGATTCGGGATTCAGGAGGAAGGAGTCAGAAGTCTGTCTCACACCCTCTCTTTGAGGTCTGGGACATGGAGCGGAAGTGGTAAACTGTGCCGGACGTTTGAGCTGCCGGCGCGAGGCCTTTGGCCCTGCGACTGGCGCTTTCTGAAAAATGCCGGAAATGGCGACAAAGGCACGGGGTCTGGAAGTACAGAAACGAGTTCAAACTGGTATGCCCTATGGAATTCGACGAGGTGCGGCGATGAAATTAGGCTGGGTTCTGCTTACGGCTTTCTTGTGTCCACTTTCAGCTTCACTCTGGGCGCAGACAAACAAGGCTTTGCCGTCCAATACCTCCGGGTGGATCGATATCCTGCCCGACGAGGCCTTCAAGAGCTGGACCCGGGTTGCCATCCCGCCCGACAAGGCTTTGGACCCCGTCTCCCAGTGGAAAAAAGCTCTTACCTTAGCCGGTCAAAGGAGGATAGGATGAGACGCAATTCTTGGCTAATATTTTCTCTGCTCGCAGGACTCTTGCCGGTCGCATCGGTGAGGGCGCAACTCGCACCGGAATTCAAGACGCCCAAAGCAAACTGCTGCCTGCAATTCGCCGCGCAAAGCCTCGCCGACCAGTTGCAGGATTGGAATCAGATAGGCCGCTACCATGATGACGATGTGCGACTACAAGCCCAGCCAGTGGAGAAGGGGCGCGTAGTTTTCCTCGGTGATTCGATCACCGACGGTTGGAAACTGGCGCAGTATTTTCCCGGCAAGCAATATGTGAACCGTGGTATTGGCGGACAAACAACTCCGCAGATGTTGGTACGCTTCTATCCTGACGTGCTTAACCTGCATCCTGCGGCAGTGATCATTCTGGCGGGGACGAACGACATTGCACGCAACACCGGTCCGGAAACTGCGGAAATGATCGAGGATAATTTCCGGGCCATGTGCGAACTGGCGCAAAAGCATGGCATCAAGGTGGTGCTTTGCCTGCTGCTTCCGGTTAGTGACTACACCCAGAACAAGCAGACGGACCACAGGCCGCCCTCTGACATTCTCAGACTCAATGGATGGCTGCGCCGTTACGCCGCCGAAATTGAGGCGGAGGTTGCGGATTACTATGCAGTCCTTGTGGATGGCCAGGGCATGCTGAAGGAAGGCTATTCGGATGATGGCTTGCATCCCAACCATCGTGGTTACAAGCTAATGGCTCCTGTGGCGGAGGCGGCCATCGCGCGGGCGCTGAAAAGCGGGACTAAAGACTAGGGACTCGGGATTGGGGGCTAGGGAAAGGCTGGATTATGAAGGGCAAAGTGTGAAGTACCCCCACGGACAACGGAGCGCTGACCACTAGCCACTAGCCACTAACCACTAGCCACTGGCCACGGACATAGGACAGTATGTCAGTTGAATTTTGACCGGTCGGAGCATAACATCAAGCCTCGTCCGTATCGAAAAGGTTTCGCCGACAAAGGGGTTCGCTGATGAATTATCCGGTCTGGGAACCATTCATGTTAGGTGGGGGACTGGTGATCGGGATCATCGCCATTCTCCACGTCTTCGTTTCGCATTTTGCGGTAGGCGGCGGTCTCTTTCTGCCCCTAACCGAGCGCAAAGCCTATCGCGAGAACAATCCCGCGCTGCTGGAATACGTCAAGTCCCACTCGAAGTTCTTCGTCCTGGTGGTTCTGGTTTTTGGGGCCGTGAGTGGTGTAGGCATCTGGTGGAGCATTGGCTTGGTGAATCCTGAAGCCACGGCGACGCTCATTCACGTATTTGTTTGGGGATGGGCGATCGAATGGGTTTTCTTCATTGTGGAAATTGCCGCAGCCTTCATCTACTACTACGGCTGGGACCGGCTTGATCCCAAGACGCACCTCATCGTGGGATGGATTTACTTCGGGGCAGCCTGGGCCAGCCTGCTGGTCATCAACGGCATCCTGACGTTCATGTTGACGCCGGGGAGATGGATCGAGACGCAGACTTTCGCGTCGGCGTACTTCAACCCTGGCATGTTGCCATCGCTGGTGGTGCGGACGGCAGTGTGCATTGCGCTGGCAGGTGTTTATGCCTTGATTACCTCGTCCGCGGTCGGCGACGTAGCGCTGCGGAATGAAGTTGTTCGCTATGCCGCCCAGTGGCTTCTGCTCGGCACGCTGATCATTCCTTTCGCGGGCATCTGGTACATCTCCACGCTTCCCGGCATGGCGCGCGAGATTTCCATGGGCGCGGCGCCGGCGGTCACCATCTTCGCCGGGCTTTCAATATTCCTCTCCGCGCTGGTCGTGGCGTTCACCTACTTTGGCCCCTACCAGCGCCCACGCCACTTCAACTTGGTTTTTGCTTTCCTGCTCGCCGTCCTTGCGCTTTCGACAACCGGCGTTACGGAATGGGTGCGGGAGGCGGTGCGGAAGCCCTACATCATTTACGGTTACATGTACGCCAACAGCTTACGCCTGGCGGACATCGAGCGTGTCCGCGAGCAGGGAGTACTGAAGTCGGCGCGTTGGGTTCGCGAGCGCGACGTGGACCCCAATGCCCTGGAGCGTACCGGGGAAGAGGTTTTTCGCGTGGAGTGCGCGAGTTGTCATACCGTGAAGGGTTACAACAGCATCCGCTTCGCCGTCAAAGGCTGGAGCTGGATGATGATTGACTACCAGTTGGTCCACCTCAACGAGTTGAAGGGTTTCATGCCGCCGTTCGTGGGGACCGAGGCGGAACGAAAGGCTTTGGGGGCCTGGCTGGCGAGTTTGAACCCGCCGCCAGCCAGCGTCGCAATTGAGCCTGGACCTCCTGCCGCGAAAAGCCAGTCCACGGACGCGACTGGAGAAGGAGCGTCGCAACAATGATTCCTGTCATCCCTGGGCCAGTTCCAGTACCCTTGCCCGCGCCGCTCTGGCTGCTCGAGTTTCTGCTGGTGTTCACATTTATCCTGCACCTGCTGGCGATGAACTTTCTCTTGGGCGGGGTTATCATCCTAAGCGTTTCCAGCTACCTTGGCCGGCGCGACCCCAGGCACCATGAATTGACGCGTCGCGTTTCTCGCGCCATGCCCTCCGTGACGGCCTTCACCATCACGCTCGGCGTGGCTCCGCTGCTGTTCCTCCAGCTCGTTTATGGGCAGCTCTTTTATGCATCTTCTGATCTCATGGCTTGGTACTGGCTTGCAGTCGTGTTTTTGGTCATGCTCGGTTACTACGGCGTTTATTGGTACCAAATGCAGCACGACGAGCTTGGGCCAAAGGCGGCATGGGTTATCCTGGTGACCGCCATCCTCTTTATCCATGTGGCCTTCATCTTTACGCAAAACATGACGGCGATGTTGCATCCCCAGGATTTCTACAGCCTGTACCTTAACGGGAAGGTTGGGACAATTCTCGCTCCTGTCACTCTTCTGAACGTCACACGTCTGGCTCACTTCGTAGTGGCCGCGGTAGCCGTGGCAGGGTTGGGCGTTGCTCTGCTCTCCCGCCGCTGGCAAACGGATTCGCCGGAGCTGGCGGATTGGGGAAGACGTTACGGCGTGACTTGGTTCATGGCGGGGACCTTAGTGCAATTTCTGGTGGGGCTTTTCTTTTTGTTCAGCCTTCCTGTGGAAATCCGCCAGGCGCTGATAGGTGAGAAGCTCACCGCGGGCATTCTCATCTTGGGGATTATGCTGGCTTTGCTGGCGCTTTTGAGTGCTCCCAAGAGTCTCGCGGCATCGAGTGTCGCGGTGCTGGGCACCGTCAGTGTGATGGCCGTATTGCGGCACTTCGTGCGCCTCGCTTACCTGCGCCCTTATTTTGATCCACAGTTGCTGCCGGTCCGGGGCCAGTGGGTGGTCTTCTCCATTTTTGTGGTGCTGCTGCTGGCTGGCCTTGCCATCGTGGGTTGGATGCTCTACGTGTTCTACCGCCCCGCCGCCACCCGTCGGGCATCGCCTTGACTCCCGGCTTCTCGCCGCCGGGATATCAAGGGCCTAACTCTTGGCTTCGGGTCATCTTGCCTGTTGTTCTCCGGTTGCATTCCCGGTAAGATTCGACTGGAGAGGTGAGCGAGCTGAAAAAGAGTCGAGGTCGGGGAAGCTTGCGTCCAACACTCACCTGCAATAGCGAGTCGGAAGCGGAGGAAGGATGCGAAAACTTCTTATCGGTGTGATTATTACGTTTGTGCTGAGCTTTCCCTTGGCCTGCACAGGAGCGGGGCAGTACCGGTCCAATGTCAGATCGGAAAGAAAAATGCTCAAGGCGCGACAGAAGCAAGACCGGAAGGCGCTGAAGCGCCAGCACAAATCCCAGAAACGCTCCTGGAAGGGCTCGCATATGTCCAGAGCGACCCGCGCGCAGATGAAGCACCAGATGCAGCGCGAAACGCGGGCTCAGCGCGAGCAACAGAGGAACGAACGCCAGGACTTAAAGGACCGCGAGCGATTGACGAAGGAAAGGACGAAGCGAACCTGATAGCTGTCGTCATGGGAGGTCGCCATGAAGCGAAGCGTCTGGTTGTTGGCGGTGGCATTCTTGTTGGCGCCGGTGTTGGGAGCGCAGGAGGTCCAAAGGCCAGGAGGAGAACAGGAGCAAAATCCCACCCTCGGCCCCGAACCTGGGCCCGGTTTGCATGGTCCTCGAACAGCCACCGTGAACGACTACCGAAAGCTGATGCGAATTCGCAGCATCTACGTCGAGAGGATGGACAACGCCCTGAGTGAAAAGCTGGTCGAGACCCTTGGGAAATTGGGCCGTTTCAGGATCGCCTCCAAGCCTAAAGAAGCCGATGCCATAATGACCGGCTCGTGTTTGGAGTCGCGCCGGCTGAAACGGCTCCACTCCGAGGTGTTCATCGCCGACCGAGGTGGCGGGTCAATTTGGCAGGACAACGTCTACCGGCCTTACAACCCGCCTTCCCTCCAACAGGCCGTCAACGAAACCGCGCAGGTGGTGGCGGAACACTTGGGCGCGAGTCTCAGCGAAGCCGGACTGAAGTGAGTGTCCTCAGGAGCCAGGAGTCAGAAGTCAGGAGTCAGAAGAACTCGAACTCGGCACTGGGTGCTCGCGGCCGGGAAAGTTCCATTGCCCAGCCCTAGTTCCTAGCCCCTGGTCCCCAGCCCCGTTTTTTCAACTGACCACTGACCACTGACCACTGACAACTGACAACTGACTCCTGACTCCTGAATCCTGTTTTTATGCACTTGCGCGCTTTCCGTTCCGACGATCTCGAAACACTTTACAAGATCGATCAAGCTTGCTTTGCACCGGGTATTTCTTATCCGCGTGAGGAGTTGAGCGGGTTCATAAGCCAGCGGCGAAGCAGGACATGGGTCGCGGAAGAGAGCGGGGAAATCGTCGGCTTCCTCATTGCCGAGCGCCAAGCGCAGAAAGTGGCACACATTGTGACCATCGACGTGGTGGACCGCTGGCGCCGGCGACGATTCGGGAGCTTAATGATGGACGCCGCCGAGCAATGGGCGCGAGAGCAGAAACTGCTGTTTGTTTACCTCGAAGCCGCAGAAAACAACGCCGCGGCGCAACTCTTTTATGAGGCTCGAGGTTACAGGAAAGTGGACCGCGTCGAGAACTATTATTCGGACGGCGCCTCGGCCTGGGTCATGCTGAAGTGGTTGAAAGTGAAGGAAGCTGTTGACGTGTGAGTGTTGGAATTGTGAGGAGCCCATGCCCATTAAACTGACGTCATCCGACAGCAAGACCATTGTCGTTGCCATCCTCATTGCTGCTTTTTCGCTCGCCATCGGCGTCAAGTACTTCTCTCATGCATTTCCGGAAGCGGCGATTCAGTTCCGCGTGAACCGGGACGACTCTGCTCCCCTGGCGCAGAAGTTCCTTGCCGGGCGTGATTTCAAGCTGGAAGGTTACCGGCATGCGGCGGCGTTCGATTACGACGACGAGGCGAAGGTTTATCTGGAGCGTACTCAAGGCCTGGAACGGATGAACCGGCTGACCCGCGGGCCTATTCACCTTTGGCATTGGTCCCATCGCTGGTTCAAACCACAACAGAAGGAAGAATTCCGCGTGGACCTGACGCCCGCTGGCGATGTGGTGGGTTTTGACCACGATATCCCCGAAGCAGCGCCGGGCGCGACCCTGGATCAGGCTTCCGCCCGGACCCTCGCGGAGACGTTCCTCAGTCAGGTGATGGGACGGAGTCTTGCTGACCTCGAGTTCGTCGAGACGCAGACGGAGAAGCGCCCGGCGCGCACCGACCATGACTTCACGTGGAAGCAGAAAAGTGTGGACCTGGGTGATGGAAGCCTTCGCATCGAGGTGGAGGTGGATGGCGACCAAGTGGCGGGTTACCGGGAATTCGTCAAGGTTCCGGAGCAGTGGACTCGTGATTACGAAAAGCTCCGCTCCCGCAACAGCGCCGCTCAAGTCGTGGATGAGGTTTTCTGGATTTTGTTGAGCGTCGCCATGCTGGTGATTTTGATCCGGCGCCTGCGCGACCGTGATGTGCCGGTTTCGATGTCTCTGGCTTTCGGTGGGGTAGCCGCCGTCTTGTATTTGCTTGGCCAGCTCAACGCCTTTTCCTTGACTGAATTCGGCTACCGAACCACAGACTCCTACTCGAGCTTTGTCACCAACTTCCTGTGGGACAACCTTCTTGCGGCGGTCGGCATTGGGGCGGCTATATTCTTGGTGGTAGCTGCTTCGGAGCCGATGTACCGGGAAGGTTATCCGGACCAAGTCTCCCTGCGAAGATACTTCAGTTGGCAGGGCCTCCGAAGTCGCTCGTTTTTTATCGCCAATGTGGTGGGAATCACCCTCACCTTCTTCTTCTTTGCTTACCAGACTATTTTCTACCTTGCCGCCGACAAACTGGGGGCGTGGGCGCCCGCTGACATTCCCTTTACCGACCTGCTGAATACACGAATGCCCTGGGTTACAGTGCTTTTCATCGGCTTCTTCCCGGCCGTTTCGGAAGAAATGCAGTTCCGGGCTTTCTCCATTCCGTTCCTGAGGAAGTTGCTGCGTTCCGGGCCTCTGGCGGTGGTGCTTTCTGCTTTTATCTGGGGGTTCCTCCACGCGGCATACCCGAACCAGCCATTCTTCATTCGTGGCCTCGAGGTGGGGCTGGGCGGCATCGTGACGGGCCTGATCATGCTGCGTTTCGGCATTCTGGCCACCTTGATCTGGCACTATTCTGTGGATGCGCTTTACACGGCCTTCCTTCTGATTCGTTCTCCAAATCATTACCTGATGGTGTCGGGCGCCGTCTCTGCGGGCATCATGCTGATCCCGCTGCTGGTGGCGTTGGTCGCCTATTGGCGGAGCGGCACATTCAGCGAAGACGAATCACTGAGCAACGCCCGCGAGGGCATTTCCAGGCCGGTTCGCAAAGAGGTCATCGAAGCGGAAGCCGCTCTTGTCTATCATCCCTTGTCCCAAAAGCGACTGGTTCTGGCCGGAGTCCTCACCCTCTTCTTCATCTTGCTGGCTGTGATTCCTGTTTATCATTTTGGGGAGGGCATCTCGTTGCAGATCACGCGCACCCAAGCCGTCCGCGCGGCTGATGCCTACCTCCGGCAGAGGCAGGTGGATCCGGGACGTTACCACCAGGTGGCGTGGGTGCACGAAGATGTCGACGCCTTGGCAGTCCGCTATTTGCTCGAGCACAGATCCATCAAAGAGTCCGACCGGATTTACCGGCAGGCGGCCCGCCTTGCGGTGTTTGAGGTGCGTTACTTCCGGCCGCTGGAAAAGGAGGAGCACCACGTCTTCTTGGATCCGACCAGCGGCCAGGTGTTCGGCTATCGGAGGTTGTTGGACGACAACGCGCCCGGGGCTTCGCTTTCTCCTGAGCAGGCCCAGACATTGGCAGCAAGGTATGTTGAGGACCAAGGCTACCATCTTTCGGATTTCGATCTACAGAATTCGGAAACGGAAAAACGGAAGGCTCGCGAAGATTATACGCTGGTGTGGCAGGCCAAAGCCGGCGATCCCCGCAACGTGGCAGACGCGCATTTTCGCCTCGAGGTGGACGTGGCCGGCGACCAAGTGGTGGGGTTCGCGCGCGCGTTTAAGCTTCCGGAAGCGTGGGAACGCGAGCGCCGTTCCTCGAGTTTGGTCAATTCGATGCTGTCCTTTGCGGGTATCCTGGTGGGTTTGGCCTTGGTCGGAGCCGGTGTGGTCTTGTTGGTCGCGCAGATCAGGTCCGGCGAGATGCCCTGGCGCCGGGCAGCGAAGGTGGGCGCTCTGATCCTTGTGTTGATGGTTCTTTCCGAGCTCAACCAATGGTCGGGTTTGGACCGCCAGTATGTGACTTCCCTCCCTCTATCCACCTGGCGGCTGTTCGAGGCGGTCAGCCTGGTCGTCGTTCCGTTCCTGGCCGGGCTGCTTTGCTGGTTACTGGTGGGCCTCGCAGCGAGCCTTTATGCGGAGGCTTGGCAGCTCTTGAGAAGCAGTGCCCGGCGACTGTGGCGGCGAGATGCGGCAGTGTGCATAGTGTTGGTTCTTGCCACTAGGGCGGGCCTGGCCAAGTTGGGAGCGCTCTTCGCCAGCCGTTTTCACGCCTTTGCCCCAGTGGACATCGAGACTTTCCCAGACTTGTTCAATGCCGCTTTGCCGGGCGCCGGCTTTTTCCTGCGAGCGCTCGCATGGAGCGTCGTCTTCATTTGTGGGCTGGGCGTGGCAATCTATGTCATTCGCCTCGGATGGATGAAGCGGGCTTGGTGGCTGTGGGTGGGAATACTGTTGGGGCTGGCCGGACTGGGGCCGGCGGGTGCGCATTCGGTCCGCGAGTTCTTTGCCGGCTGGGTGACGAGCTTTGTTCCACTTGCCGTTGTGGCAGCGATTGTTTTCTGGTTCTTCCGCAATAACCTGCTGGCCTATTTGGGCGCTGCTTTCTGCCTGCAAGTAGCGGTACCTTTGGTTTGGTTGCTCTCACAGCAAGCTGCTTTCTACCGGTCGAATGGGTTGATGCTAGCCGTGCTGGCATTTCTCTTCCTGGTATGGTTGCTTCTTGTAGGGAGAGAAGGCGAGGTTCGGAACGAGCCATGACCAAGCTCGATGAAATTGAAGTGCGAGTACTCGGCTCACTTCTGGAAAAGGAAATCACTACGCCGGATTACTATCCGCTCTCGCTCAACGCTCTCATCAACGCGTGCAATCAGAAGTCGAACCGCGACCCGGTTATGGCACTGGACGAGAGCGCGGTGAGGCAGGCCTTGGACAGCCTGAATGAAAAAAGCCTGGCGAGCCAAGCGACCAGCGCGGACAGCCGTGTTACGAAATATGCACACCGCTTGCAGGAAGTCTTCAATTTTGATCGAGGAGAAATGGCCGCGCTCTGCGTGCTCCTGCTGCGCGGTCCGCAGACTCCGGGCGAATTACGCGGACGCACAGAAAGGATGTACAAATTCGACGACCTCGGAGTGGTGGAGTCCGCGCTTCATCGCCTTATGAAGAGAGAGCCTCCCCTCGTGAAGAAACTGGCGCGCCAGCCGGGTACGAAGGAGTCGCGTTACGCACACTTGCTGGCGGGAGATGTGGAAGGGTGGAGCGCGCCAGCGGAGACGCAGCCCGTTGCTGCGGCAAGCGGTCAAGATGAACAGCGGATCACGCGCCTGGAAACTGAAGTCCAGAGCTTGCGGGAGGAAATCGCTGCTCTCCGACAACAACTGGAAGAGTTCCGGAGACAGTTTGAGTGAGCCGTGTTTGGGACGCGGTCCAGGCGCGAGTTGCTGGGAAGGAACACTGCCCCTCAACTTGCGAATTCGGGCTGAAACCTTGCCGTTATTCCGTCTGTCCTGTGGTTCGATCCACAGGGAAAATCTTTAGTGCGAAGGGGTAACCAGTCGGCTTCTCGTTGGGCAATTCGACGACCAGGCCTTCCTCGCTGCGGGACCACTTGACTTTGGCCTGGGAGCCAAGCATTTGGACTGTCTTGATTTCCCGCTTCGTCAACTCGGAACCGGAGGCCAGCGACTTGATGGTCAGTTTGCCATCCTCCGGCCATCCCAGCCCAATCGCATAAAGTGTATTGCCCTTGGCCGTGAAGCGGATGTCCTGTGCCGTGTATCCGCTGGTGGCGGTGTCCTTGAAGGAACCACCCACCACCTTGGTCGGACCCTCGCCGTAAACTTTCCAAGGTCTTGTGGCGTAGATGGCTTCCGCGTTGACGGACAGCCACTTGCCCATGTCCAGCAGAATCTTCTGAACCTCGTCAGGAACGGTGCCATCGGACTTGGGTCCAATGTTCAGCAGCAGGCAGCCATTCTTGCTCACGATATCCACGAGCTCGTCAATGAGCGATTCTGGGGTGCGGAACTTCTCGTCCTTGATGTATCCCCAGGATTTCTCGCCCACGGAAGTGTCCGTTTGCCAGAAGATGGGGCGCAGCGTGTCCAGTTGCCCGCGCTCGATGTCGAGCACGGCGGCGCGCTCGGGATAGGCTTTGTTCTTGTAGTTGATGGCGACCTCGCGCTTCCACTCTGCGGCGCGGTTGTAGTAGAAGGCGCCAAACTTCTGAAGGTAAGGTTTGAAGACGGGTTGCTCGATCCACCAGTCGAACCACACGATTTCCGGATGATATTTGTTCACGATCTCGCCTATGCGCGCCAGCCAATTGTCCAGATACTCGTGGTTGGGCTGGACCTTATCCGACTGGGCCGGGCCGTATAAGCCTGCGTAGCGGGGATCGTTGACGTCGGAGTCGAAGGCCGTGCCACCGTTGAAAAACCACCAGTGCTCCGCGCGGTGCGAGGAGGCGCCAAAGTGCAAACCTTGTTTGCGCACGGCCGCGGCCAGCTCGCCCACCACGTCGCGCTTCGGGCCCATTTTCGCGGCGCACCACTCCGTAAGGTCGGACGCATACATTGGAAAACCATCATGATGCTCGGCGACAGGCACCACGTACTTCGCCCCGGCCTTCTTGAACAACTCCGCCCACTGATCGGCGTTGAACTTTTCGGCTTTGAACATGGGGATAAAGTCCTTGTAGCCGAACTTGGACTGCGGGCCGTAAGTCTCCAGATGATACTTGAACACACTATTATCTTGCAGGTACATGTTGCGGGGATACCACTCACTATCGAAGGCTGGCACGCAATAGACGCCCCAATGGATGAAGATTCCAAACTTGGCGTCTTCGTACCACTTCGGAACTTTGAATTTTTCCAGAGAATCCCAGGAAGCACTGTAAGGACCCTGAGCGATGACTCCCGCAATCTTCTTGACGGATTCTTCCACGTTCTTATCCTCGGACATTGCTGAGACGCTTAGCATCAATATGAGCAGAGCCGAAAGTGGGAGGGCTGCTCTCCAGTTCCTGGAGCCCGTTCTCGGCGTCTGCTCTGCGATGAGTGTAACGGAAGTAGGAACGGCGTTTTTCATGTAGGCCCACCTTGTCATTCGTTTATCTCAAATCCATGATTTATTTCTGGTCCGCAAGTGCCCACCTGCTCTTGCCGTGTTTCAGCGGAGTCCAGGATTGAAATCTTTGAAATCTTAACAGGATGCCAAGAAAACGTAAGCCCTTTCCTGACCTTTGATCTCTTTTTGTAACCTCCCGCGTCTCCGTGGATCATGACTTCGGTTTCGAATTGTCCACCCCCACGCACAGTGGTTGGGGTCAGCTCCAAAGGGCGGGAGAGGGGGCAAAATGTTTATAAGCCAATTAGAATCAGTTAGATAGATAAAAATCTACACAGACTAAGAAAAAACTAAGAAATCTCTTGACAAGAGGGCAGGAGAATCTTATATTTCGGTGGAGTAAAGTGGTTGACAGTGGTAAAAAGTGTTGTTTAGGGTAGACTCCAGACGAGTTGAGATAGATTTTGGGGTTTCCAGATGCTGCGTGGTAACTGCCCGGCGACCGTGGATGGCAAAGGTCGGCTAAAGATCCCGGCTGCCTTCAAGGCTTATCTGGATGAGAACTACGGTACGGATTTCTACGTGACTAGCGTCGACGGACTGTCCGTGCGCATCTATCCTTTCCCGGTGTGGCGCGACATCGAGGAGAAGTTGAAAGCGCAGCCTTCCATGAACACGTACGTGAAGAGGTTCCTTGACCGCACCAACTACTACGGTCAGATGGGCCGCGCCGACAGCCAGGGAAGACTTTTGATTCCCTCGGTGTTGCGGGAATCGGCGGCGATGCATGGCGAGGTTGCGGTACTCGGTTACCTGAAGTACCTCGACGTCTGGAACAACCAGCGCTACCTCGAGCACCTGGAGCGGGAACCGTTCACCGAAGAAGACCAGAAGGCGCTGAGTGATTTAGGGATCTAGCAGTCTGGGATTATGAATCAGCGATTTGAGATTCCGGATGAGTAGTCAGCGGCGGCGGGCTTGGGATCGTGAGACGTGACCCATGATGCGATCGGCCAAAATGAAACATGGAATCCGAATCCCAAACCCGGCTGTGCGCATGTGCCGGTTCTGTGGCGAGAGGCAATCGAGATTCTGAATGTGCAGCCTGACGGATTCTACATTGACGCGACCCTGGGGGCAGGGGGACATGCCGAGGGAATTCTTCGGCGGCTGGAAAACGGGAAGTTGTTAGGGATAGACCAGGACCCGGCGGCGCTGGCCGCCGCCCGGGAACGGCTGAGGAGTTTTGGGGAGAAGTTGATCGTAATGCACGGGAATTTTGCCCAGATAGACGCACTGCACGTGGCGAGCGGGCTTCCGCCTGTCGACGGCCTGCTTGCCGACCTGGGCATGAGTTCCCTGCAACTCGAGGATGCTTCCCGAGGGTTTAGTTTCAACGCGCCTGGACCGCTCGACATGCGCATGGATCCGACCACGGGCGTCGGGGCGGCAGACCTTGTGAACCAGATGAGCGAGCGGGAATTGGCGGATTTGATTTTCAAGTTGGGGGAAGAGCGCCACTCGCGCAGGATTGCGCGAGCCATTGTGAAGGGCCGTCCGTATCGATTAACCACCGAACTGGCGCAGGTGGTGACGCGAGCGATCCCCTCCCGGACGGCCCTCCACCACATTCATCCCGCTACGCGCACTTTCCAGGCGTTGCGGCTGGCGGCAAACCGGGAACTGGAAAGCCTGGAGTCGCTGCTGGCGGGGGCGCTAGGAGTTCTGAGGCCGGGCGGCCGAGTGGTGATTCTGAGTTTTCATTCGCTCGAAGACCGCACGGTGAAGCGAGCCTTTCAAGCCTGGCAACACCAGGGGCGGGCGCAAATCCTGACGCGCAAAGTCGTGCGGCCGAGTGAAGAAGAAGTGCGAGCCAATCCGCGCTCGCGCAGTGCCAAGCTGCGCGCGGCGGAAAGGGCCTGAGGGTAGGTCTGAATATGGCGACGGCGGCAGTTACGTTACCGAAACCAAGGCGGCGTCCCGTAAACCCACTGGCGGCGGGCCGGGCGAGTTTTCCGGAAATCTATTTTACCAAGCACATTGACAACTCCCGTTTGGTGCGGGAGGTGGGCCTGGAGAAGTGCCGTGAATGTTTCAGTCTGCTCGGATTGGGCATTCTGGTTTTTCTTTCTGTCTTGCTTTTCTCGTGGCCGCATTTGCAGTGCGTGCGGGCCGGTTACGAGATTGAAGACCTCAAGGCGCAGCGCGTCGCACTGCTGGAAGGGAACCGTCAACTGCGGCTGGCACAGGCCGCGCTGGCTGACCCACAGCGGATCGACACGCTGGCGCGGAAGGATCTCGGCATGGTCTCGCCCCGCCCGCAACAAGTGATCCAGTGGGGCGGGGCGGACGCGCCATTACTGCAACAACCGGAGAGCGCGCAGTTCGCAAGTAACTCCGCCACCGTCGGTGACGGTAACCCTGGCGAGCCATAGTCCCATGGCACCTCGCATTACCCAGGCGCGGCCGGAGAAAACCGATAGGTCCCGCGCAACGAATCGGGATCTCTTGTTGGGTGGCATGCTTTTTCTCTGGATGGCCGGTCTGGTCGTCCAACTCTACCACCTCCAGATCATTGATTACAGGGATTTGCTAGTGCGGGCCCAGCGCCAGCAGCAGCACGTGATTGAAGTCGCACCCAAGCGCGGCGAAATCTTCGACTGCCAAATGAACCCCCTGGCCATGAGCTTGGCGGTGGATTCGGTCTTCGCTGTACCTAGCGAAATTCCTGACCCCAAAATGGTGGCTGGCTTACTAGGGCCCGTTTTGGGCTTGGATGCGCACGACCTGCTGGGCCGGATCACCAACTCCCGTTCGTTCTGCTGGGCGAAAAGGAAGGTCACCGCCGAAGAAGCCAACCGCGTCCGCGACCTCAATTTGAAAGGAATATACTTCCAGCAGGAGAGTAAGCGATTCTACCCCAAAGGGGATTTGGCAGCCCACATTGTGGGCTACGTGGGTTTGGATGACAAGGGGCTCGCGGGCCTCGAGTACGGCATGGATGACATCATCCGGGGCCGCCCAGGACGCGTGCTTCTGGCGACGGACGCGCGACGTAAGTCGTTTCAATCGACCGAGTGGCCGGGGCAGCCGGGTAAGAACCTTGTTCTGACCCTGGATGAAAAGATCCAGTACATCGCGGAAAAGGCCTTGGCGGAGGCGGTTGAGAAATGGAAAGCCGCCGGGGGTGTGGCTATCGTCCAGAATCCCAATACGGGCGAAATCCTGGCCATCGTCAGCCAACCCACTTACGATCCCAACGACTTTGCAAAGAGTCCACCGGAAGCACTTCAGAACCGCGGCCTGTCCTGGGTTTATGAGCCCGGCTCAACCTTTAAACTCGTGACAGTCGCCGCCGTTTTGGAAGAGAAACTGGCGGACCCGGACGAAGTCATCAACTGCCAGCAGGGAAGCATCCTGCTTGCCGGGCATGTCATTCACGACCACAAATCATTCGCGAGCCTAACCGTGAGGGATGTGGTGGCGAAGTCCAGCGACGTCGGGGCCATTAAGCTTGGGCTGCGCCTGGGGGCGCCGCGGCTTTACAAATATATTCGCGGCTTCGGTTTTGGCGAAAAAACTGAAGTCGAACTGCCGGGAGAGGAGCGGGGGCTACTCAAGCCTCCCAGCCGCTGGTCAGGAATTTCGATTGGCGAAATCTCCATGGGGCAGGAAGTTGGCGTTACGGCAATTCAACTGGTCACGGCCTACTCCGCAGTCGCCAACGGGGGTGTGCTGTTCGAGCCGCGCCTGGTTCACGACCTCTTTCTCGGCCAGGCCCACGACGCAATGCCTCCTGTTCCCGGTCACCGGGTTATCAGCGAGCGGACGGCAAATCTCATGAAGCAAATTCTTGCGGGCGTGATGGAGAGAGGAACCGGCCAGACTGCGCAACTTACAGGTTACTCATCCGCCGGCAAGACCGGCACTGCGCAGAAAGTCGATCCTTCCGGCGCTTATTCAAAATCGCACTACGTAGCCTCTTTTGTCGGGTTCGCTCCCTTGGGAAAACCGGCGGTAACCATTCTGGTGGCTATCGACTCACCGGTGGGAGCAATTTACGGGGCCGAAGTGGCAGCCCCGGTGTTCAAGTCCATCGCAGAGCAGACTCTGGGTTATGTGAACGTTCCGCAAGACACCCCCTCCCGATGGCCTCAGATTGCCTCCGCAATGCCCGCAGGGATTCCGGGCCAGAAACTCGGAGACCTTGCGGGACACCTTCCTAAGGGCTCTGAGCACCTCCAGGCTGCCGCTTCCCCCGTTCAACCCGCTTCATTTTTGAGGGTTGAGCAGACAGGAGTTTCAACGGACCGTGAGCCGGAGGCAGCTACCACGCCCCGTACCGTTGTTATGGATAACGGTCCTCTGGTAACCATCCCGGACTTCTCCGGTTTAGCGGCGCGGAGCGTCGCCCAAGAGTGTCAGAAGCTTGGTCTGGAGCTTAGCCTTCTGGGCAGTGGATTGGCCGTCGAGCAGAATCTCCCTGCGCATGCGCAGGTGCCACCGGGAACACGACTGGTAGTAAGGCTGTCAAGATTCTCGCAGTGATATAATGCGAGTGAGAAATGAAACTGAACGAGTTGCTCCGAGGACTGGACGGCCTCGAACCGGGCCCAGAAATCGGGGCCGAGATTACCTCTTTAGCTTACGATTCGCGTCGAGTTCAGCGCGGAACCCTTTTCTTCGCTATTCAAGGTGAGAAAGCGGACGGGCATGCGTTTATCGCTCAAGCCCTCGAGCGAGGCGCGGTGGCCGTCGTCAGTGAGCGCGTGCCGCCCAGCGATCTGGCATCGCGGTGGGTGCGAGTCCCCCGGATTCGCCGGGCGCTCTCCACGGCAGGACGCGCTTTCTTCGGCCAACCTGATTTACGCCTGAAGCTGATAGGAATCACCGGGACGAACGGAAAGACGACGACAGCCTTTCTGGTGGATAGTATTTTGCGCGCGGCGGGAATCCGCACGGCCCTTTTCGGGACTATTGAGTACCGAGTTGGTGACCGCGCGCTGCCAGCGCTCAACACCACTCCAGAGTCGCTTGATTTGTGGTCTTACTTCGCTCAGACCGTCGAGGCGGGGGGCACAGATGCAGTGATGGAAGTCTCCTCGCATGCCCTTGCCCAAGAACGAGTCTGGGGCTTCCCTTATTCTGTCGCTGTTTTCACCAATTTGACCCGCGACCATTTGGATTACCACAAGGACTTCGAGCACTACTTTGAAGCAAAGCGTCGTCTGTTTGAGGGGCTTGGAACACCTCCGCCGCAATGGGCGGTCATTAACGTGGATGACCCTTGGGGCAGGAAACTTCTGGACGTGCCGTGCCCCCAGCGGCTGACTTACGGCATGAACTCTAACGCCCAGGTTAAGGCGAAGCATCTCGACCACCGACACAATGGACTAGAGGGCACGATCGTGACCCCGGCAGGCAAGCTACAGCTTGCCTCATCGCTTGTGGGTCGGGCCAACCTGGCGAACATCCTGGCAGCGACCGCAGCCTCCATCGCCTATGGCATCCCGATCGAAAAAATCGAAGAGGGGCTTAGGGATCTGAAGGCGGTCCCGGGCCGCTTCGAGCGTATCGACGAGGGCCAGCCCTTCCTGGTGATAGTGGATTACGCGCACACCGATGACGCTTTGCACAATGTCCTGAGCACCGCGCGCGAACTCACGCGCAACAGGCTAATCGTGGTTTTCGGCTGCGGCGGCGAACGCGACCGTGCGAAGCGGCCTTTGATGGGCGAAGCTGCCGGTTCCTTGAGCGATCTTGCCGTACTTACCTCGGATAATCCCCGCAGCGAAGACCCGCTGCTCATCATGAGCGACGCGCTGGTAGGCTTGCAGAAGGCCGGGAAACCATATTGGGCCGAAGTAGACCGCGAAACCGCAATCCGAAAGGCAGTGGAGGAAGCGCGCGAGGGGGATGTGGTAGTTTTGGCTGGAAAGGGGCATGAGACTTACCAGATACTGAAGGACCGGACGATTCCTCTCGACGATCGTGAAGTTGCCCGGAAGGTACTGCGTGAAATGGGCTATCGCCCAGGCGCCTGAAGTGAAATCGAGCCTGCCGGGGAAGAGTCATTTCCCTCAACAAGGCAGAATGGCCTTGAGCCCCAAGAACTCATGGAACTGACATTGGGCGACATAGCGACACTGCTTAATACCCGATGCGGTGTGCCGGGACGGGTGGTTACTGGATATTCGATTGATTCCCGCTCAATCGGGCCAGGGCAACTCTTCTTCGCGATTCGCGGGCCTCGATTCGACGGACATCAATTCATTGCTCAGGCAATTGAGCGTAAGGCTGCTGGGGCTGTGGTGGAGAACGCTTTTTTTCACCAAGCGTCGCCGAGCCTCGCGCCAACTCTTCTTCCAGTGCAGAGTCCGCTCGAGGCGCTACAGCACTTGGGACGGTGCGTGCGCCGCAAGTGGGGGCGTCCGCTCGTAGCCGTGACGGGCAGCACGGGAAAGAGCACCACCAAGGAGATGATCGCCACTTTGCTGGGCCGGCGGTTTTCAGTGCATAAGTCTGCCGGAAACCTGAATAACCACTACGGCCTGCCTCTAACCCTGTTGGGACTCGAGCCGGAGCACGAAGTTGCGGTGGTGGAGCTCGCCATGTCCGCCGCCGGTGAGATTGCGCATTTGGCTTCGATGGCTGAGCCGGAGACCGGCGTGGTGACGAACGTTGCCCCTGTTCACCTGGAGTTCTTTGATTCTGTGGAGTCAATCGCCAAGGCGAAGCGGGAACTCGTCGAGAACCTCTCTTCGCGCGGGGGCCCGCCCACCGCAGTTTTGAACTATGACGATCCTCGCGTGCAAAGATTTGGGGAAGGATTCGAGGGAAAAGTCGTTACGTTTGGGATTGGGCCAGGCGCAGATTTTCGAGCCCGGCATGTCAAGCCGGGAGAAGGAATCGGAAGTGAGTTCCGAGTCATTGGCCCGAACCTGGATGCTGATTTTGTTCTTCCCATTCCCGGCCGCCACAACGTCCAGAACGCGCTCGCCGCTATCGCAGTTGCCTCCAGTCTCGATGTCCCTCCCGTGGAAATGCGGCGAGGTCTGGCGGAATTCCAGGGTATGCCTCAAAGGGGGGAGAGCTTCACACTGCCGGGGCCGGTGACGATTATCAACGATTGCTATAACTCCAATCCTCAGGCCATGGAATGCATGCTCGAAACGCTTCGGACGTGGCCTGGCGCTCGCCGCCGGATTGTCGTGGCCGGCGAAATGCTCGAATTGGGGCCGCAGTCCCCGAAGTTGCACAGAGAGACTGGCCGCAAGTGTGCGGAGAACAATCTTTCCTGGCTGATCACGGTGCAAGGCGATGCGAGATTTTTCCTCGAAGGCGCCGTGGCTGCAGGTCTGCCGCCCGCACAGACCCGCTTCTTCCGCGACGCGCGGTTGGCGGGAGAGTTTTGCCGATCGCTGCTCGAACCCGGAGACGTGGTCCTGGTGAAAGGGTCGCGTGGGGTTCACTTGGAAACAGTAATCGAGATGCTACGAGAAGAGGTCGAGGGCCGAGAAGTCAAAGGTCGGGAGTTTAACCAGGAGGGTCGAGGAGTCGAGAAGTCGAGGTTCGAGAGTTCGACTTCTCGACTGCTCGACTCCTCGACTAGCAAGTGAACACCTATGTTCTATTATCTTTATATCAAGTTCCATAACCAGTTTCACATCCTCAATCTTTTCCGCTACATCACTTTCCGAACCGCGTACGCGAGCCTGACGGCGCTGTTACTCTCCTTAGTCGTTGGTCCCTGGCTCGTGCGGGTGCTCAAGGAGTTCCAGATCGGCCAGTACATTCGGGAAGACGGGCCGAAGTCCCACCTGTCGAAGGCGGGCACTCCGACCATGGGCGGCGTGCTCATCGATCTCTGTATATTCGTTCCCACCCTCCTCTGGTCCGACCTCGGAAATGTTTTTGTTTGGCTCGTTCTCGGGGTCACGGCGGCTTTTGCAGGGATCGGATTTTGGGACGACCACCAGAAGGTTCGGCAGCGGAAGAACCTTGGCCTGACCGGGCGGACCAAGTTCTTGCTTCAGATTCTGGTCAGCTTTGTCTTTGGTGTTGTGCTGATTTTCTTTTCGGCGCGTGGTTTCTACTCCACAACCTTGACGTTCCCCTTCTTCAAGCGCTTCCGGCCCGACCTCTTGATCACCGGTCTTCTTTCCCGAGTATGGACATACCCTATCGCCTTTTTGCCTTTCCTGCTCTTTGTAGTCCTGGTTCTTGTGGGTTGCTCGAACGCCGTCAACCTGACCGATGGACTGGATGGATTGGCCATCGGCTGTGTCGTCATTGCCGCCTCGGCATTGACGGTTCTGACCTATGTCACCGGCCATGCAGTTCTTTCAGAGTATCTGGACTTGGAGCACCTGCCGCGCGTGGGCGAGCTGACGATCTTTTGCGGATCGATGGTGGGGTCCAGTCTCGGATTCCTCTGGTACAACGCTTATCCGGCAGAGATCTTCATGGGGGACGTCGGTTCTCTGGCACTCGGCGGCGCGATCGCAGCGGTTGCTGTGATCATCAAACAGGAACTCCTATTGCCGTTTATTGGCGGCATCTTTGTGATCGAGGCGCTTTCAGTGATAATCCAGGTAGTTTCGTTCAAGCTCAGGGGCAAGCGGGTGTTCCGAATGGCCCCGATTCATCACCACTTTGAATTGGAGGGGTGGAAGGAGTCCAAAATCATTGCGCGCTTCTGGATCGCCGCCCTGGTTTTTGCGCTCTTCGCGCTCACAACGTTAAAGCTGAGATAGAAAGGTTTGACATGGCACATTTTCGCGCATAAAATGCGCGATAACTATCATGGGAAGGCCGAAATCATTTCGCAACCCGAGGCGCGTGAGCTTAACCCTCAACCGGGAAACGCTCCTGATTGCCCGGCGGCTGGCCCGGCAGGCAAGGCGGTCTCTTTCGGAGGTCATCTCTGAGATTCTGGACTCACACTTTCGCAAGAATGGCCGCTCCCACCCCAGGGGGATCGCATGACTGACGTACGCAGGAAGCGCGTGCTCGTTGTCGGCCTAGGGAGGAGCGGGCGCGCTGTAGCACTCTGCCTGCGAGGGCATGGCGCGGTCGTGACGGTAACCGACACCAAGCCTCCTGCCGCGTTCGGACCCTTCCTGCCGGAGCTTCTGGCACAAAAGATTGGCCTGGAGCTTGGGTCGCAGCGTGTCGAGATCTTTCTCGCCCACGATCTCGTGGTAGTCAGCCCCGGGGTGCCGTGGGACTTGCCGCAACTTCAGGCAGCTCGCGCGCGAGATATTCCCGTTGTTCCAGAGGTTGAAGTTGCGAGCTGGTACTTGAGCGATCCCATTGTGGGTGTTACCGGTTCTAACGGCAAGACTACCACTACGACTCTTCTGGGCAAAATGCTCGAGGCTTCCGGCTTTCCGACTTTTGTCGGCGGGAATATAGGTGTCCCCCTGAGCTCCGCCATGGATCGGGTCAATCCGGGTTCGATCATTGTCGCCGAGCTGAGTAGTTTTCAGTTGGAAGCCATTCGCGATTTTCGCCCCCACGTGGCTGTCTTGCTGAACATTTCACCGAACCACCTGGACCGCCACCCTTCCTTCGAGGCCTATGCCCAGGCTAAAAGGCAGATCTTCCGCAACCAGCGGGCAGAAGATTATGCCATCCTGAATGCTGATGACCCTTGGGTGCGCAGCCTCGGTCCCGCCTTGGCGAGCCGCAAGGTGTTCTTCAGCCGGTCGCAGCAAATTCCCTGCGGCCTCTTTGTTTCAAATGGGAATGTCGTGTACCGCGTAGGGCATCTGGAGCGGGTGCTTCTGGAGACACGGGAAGTGCGCCTTCGGGGTGGTTTCAATCTGGAAGATGTTCTGGCGGCTGCGGCTGCTGCTTGTGTGCTTGGGGCCGATTTCGACGCCGTGCGGAGCGCGGTGCGAGAATTTAAAGGCGTCGAGCACCGGCTCGAGTACGTCCGCGACATATGTGGGGTGGCGTTTTATAACAATTCCAAAGCCACCAGCGTGGATGCCACGGTGAAGTCGTTGGAGGCCTTCGAGCGAGGTGTTCATCTCATTCTGGGAGGAAAGGACAAGGGTGCTCCATACGCGCCTCTGCGGCCTCTATTGAAGGACAGGGTGCGTGAGGTTCACCTCATCGGCGCGGCGGCGGATCGCATCGCTCAGGAGCTCTCCGGCGCAGTGGAATTGATTCGCGCGGGCAACCTCGAAAACGCCGTGCTGGAAGCGTTCCAGTGTGCCCGTCCTGGTGATGTGGTGCTCCTTGCTCCGGCTTGTTCGAGCTTTGATCAGTTCCAGGATTATGAGCATCGTGGCCGCGTGTTTAAGGAGTTGGTAGAGCGGCTGACGCAAGATGTTGAATCGGGGTCAGTCGAATGGAAATGGAGTGTCAATCAGCAAGCTTCGAGCCTCGGGTTGGATGCCTCCGGACAGTTTCAGGCTCAATCACTCGCTGGTTCATCCCAGGAGGCGTCCGAGGCGAGTCCCGAACCTCCGGCAGAGCCATCGGCATCAGAAGTCGAGGCACCCCTTTTTACCCCGGCTAGCGGCGCGCGACCGCGAGGCGAAGCGAAGAATGAGCTGACCCTCGTTTATGAAATCAGTGCCGAAGAACTTCCCCCGGCAGAAGTTGAGCTGGCAGAAGATTACTCAGAGCCGCCGGAAACGAGTCAACTTCAAGCGCCGCCTGCGCCTGAAAGAACTGATGACGTCCAGTTGCCGTACGAGGCGGGAGCCCAGCAGAGAAGGGTTGCTGCCAGCGGATCAGCGGACCGCGATTTCGCAGACGGCGGGACGAAAGACATGTCCACCTCTTCAGAACGCAGCTCGACGAGAGCGGATAGGAGGAAGCCGAAGTCGGCGGCCCCTGATTGGGCGCATCAGCCGAGACTAACCGGTATGGATTAACAAAGCATGGCAAGGCGACTTCAATCCGACAAAGTTCTGTTCGGCACAGTCGTGGCATTGACCCTTTTCGGAGCCCTCATGGTCTTCAGCGCCTCGGCGGTGATGGCTACCGAGAAGTTTGGCAGTAGCAGTTACTTTCTAATTCGCCAGTTGGCATGGGCTGGGGCCGGATTTGTTGCCATGGTCGTGATGATGTATTTGGACTACCGTCGTCTGGCAAGCCCTGTGGTGGTTTTTCCGGCGCTGGCCTTGCAGTTGATGCTGTTGGTGGGTGTTTTATTTGCAGACCGCAGCCATAACACTCGCCGTTGGCTGCATTTGGGACCTGCCGGTTTCCAGCCTTCCGAACTTTCGAAGATCGTCCTGGTCCTGTTCCTTGCTTATTTCCTCGAGCAGCGAGCAGGCAAAGTAAACGATGTGGAGCATACCCTGCTTCCTGTTGGCCTGGTCGCCGGGGCGAGTATGGCGCTGGTGTTGGTGGAGCCGGACTTCGGAACCGCGCTGGCCATCGCCATGATCGTGGCGGCAATGCTATTCACGGCAGGGCTTCGCCTGAAGTATTTCGCTAGCGTGGCACTGGGGGCGGTTCCTGTGGTCTACTGGCTGGTCTTCCATGCCACCTACCGCCACAACCGTGTGCTGGCGTTCCTGAATCCTTATGCCGACCCTCTGGGAAAAGGGTTTCAGATCATTCAGTCCTTTATTGCAGTCGGCACGGGAGGGATTACTGGAGTGGGGTTGATGGAGGGGAAACAAAAGCTCTTCTATCTTCCAGAGCCCCAGACCGACTTCATTTTTGCCGTGGTGAGTGAGGAGTTAGGCTTGATTGGGGCGATCGCGCTTGTAGCGGCTTTTGGAATCATCCTTTGGCGAGGGTGGCGGGCAAGTGCCCGGTGTACGTGTGAGTTTGGCCGGTTGTTGGCAATTGGCCTGACAGTCATGGTGGTCGGACAAGCTCTGGTGAACATGAGCGTGGTGCTCGGCCTGCTTCCCACCAAGGGTATACCGTTGCCGCTGATAAGTTACGGCGGGTCGTCACTCTTTGTCACGCTGGCTGCGGTGGGCATCCTACTCAACATTTCACAAGATGAAGGATAGGTTGAGGGTTCATGGCGCTGGCGGTCAAGGCCGTCGAGACTCAGAGCAGGGAATGCAGCGTGGAATCGTCCGGCCACGAGCCAGGCGTCCCACTCAGTTTTGAGAAGTTCCAGCCTGCTTTGCGATTTCTGATGGTCGGAGGGGGAACGGGAGGTCACATCTTTCCGGCATTGGCTGTGGCGGAGGAACTACGTGCTCGTGGAGCGCGCCCTGAGCGCTCCGGAACGAAATACCTTATCGAGTTTCTCGGCACCAAAAGACCCCTGGAAGCCCGTCTAATTCCGGGAGCCGGCTTTCCACTGCGCACCGTCAACGCGGCGGGGCTTAAGGGTATGAGTGGGTTTCGGGGCGTGCGAAACTTGATGCTGCTCCCTCGAACGGCGGTGGCAACGGCAAGGGTGTTGCGCGATTTTCAGCCCCACGTGGTAGTCGGTGTGGGTGGGTATTTGGCAGGGCCCGTGATGGTGGAAGCTGCCCTCCAGGATATCCCGACGCTGCTGATTGAGCCCAATGCATTGCCAGGCTTTACAAACCGTGCCCTGGCCCCGGTTGTCCGTTTGGCGGCAGTCGGCTTCGAACAGGCGGCGCGTTTCTACGGCGAGAAGGCTCGTGTCACGGGCTTTCCGGTTCGGGCAGCGTTCCACGCCATCGCGTCGAAAAGACACGAGGCGCCCTTCAACATCCTGATCGTGGGTGGCAGTCAGGGATCGAAAGCCATCAACGAATTGATGGTCCAATGTGCTGCGCTCTTGAGGCGCGAATCGGGATGGCTCGAGGTGGTCCACCAGACGGGGGAAACAGACTATAATGCAGTGCGTGCGGCTTTTCTGGAACATGGCGTAAATGCGCGCGTCCTCGCTTTTATCGAGGATATGCCGGGGGCATTGGCGCAGGCCGATCTGGTGGTTTCGCGGGCCGGCGCAGCCGCGGTTGCTGAATTGGCCGCAGCGGGGCGGGCTGCGCTCCTGATACCGTTTCCGGCTGCCACGGACCAGCACCAACTGGCAAATGCCCGGGCTTTGGAACGGGCCGGCGCAGCCCGCGTGATTCTTCAGGCGGAGCTGACGCCGGAGCGGCTGATAAGGGAAATCCATCAACTGCTCAGCGAACCCCTGAGGCTGATTGGGATGGAGCGGGCCGCGAAGAGTCTGGCGCGTCCAGAGGCGGCAGCGCATATTGCTGACTTGGTCGAGGAAATGGCTGTGCACCCATGCTAGGCAAGATTCGGAAAATCCACTTCGTCGGCATCGGCGGCATCGGCATGAGCGGCATCGCGGAGGTTTTGCTCAACCTGGGATTTACGGTTTCCGGGTCTGACCTTAAGGCGACAGTCGTGACGGATCGGCTATCAAAGCTGGGAGCGCGAGTTTTCGAGGGCCACGCCGCCAGCAATCTCGGGGATGCCCAAGTGGTGGTAATTTCCTCTGCGATTCCACCCGACAACCTCGAAGTGCAGGCGGCTCAACGTCTGCAAATCCCGGTCATTCCCCGGGCCGAAATGCTGGCCGAGTTGATGCGCTTGAAATTCTGCGTGGCGGTGGCCGGGGCTCACGGGAAAACGACTGTCACCTCGATGATCGCTGTGATGCTGACGCAAGCCGGCCTTGATCCCACGGCTGTTATTGGCGGGCGGTTGGATGTTTTCGCATCCAGCGCCCGGCTGGGCAAGGGTGAACTGATGGTGGTCGAGGCCGACGAGAGTGACCGCTCATTCCTCTACCTTTCGCCCTCCATTGCCGTGGTTACTAATATTGACCGTGAACATCTGGACCATTACCGTGACCTGAACGAAATAACTTCCGCCTTCCTCTCCTTCGTGAACAAGGTCCCGTTTTATGGTGCTGTGGTGGCCTGTGCAGATGCCCCCTGGGGAGAGCGATTCAGGGAACTTATCCCGCAGCTTCGGCGTCGCGTAGTTACTTACGGTCTCGATCCCGGGGCCGATGTGCAGGGCAGTTCACTCCGGCTCCAGCCGCAAGGCTCATGCTTCGAAGTTGAGGCAAGAGCGAAGCATCTGGGGAGCTTTACTATCCGTGTTCCGGGACGACACAACGCGCAGAATGCCTTGGCGGCGGTCGCCGTAGGTTTGGAGCTTGACCTGAGCGCCGAGGAAATCCGCAGGGGTCTGGAGCGCTTCCACGGCGCAGACCGCCGATTCCAGATCAAAGCTGAATTCGAGGGTATAACGATAGTGGATGACTATGGGCATCATCCCACGGAAATACGCGCCACGCTTGAAGCGGCCCGCCTCTGGGGAGCCAAACGGGTCATCGCCATCTTCCAACCCCATCGTTATACGCGTACCCTGTTCCTGATGGATGACTTTGCTCGGTCCTTCCAGGCTACGGACCGGGTCTACGTGTTGGACATTTACCCGGCGAGCGAGAAGCCTATCCCGGGCGTCACCTCTCAGCGACTGGTGGAGCGAATGGCCGAGCTAGGTTTCCAGCGTGCTCGATATGTGCCTTCAGAACAGGCGGTCATTCAGGGAGTTCTGGAGGATTTACGGCCCGGCGATTTGATTCTGACGGTCGGCGCCGGAAGCGTGGGGAGGATAGGCGATGCCCTGGCGGAGGCGATCCGGGGGCGCTCGGCTCGATTAGGAGCGGTTCAAAGCTGATGTCATTGCTGGCGCGAGAATCCGGAATCTCGGAGCAATTGGCGGCTTTCGGCGCGGAATGGCTCCCAGGGGAGCGGCTGAGCCGGCACACTTCTCTGGGCGTGGGTGGCCCGGCTGATATCATCCGGGTGCATGACGCCCGCCGCTTGCCGGAACTCGTGGCGTATCTGCACGCGCACGGTGTGCCATGGCGGATCTTGGGCGGTGGCTCGAACCTGTTGGTGGCTGACGAAGGATTGCCGGACGTCCTGCTTCGCCTGGCACGCGGCGAGGCTATGGCGTTTGCAGGAAACCGCGTCGAGACGCCTGCGGCGGCAAACCTGGGCACTGCGGTTCTTGAATGCGCCAAACGGAACCTGGGGGGCATGGAAGGACTGATTGGCGTGCCGGGGACGGTGGGCGGCGCCCTGCGCATGAATGCGGGAGCGTACGGGACTGAGATTGGGGACGCGGTACGCTCCCTCACGCTGTTTCACGGCGCCACGGGGCTGATCGAGACCGTGAAAACGGAGAATGTCCGGTTCGAGTATCGGCACACCAGCTTCTCTTCCGACGACGTCATGCTCTCCGTCACGCTCGAGTTGCGGGACTGCCCCTATGCTCGGATTCTGGAGCGCATTAAGCAGTGCAACCGGAAACGCCGCGCCTCACAGCCCATTCAGGAAAGAAGCGCGGGCTGCATCTTCAGGAATCCGCCTGGTCGTTCCACGGGAAAGATGATTGACGAGCTTCGACTGAAAGGAACACGGGTAGGCGGGGCGGTGATCTCAGAACGGCATGCGAATTTCATTGTCAATCGTTACCACGCCACAGCCGCGGATATCCTGAAATTGATGGAGTTCATCCGCGAGCGAGTCCTTAAGGCGTATGGGCTGGAGCTTGAGGAGGAAGTCATTGTCTGGAAGGGATGAGAGCGGTGCAACGTGGGCTCTTTGACAGGGCCGATTTCGAGAATTCTCACCCCGCGTTTTGCGAGTGCTGGGTCGAAGGAGTAGACAGTTGGCAGAAGAAGAGAAGGCGCTAGCGCCCGAGGGGTTAGACGGGGAGGAGGAATCCCCCTACCTTCGGCGACAGAAAGCCGTGACAGTTCGGCGCCACCGGCTCTGGTGGGGTTGGCGTTGGGTGCTTTTTTTCACCGCCGTTGTGGCGCCCGTGGGAATCACCAGCTATTTCCTGACCACCTTCGCCCTGTCGTCCCCTCGGTTCGAATTGCACTCCGCTGACGATATTCAGGTGACCGGAAATCAGTTTGTCTCCCTCGAGGAAGTTGCCAACGCGCTGGGATTGCCTCTGCACGCCGGCAACGGTCCTGGCGTAAAAGTTTTTCGCCTTTCACTGGAAGCCCAGCGGAAGCAAGTGGAAGCGATTGCCTGGGTTCGAAGTGCAGTCTTGACGCGAGTCTTTCCCAACCGCTTGGTGGTGCATGTCATTGAAAGGACTCCGGTAGCCTTCGTCAATGTGGGCGGTCACGTGAGCCTGGTGGATAGCGATGGAGTTTTGCTGGATAAGCCGGAAAGCGCCTCCTTTGACTTCCCTGTAATCACTGGCCTTGACTTTAATGCGAGTTTGGACGAGTGCCGAACCCGGATCGCACTTTACCAGGACTTCACGCGGCAACTCGGAGAGGAGATCTCCCACTCCGGATGGATAGTTTCTGAAGCGGACCTGGCGGATGGCGATGATCTCAAAGCCCTGCTTGTCCAAGGCCGTGAGACTTTGCAAGTCCACTTCGGGCACGAGAATTTTCTCGACCATTTTCACACCTTCCTGGCGCTGCTCCCCGAGTTGCGCAAGTCGAACGCGCTGCTTGACTCTGTGGATTTGCGTTATCGTAATCAGGTGGTGGTGAACCCACAGGGTCAAACTCCGGCCCCCCCCGCGGGAGGCGCCGAGGCATCGCAAACTCTGAAGGAATAGGGACCATTGGCACACAAAGACCAGTTTATTGTGGGCTTGGATTTGGGGAGTAACAAAACGTGCGCACTCGTGTGCCAGCCGGGAGAGAGCGGAAAACTCCAGGTGGCTGGCTTCGGAGTGGCGGAGTCGAAGGGTTGGCGGAAGAGCGTCATTGTCAACCTCGATCTCACCGTATTGGCCCTCAAGAAGGCAGTGGAAGCTGCTGAAACCGCGGCGGGGGTCTCAATCGCTTCGGCTTACGTGGGCGTAGCGGGTACGCACATTAAAGGCGTGAGCTCCCGAGGCGCGGTGGGGTTGGCAAAAACGCCCGGCGGCTCAGGTGCTGTCACCCAGGACGACATTCTTAAAGTCCTCCAGGCCGCCCGCGGTGTCACCCTGCCGCCTGACCGCGAAATCGTATACCTGGAACCGCAGGATTATGTGCTGGATTCCCAGGAGGGGATTCGCAACCCAGTGGGGATGAGCGGTGCGCGGCTTGAAGCCAACGTGCACCTGATTACCGGGTCATCCACGGCCCTGAGAAACGTGGTTACGGCCGCGAATCTGGTCGGAATTAAGGTTCTCGACACGGTCTACGAGCCCTTCGTTGCTGCGGCCGCTTGCCTGACGGCGGACGAGCGGGAATTGGGCGCGGCTCTGGTAGACATTGGGGGCGGGTCAACCGACATGATCGTATATGCGCAGGGCAGCGTCCGACACACCGCTTCCATCCCTGTGGGTGGCGAACATTTTACGAACGACATCGCCGTGGGCCTGCGCACCACGATACCTGAAGCGGAGAGAATCAAGAGATCCTGGGCTGAGCGCGAGCTCGATAATACCCCCGGCGGCGTCCTGGAGGTCCCGAGTGTCGGGGAGCGTCCAGCGCGAGTGGTAAGCTACGCCATACTTGATGAGATCATTCAGCCTCGCACCCTCGAACTGCTGGAATTGATCCATGACGAGTTGGAGCGCTCCGGCCGTATCAGGCAACTGGGTGCGGGGTTGATTTTGGTCGGCGGCGGGGCAAAGCAGGGCGGTTTGCTACCGTTGGCGGAGCAGACTTTCGGCCTCCCCGTGCGCCTGGGTAGTTGTACTGGACTCGAGAACATGGGCGAAAACCTTGCAGGGCCGGAGTATGCAACTCTGGTTGGCTTGGTTGTCTACGGCAATCGTCGCCGCTTGCTTCGGGACGCGCAGGAAACAGGCCTTGTGGCCAAATTGTGGCGAGCTTTGCGGGGCAAGGGCGGAGCGGCTTAACAGGCGGTCGGCGTAGCGCCGGTATTACGACTAAGGAGTCGTCACGATGGAAATTGAAGAAACCAACAACGGCCTTCGGGTCGACTTTTCCGACGAGCTTCGCGCGGGCGCCAAAATCAAGGTAATTGGTGTGGGGGGTGGCGGTGGAAACGCCGTGAACCGCATGATTGCCGCCGGCGTGACGGGCGTGGACTTCCTCGTGGCCAATACTGACGCGCAGGCCCTTCACGCCTCGAATGCGCCGGTGAAAATCCAACTGGGCGCCAAGCTCACCAAAGGGCTGGGAGCGGGCGCCAACCCTGAAATCGGCCGGCGCGCTGCACTGGAGGACACGGATAAGGTCATCGACGCGCTGGAAGGCTCCGACATGGTGTTCGTCACCGCAGGGCTGGGCGGGGGAACGGGGAGCGGGGGCGCACCCATTGTGGCCAGTCTGGCGCGCGAACTTCACGCCCTCACGGTGGGTGTGGTGACCAAGCCCTTCGCCTTTGAAGGCAAGCGGCGAATGATGCAGGCGGAACAGGGACTGGCGGAATTGAGCCAGAGCGTGGATACCGTCATTTGCATTCCCAACGAACGTCTGATGCAGTTTGTGGATAAGGACACCAGCTTCTTCGAAGCGTTCAGAATCGCCGACGATATCCTGCGCCAGGGTGTTCAGGGTATTTCCGATATCATTACCATCACGGGAATAATTAACCGCGACTTCGCTGACATCAAGACGATTATGGAGGGAATGGGCTACGCGGTAATGGGAACTGCCGTGGCCGAGGGAGAGAACCGCGCCGTCGAAGCCACCAATCGCGCCATTGCCAGCCCGCTGCTCGAAGACGCCAGCATCAACGGCGCCGAGGGCATCCTGCTGAATATCACTGGATCCAGCAAGCTCACCCTGCACGAAGTTCACGAAGCGTCGAGCATTGTGCAAAAGGCAGCGGCTGAAAACGCCAATATCATTTTTGGCGCCGTTCACGATGAGTCCATGGGTGATGCCGTGAAAGTGACGGTCATCGCCACGGGGATCAAGTCCGAGAGACTGGGCCTCAAGCCACTGACCGGTCCCTCGCAGGCCATGCGCACTGCGCAGCAAAGCGTTAGGTCGGCGCTCGCCAAGAAGGAAAAGCTTCCTGTGGAACAGGGGCCGTCGGAGATGAGCACGGAAATCCCCAAAGATGACTTCGACGTGCCAGCCTTCATACGCCGACGCAAGGCTGAAACGAAGTAGACGGCATAGAGACCGCGCTGTCCTCTGACCACAGGCGGCTGACCCGTCGCTACGTGAGTTTGCCGTCCGGTTGCTTCCCCTTTCGCCCCATTCCCTGAAGCCCTGCGATGGCAAACCAATTCCAGCATGTGTAATTCCGACCAGAGAATTCGGGCTGCCTATGCTGAGTGCCGGCGCCTGGCGCACCGTCATTATGAGAACTTCCCGGTGGCGTCGCGTCTTGTTCCTCGCGACAAGCGTGATGCGCTGGCAGCCATCTATGCCTTTGCCCGATACGCCGACGACCTTGCCGACGAGCCCGGAGTTGAGGGTAGGCCCGAAAAACTCGCTGCGTGGCGTGAGATGCTCTGGGAATGCTTCTCCGGCAAAGTCGATCATCCGGTTTTCCTGGCGCTTCAAGACTCGGTGCGGCGATTCCACCTTTCTTTCGAGAATTTTGAGAACCTCCTGCGCGCCTTTGAATCCGACGTCCGTGTAAGTCGTCACCGGGATTTCTCATCCTTACTCGCCTACTGCGTCTGCTCCGCCAGCCCCGTCGGGCGGCTGGTGCTCGAACTGTTCGGCCACCGCGAGCCCGAGCTCCTTGGTCTCTCGGATTGCCTCTGCACGGCGCTTCAACTCACTAACTTCTGGCAGGACGTTGCGGTGGACCTGGAGCGCGGCCGGATATACCTGCCCCTGGAAGACCTTCAGAGCTTCAACTACACAATCGACGACCTGCGCGCCGGACGCGTGGACGACCGCTGGCATGAATTGTTAAAGTTTGAAATCGCCCGCACCCGCCAGTTGTTTGAGCAAGGCAAAGCGCTGCCGGAGAGAGTCGCGCCGGAATTGCGCCTCCAGCTTCGGCTGACGTGGCTCGGCGGCATGGCCATGCTTCGCAAAATTGAGTCTGTGGGCTATGACGTTTTCCGGCGCAGGCCATCCCTGGGCAAACTGGACTTTGTGCGTCTTTATTTCCGCGCTCGATGCTCTCTTTTGGCACGAAGGGGTGACCACGCCCCCACCATCGCAGGTCCGCCATGAGCGCTTCAGTGAGAGACTTCCACTTCGCCACGCCGCGCGTCACAAATTTCTACTATTCCTTTGTGTTCCTCCCGCGTCAGAAGCGTCGTGCCATCGAGTCGGTTTATGCTTTCGCGCGGCGAGGCGATAACGTTGTGGACAGCGGGCTCGCGCCGGAGGAAGCCGGCCGCCAGATGATGCGTTACCGCAAGGCGCTCGACGCTTGTTACGCCGAGCAGGGCGCGGCTTTCGAAGACCCCGAACTGGCCGCCCTCGCCGAGACCATTCGGGAATTCAAAATCCCCCGGCAACCCTTCGGGGACCTCATCCTGGGGCTCGAGATGGATTTGAACGGCGCGCGCTACCAGACGTTTGACGACCTCACTCTTTACTGTTATCGCGTTGCATCCACGATCGGACTGATTGCGATTGAAATCTTCGGTTACACGGACCCCCGGACACGCGATTACGCCGTGAATCTCGGCAAGGCCCTGCAACTCGTCAACATCCTGCGGGATATCCGAAGCGACGCGCAGCGCGGGCGTATTTACCTGCCCAGCGAGGACCTGGACCGATTCGGCGTCCGTCCTGAGGAACTGCTGTCGGGGGTCTACAACGACCCTTTCATCGAGCTGATGCAGTTCGAGTGTGACCGCGCCCGCCATTTCTTTGGCGTCGCACGCCGGTTCCTGGCGCCACAGGACCGCCGCGCGATGGTCGCGGCTGAAATCATGGGGGCGATTTACTGGCGCCTTTTGGGGCGGATTCAAAAGCGGCGCTACAACGTGTTTGGAGAGCGAGTGCGCCTGCCCGCTCCGGAGAAGCTCTGGATCGCGCTTTCCGTTTGCCTCGGGGCGGAGTGGCACAAGTAGAAGGCAGAAGTCAGAAGGCGGAGGTCGCGGTGAAACGTTCTCGGCACAAAGAATTAAGTCCTTGATTTTCAATTACATTCCCGGACTTTGAAGATATCTACTTTGTGTTCAATTACATACAAGCTTATCCCCCGAGTTTTCCAAGACGATCCTTTGTTTTCAACGACATTCCCGCTTCGTTCCGTCACTTTTTAAAAGTTACTGCGGTCGTCTTGGAGGGGCAGGCAATGACATAGTGTCGGGCTGGGGAAATGGTGCGAGGGTACTCCGTAAGGTGGTTACGCTCATGACAGAACCGCTTAACGTCATATCATAGGCTAGCATATTAGGGGTAGCCTGTCAAGGGTCTTTTTGGAGCCGGGTTAGTACTACCAACTTGAAGGGTAGGGCATTTTGGCTTGGCCGCGTCGTATAATTACACCGTACTGAAAGGAAGGGCTTGAGTGCTGCGGCTTGTCCTGGACACGAACGTTCTGATCTCAGCTCTCGCCATTCAGGAGGAAACAAAGGAGATTTGGTACCTTCGTCGAAGACGCGAGACGGAAAATGGAGCTAGGAAAATGACCAAGACGATGAGTATCCGTATGGATCGCGAGAACTACGAGTTCCTCACCGAGATCAGCAAAGAAGAGCGCAGCGATCTCTCCAAGGCGGTACGGGACCTGGTGGTGCGAGGCAGGGTCCCGCTGGCCGTGGAGCGATACAAAAAGGGAAACGCCTCTCTGGGCAAAGCCGCTCAACTGGCAGGGCTTTCCGTGGGGCAGATGATGACCCTCCTGGCGGAATTTGGCGTGGAAAGTAGGATGGAGAAAGACGACTACTTCGAAGGGCTGAAGAATCTCGCGAACGCATGGTAGCTGCCTGCCGGCTATCCGTCTTCAGCTACTGACAAGTGTGTACTCTTTGGTCAGAAGAGCCTCAACACAGAGATCACTGAGACGCTCCGTGTACTCCGTGTTATGTCTTGAGAGGTACGGAGGACACGGAGAGTCTCGTTTTGGTTGCGGGCAGCAGCGGCGTTAGGACGAAGGCAGGGCACAGGCTGGGCCGGACAAAATGTCATTATCGCTTTTGTTTTCATTCCTTTACCTATCCCATTCAACCTCTTTTCTCTGCCATTCGCTGCTTAATTGGCGCAATCCGCGATATATGGATTGCCCCCTGAATGATTGGGATGGTCTAATCCCCACCGGTAGGGAAGGCCTTTTTCCGTTGAGCGCAGTTCGTCCCTTGTCAAATTATTTTACGGTGGAGGCTGCTGGTTTGTCCCGTGCCCTCGTCACCCGACCGTGCGTTATTGCGCCGTGATCATTCTTTAAGGAGGCATAATGGCAACTGTTACAATCACTCCCGAAGTGCGAACCTCGCGACGGAAGGATTTCCAAAGGGTTCAGCCACAAGCGACTTTTACGGGCGCGCCTATCGAACCTATACAGAAGGGCCTGCCCAAGACTACCCAGTCGGTCTGCCCGGAGTGCCTGAAGGTGATCGAGGCGCGGCTGTTCGAAGAGAATGGCGCGGTTTACATGGAAAAAAGCTGTGTGGAGCACGGCGAGTTTCGGGACTTGATCTATTCCGATGCGAAGCTCTATCTCAAGATGGAGGAGTTTGAGTTCGGCGACAACCGGGGACTTGAAAACCCGCAACTCCCCGACGCGACACGTTGCCCGGAGGATTGTGGATTGTGCTCACTCCATACCTCGCACACGGTGCTTTCCAATCTTGACCTCACGAACCGCTGCAACCTCACCTGCCCGGTGTGCTTTGCCAACGCCAACACCGCCGGATACCTGTACGAGCCTTCCTTCGAGCAGGTGCGCGGGATGCTCAAGACGCTCCGTGAGCAGCGCCCCGTGCCCAACCGCGTGGTACAGTTCTCAGGCGGCGAGCCCACCATTTATCCGCGTTTCCACGACGTCCTGCGGATAGCCACGGAGATGGGCTTCACCCACATCCAGTGCGCTACCAACGGCATTGAATTCTCCGATCTGGAGTTCGCCCGGAAATGCAAGGAAGCCGGCCTCCACACGCTCTACCTCCAGTTCGACGGCGTCAGCGATGAAGTTTACCTTCGCACTCGCGGCCAGAGGCTGCTGGAGAAAAAGCTGGCGTGCATTGAAAACTGCCGGCGGGCGGGACTGAAGATCATTTTTGTTCCCACCATTGTGAAAGGCGTGAACGACCACCAGATTGGTGACATGATTCGGCTGGCGATCGACAATGTCGACTGCGTCAGTGGCTTCAGCTTCCAGCCGGTTTGTTTCACGGGCCGCATCAACCGCAGGGAACTCGAGAGTAAGCGCTTCACGCAATCGGACTTGGCGCACGCCGTTGCCGACCAGACCGGCCTGACCGACAAGTATGAGGATTGGTTCCCCCTGTCCTGCATTTCGCCCTTCTCCAAGCTGCTGTCGAACTTGCAGGATTACCAACGTCCCAACCTCACCTCTCATCCCCATTGCGCCATGGGGACCTACCTTTACGTTCACCCTGAGACGAAGAAGGCCATCCCCATCACGCGCTTCTTCGATATGCCCGCCATGCTGCGCGATATCGACCTGCTCGCCCGGCAAGCCGAGGGAGCACGATTCAAAATGTTCACTAAGATCAACGCCTGGCAGAAGCTTCGCCGGCATTTCAAGCCGCAGTTTGCCCCACCGGGTTTGACCTTCGAACGCTTCTTGCAGACGCTCCAGGGCATGACGGACCACGAATATGGGCGGGGCAAGGGCGACGGCACATTCACGTACAAGACGCTGCTGGTGGCGGGCATGCACTTCATGGACTCCTACAATTACGATTTCGCCCGCGTCAAGCGTTGCGTGATCCACTATGCTGCACCCAATGGCCTGGTCTATCCCTTCTGCATTTACAACTCCGGGCCCTGCATGCGCGAGAAAATTGAGCGGCAGTTCTCCGTGCCGTTCGATCTAAAAGCCGCGAAGCAGAACGGCAACGGCTTGTTGCAAGTGGAGAACTAGTCCGCCGCCGCAGCCTGCGACTGCCGCGCAGTTCTTAATCGCGAACTTCACATAACCCAAAAGCAAAGCTCGGTCGTCCGGCCTTCATGTTCTCTCTGGTGACTGCGCCTCAACATGCCAGTTGAAACGGCCACTCACTCTTGATACTGTAGACGGGCGGGGCAGAATCGCCCGCAAGAAATCTACATGCTCGAACTTGGAGAGGAAATCAAGATGAAAAACGCTGCCATACTCCTTACATTCCTGGCGTTCCTATCAGCAAACGTGTGGGCTGCGCAGGAACAGACGACCACATCGGCGCCCGCCCCAAAGGCGGGGGCAACACATCCGAAGCCTGCAGTGCAAATGACCACTACGCCTTCCGGTTTGCAGTACCGAGACTTGGTGGTTGGCAAGGGACCGCAACCCAACGATGGGGATACAGTGGTGGTGAATTACAGGGGAACGCTTGCGAACGGCAAGGAATTCGACTCCACCGTGGGCAAGAAGCCGTTTGAATTCAAGCTGGGTCGCGGTGAGGTGATCAAGGGTTGGGACGAGGGTGTGGCCTCCATGCACGTGGGTGGGAAGCGCAAGCTAGTCATCCCTCCTGGTTTGGCTTACGGATCGCGCGGCTTCCCGGGAGCGATTCCTCCGAATTCCACACTCACTTTTGTCGTCGAATTGCTTCAGATCAAGTGATCGTCCTGTCGTTGCACCACTTCCTGGTGTGCAATAGGTCCCTGCACACCGATAAGTCCCCGAGGTGTTGAGAATACGAATTGCAGATTTGAGATCTCAAAAAGGGAAGGGCTCAGAGCGGTGGGCACGAATCCGGAAGTTATGTTACTCTACCAAGTGCGTCCCACCGCAAGGGCCTTCCCTGTGGGACCTCTCTTATGGCCCTGATTGCTCCCTCGCTGTTGGCGGCAGATTTCGCTCGACTCGGAGAGGCGCTCCACACTATAAAGGCTGCGGGCGCACTGATGCTCCACCTGGAGGTGATGGACGGCCATTTTGTGGAGGAGATTAGTGTCGGACAGCCGGTGGTTCGCAGTCTGAGGAAAGCCACGAACTTGGTGCTGGACTTACACCTGCTCATCGAACGTCCGGAACGCTACATTGCTGAATTCGTTGAGGCGGGCGCGGATCGTATCTCGGTTCACCTCGAGGCCACCACTCGCTTGCATCGAGTTTTGGGGCAAATCCGAAAGCGTGGGCTCAAAGCGGGAGTTGCCTTGAACCCGGCGACGCCCGTCGAGACAATTGTGGACTTGGTGGGGGAGTTCGATTATCTTTTAGTCCTGTCCTCTGATCCGGGGCTGGGTGAGCGGACCTTCATCCCCAGATCGGTGGAGAAAGTGCGAGCGGCGGCATCTCTGCGTGATGCGCGCCGCGCGGATTTTGCCATTCAAGTGGAGGGTGGAATCCGCTTCGAGCATATGGAGCAACTTACCCAGGCGGGCGCAGACATCCTGGTGGCCGGTTCAGCCATCTTCTATAGCGATGACCCAAAGGCACGCTTGAGCGAAATGCTGCGCCTCGTGTCCGCACCGCGGCGGATGTTCAAAGCATGATGGGCGTGAATCAGGAGTGAAGACACTGTCGAAGCGAATCAGCATGACCGGACGGAAGCGTTTGCCGTTCTTTCTGTGGGTGGCTGTCCTGGCTGGCGTGTTCCTGCCCGGATGTCTATTTCATCGCCATCGGGGCGCGGACTTAGCCACCGCGGTTAATCCTGGTGATCAGCCGGACAAGATTCTCTACGAAAAGGCAACCAACGAAATTGTGCACGGTCGTTACGACGTTGGCCGTCTCACTCTCCAAACCCTCATCAATACGTATCCGGATAGCGAGTATCTGGCAAAAGCTAAACTTTCCATCGCGGATTCGTACTACGACCAGGGAGGAGTCTCAGGCCTCACGCAATCAGAGGCTGAATACAAGGACTTCATCACCTTCTTCCCCACGGCGCCCGAGGCGCCTGAAGCGCAGTACCGCGTCGGCATGGCGCATTTCCGCCTGATGGCCAAGGCCGACCGGGACCAGACCGAGGCTCGCCTTGCGGAAGCCGAGCTCAAGGAGTTTATGTTGAAGTACCCTGACAACCCCTTGACCATCCGCGTTAAGGCGCGCATTCGGGAAACACAAGAAGTCCTGGGCGAGGGGGAGTTCGAGACCGCGAGTTTTTACCAGACGAGGGGGGCGTTTCGCGCTGCCCGGGGACGCTACAAGGAGATTATCGAGAAGTACCCCAACTTCAGCCGCGGAGACGAGGCCCTGTATGGAATGGGCCAAACCTTGGAGCGCCTGAAAGTCCCCAAGCAAGCTGTTCCCTACTACTCGCAGCTGGTTCGTGATTTTCCGCTCAGCCCGCGGGCGGCAGAGGCCAAAGATCGGCTCGTGGCCATGGGCCAACCGGTCCCAAAGCCCACCAAAGCGACGTTGGCGCGAGCGGAGGCGGATGCAGCCAGGTTACGCAGCAAGAGCCTGTTTGGAAAATTGACCACGGCGATGGCCAGTGCGCCCGATACAAGCGCCACCTTGCGTGGCCCTGTTCAAATAGGGGGGGCGCAGGCCAGTGGTGTCGAAATGGCGAAAGGTACACCCACTGCTCCTTCTCCCTCCAATGCTGCGACTATTGCCTCGCCCGTGGGCGATGCCAGCTTGAGCTCCGGAGCGCCAGTTGATTCCAAGCCAGCCACAGGCAACCCCAACCAAGCCGCCAGCGCGAACACTCAGGACAACAACGCCACCTCTTCAGGCAGTGAGGGCAGCTCGAAGGCGCCGGAGAACAAAGTGAATTCTTCCAGCAATCAAAGCAGCTCGAAGGCAGGGGAGAGCAGTGCAAACCCTGCTCCTCAAGACCAATCTGGGAAGGCCACGCCTCCGAAGAAAAAGGGCCGATTCCACCTCCTGAAAAAGATTATAGACCCCTTCTGATTTGTTCCTCTTTGGTTCTCCGGGGCGGGGTGTGTTCGCAAATGGTCACGCCAGCCGATTCTGTCGGGCCGTTTTTTCGACCTCGTCCACGAGCCGTAGACTTACTATACCTTGCGCCTTGACTTCCTCTCCTTGACGTGGTATTGGTTTCGTAAGTCATGCCGCTACACGAAATTGAAGGGAGGCCGCGTGGCTCGGTTGATCCTGGTTGCGGACGATAGCCCCACTATTCAAAGGAGAGCCCAAGGGATTCTGGAGGGCGAGGGCTTTGAGGTCGAAACCGTCTCTAATGGCGTCGCGGCGATCAAGAAACTGCCCAAATTGCAGCCTATCCTGGTGCTTGCCGACGTGTCCATGCCAGGCAAAGATGGCTACGAGGTTTGTGATTATGTAAAGACTTCAGCGGATTTTCGCCACGTTCCAGTGCTGCTGGTGAGCAGCGACCTGGAGCCGTATGATGAGCAGCGGGGTACGCAGGTCGGGGCTGACGGTATTATCAAGAAACCCTTTACCCCCCACGATTTGATTGCCATGGTGGCGAAATTCACCGGCCTCGGCGAGGCCCCAGCGTCCCAACCCACGCTTCCGGACACGCTTGTTACTTCGTCCCCTGCGGCCGTGCCTGAAGTCCCCCCAACAGGTTCCGGACTGGAACCTTCCACAAGAAGCCAGGAGCAGGATTTGGCCGTGCTCCCGGCTGGTTCGGCCTTTGAGGGACCACCGCTTGATGAAATACCGGCGACGCCGGCTGAGCCTGTGCCCGATATTTCCCTCCAGCCTTCGCCTGAGCCCGCGCTGCAAGTCTGGGCACAATCTTTACCCGAACCACCCCTTGCGGCTCCACCAGAAGACGTGCTTGGAGGTTCGTCGGGGCCGTTGCTTGTACCCCCCGAACCTTTCCCAGGGTTTGCGCTTGATCTGACGCCTAAGCCAACCCCAGAGCCTGACTTGGGGACGCAACCTGAGCCCGCTCTGGTCAGTCCCGAACTAATTTCCGAGACCGCTCCGGCGGCTGTCCTTGAGTCCACCCTGGTCATTCCTGAACCAACCCCAGAGCCCGTGCCTGAGGCCGCGCCTGAGCCGGCCCTGGTCAGTCCCGAACTAATTTCCGAGACCGCTCCGGAGGCTGTCCCTGAGTCCACCCTGGTCATTCCTGAACCAACCCCAGAGCCCATGCCTGAGGCCGCGCCTGAGCCGGCCCTGGTGAGTCCCGAATTGATTTCCGAGACCGCTCCGGAGGCTGTCCCTGAGTCCACCCTGGTCATTCCTGAACCAACCCCAGAGCCCATGCCTGAGGCCGCGCCTGAGCCGGCCCTGGTCAGTCCCGAATTGATTTCCGAGACCGCTCCGGAGGCTGGGTCTGAGCAGGTATCGGTGGTGTCGGAACCAGTCGCAGAGTCAGGTTTGCCCTTGGCGCCGGAGTCTGCAATTGATGAGTTGGCTCCTGCTCCCCTTGCGCCCGAACCACCTCCTTTGCTCGATGGACAACACCGGAAGCCCACGGCAGCGACCCACTTGGATGGTTTCTCCCTCGCCGAAGTTGCGGAAGGACAGATTTATGTCGCCCCACCAGAAACTGAGGCGGGGCCACCGCCTGAAGCCGAGGTTGCACAGCCGGGCGGCGCTCCGGCTGGCCTGCCCTCCGTGGTCGACCAGGAGTGGGTTTACGTAGTTGTTCACAAGGTTGTCCAGAAGATGGCTCCTCCCGTGCTTCCCCCCGAACTTGTTGAGGAACTCGTCCGCATACTCACTGAAGAGATCACTGCTGAACTTAACGCGGCATCGTCTCAAGCTTATTAGGGCAACCGTTTCAATTCGAAAGCTTCAGTGACGGGCGTATTCAACCTAAAGCGCGGCTGTGGCAGCATGGTAGGCCAAGTTAGAGTTGAAGGCGTGAATGCCGGCCTGGAGCGGGCAGAGTCGCGCTTTTCAGAGACTCTGCGGCTATTCCTTTCGCGACAGGAAATCGAGCAGTTTGCGGAATGCTTTACCTCGGTGCGAGGCAGCGAATTTCTCTTCCGGTTTCAGCTCAGCAAAAGCTTTGCCCAGAGGAGCGTAGAAGAAGTAGGGGTCGTACCCGAAGCCTCCTGTCCCCCGCGGTTCATCAAGGATAACGCCGTCCGTTCTTCCTTCGGTGAGACAAAGAATGCGGCCACTCTGCGCCAGCGCGATGACGCAGACATAGTGCGCGATGCGGCGAGCGGGTTGGCTCTCGACCGCAGGCGGATGTCCGTGCCCTTCGAGGGAAGCTCGATAACTCTCTAATCCCTCGATAAATGTTTCGGCGAGACGCAACTCTTCATCGACGCGGCGCAACTCCTCAAGTAGCTTGCGGTTGTTTTCCTCATCGGTCGCGTCGGGTCCTGCGAAGCGGGCCGAAAAGACGCCCGGCGCACCGCGAAGCGCATCCACACTGATCCCGGAATCGTCCGCGAATACCGGGCCGGAGACGTACGCGCTGTAATGCAGAGCTTTCTTGCGGGCGTTCTCTTCAAAAGTGCTGCCATCTTCGATGCAAACCGGAAGGCTCTCAATTCCAGGCAAGGGTTCGACACGGATGCCGCGCGCTGAGGCCGCCTCGCGGAACTCGCGGAGTTTGCCGGGATTGGAGGAGGCCAGATAGAGCGGTGAGTGGGGAGTGATGATGGGCATGGTCGAAAGTCTAAAGTCGAAAAGTCGAAAGTCGAAAAGTCGAAAAGTTCAAATTGTATTCGCAATCTCTCGGGAGGCGATGCAACGTTGGGCACCCACAAGGGGCGCCCCTACGCGGAGGGTTCCAATTTCAGGATCGAACGCTGGATGGCAAGGAGTTGCTGGATGCCCGGCCGAGCCACTTCGATCAACTTGTTCAGATCGCCGACGCTGAAGGGTTTGCCTTCCGCGGTGGCTTGCACCTCGACAAGTTGGCCAGAGCCGGTCATCACCACATTCATGTCCACTTCGGCATTCGAGTCCTCGGCGTAAACGAGGTCGAGCAGAGTCTCCCCGCCCACGATACCCACACTGACCGCCGCCACGTAGTCCTTTAAGGGAATTCGGCGCAGGGCCTTGAGCTCCACCAGCTTCTGGAACGCCATGCCCAGTGCCACGAGGGAACCGGTGATGGAGGCGGTGCGCGTCCCTCCATCGGCGCGGATGACATCGCAATCGATCCAAATCGTGCGCTCACCGAGAGCTTCCATATCGGTCACGGCGCGCAACGATCTGCCGATCAAACGCTGGATCTCCATGGTGCGGCCGACCTGCCGGCCACGAGTTACCTCCCTCGGAGTGCGGCTTTCGGTAGCACGGGGAATCATGGCGTATTCACTGGTGATCCACCCTCGGCCCGTGCCTTTCTGGAAAGGAGGAACACCATCTTCGACCGAGGCCGTGCAAATCACCTGAGTCTCACCCAGGCGAATCAGCGCCGAGCCCTCCGCGGAATTAATGAATTGCGGAACGATTTCAACGTGCCTCAGGACGGTGGGGGGACGCCGGTCCGGACGGACGAGCTTGCCGCCGGAATAGAGAAGCCCCGTCAAGGGTCTTGGCATAGAGGACATGCAATCTCCCTGGGCGCCCACGAGGGGTGCTCCTACCACCAATTTCCAGTGACCCTTCAGGCCGGGCGCCCACGAGGGGCGCCCCTACCACTCAAGGGCCGCTCCCGATGAGCGTTGGATCGGGAACGATGGCGTCAGTCAAGTCCGCGTGCCCCTCCAGGGTTTCAACTTCCTGGCCCTGAATGAGGATTTTAACCCGTTTTACCGAAGGGATGTTGGTGGTAATTGAATCCACGATGGAATAAACGGAAAGGGATTCGGTTTCAATTCCCGGACTTATGTTGCTCAGCAGATCGTTGGAAAGGTCCACATAAGCAGTTCCTTCCGAGGTCAGGAAAACGGCGCGAACATTCGTTGAGGCAGCCAGGGGATGACCGAGGCCCTGACGTGGTCCCTCCGCCAGCGCCAACAGAACTTGCCGGATTCGATCATCCGCTGCCGGCGCCCACTTGACAGGCCGACTCTCGGCAACCAGCTTCCGCTCGCTGAGCGCAGGGAAGAAAAGGACGGCAATCTCATTGGGCCCTGCGCCCGATTGTAAAACTGCCTCGTTCAACCGCGCCTTGGCAGATTCGTCACTATGCAAAGGCAGTTCAAAGAAGATGCGCCTGGCCAGAGAGCGCAGATAGAAGAGCCCCCCAGCGAAGACCACCAACAGGACGACCCAAAGAAGCTTGGCGCGGAGGCTCATGTCTCAGGCGCCTCCACCCTGCAAAGCGGCCAGAACTTCCGCCACGACGGCAGAAAGGTGCAGTTGAAATGAGGGGTCGGTCAGCGGGCTGGCGTCGTTGTCGGGTGACAAGCTGCCGATCTCGATGGCCACGGCAGGCGCCTTCACACTGCGCAGTGTGCGTACCGGGGCCGCCGTGGTCGTGTCCGTTATTACTCCGGCAATTTGAGAGAACCGTTGTTCGAGGGCCTGAGCGAGTTGGCGGCTTTGGTCCAGGTAAGCTTGCTGGACTTGATTCCAAGGCACGAAGATCGGCCTTGCCTCGCCATCCGGCAAAGCGAGCGGCGGGCTGGGAGGCTGGTAGGTATAAACCGCAATTCGTGGCGAGCCGCCGCCCAAATCGCCGGCATGAAAAGTGAGGAAATAAACGGCCGCCGCCACATTCGCCGCCACTGCACGCTGCTCGAAAGTCACATTGACATCACCAGTGCGCGTCACGACAATCCGGTATTTGCGCGTCGAAAGCAATGCCTGGCGAACGCGCGCCACCAGTTGGGCAACCAGATCTTTTTCGGTGACGCCGTCACGGCTGTGCGCGCCGGCGTCGTCGCCGCCATGCCCGGCATCCAGGGCCACGACCGGCAGGGGCGGGCCAGGCTGCGTGGCCGGCCCCTCTTCCGTGACGCCGGATGAAGGCGCTGCTGTCGCCGGCGCACTGGCGGTGGTCGAAGACTGTGCGGAAGGCGGAGGCGTCTGAGCAAGGGGCGGGGGCGGCTTCAATACGTCAGCCAGGAGAACCTTGCCTCCTTCCGCCAGTACGGGGTAGAAATTTAGCCCCCCCGCAGAAGGCGTGATGACGAGCTTGGGCAGTCCATCCTGGTCGTCGAAGTGCACGTCGGTTATATAAGGATTCTGGAAGTGGAAGGATTGTTCAAGGGGTTCGATGGGGTGGTCTCCCAGATACATTACCCACTTGCCATTAACTGAAGCCGTGCGAACTGTCACCTTGTCCGTGAACTGAAAGGTGAGACGCGCGCCACTGCTCACCGGCTCAAATCGCAGGGTAAAGGAGCCGGGCTTGACATCGCCAAGAAAAACACGGTTTGTCCCCAATTGATACTCCACACCCTTGCCAGTAAGCCTGGGCAGGACCGTGGTGAGGAAGTCGGTGGGCACCATCCATTTTCCATTGGAAACACGGATGGGAGCCGAGAGAGTTGTCGTCTTCTTCTCGATGCGAATCTTCCGGTCGCCGGCACGAAATTCGATTTCGGTGTTCCCAAACCCCACCTTAAGGGTGTTGCGCTTTTCCTGTAAGCCGTTGAGCTTTCCCACCAGGTTGAGGACTTGAAGGAGAGGCAAATACTTGGTGTTGTTTATTACTTCCAAAGGAACCACGTGCCGCGAATTAGGGAAGTAAAAAACGAAATTATCACTTCGCAGGGTTCGCACGGGCCACAAAAGCAGTGCCAGCCCGAATAAGAGGCTCATGGAGAGCAGAACCTTACGCCAGGAAGATCGAAAAGAGTTCGTCAGGGGCAGCAAGGGCTTTTCGCTTTCTGGGTACGTATGGTCCCCAGCCGATGTCAAGGTGTCATTCTACAATAAAATCCAAATTGGCGGACGAAAGACTGGACCAGGATCACAAACGCTGACGGATAAGGCTAGCCTTTCGCATCTGCTGACCGAGTGAGCAATATTGAACAGACTTCAAGTCCTGGATATGGTAACCTGTAAAGTGATTGTATCGCGGTAGCTTCGGGTCCTGGGTGTCGCACTCAGAGAATCTCTTGGAGCGGCCACGTTGTTCACGCAAAGGCTAGGTGCTTCGGTGAAGGATCTGCGCATTACGCTCGTAGAGTTGCCCGCCACCGTGGATGGCCGGCTGGACGGCCGGATGGCAAAAGACGTCTACTCCCTGTTCCGGTATCCCGGCCGCGGCGTGCCCTTGCTCGAAGCGGTCTGCCGCCGCGCGGGTTATGATGATATCGTCACGCTCGACCCACAGTACAACCGTGCCTCGGGGCGCCTGGACGTGGACGATTGGAAGCGCCTTGCCAGCACGGATGTTTTGGGACTCTCGGTCATCACGCGTACGGCGAATCAGTCATTTGAATTGGCGCGGCGGGTTCGCGCCATCAATCCCCATGTCAAGATACTCTTTGGGGGCCCGCATCCCACCGCGCTGCCTGAAGAGTCTCTGGAGTTTGGTGATGTGGTGGTCACGCACGAGGGGGACTACACGCTGCCGCGGGTACTCGAGCGGCTGCAAGACAACCTCGCGGACCCGCAGCTCACCGATTTGCCGGGAGTGAATTATCTTGGACGGGAGGGCGAGATCATCCGTAATCCGGACCGTCCCTACCTGACCAGCGAAGAACTCTCGGCGCTTCCTTTTCCCCTGTATTCCGACCGCGTCAAGCGGGGGATCACCCACAACGTTGTGAACACTTCGCGCGGCTGCCCCTATGAGTGCGAGTTCTGTTCGGTGATTGAGAACTTCGGGCGGGGATTTCGCTTCCTGGACGACGATTCGGCGGTGGCCCTGATCCGCCACACCGTCGAGTTGAACGGCAAGCCGATCTTCTTTGGCGACGACATCTTCGCGGCCAATCGCGCCCGCACCACGCGGCTGCTCGAGCGGCTGCTCTCCGAGGGAGTCAAGATGCCGCGCTGGTTCGCCCAAGTGCGAGTGGAAACCGCGCAAGACCGTGAACTGCTGCGACTGATGAAGCGCGCCAACTGTGCCATGGTTTTCATCGGCCTCGAGTCTGTAAACGATGAAACCCTTCGGCTGTTCAACAAGCACTCGACCCTCGAGAAGAACCGCAGCGCAATCGCCGCTTTCAACGAAGCGGGGATCCGGGTGCATGGCATGTTCGTGCTGGGTTCCGACGCCGACACGCCTGAAACCCTGCTCGAGACCCTCGAGTTTGCCCGAGAGTCACGGCTCACCAGCACCCAGTTCTTTGCCCTCACCGCCGTGCCCGGACCTCCCCTGACCCGGCGCCTCGCAGAAGAGAAACGGATTTTTGCTTGGGGTGATTGGCAGCTCTTCGACGCTCAGCACGCGGTGGTTTGTTCCTCGCGCATCAGTCCTTCTGAACTTCAAGCCGGGATCTTCCGCATCTCCAGGCAGTTCTATTCGGTCAGTGAGGCGCTCCGGCACTTGGTCCACGGGCGCTGGTTCGATTTCGCCATCCGACTTCAGGGCAATTTTCTTACGCGGCGGATTGAGCGAGACAACGCATCCTATAGCCGCGCGCTCGATAGGTTCGACAAGGTTCGCGCCGATCTCGCCACTGAGCTCGATAAAATTGCCGAGAAGGCGCGGGCAAAATTGCGTGAATACGGCGTGGGGCTCGAGGACGGCCAGGCTCGTGCCAAAGCCTATTTCCGCGACTTGTTTCAGCAGTTTGAGTCTGCCTGCGACCAGCTAAACCTCGAGCTGGTCCCTTATGGGCACGCCTTGCGGGAAATGGCGAGTAAGAAGTTCGAGAAACACCTTCAGGCCCTTGCCACAGACCCGCTCAAGCAGGTACACGCGTAATAGAACCTCTCTCGAGTTGGTGGAAGATGGGCCGCTGTCGCCGCGGCCCGTGCCACAAGCAGTCTGCGGTTTTCCGGACTCACTTTAAGGTTGCGCGGTAGCTGCACAAGACGGCGCGCTTACGCCCGCCAGCACAGAATCTGACCACAGCGGAAGTTGTTCTTTGCCGGCAGCGTTCTGCTCAGATGCGGCGTGGTTGTAAAGCACGAGCAGGCAACGTGGATCGAGCATTGTCTCGATAAGGGCCGGACGGCCGAAGCGTTTCTCAACTGTCACCGCCATTTTGTAGCCGACCGTGTACCAGGGTCCCTGCGCGCCAAAAAAGCTGGATCCCTTTTCGTCTAATGCGTCCCGGTTGGCAAACTTCCCGTTGAGAGTGTCAGTGAAGAAGTCGTTCACCGATCGGAGGTCGCTGTTGAAGTTGGCAAGGTCGTGATCCCAACGGGCATGTTCCCGGGCGGAGCTGGCGGCGTGGGGATCGACGTCTGGCGCTCCCGCGGCAGCGAGCATGGCGAAGCCCTCTCCGAAAGATCCCATCCACTCCGCTGCCGCGCGTGCACGTTCCGGTAAAGTAGCGATTTTCTGATCGTACAGGGGGCCGAGGCTGCGCAGTCCAATGTGGTGCAGTTCATGGGCGACGGTATTCTCAAACTTCGCGCGGCTGATTTCGGGATCAAGGTACAAAAAGATGGCTGGGTCGGATGGAGGTCCCCAGACAAAGCTGTTGCTGTTGGGCTTGATCATGGGGTAGACCTTGGCCCGGATGCGCGCAGTGCCCGGCAAGTAGGCCAGCGCACGATCGGCGCTGGCACGCAAATCAGCTTTCTTCCAGGCGTCAAGCGTGCTTGAGAGCTCCCGGACGTGGCCTCGGAGATCCTCGGAAAGAACGAATTTCTTGAAATCACTATCCGTGAAAGCCACGGTCGGGTCGTTGAATTGCCGTCCAATCTCCGCTTCGCGCTTCTTCAGGCGTTGATATGGTTCAGAGGCGAACAGCCTCTGCCATTGAGAGTCGTCAACCGGTTTCCCGTCCGCGCGGAGCGTCAGAATGGCGAGGATCTGATCGGCTTCGCTTGCGTCGACCGTCAGTTGCACGCGGTTATTCGGCGCTGATTCGGCGGATAAAGCTGGGACGCTAAACCTGAGACCCAGAAATGAAACAACAAAAAGGACACACACTCGATTCAACATGCGCACTCCTTGCCGGGCTAGCCGGAATTTCCTTTTTGACCTCTCATAGGGGTTGGACGCTCCCTGGGAAAAAAGGTATGCGGGAAAATGCCGCAATGCAAGCTGTTAGAAAAGGCGATCGCAACTCCAGGAGTCCAATAGGTTTCCTGCTAAGGTTCTCAGCAGTGCATGTTGAGATGTTCATCAAACCCTATCCTATTGAAAGCAAAATTGGTTATCAACGGTCCGTCGTCCCAGTGCGCCTTGCGTGTTGTAATTCTCAGTAGTCAACTCAACGCTCGGTCGTATTGTCCATCTCGTCAGTTCCCTAGGCTGCCAGCTATCTTATTGAAAAAAAGCCAGATGCATCAAGCCATGCGGCTCCATTTCGAATGAGACTATGGTCACCTGGCTGCTATTCGAAGGGTGGAAATCAGAGCCTTCGCACCCCATCCAGAAGAGTGCGGAGATATGAGGTATCACATGGTTGCAGCACTGGCTCTCGGCACGTTCATTTGCTTCGTCGTGGTTGATTATTTCTTGCAGACTCGGCGGTCGCAAGCCGCGAAAGCGGTGACGGCATCGGCGGAGCCTACGGAAGCGTCATTTCCCATGAACATTGTGGGTGGCTTTAAGCTCCCATCCGGCCTCTCATATCACTCCGGCCATGCGTGGGCTGCAAAGGAGTCCCGAAGCGTCGTGCGCATCGGGCTGGATGACTTTGCGGTTCGCTTGTTGGGCAAGATCGACCAACTCGACCTGCCGGCTCGGGGTCGTTGGCTGCGCCAAGGCGAGAAGGGCTGGACGCTGGCGCGTGGCGGTCACCGCTTCGAGATGCTGTCGCCCATCGAGGGCGAGGTGGTGGATGTGAACCCGGAGGTCTTGAAAGACCCCTCGATCATTCACAAGGATCCCTACGGCGTGGGTTGGCTTGTTGCGGTCAACTCTCCTGCCGCTGATTCGAACCTGAAGAACCTGCTGCGGGGCAGGCTGGCCCAGCGATGGATGGAAGAATCCGTCGCGACGCTCCATACCCACTTCAGCCCCTCGACCGGAGTTCACTTGCAGGATGGTGGCCACGCTGTTTCGGACGTCCTGAGCGCGCTCCCCGAGGAGCGCTGGGAAAAGGTAGTCCGCGAATTGATTCCGGCCTAGGCCGAGTGCCTTCCATCGTTTCCGAGAGTTTCTCTTGAGGGCAGGCACGAGGCCTGCCCCTACATCAGAGTGTGGCGCCCTGAGCCACGTGCCTCCTTCATCTCCTACCCAGACAACCAGTCAAGTTGGGTGATTTCACCACAGTGGGAGCATGAGGGAGATCAAGCCTGGAAATAAGAGACACAAAGTCACAATTTAAGGCCCCGCCTGCTGAATTTCTCGGCATCTGGCGTGCATAGAAATACAGCGAGGCGTGGTGTTTCGGGCAGACCTCTTGTCTTTACACGCACTTGCCCTGGATGTTAAGAAAATGAGCAAGGCAATTCTTATCGATACGACTCGCTGCATTGGCTGCCAGCGTTGCGTTGTCGCGTGCAAGCTTGTAAACGGTTTGCTAAGAGCCAGTCCCAGCGACTTCTTGACGACTGACTCATTGAAACCTCTCGGCCCTGACACCGACCTCCCGATGGATGAGGCCGGTGATGAAGAGCTCTCTGCCAACGCACTGAACGTGGTCCAGACTCACGGAAGCGTGTACGTCCGCCGTTTCTGCATGCACTGTCAGGATCCTACCTGTGCTTCCGTTTGCCCTGTTGGTGCATTCAGGAAAACCGCGGCGGGGCCCGTTGTGTATGCGGAAGAGCGTTGCATGGGTTGCCGGTACTGCATGATGGCTTGCCCATTTGGAGTCCTGCGCTACGAGTGGAACAAAGTCTGGGCGCCCAGAGTCAGGAAGTGCCAAATGTGTGCTGCCCGCCAGGCAAAAGGGCTCAAGCCTGCCTGCACGGAAGCGTGTCCGGTGCAGGCTGGCGTTTTTGGGGAACGGGAAGACTTATTGCGGGAGGCCGAAAACCGGCTAAGACAGGAGCCTGCAAAATACATTCAACACATTTACGGCAAGCAGGAAGTGGACGGCACTTCCGTGTTGTACGTCTCTGCTGTTCCCTTTGAAGCGCTTGGACTGCCCACCAACCTGCCGCACGATGCGCTGCCCATGTACACCCGTCGAGTGCTTTCGAAAGTACCTAGTTTGGTCGCGCTGGGCGGGGCCTTGTTAGGCGGAATCTGGTGGATTACCAAGCGGCGGGAGGAAGTGGCGAACGCGGAAAAGGAAGAGCACATCCATGAGCTTTGAGAAATTACCTAAATTCACCTTCTGGCGAGCGGTGCTCTTGGTGATCCTCTCCGCAGGTTTCTATTCAACCCTGCTTCGTTTCACGAAAGGGTTGGGGGCTGCTACCCATCTGACGGACCGCTTCCCCTGGGGCTTGTGGATTGGCTTTGACGTGATCTGTGGAGTGGGGTTAGCGGCGGGTGGGTTCACCCTGGCGGCAATCGTTTACGTGTTCAATCTCCGGCGCTTCCGCCCCATCCTGCGGCCCTCGATTCTTACGGCTTTCCTGGGCTACGCACTGGTGGCCGTGGCGCTGCTCTTTGACCTCGGCAGGCCTTACAACATCTGGCACCCGCTGATCATGTGGAATCCTCACTCGGTAATGTTCGAGGTTGCTTGGTGCATGATGCTCTACCTAACAGTGCTGGCCCTTGAGTTCTCCCCTGCTGTGTTCGAGCGCTTTCGAATGCACAAGCCGCTCAAGCTGCTCAAGGCCATCACCATCCCGCTGGTCGTTGTGGGAGTGCTGCTCTCCACTTTGCACCAATCGTCCTTGGGAAGCCTGTTCTTGATCGTGCCATCGAAGCTGCACCCTTATTGGTACTCTCCCCTGCTGCCGCTGTTTTTCTTCATCTCGGCGCTGGGGGCAGGCATGGCGATGGTGATCTTCGAATCGAACTTGAGCGCGCGGGCGTTTGGCAAGGAAATTAAGATGCCCCTGCTGGCGGCACTGGGGAGGGCGATGGCGGCGGTTTTGGGTGTTTATGGAATCCTGCGCTTGCAGGACTTGTGGAGGAGAGGCGCGCTGGTGCACTTGCGCGAACCTTCCACGGAGACCGTCCTGTTCGCGCTTGAAATTGGGCTGGGACTCCTGGCCCCCTTGTCCCTGTTGCTCCTTCGCCGAGTGCGCGAGGACCGGGAGGGGCTTTATGCGGCCGCCGTGCTGGTGATCGGAGGTTTTCTGCTCAATCGCTTGAACGTCTCGATTACCGGCCTCGAGTACTCCGCCCACGCGCATTACTTTCCGAAATGGACGGAGGTAGCGGTAACGCTCTCGATGGTGGGCACAGGGTTTGTGTGCTTCGCCTTGGCGGCGCGCTATCTCAACGTGTTTGAGGCCGAATCCTCTTAAGTGTGTCTCGGTTGACTAAGGACGCCCCATGCTTCGGTTCACTCACAGCTTGGCGACAAAATTGACGGCTTGCGTGGTCGGCAGCATGGCTCTCTTATTGGGGCTGTACGGGTACTGGCACCTGCGGCTCTGGCGCCAATCGCAGCACGAGATGGTTTTTCAGAGCGCCGAGCGAACCAGCGATATCATCTGGCGCAGCATCCGTTATTCAATGTTGCGCAACCAACGGGAAGAAGTTTTCCACATCATTAACACCATCGGGCACGAAGCGGGCATCAGTCGCATTCGCATCTTCAATAAAGAAGGCCAAATCACTTTTTCGACTGAGCCGCAGGAAGTTGGGCAGTTCGTTGACAAGAAGGCGGAGGCCTGCTATGCCTGCCATGCTCAGGCGCAACCCCTCAAGCGACTGAATCGGCCCGATCGCCTGCGCATTTACAAGGCCGCTAACGGCACACGCATTTTGGGCCTCATCCGGCCGATCGAGGACGAACCCGACTGCTCGAACGCCGCCTGTCACGCCCACGCCGTGGGCGGCCAGGTACTCGGCGTATTGGACACTAACCTCTCGCTGGCCTCCGTGGATCAAGTCGTGGCCCGGAGCCAACGTCAGATTGCGGTCTTCACCATTGCTTCCATCGTCATCCTCAGCCTGATTTCAGCGGGACTGATCCGTATGACCGTGCACAAGCCCGTGCGCCAGCTCACGGAGGGCACCCGACACGTGGCCGAGGGCGAGCTGGACTATTCCCTGCCTGTGGGCAGTGGCGATGAGCTTGGCAGCTTGGCGGCATCTTTCAATCGCATGACGGAACAACTGAAGAAAGCGCAGGAGGAAAACCAGGAGTGGACCCGCACGCTGGAAGCGCGAGTCCAGGAGAAGACACTGGAGCTCGAGCGCGCTTATCACCGCCTGATGCAGTCCGAGAAGATGGCTTCATTGGGCAAGCTCGCCGCGGTTGTCGCCCACGAGGTCAACAACCCCCTGGCGGGCATTCTCACTTACAGCAAGCTGGTTTCCCGCCTGGTGGATAAAGGCCTGGAGAACGAGGAGCGCCGCAAGGAAGTGAAGAACGACCTCCGGGAGATCGAAGGGGAAAGCCGGCGCTGTGGAACCATCGTGAAAAACCTGCTGACGTTCGCCCGGCAGGCGCCGCTCAACCCCCAAAAGAACGATCTGGCCGGCGTCGTGGAGCGCTGTCTGCTCCTGGTGGGGCACCAATGCGATCTGCAACAGGTGGATGTGGAGAGTCATTTGGACCCCGGGATACCTTCCATTTACTGCGATGCGGGCCAAATTCAGCAGGTTTTTCTTGCCTTGCTGATGAACGCCGTCGAGGCCATGCCGCAGGGCGGGCGGCTGAAAGTGGAAGCTGCTTACAATGCGGAGCACCGCGAGGCGCGGATCATGGTCAGCGATGACGGCATGGGAATTCCCGAAGACGTCCTGCCGCATATCTTTGAACCCTTTTTTACGACCAAGGCAGAAGGCAAAGGCGTTGGCTTGGGATTGGCCATCGCTTTCGGGATCGTCCAGCAACATGGAGGGAACATCGAGGTGTCTTCTACACTGCAAAAGGGAACCACCTTCACGGTTACCCTGCCGGAAGAGCCGAAACTGCGGCTGATGGCTGTGGGGGGCAGAAGAACAGTGACGAGTGACCCGCCGCGGCGGGACGAGTGACGAGCCGGACGAAAGGAGCCAGGAGCCAGGAGTCAGAAGGCAGAAGGCAGAAGGCAGAAGGCAGAAGGCAACAACAACCTACTAGGGGGTCGGTGGACCGTTCACTACCTGCTACTTACTGGTCACAATGGACGACTGACAACTGACGACTGACAACTGACAACTGACAACTGACAAGCGGGCTGAGAATGACGTCGGAAGTGGGTTTATCTCGAGAGGGGAGTCGCACATGGAATACAAAGCCAGCCTTTTGATAGTGGACGATGAAAACGTGGTCCGCGAATCGCTCGGTAAATGGTTCGAAGAAGAGGGCTACCTCGTCGAGACCGCCACCAGCGCGCGCGAGGCGTTGCTGAAGTTGCCGAGCCAGCGTTGGGATTTGGCCCTGGTGGATATCAAAATGCCCGGCATGGATGGTCTCGAGCTGCACCGCAAGATTCGCGAGGTCGATCCGGAGATTATTGTCATCATCATGACCGGATACGCTTCGGTTGAAACTGCCGTCCAGGCGCTGAAAGACGGGGCGTACGACTACATCACCAAGCCATTCGATCCCGATGACCTGGCTCGTTTGGTTCGTAAGGCCCTCGAACACCACAAAATCAAACAGGAAAACGTACGACTGCGGGAGAGCCTGGAGGAGGTCCAAGCGGTCGAACTGGTGGGGCAGAGCAAGCCAATGCAAAGAGCTATAGAACTCATCCGCACCGTTGCTCCCATGGACACTACCGTTCTGATCCACGGGGAAAGCGGCACCGGCAAGGAGTTGGTGGCCCGCGCCATTCACAACTTGAGCCCCCGCCGATTCATGCCCATGGTCACCATCCATTGTGGCGCCCTGACGGAGACCCTGCTCGAAAGTGAACTTTTCGGGCACGAGAGGGGCGCATTCACGGGCGCCCAATACCGGAAGAAAGGTAAATTCGAAGTCGCCGAGGGTGGGACGGTCTTCCTGGATGAAATCGCGGACATCAGCCTGAAGACCCAGACGGACCTGCTGCGCGTTCTGCAAGAGAAAGAGATAACGCGCGTGGGTGGGAACCAGACGATCAAGGTTGACTTTCGTGCCGTCGCCGCAACCAACAAGGATCTGGCGGCCCTGGTGAAAGAAGGAACCTTCCGGCCCGACCTTTACTACCGCCTGAACGTCTTTGGGATTGAACTGCCTCCCCTGCGGGAACGCCATGAGGACATCCCCATTTTGGCGGACCATTTCATCAAAAAGTATTCGCGGGCCATGAACAAGCGGTTCACTTCGGTCAGCCGGGCGGCCCTGGACATCTTGATGAATTATGGCTGGCCCGGAAATGTGCGCGAGCTCGAGAACGCCATCGAGCGGGCCATGGTGATCGGTCGCGAGCCGGAAATTCAGGCATCCGATTTCCCTTTGCAGATTGGCGCCACCCAGCGGCCCGAGGTGGGCCTTTCGCTTGACGACGTGGAGCGCGCGCATATTCTTTACGTTCTGGAATCCTGCGATTGGAACCAGACTCGCGCGGCAAAAATGCTCCAGATCGACCGCGTCACCCTCTACAACAAGATCAAGAAATACGGCTTTCGGAAAGGCGTGCCTAACGCGTCATGAGAATCATTTCGCTGGTTCCCGTGGGGCGAGTCGACCGGGGCCACCTTGAATCGCTTGCGGAAGGACTGGCATCGCGCTTGCGCGTAGCCTGCTGGATTCGGCCGGACGGACTGAACGGCGAGTTCGCTTACAATCCTGTGCGCGGGCAATACCACTCCACGGAAATTCTCAAGAGGCTCTTGCAGGACCCACATGCGGAAAGCTGGCGAATCCTGGGAGTGACCGACGTGGACCTTTACATCCCTATCCTGACCTTCGTTTTTGGCGAAGCCCAATTGGGCGACACCGGCGCCCTGGTTTCCACTCGTCGTCTGCGGCCGGAGTTCTATGGCATGCCCGAGGAGCCGGAGCTTCTCCAAGGGCGCCTTTTGAAGGAGGCCATACACGAGTTGGGCCACACTTTTGGGCTTCGCCATTGCCCGGATTACCTTTGCGTGATGAGCGCCTCGCATTCCGTGGAGAGAATCGATTTGAAGCAGGCGGATTTTTGCGTGGCCTGTGCGGGCGCGGCAGGGCTCAAGTAGAGACGGCGTCTAGCCTGGATCATTCATGAAAGTGGCCACAACTGCAAAGAGAGGGGCAGAGCTTTCAGAACCTTTAACACAGAGCCCACAGAGCCAGAGATTACTCGGGGGCTTCAACACGGAGAACACGGAGGGAAAGAGCGGGGGACAGCTCGCGGTCGCTCCGTGTTAAACTCTTCTCTTCGATGACCGAGCGGGAGCGGTTGAACAAGATCACGGAGGCCATCATCGGCGCAGCCATCCAGGTTCATCGGGTGCTGGGTCCCGGGCTGCTGGAGTCCGCTTATGCCGCATGTCTTGCCTACGAACTGAGAAAGAGAGGACTCGTCGTCGAGCAGCAGAAACCCGTGCCGCTCGTTTATGAAGAGGTTAGGCTCGAATGCGGTTACCGGATGGACTTGTTGGTGGAACAATCCGTGGTTGTCGAGGTCAAGTCCATCGATGCTTTGGCGCCCATTCATGAGGCCCAGACGCTATCTTACTTGAGGCTTTCGGGATGCAAGCTGGCGCTGCTCATCAATTTCAATGTAACTGTGTTGAAAGACGGGGTCCGGCGGTTCATCAATGGGACCATCTGAGCGCGTCAGTGCTGCGCCTTGTCGATCACCAATCGTCAATTGAAAATCGGCTATTCCCGCGATCTTGGGCTAAACGATGATCGCAGGGATTCTTCGCAAGCAACGAGTTGGAGCGCTCTGCATTGCAAGCCCGTAATTTCTTGTTTTTTTAGCAAACATTTCTCTGTGTCCTTTGTGGCCAGAAAGCTTGAACACAGAGATCACAGAGATCCTCCGTGTCCTCTGTGTTAAAGCTGGTAAGGCACGGAGCACACAGAGACTCTTGCGTTCGGTTGCGGCACTGCCGGGTAGTGTCCTAATTTGACTCGTAGAGCTGGCCTTCAGGCCAGCATTTGCCGACCTAAAGGTCGGCGCTACGCTCAAAATGGGACACTACCCACTGCCGCGGTGCATCGCCCTCAAGGAAGGAGTAGAATTATTTCTTGAGGTGTAGCTGGAGGACAAAGGAAATTGGCAAATTTTAGTCAGTTTTTTGCAAGCGAGCAAAGTCGCCTCGAACGCTTGGCGGCAATCGCGGAGCCGATCCGTCAGCCGGAGGAGGTCTTTCGGACTGCTGACCGGGGAAAGGGCCTCGATGCCGAAGGTGCAGCCTCTCTGTTCGCAGCGGCGCGCCATCAAAACCGTCGAATTGAAATTCAGGCAGCAGCCAACCGAGTTCGCGCGCGTTTTGCGGCGAAAACCGTCGAATTCGTCATCCCAGTCTACTTGACCAGCTATTGCCGGAACGAATGCTTGTATTGTGGCTATCGGCAAAGCAATCCTATCGCCGAGCGAGTCCGGCTCGGCCTGCAAGATTTCGAAAAGCAATTGGACCTGATTCTCTCCTGGGGCCACCGGCAAATCGAATTGGTGCTCTCGGACGACCCTGAATTCGGCCCGGAAAGGGTGGCGCGCTACGTTGCCGCCACGCGCCGGAAACTCGAAGCCCTGGGGGGCGGAGTAGTGGCTCTGTGCTCACCTGTTTACCAGCAGGAGGATTACGTTCGATTGCGCGACGCCGGCTTGGATTGGGTGGTCGAGTGGCAGGAGACTTATCATCGCCCGCATTTCGACCGCTGGCACTTTCCTGGCTCCCCCAAGCGGAACTTTGAGTCCCGCCTGGATCTCTGGGACCGTGTCATCGCCGCAGGCATTACCAAGATTGGAATGGGCGTGCTGTTGGGGCTTTACGATTTCCGCTACGACGCCCTGGCGGTGATCGAGCACGGAAACTATTTGCGGCGCACTTATGGGATTGAGCCGCACGCGCTGGGCATACCGCGAATGAAGCCGGCTCGCGGCGTCCTGGCCTCGCAGAAGCCCAATCGCTTCACCGTCTCCGACGACGACTTCCGCTTAGTCGTTAGTGTTTATCACACAGCTTTTCCCACCTCCCGCCTGTTCTTCAATACCCGGGAGAGTTACGACCTCAACATCTCGCTGGTGGCCGCCGGTGATCTCTTCACCGTGGATTGCGAAACGCTGCCGGGCGCCTACTTGCGCCGCCATCTGCCGGGGCAGTTTTCCACGCACGACTACCCGCCGCGCCGGGAAGTAGTGGCAAAGCTCGAGCAGCGTGGGCTTGCCTGCCAATACCTCGCCGGAGAGATGCCCTGCGAGATAGCCCCTACTGCGCCGGCCGCGGAAACGGCAATTGATGAGAAGCGCTGGATGGACCAACACGCTCAGGTGCGCGCCCGGCTGCAAGATTGGGAAATGGCGCTGGACCGGCTTTCCATGAATGGCAGCCAGGCCCTCGAGCGGCAGGCGGCGGATGCCTCCTTACGCGAGATGCTGGAATATTTCAAAACGGTTCTGGCCACACATTGCCGGCAAGAGGAATCCGAATTGTTCCCGGCCTTCCACCGGGACGCCGAGATCACTTCAAGACTGGCGGGTTTTCGAGCAGACCACGAGCGTTTTGGTGTGGACCTGGATAAATTCGAGAGGCAGATGGTTTCTTACGGTCTTTCCCGGGACCCTACCGTGCTCTTGACCCTCGGCGCCCGTATGATTCGTGAAATGCGTGGACACCTCGAGGCGGAAGAGCAGTTACTGCCGTTCGCGCGCCTGCGGGCAATCAGGCAACGTGATATTCGGTGATGCGCGTCATGGTCTCAATGGCCTCTGCTCGAATGCGCGCAACCCTGCGATCCCTGTTGGGGATATAGGGACAACTGCCCTGCGTTCGCCGTATGTTCTCCCTCAATCGCCTAATGTAATGCTCTTATTCGTTCTGTGTACACCTGTTCTCATCCGTGTTTACCCGCGTCAATCGGCGGTGGGAAAAGAAAAAGCGGGTTGGGCCGTGAGGCCCAACCCGCCAGAGAGTTCGAGTTGCGGGAGGGCGGAGCCCTCCCCTAGCAGATTACCAGGCCAACCGCAGGCCGAGCTGGATAACCCGTGCGCCATTATACTGGCCGGTCAGAGTTCCCCAGTCGTACGGATCCATCAGGTTCATGCCTGGATCACCGTACTCCATGTGGTTGAGCGCATTCAGCATTTGCACGTAGAACTGGAGGCCAACGCGCTCTTTTATCTTGGTGTCCTTCTCGATACCCAAGTCCAAGTTATAGCGGGACATCCCGTAGTATGGGCCATTGTCATAGGTGTTGGTGTCGATGCCGAGGATCGCGGGCCGGAAGCTTTTATACACCTGGGCAGGGTTGCTGAACATATTCGCTCCCGGCGCGTTCGGAACATAGGCTGGATCATTATTCACACCCACAACGCCGTTGGTATGCACGTCCATTTGGGGTGTGTGACCGAAGGTGCCCGTGTTGACCATAGGGGCCGCCCCGGCGCACCAAGGCATGTAGGGGTCCGTCCCCCATTCGTCGCACGATCCGGTGAAAGATTCAATGGGTTTACCGGTAGACATGGTAATGACCGGAGCGACCGACCAGCCGCCGATAAGCCGATCCAGAACGGGATTACTGGTAGTGAAGTATTTTCCCTTACCGAAAGGCAAGTCGTAGCGAGCCACAATATTGGCGACCCACCTGCGGTCCCAGGGAGCCGGCATTACGTCGGTGTTGAGGTTCCAGACATCGTTAGGTTCGTCCGTGACGTACTCCTGGTTAATGCCGTCGGTGTCGATGGTATGCGACCAGGTAAGGTTGGCGCTCAGCATCAACCCGTGGCCGGTACGCTTCTGCACCGTAATAAAGCCGGCCTGATAGTTCGCCCAACCTTTGGTTGTGCTATCGTCTATCCCGTAATACGACTGGAGGTCCCCCGGCAGAATGGAGCAGCCAGCACATCCGGGGAAGTTCCACGCGCCGCCCGTGTTTCCAGTGCCGTCGAGGTCCGCAAACATCCAGTACACTTGTGTGTTGCTAATGTTAGAGGTGCCCGAGGACCCTTCCTTTGCTTGCACGGCAGCAGTACAGGTCGAGTAGCCTCCACAATAGTTGCTGCCAGCCAGAGCTGTTTCAAAGAAGGGCTGGGGAGCGGCTTTCGTGCCATTGTGATCGGCCTGCCACAGGTTGGCGAAAGCTTGGGCGAACGTCTGGCCGCCCAGTTTCAACATATAAGGCACGTTATCTTGGCTCATGCCCAGATACAGGTGCCTGGCCCAGCGGCCGGTGTAACCGACCTCGAGGATCATCTGTCCACGAAGCTCGCGCTGCATGGTGAAGTCGATCTCGTCGTTGGTGCCTGGCCGCCACTTCGGGTCGAGGGCAAAGACGTATCCGGTCGCCGGAGCGTTAACGGCCCACTCGACCGGCACGGGAAGGGTTTGGCTGACCGCCGGGAAAGGCGCCACGTTGCCGTCAACACCGATGCGAAAACCGTTGGTTGGGTCGGTGCCGGCAACCGCGTTAGTGCACGTCCCGTTCGACTTGCCACCTATGCAACTGATGTTCTGTCCGAACCCATAACCCAAGAGCGGCGTCATCACCAAGTTCACCGCATTGCTGCGGTCGTAGATGCGCCCGTAGCCGCCCCGGAACACGGTCTTCTTATTCCCGAAGATCTTGTTCATGATTCCCGAGTCGAAGCCAGGGTTCCAAGCCAGTGACACACGCGGTGCGAAGCCGCCAAAAAAGTTTTGGAACGGATACTTGGGGTGTCCGCCCAAGGCGGTGATCGGCTCAAAGCCAAGGACAGGGTTATAGACCTTCCCCTGGGCCGCATAGGACGCCGTGTTGTCGAGGATGGACTGATAGTCCATTTGAGTCCCATTGGAGTCAACCAGGATCATCTGTTTCCCTTGCGTTTCGTACGGAGGCAGCTGCACGCCCCACTCGAGGCCGTAGTTAAGCGTCAGGTTGGGTTTGATCTTGAAGGAGTCAGTGAAGAACATGCTGTACTGATCGGTGATGGAGTGGTCTTGGAGGTAGTTTTGGCCCGTCAAAGTGAGGTTAGGCCCGCTCCGCGCAAACAGTTCCGTGGCAGCACCAACGAAGCCTAGCGTCTCAGCATACAGGCCCTGGTAACCGCCGATGGAGGTGCTGGGAAGGCAGTTCGTGGAAGTGGGGGTCGCACAGGGCATCGGCTGCCATGTGTCGGTCATAAACAGACCCGACCCCTTGTCGACCTGATAGACCAAGTTGGTGAGGCCGCCCACAATGTCGTCGGGCCGTACATGGTTGTCCCACCAGTGCATCATGTTGCCGCCGATCTGGAAGAAGTGCTTGCCTTTCAGCCAACTCAGGTTATCGGCGTAAGTCCAGTCGTGCCCGTCCCAAGTGCGGAAACGGGCATCCTGAGTGTCCATGTCCAAGGGAGCCATCGGGTTGCTTGTTTCGCCGCCGACCTCCAAGCCCCCTACGATGCCAAGGTTCCCCACGGGCACGCCTGCCCGCTGCCAGTTCCAATCGTTGCGCAAATAGTTGATATGGAACTCGTTGGTGACGTTCGGGGTGAGGTTTCCGGTCAAGCCCGCCACCCAATAGCGTGGCTGCCCCGGGTTTGAGGATTGCGATGCTGGAACGCCCAGTTTGTCACCGGGCAGCAGACCACCGATATCCACTTGGTTGGTGGACGGAAGCACCAAGGTGAAATAGCGATAGCTGGTCATGAAACGCCATTTCGAGCCGAAGTCGTGATCGATTCGTATCACCCCAAAGTCTTGACTTTGGTTGAGCTTCAGTGGGGCAAAGTAGCCGCAAGTGTTCTTGTGGTCGCCGTAGTTGGAACAGTCGTTAGGCTCCGGCATGTATTGGGTCCACAACTTTTGGATAATGGGGCTAATCCCGACGCCGCGCGGGTCGCAGGGTAGGTTGCCGCTATCCCCGCACTGCATGGACGTTTTGAGGTTGTATTGGATCCAGTTGCCTGCCCCATCACGCTCCTGGATGATGCCTTGCCGCAACGCATCTGTAGGCACCACTCTCTCATACCTGGAGTTCGCGTACGGGTAGCGGTACCCTTCGTAGTTCGCATAAAAGTACGTCTTGCCACCCAGAAACTGCCCCGGAAGCAGAGGCCCGCCAATGGCGCCTCCGAAGCGGTTCTGGTGAGACTTCACTTTCTGGGCACCGACGAGGTCGGCGTCCCACCCGGCGGCATTCAGCATCTGCCCCTGGAAATAATCGTACGCCGAGCCATGGAACGAGTTGGTCCCGCGCTTGGTCACCATCATCACTTCAGCGCCGGAAGAGGAGCTGAAATCGGCGGTCTGATTGCCCGTGGCGACCTTGAACTCCTCGATGCTTTCCACGGGCGTGGGGATAGCAGCCTGCGGACCTACGTAGCCTCGGTTGCCGGCGACGTAATCATTGTCGCCCTCGAGGTCGCTCGTCGCGTTGCCGCCATCGAGTAGAAACGTATTCTGGTCGGACATCGAGCCGGCCACTTGTCCACCCGTGGTGTTCCCTTCCACGCCACCATAGGTGGGGGCGGTGGTGGGCTGGTACATGAGCAGGGAGGTAGCGTCACGGTTTCCGTTGGCGAGAATGAGCAGCGTGTTGCTACCCAGTGTTGTCCCGATGGTCGAGTTCATGGTCTGAAGCTCAGCCCCAGGCGCGGCCGTCACTTCCACCGTCTGGGTAGTAAGGCCTACCTCCATCGTGAGGTTAAGCGTTGCTTGGTTGCCAACCACAACCTCCACGCGGGGGACGCTCAGCTTACGAAATCCCTTTGCCGCCACTGTTATGTTGTAGAAGCCCACCTTAACGTTTGTAAAGATAAAGATGCCGGCGGGACTAGTGGGCAGAGTTTGGCCAATTCCCGTTGAAGTATCCACGATCGTCACTTGAGCGCCGACGATAACGCCGCCGCTCTGATCGAGAATCTGGCCCGTGATCGTGCCTGTTGAGCTGGCTTGCCCCCACAACAGGCTTGGAGCAGCTAGAAACAGAACAGCCAACAAGATCGCAAAACGCGATGCATGTCTCATTTACGCCTCCCAATCTTATGGTTTTCTTATGTTCGGAACTGACCACCTAAATTCAGACACGAACCGTCACGTAAATCAGATATCACCCTTCGAATTTCTCTTGCTCGCTATCGCCGAAAGCTACGGAACAATTGCGCTGCCGTTCAGAACCGACGAAATGAAGGGAGCAAATATAGCACCTCAAGTCCGCTTGTCAAGCTAAACTTGGGCTCTTCCTTGACCTTGCGCGTCCGGAGTTGACATCATTGGGAAAAAGTGCGATTTAGCGCTCAGCTCATGGGTCTCAAGTGCGATCAAGCCCGAGGAGAAAACGGCATTTCCCCTTGCCTCAAGTACTACGCTCCCGACACCCAACTTCTGTGCGAGCAATCGAGATTCCAAAGTAGTCAAAGGACTTAAGTGCATGACTGTGTTAGTGATAGTGTCTCCGGCGGAGTTTCACGTTGCGCAAGGAGATCCAAAAAAAGGAATAACTATACAAAAAACTGTAATCCCTCCGGAGTTTTGGGGCTTTTTTCGCTGAGCTTGCCAGCAGCGTGCCTTCCTGAAAAAGGTGATAGGCTTGGGAGTTTCATGTCCCCCCCAATACTCGAAAAAAAGCAGAAGCCGGTCGGCTCAGTCGCCTCTTAATTGCGGGCGCCTGCACGCCTTCTCTCTGCCAGTAGCATTCGGTTCACAAAAAACTTTGCGCCGCTATTACTACTCCAGGCCAAAACGAAATGTCAAGGAGAAAATAACGGGACTTTCCCATAGCGCGGACCCGTCAACTGACGGGTCCGCGGCTCTTAATCTGGTGATCGTGTTTTCCGCTTGAGCGCTTGGGTCTTTCTTCCCCATTAGTGGCGCGCTGCGGACGATCCATTTGACAGGATGCCAAAGGGAGCGTAGTATGAAAAATATGCACACGACTGATATGAGGATGTCCCGTACCCGGACAACGACCCGTAAAACATCGAGTCGCAGCTCTGCAAAGGAGCGCATTACGGTTTCGCTCTCCAAGGAGAAAGTCCGCTTCCTCAAAGCCCACCGTGGGCACAGGGGAACTCCCTCCGTGAGTGCCTACGTGGAGCGGCTTGTCGCTGATGCCCAGGAGCGCGCGCAGTTCGAAAAACTGAGTGCGCATACCGCCCTGTACTACGATTCACTATCGGCGAAAGAGGCCGAAGAACTGAGCGTCTGGGGTGAATTGGGAGAGTCCGCACTTGCCACCGAAGAGGAGTGAACCTCGTGTCGAACCACCAACCTGTTCAACCGCATCGCGGCGAAATCTGGTTCGTCCGGATGCCCTCGGATCCTTCTGACAAGAGCGCTCGTCCTGTGGTCGTCGTTTCTCTGGACGCAAGGAATCAACATCCGAGGGCCAGCACGGTGCTGGTTGTACCGCTATCGACCAGGCTCCGCGAACTTGACACTCACATACGACTGGAACCCGGCGAGACAGGTTTGGTTGAAACCTCCGAGGTCCAAGCTGAAAACATCACCACAGTAAGGAAGGAGGGCCTGGCCCCATCAAGGTCTCGGCTTAGGGCAATCAGTGCTGCCAGACTCCGTCAAATTGCCAGATGCGTGGTGCTGGCCATGGGGGTTCTGCCTGAAGAACTGTCGGGCGCCAGGTAAGAGCGAGCGGAGGCGGCTATTTCGTTGGAAGCTTATAGCTGACGGAAAATCCGCCGGGGCCGGGATTCTCGATTTCGGTTTTCAGTTGCGGGTTTGTCTGCGCGGCCCGAATGAAATCGGTGAGCTCCTCCCTGAGATCAGTGACGTTGTGCGCCACGATCACGCCTCCCGGTCTGACGATGGGGATGACCATGTCGAGGTACTTCACGTAGTCCTGTTTCCAGGCGTCGATAAAGACGAAGTCGTAAGGACCGCGGAGTTTGGGAACTTCCTTGAGCGCATCACCCAGTTTTAGTGTGATGACCGAATCCAAGCCTGCCGCTCGGAAATTGGCCTGGGCAAGCTTCGCCCGGCCCTCGTCAATTTCCATGGTCAGTAGATGGCCTCGCTGCTCGCGCAGGCCCATCCCTATCCAAATCGAGGAATAGCCGTTCGAAGTGCCGATTTCCAACCCCTCCTGGGCGTGGGCTTTCTCTGCCAAGGCGCGCAGAAAGGCGCCTTCATCGGGATTAACATTCCAGAGGTTTCCTTCGTTTTGGCGCATCCATTTCAAGCGCTCCAGGGCTCGGGCGTCGGCGCTGCTCTGCGCGGGCGTGCTTTTGGAGAAGGCAAAGAGATAGAACGCGGCCAACAAGATATGGACGCACATGATCTTGAATGGGGCATTTGACATATTCACTCCCAGAAGGGTGAAGAGTAAAGGATAAAGGATAAAGGCTGAAGGGGGAAAGCACAAGGCGGAAAGCGCAAAGCAGAAGGCAGAAAGCAGAAAGCAGAAAGCAGTCGGCTCAAGGGAGAGGGCAATCCAAAATCCAAAATCTAAAATCCAAAATTGTCTTGTGCCGACCGCCTACTGCCCGCTGCCTACTGCCTACTGCTCTCCCCCAGCCCCTAGTCCCCGCTAGAGGTGCGGAAAGCGTGTTTGGCAGTCATTGCCGAACGTGAACGAGTCAATAGTCAATCCGGGCTTGGCAGGCGTCAAGGTTACGGTATGGGCGCCGAAGGCAGGGTTCTGCACCAGGTAATACATGCGCGGTTCCTGCACTTCGACATAGGAATGACTTTGTGCGTCAAACTTCACGTCCACGCCTTTATCCGCGGCGGTCAAATCCTTGCCGTCCTGTTGAATATAGACAGCAGAGGGGCGGCCATGGGATACATTGATGACCGCATACAATTCGCGCGCGTGATAGCGCATAACGAGCCTGTCGGGTCCGGTGATGGCGTCGTTATGCTTGCCACGATAAATCATTCCGTTCTTATCGGTTTCCCACCAGCCGGAAACTCCTGCTTGGCCGTCATTGATGTTGGCCGGGAGCTCATAGCGGATGGTTTTCCCATTGTGGTAACCCTCTCGATTGCTGAGAATGCCCCTGTCGAACCAGTGACCCACATACATCTCCTGTGTAGGGACTCCGCAGGATGGGGCGAGGGCATCAGGTTCTGGTCCGATCGTATAGTCGGAAGGGAACTTCAGTCCCGGGTGTGATTCCAGAAGAAAACGCTGGATGGCGTGCTCAAACGCGGCGTCGCCGCCTTCGCCGTCCTTGTGAAAACGGACTACTCCTTTGGAATCGACGAGGAAACGGCTGGGCCAGGAGTCGTTGTGATAGGCTTGCCAAAGCCGAAAATTCGGGTCCACGAAGACTGGGTAAGGCAAACCAAACCGCTTCACGGCGGTCCGCACGTTCGCGGCATGATAGGCGATGTCGAACTCGGGATCGTGCACCCCGATGATCTCGAAACCGCACTTGTGGTAGCGTTCGTACCACTTCTTGTTTTGCTCAAAAGTCCGGATGCAGTTGATGCAGGTGTATTCCCAGAAGTCGATGAGCACTACTTTCCCGCGAAGCTGTCCCATCGTAAGAGGGGGTGAATTAATCCACACGGAGCCTGGCAGATTGTCGGCAGGAAGCGCGGGGCTGACCCCTGGGGCGCCGGGCAGATTCCGGTTAGGAGTTGGTGGGCTGATCGAAGGAGAACTTGCCAGACCGTTGCCTTGATCGGGAAAATCGGGCGCTCTAAAGTTCGTGGGGGTCAAGGCCTGTTCTTCAGGAGCTTGAAATGCCCCCACTTGGGGGAAGGCCATGAGAATCACTGAAAGTAGAAAGCAGAAAGTAGAAATCAGAAGATGGAAACCAGCAGGCTCGTTTTTTGTTTTCTGATTTCTGATTTCTAGTTTCATCACGCCCTGGCCTCTAACCATTCTCTCACAACGCCATCCTCGCGCAAGGACTTTGTGTCTCTTGCAATTCCTGAAGGAAAGATGTTTTTATTGCGTGCTCTTTGCTCTTTTGCGGCAATGGACCCCCGCTTTCGCGGGGGTGACGCGTGTGGGGAGCACGCACGTCGACAAGGGGTCATTCCCGCGCAAGCGGGAATCCAGGAAGGTGGGATATGCGTTATTTCAGCAGAATTACACGCCGCAAGTTCATCCAGGTGACCACTGCCGCTGCCGCCGGGTCAATGGTGTGTTGCACTAACAGGAAAAGTCCGTGGCGATTTTTTACGATGGAGGAAGGGCAGACGGTGGCCGCGATTTGCGAGCGCCTAATTCCTGCCGATCAAGATCCGGGGGCGACGGAGGCCGGCGTGGTGGACTTCATTGACCTCCAGCTTATGGGTCCTTACAAGCGCCACCGCGCCACCTACCGTCAGGGCATTCGAGGCATCGAGCAGGTGAGCTTCAAGATGTTTGGACGTCGGTTCACGGAGCTGAGCCCGGAAAGACAAGACGAGGTCTTGAAGGAGCTTGAAGGGGGCGGCGCGGCGGGAGAAGCCCGGAAGGGTGTCGCATCGAACGACTTCTTCTCCCTGATTCTCAGCCATACGATGCAAGGCTTTTACGGCGACCCTCGGCACGGTGGAAACCGCGCGCGAGTAAGCTGGAAAATGCTGGGTTTGCCTTACCCGCCCATCCGCGGACGCCTGCACTATGATTTGACGAAACCGGTGAGGTCCTAGCACATGCTCATGCACGCTGCAGCCCGGTCGGTGCAACCAAGACGACACCCTCTGTGGCCTCCGTGCGTCCAGGGTTTTAACACTGAGTGCACGGAGGATCTCAGTGATCTCAGTGTTGAAGCTCTTCCGATCACGGAGGACACGGAGGCCTTAAGGACAGACTGAACAGATGCCTCTCAAACGTGTCAATGCGGTGGTGGTAGGGGCTGGCGCCGGGGGCGGCATTGTGGCGAAAGAGCTGGCGCAAGCGGGGTTGAGTGTGGTGTTGCTGGAGCGCGGGAAGTGGTACTCGGCCTTTGACTGCCGAAAGGATGACCTCCGCAATCAGCGCACTTCAGTTCTCGGTTGTGGCTTCGGCCCCGACGACGAGCGCTATCGTCGCGTGGTATTGGATGCCAAGGGCAATGAGCGGGTCGTATTGCCGAGCGAAGGTGTATACGGCAATAACGCCGCATGCGTCGGTGGAGGCACGTTCAGCTATGGCGCGATGGCGTGGCGTTATATGGAAAAAGACTTCCGCATGCGCTCCACCTATGGCGCTGTCGAGGGTAGTACTCTGGAAGACTGGCCCGTCGGTTACGCGGACCTCGAGCCATTCTATGAGAAAGCCGAATGGGAAATCGGCGTTTCAGGAGATGACTCGAAGAATCCCTTTCGCGCCCCGCGCAAGAAGCCCTTGCCGATGCCTCCCCTCCCACCCGGACGCGAGCACGAGATTTTGAAGCCTGCGGCCGAGCGGCTGGGCCTGCATCCTTTTGACATCCCCATGCTGCGGAACTCGGCGCCTTACAACGGACGGCCAGCGTGTATGCGGTGCCGCTGGTGTGTGGGATTTGCCTGCGAGGTCGATGCCAAGAACGGCACCCACAACACCGTGATCCCCAAGGCCCTCGCCACCGGAAACTGTGAGCTGCGCGCCGAGTGCGTGGCGAAAGAGATTCTGAGTGACGGTCGTGGGCGGGTTACGGGTGTGGCGTATTTTGATTCCAGAGGAACGCTCCGGGAGCAGCCGGCAGACCTGGTGGTAGTGTCCTGTGCGGCTACGGAAACGGCGCGCCTTCTCCTCAATTCCAGGAGCAAGCTGTTTCCTCAGGGCCTCGGGAACCGGTACGACTGGGTGGGAAGGAATTTGCAGGGACATGGCTATGCGGGCGCTTATGGGCTGTTTGATTATGACGTGTACGACGACCTCGGCCCCGGCGCTTCCATCGCCATCTCGGATTTCAACCATGGAAACCCCGGCCTGGTTGGCGGTGGTGTTCTTTGCAACGAATTCATCCGCTTGCCCTACCAGTTTTCCTCCATGACTCCGACCACCCTGCCGCGCTGGGGGAAGGCTCACAAAGACTTCATGCGCCAAGCCTACCGGCGGTGCATCGTCGTCATGGGCCCGGCGCAGGAGATGCCGGTCTTTGAAGCCAGGGTTCAAGTAGACCCGCGCGTCAAGGATGACTGGGGAATACCGGTAGCGCGTCTTTCAGGATCAAACCACCCCCACACGGTGGAAGTGGCGAACTTTCTCGCCTCCAAATCGGAGGCTTGGCTCAAGGAGGCTGGAGCGATCACCACCTGGCCGCGGCCGCCTCGAGTAGGCCTCAGCGGAGGGCAGCATCAGGCTGGAACTTGCAGAATGGGCAACGACCCTAAGACCTCGGTGGTCAACAAATACTGCCAGGTGCACGACGTCGATAACCTCTTTGTGGTGGATGGCAGCGTTCACGTCACGAATGGGGGTTTCAACCCGGTGCTCACCATCATGGCGATCGCCTATTACGCCTCCGCCCATCTGGTGGAAGGATGGAAAGGTACGCGATTCCGCGGCTGAGGCGTGCTCCAAAAGCGGAGATTTCTCCGTGTCCTCCGCGCCCGGAAGAGATTGAACACAGAGTTCACTGAGACGCTCCGTGCGCTCCGTGTTAAAGCTTGAGAGGCACAGAGGACACGGAGGCCCTGGTTCTGGTTGCAGCCGCCAGGCTGCACCGTCCGCAGGAACATTTTACAGAGATTTGAAATCACCTATGTCCATGCGTATCACTTATGTCAACTGATCGGCCCAAACCACGTTTTCGCAAACTGCTCTTGATTGGACTGTTGGTGGTCATCCTCGCCCTTCCGGGCGGGAGCCTTTACTACGAATACTCTCAAGGAAAGGCCTGTGCCCGTTGCCATGAGATCTGGCAACCCTATACGGATTGGCACACCTCCGCGCATCGAGAGGTTCCATGCTCTGCCTGCCACGGGGATGTGTTCACGCTGGAAACGAGATTCCATTGGAACAATATTCGCCGCCTAGCCAACCACCTTTCGGGCAATTTGCCCGAACATGTTAGGCTGCTAACCAGGGACGCTTTGCAGGTGAACGACCGATGCCCAAATTGCCACCAGGAGGAGTATGCCGAATGGGCGGCCAGCTCGCACAGCGTCACTTACGCGGAAATCTTCTTGGACAAGAAGCACAACCAGCAGGAACTCCTGATGGACGACTGCCTGCGCTGCCACGGTATGCACTTCGAGGGAGGAATCCGCGAACTAGTGACGCCCGTTGATACTCGAGGCCCCTGGCGTCTCTGGCAGCCGGAGCTCGCCAGCCGCCCCGCCATTCCTTGCCTGACCTGCCACCAGATGCACCGTGAAGGCCCGACCTTGATCCGGCCCCACGTGAAGGCGGCGAATGCAAGTTCAACTGAAGAGATAAACCGGCCTTCTCTTGCGCTCTTCGATCGGCGGGAGCTCGAGCACGTCTCCGTGCAGCGCCTTCCTTTGCCAAAGATGCGCCAAGGGCTGCGGGCCGTCAGAATCAGTCAGGACTCTCGCCAGGCGCTTTGCTACCAGTGCCACGGGCCGCTGTCCACTTTTGAAGTTGGTTCCGGAGATGACCGGACTCCCATCGGCGTCCACGAAGGGCTGAGTTGTCTCGCCTGCCATGAGAAGCACGGCCAGAAGACCCGGGCGTCTTGCTCGAACTGTCATCCGCAACTGTCGAATTGCGGCCTCGACGTGGAGACTATGGACACCACATTCCGTTCCACGAAAAGCCCGCACAACATTCACTTCGTCAAGTGTGCGGACTGCCACACGAAAGGCGTACCACGCCGAAAGAAAGAGGGTCACACGGCGTAGGGGCGACCCTTGTTGTCGTCCAGTGCTCGCCTTGGGCGACAACAAGGGTCGCCCCTACATGGTCAGCGCGCGAACCGGCCCATCAACTCCGCCTGGGCAAGAATGTGACCCTGCATTGCCGCATCAAGTTCTTGTCTGCGCGCGGCAGGGCGCAAGTCCAGTCTCGCGTCAAGTGCGTAAAGCCTGATGAAGTAGCGGTGAGGTCTTCCCGGTGGGGGACAGGGGCCGCTGTAGCCTGTTCTTGAGAAGTCGTTGGTCCCTTGGCGTTCCCCGCCAGGCATCTGGTCGTTTCCCGATACAGCCTCCGGGAGTCGGCGGTAAGCAGCCGGCAGATTATATACCAACCAATGGACAAAGGTCCCCGAGGGGGCGTCAGGGTCATCCTCGATGATGGCGAAACTCTGCGTGCCCGGGGGCGGGTCCGTCCAGGCGAGGGCAGGGGAGACATCCGCGGCCTCGCAGGTGAACCGTTTGGGTATGAAACCGCCCGGCGTGAATGAGGTGGTTTTCAGTTCAATCTTAAAAGAGGAAGCCTTTTGCCCGTGAACCCCAGCAGGCACCGCCAGTGCAAGAACCACCATGATGAGTGGTGGCAGCACAGCGGACATTCGGTGCAGCAAGACGAGCAGGCCGTCGTGGCGACTGAGCTTGAGCATGGCAATAATCCTCCTACCGCTGTGGGAACATAAACGCCTCCAGCATGTCAGCTCGGGCCTTCTCATCTGACGCGATGACCGTAAGCAGGTCTCTTACCGAGATCATCCCCCGATACTGCCCTCGCTTATTCATGATCGGCAGGTGATAAAAGCCGTGCTTCTCCATGAGCCGCACACACTCATCCAAGGGCGTTTCAGGCGGTACGACAGTGAGCTCCGAGGTCATGATTTCAGACACGCGCATCCAGGCAGGGCACTTGTTCTCCGCTGCCACCTTGTCTGAAATATCACTTTGCGAGACGACTCCCAGAAGCTTGCCATCCCGGTCGCATACACCGACTGACCGGATCTGCTTCTCTCGCAAGTAGCGGGCGGCGTCGTACACGGTAAAGTCATCGGCGATTGAGTAGAAATCCTTACGCGATTCGATCAGGTCCCCAACTGTCATAGCTCCCCCCACGGAGTGATATTGCCCAAAATGTTAGAATGACTCCGGCGCGGTTGCAACCGAAATCGTGCTTGCCTTGTAGGGGCGACCCTTGTGGTCGCCCAGGGGCAGGCATCCGTCAACTGAGGGACCTGCCCCTACCGGGATATCGAGGGCGAGGTAGGTCAGCCCGGTCAGTCATGAGGGCTGGTCCTTCATGTTAAGCTGGGTGGGAGGAGGGATCATGGAGCCTTTTCGTTATCACGTGTTTGTCTGCGAGCAGCGGAAGCCCGAGGGCGTGCCGTGCTGTGCCACGCGCGGCGCCGCGAAGGTGATCGAGGTGTTGCGCAAAGAAGTGGCCGCGCAGGGGCTATCTAATGACGTGCAAATCACCGCTTGCGGTTCAATCGGCCTCTGTGATCGGGGACCGAACATGATTGTGTACCCCGAGGGCATCTGGTACTCCAGTGTGATGCCCCGGGATGTGCCGGAAATTGTGCGAAGCCACTTCCAGGCGGGACGCGTTGTGGAGCGATTAGCAAACAAAGATGTCGCGGCTCTCAAGGAAGAGATTTCTACCCACCGTGACAAGATGCTGGCCGCTCAACGTGCCCAGGAAGGTGCCGGAGTTTTTCCCGACGACCTGAACAGTACACTTCGAGGCTTTCAGGAAAGTCGCGTGCTCCTCACGGCCGTCGAACTGGATCTCTTTACCGCCGTGGGAAGCGGGGCGAGGGCCGATGAGGTATCGGTCAGGACAGGCAGCGACCCCCGCGCCACGGAAATGCTGATGAACGCGCTCGTGGCGATGGGATGGTTGTCCAAGCAAGACACCATCTTCCGCAATACTCCCCTCAGCGCCAGGTATTTCGTGGCCGAGTCGGCCGATGACGCCCGCGCCGCTACCATGCACCTGGTCCACCTGTGGCAGACTTGGTCTACGCTCACCGCATGCGTCCGTGCCGGCGCCTCCGTCTTTCATCAAGAAATGGTTGACCGCGGTGAGGAGTGGACGCGAGCTTTCATTGCCGCCATGCACCGCAACGCGCGCGCCCGGGCCCCGTTGGTGGTCAGGGCCGTGGGAACCGAAGGTGCGAATCGCATGCTGGATGTGGGCGGCGGCTCGGGCGCCTATTCTATCGCCTTTGCGAGTGCGAATGAGAATCTCCAGGTTGATCTTCTGGACGTGGCCAAGGTCATCCCCATCGCGCAAGGTCATATTGAAAGTGCAGGTTTGGCAGGGCGTATCCGAACGCGGCTTGGGGACCTGCGCGCGGATAAGTTTGGAGAAGGGTATGACCTGGTGTTCCTGTCCGCCATTTGCCACATGTTGGGTCCCGACGAAAACAAAGACCTCTTCCAGCGTTGCTTCGAGGCCTTGGCCCCAAGGGGCCGCATTGTGATCCAGGACTTCATCCTCGAGCCGGACAAAACCGCGCCCAAGTTGGCGGCGCTGTTTGCCCTGAATATGCTGGTCGGGACCCAAGCCGGAAGCACCTACACGGAAGCGGAGTACGCCACTTGGCTCATCGAGGCGGGTTTTCAGGACGTGCGGCATGTCCGCCTGCCCGGTCCCTCGGGGCTGATCGTCGGCACGCGCGGGTAAACGGCATGGCCACGTTTTCGCATCGCAGTTCCACACCGTCTTTTGAAGCCGAATTCGCAAGCTGGTGGTAACTGTTTCGTTTCATTGCTCGGTCGTTTCATCTACATTTCACCTCCCCTTCACGAGAGCTTCACCTTTCTCGTGTAAAAGTTCACTTGCGTGTTTGTGACGCAAGCAACGTGGACCCCAGTTTCAGCAATGTAGTTGACGCACTCATTCTCGTCGATCTCCAACACACCGACGTGAAGATCCTGCAGCGCTTCATGGGCAAGGATCAGGCCTCAGCATACCTTGCCTCCCACCAGGAGACAGAACTCGTCGCCAATTGAAAGTGCACAGGGCCGAACGGCGCTCGGCCTCTTCCCGGAGCTGAGGCAGCCTTCCCATTTGCGCTCCCGAGCCGCACGGCCAAAGTCAATCGAAGACATTTCGTCTGGGCAGGCGCTGGTTTTCATTGACATTAATCCCGTTTCAGTGCCTCAAGGTCTAACGAAAGCGAAATCGTGGCTTGTGGCAAGACACTTGACTTGGAGTTGGATGGTATAATGCCTCTTCCCATGGAGGTGTACATGCCGTCTGACTCTCTTCCGGACTTATCCCCTGAACAGGAATCCGCTCATAAACTTGCTGCCCAGGAACTGGCCAAGTACTGCCAGGAGTTTTCGCGCTGGCGTAGAACCAGACGGGGCGGCGCAGCCTTGGACAAGTCTCTGCGAGCGCAGGGTACGCTGGGATCGGCTCCCTTGAAGAAGCCGGACCCTCCCGCGCCGCGCTCTTCGGCATAACGACGCCAAAATAGGATTGAGTCATTGAGTCATTGATCCATTGAACCATTGGGTCATCGAAAAGCCCTGCCCACGGATGACGCCTGAAGTGCAAAATTGCGGTTGCGAACGAGCCGGTGGCGTGTATACTGCTGTGGCTCAGGATACCCAAACGGAAATCCTGGCTTTGTGCAGGCGCGCGCGATGTCGCGTTTTTCCAAGACTGCCGGATGCAAATCTCGCTAGAGCCGGCTTGTGTATTTCCGGAGGCAGCCCTATGAAGACAAGCTCAGCCCTAATCGTCGTCGTGACGATCGCTATCTCCAGCGCTCTCTTGCCGGGACAGCCCAAGACCTCTGCCGCCGCAGTCCAATCACTCGAATCTCGCGATTCGAGAGCCGACGCAGGCTCGATTAAGCAGCAAATCGTGTCCAAAGAACGCGAGGGGTTGGACGCTCTCAAGACTGGCAACTTGGAACTATTTGGAAATCTCACGGCGGATGATGCGGTGTTCGTGGACGCACGAGGCCCGGCGAATAAGGCGCAGGTGGTCAAGAACGTTGCTGGATTCAGGCTCTCGGAATACTCGATGGATGACCTGAGATTCGTGCCCATCTCAGCAAAATCCGGCCTTATAACGTACAAGATAAGCGAAAAGGGAGTTTCCCACGGCAAGGAGTTTGCGGCTCAGGCCTACATTTCCGCCCTCTGGACGAAGCGAGGAAGTAAGTGGGTCTGTGTGTTCAGTCAGGAGACTGCGGCCAAATAGCGCAGATCCCATGCCAGACAAGGACTCCTCAACAAGCTGCTAGGGTCGCATATCTTCACCCATCCCGTCTTCAGATATCATCACTGGCTGCCCATCGTCGAAATCGAAGCTCCTGACCTCTGTGCCGTTTTCATACAGCTCGAAACGTGGGTAGATGTTGCTAGGGGCCGTTCCGTAAAAAATTGCTTCGATGTGATACCATCTCTCCACATCAACTATCGGAGGGGAACATGCAACGTCGGGGTTTTGTTGCGCGAGTCCTGGCGGGTGGAGTGCTTGCGGGCTCGAGCGCGGATGGCATAGCTCAACACAACACTTCTCCTGACAAACTTCCAGGATTCGCCCGCCTGGAGGAGGTTGTGATTGAACGTCCGCTTACGGGCCATCCTCACTCAGGCAAAGTCCTGGCTGCTATCCAACCCCATGCCGATGACATCCCGTTCTTTGCCGGGGGAACTGTAGCAAAGCTCGTGAGCGAAGGGTATTCGGGATACCTGATCAGGACTTCCAATGACGAGAGGGCTGGCAGTGGCACCATGGGCGAGACCATAGCGAACAACGAACGCGATAATGATGCGGTGGCAAAGGCGCTCGGGCTTACCAAGGTGTTTAATCTCGGATACCGCAATCATCAAATGGATGGCATATCGCGCGAGGAAATGCGCGAGCGCCTGATCTTTCTGATTCGTCTGCTGAAAATCGACACCGTCATCTGCTACGACCCTTGGGGGTCCTACGAAGAGAATCCTGACCATTACGTGACCGCTCAAGTGGTGGAGGCCGCCTGCTGGATGGCGGGGATGGATAAGGATTACCCGGAACACCTCGCGGCCGGACTACAGCCGCACAGCGTTCAAGAAAGATACTATTTTGCGCGAGGGCCACAACTGGTCAATCGAATCGTTGATATTACCCCCTGGATAAACCAGAAGGTGGAAGCCAACCTTGCAAACAAGACGCAGGGGGCTGGAGGTGAAAACGGCGCTCGCCTGAAATCCCGGCTGGCCGCCCAAAAATTGCGCCTTCCGATCCTCGGCAATGACGACGACACTGCCAATCGGGAGTATATCAAGCACTTCTTTCTCGATTACGACTCGAAGCATCTCAGGGGAGTGCCCTCGGACCGAGAGGTCGGCCGCCAGTATGGGCTGGAGTGGGCCGAAGCGTTTCACTACATTGGGCCTGCTGAATCGATGCTCGACCGTTACATCTCAGAGCATGCCGTCCCCCTGTAGCGCCAATGCTGTTCACTTAAGCTCTTTCAAGGAGCCTGTTCACCGTTTGACCCTGGAACCCCCGACCCCCTGCCCCTCTGTCGCCGTGGCCACAGAGGGTGTCCGCCTGGCCGGACGGGGTGGGGGGCACCCCGGCTGGACACACCGAATCCCAGGAGGAAGGATTAAGAATGCGTTCTCAAATTGCCCTTCTGTTCTTGATTTTGTCCACGGGGCTCTTGCCGCGAGCGTGGTCGCAGGCAAAGCCCCAGGAAGAGTTTAATGTCCGCGAGCATTACACCAAGTACGAATACCGCATCCCCATGCGGGACGGCGTCCGCTTGTTCACATCCGTTTACGTGCCCAAGGACACCTCCGTCGCCTATCCTTTTCTGGTGGATCGCACGCCTTACAGCGTGGGCCCGTATGGAGAGGATCAATACCGCTCGGCGCTGGGGCCCTCGGAAGCGTTTGAGCGCGCCGGTTACATTTTCGTCTACCAGGACGTGCGCGGGCGCTACATGTCGGAAGGCAAGTTCGTTGAGATGCGCCCGCACCTCGATGAAAAGCACAGCAACAAGGACGTGGACGACAGCTCTGACATGTACGACACGGTCGATTGGCTGCTCCGCAACGTGCCCAACAACAATGGCAAAGTCGGCATTTGGGGAATATCCTATCCGGGCTTTTACACCTCGGCCAGCATTATCGACTCCCACCCCGCCATCAAAGCCGCCTCACCGCAGGCTCCGATGACCGATCTCTTCATGGGTGACGATGCCTACCATGGCGGGGCATTCATGCTCGCGGCCAACTTCGGTTTCTACTCCGGTTTCAAGCCCTTGGACAATCCCACACCGCCCAAACCCACTCTCGGGTTCGATTACGGCACGCAGAGCGCCTACGAGTTCTACCTCAAGCTGGGACCGCTCGCCAATGCCAACACACGCTACTTCCATGACCAGAGCTTTCTCTGGAGCGACCAGGTGGGGCACGACACTTACGATGACTACTGGAAGGCGCGCAATCTTGCTCCGCACTTGAAGAACATTCATTGCGCCGTGCTGACGGTAGGCGGATGGTTCGATGCGGAGGATCTTTCCGGTCCCTTCAAGGTCTTCCGCTCCATCGAGCAAAACGACCCCGGAATTTACAATGGATTGGTGGAGGGCCCCTGGGTGCACGGCGGCTGGGCGCACTGGGATGGCGATCATCTGGGCAGCGTCAGCTTTGCCGCCAGGACGGCGCTCTACTTCCGCGACAATATTCAGTTTCCTTTTTTCGAAAAGTATTTGAAGGGGAAGGGAACCGAGGATTTGCCCAAGGCCTATGTTTTCGAAACAGGCACCAATGTGTGGCGCAAGTATTCGAGTTGGCCTCCCGCAAATGCCAAGACTCGCATGCTCTATTTTCAGGACCAGGGCGGGCTGTCGTTCACGGCCCCGCAAGCCCAGGACGAAGCCTTTGACGAATACGTGAGCGACCCGAACCGCCCCGTACCGTTCATCGTTTATACCGCCCAGCACGTGCCGCAGGAATACATGGTGGGCGATCAGCGCTTCGCCTCCACCCGTCCGGATGTTCTGGTGTACCAGACGGACCCGCTGGAGCAGGACCTGACGATTTCGGGTCCGGTTTCCCCGCGCTTGTTCGTTTCCACCACCGGCACCGATTCCGATTTCGTGGTGAAGATCATCGACGTCTATCCGCCCGATTATCCCCAACCGGAAACCAAAGGGGCGCCGGGCGCTCCGGCCCCGCTCACGGATGTTCCGCCTCCGTCTATTATCTTAGCGGGATACCAGCAGTTGCTGCGCGGCTGGCCGATGCGCGCGAAGTTCCGTAATAGCTTCGAGAAGCCAGAGCCGATGGTGCCCGGCCAAGTCGAGGAACTGAACTTTGCTGCGCCTGACATTAACCACACCTTCCGCCGGAACCACCGCATCATGATTCAGGTGCAGAGCACGTGGTTTCCCCTGATCGACCGTAATCCCCAGACCTTTGTGAATATCCCGGACGCCAAACCGTCGGATTTCAAGAAGGCAACCGAGCGGGTCTACCGCGAGAAGGGAAAGCCATCCGGAGTGATCGTGCACGTGCTTGAGTAGCAGCAATGGGAGGATAAATCATGATGCGCAAATCCACGCGCAGGGATTTCTTGCGCCGTGCAGGTGCGGCCACCTTGGCGCTGCCGGTGCTCACTCGCGCGCCCATTCTTTTCGCACAAATGGCGCCCGCACCCACGGTGAGGACTTTCCGTGGCATTTTTGCGATTCTCCAGACTCCTTTCACGCTCCACGACCAGTTGGACGAAGAGGACTTCGGGCGCGAAGTGAAGTTTTGCACCCAGGCGGGCGCGCAGGGGATGGTGTGGCCGCAGCTTTCAGGCGAATTCTACCTCCTTTCCGAGGAGGAGCGGCGGCGCGGGGCGGAAATCCTGCTGCGCTCGGCAGGGGGAGGCTGCGCGGTGGTGATTGGCGTCCAGGCGGCGAGCAAGGAAATCGCGATTCAATTCGCGCGGCATGCGGAGTCGAGGGGGGCTGACGCCGTCATCGCCCTGCCACCTTATCTCGGCCCGGTAACACTCGAGACGGTTGCTGATTACTACCGCGCGATTGCGGCTGCCATCCGCCTTCCGGTTTTCATTCAAAATTCGGGTGGCGAGTGGGGGCCGGCTCTTCCAACTAGTTTTGTAATTCAGCTCGCCAGGGAAAACCCGCAGTTGGCTTATATTAAGGAAGAAATTGCCCCGGTTCCGCACCGGCTGGGGGAATACAAAAGCTCGGGCGTGATGAAGGGCATTTTTTCAGGGAATGCCGGCAGGAACCTGCTGAACGAGCTGGCGCGGGGCGCTTCCGGAACCATGCCCGCTTGCGAATTCGCGGACGTTGACGCGCAGATTTACAACTTGGCGGCAGCCGGCAAGTGGGTCGAAGCACGGGCTCTCGCCCAAAAGCTATTGCCCATGATCATCCTCGAGGAAACGTATGGCGTCGCTTTTGCCAAGGCGGTACTCGTCCGGCGCGGCATCTTCAAAACGGCGAAGCGGCGTGGTGTGGCCGGCCTCGAGGTTCTCGACTCGGTTGACGAACAGGAGCTGGATTCCTGGTGGGAACAGCTTGTCCCGTACCTAAAGGCCTGACCCTACCGGACACCGTGTTGCTTGACACGCGGAAAATAATAGGCTAGAATAGTAAGTTGAAGCTGGGCAGGAGGTGGTGGCTTCCTGGAATACTTTGCTCGAATGCTCCCCCGACGCCCCAATCCACTCTCGGTAAGGCGCCGAGGGGGACGAAAAGCGCGGAGGACTCCCTGTGTTAGTAAGGGACAATAAGTCTTGTGTCGGGGGAGAAGGGAAAAAGAATTCCTTTAAAAGTGAAGGAACGACCCGGGAATGTCTATGAAAGCAAAGGGTCAGTTTTGAACAGGGTGGAGCAAAGCTGGTATGTTATAGAAAACAAATATAGTTACGAGTGTTAACCGGGAATGTACTTGAAAATAAATGACTTAGTCGAGGTAAATGGCAATGAGCATAAATAGGGTTTTGGTGACTGGGGGAGCGGGGTTCATCGGGTCGCACCTGTGTGAACATCTGTTGCGGTCCGGAAGGCATGTTGTGGTGGTGGATAACTTGGACGATTTTTATGACCCGCAGCTCAAGCAGGCCAATCTGGAGGCGATAAGATCGGCCGGTGAGTATGATTTCTATCCCGTGGACATCCGCGAGTCCAGCCGGCTTGAGGAAGTCTTTCAAAAGGCTCCGCCGGATGCGGTGGTCCACCTCGCGGCACGGGCGGGCGTGCGGCCTTCGCTCCTTTATCCCGCGCTTTACAATTCAGTCAATGTCAACGGGACGCTGTGTCTCTTGGAACTCAGCCGAAAATACGGCGTACAACGGCTTGTTTTCGCCTCTTCGAGCTCGGTGTATGGTCAATTCAATCGCGTGCCGTTTTCCGAAGACGATCCCGTCAATAAGCCACTCTCGGTGTATGCCGCCACAAAAGCGGCCGGCGAAATGCTGGCTTTCACCTACTCGCACTTGTATCAACTTCCCACCATTTGCCTCCGCATCTTCACTGTCTTCGGCCCTCGACAACGCCCCGATTTGGCGATCCGGAGGTTTGCCCAGCTCATTCAAGAGGGAAGGGAATTGCCCGTTTTTGGCGACGGCAGCATGAGCCGTGATTACACCTATGTTACCGATGTGGTGTCGGCCATCGACCAGGCCCTGGCGTGCACCTACCCATTCGAAATCTTCAACGTCGGCAATTCCCACCCGGTGCGGCTGGATTACATGATTGACACCTTGGAAAGTGCTTTGGGCAAGACAGCAATGAGAATGTATCTTCCCAGCGTGGCGGCAGAGATGCCGGTTACTTTTGCCTGCCTGGACAAATCGCGAAAGCTATTGGGTTACAGTCCAAAGGTCTCCTTCGAAGAGGGCATACGCCTGTTTGTCGAGTGGTTTCGAGGGCAGTAAGCCGACTCACCCTTCCGAAATGCGGCGGATTTTGGCTCCCACCTTGTTGAGCTTTTCTTCGATGCGCTCGTACCCGCGGTCAATGTGGTAAACGCGATCGATGAGGGTTTCGCCCTGAGCGGCGAGGCCGGCAAGGACCAGGGAGGCGCTGGCACGAAGATCGGAAGCCTGCACGTTCGCCCCGCTGAGAGGCCTCCGCCCTTTGACCACTGCCCTCCGGCCGCTAACGGAGATGTCCGCGCCCATGCGCGCCAGCTCGAGGACGTGGAGGAACCTGTTTTCGAAGATCGTCTCCGTGATGACGGAGGACCCCTCAGCTTGCGTCATCAGGGCCATGTATTGCGCCTGCATATCAGTGGGAAAGCCCGGGTACTCCTGCGTAGTCATATCTGAAGCGCGCAGGGGTTCACCCGTTTGCGCCTCGAGTATGTTCGCCTCGGAGTCCTGTCCCGAGCTCGAGGGCGGCTTCTCGATTCGCACACCCACCTCCGCCAACTTGGATGTGACGGCTGTGAGTTGGCTCGCGTCGCTCGAGTTGGTGAGCGTGAGACGCCCGCCGGTGATAACGGCGGCCATGAGGAGCGTGCCCGTCTCGATGCGATCGGGGATGATCCGGTGCTCGGCTCCGTGCAGACGGCTCACTCCTCGAATGACAATCCGGTCGGTTCCGGCGCCTTCAATACTTGCGCCCATTTTATTGAGCAGCGCAGCCAGGTCCTGGACTTCAGGCTCCCGCGCCGCATTCTCCAGCACCGTGGTTCCGCAGGCCAGCGTGGCGGCCATCATCAGGTTTTCCGTGCCCGTCACCGAAATGGTATCGAAGTAGAAGTTCGCGGCTTTGAGCCCGTCCGCCCGGGCTTCGATGTAGCCGTGGTCAATGGTAAGGGCGGCGCCGAGCTTTGCCAGCCCTTTGATGTGCAAATTGACGGGACGCAGGCCGATAGCGCACCCACCGGGAAGTGAGACCCGCGCGCGCCCGAACCTTGCCAGAAGCGGGCCGAGCACAAGGATCGAGGCGCGCATCTGCTTCACGAAATCGTAAGGGGCTACGAGATGGCTCAGTCGGCGAGCCTCAATTTCCACGCGGTTGCCGTGGTCCTCATGGACGATCGAAGAATCTGCCCCCAAATCCTCCAGCAAGCTGCGCAGCGTGCTGATGTCGCGAACCCGCGGGACATTTCGGAGGATCACACGCTGGTCGGTGAGTAGGGCGGCCGCCATGGCCGGCAAGGCGGCGTTTTTCGCCCCGCTGATGGTTACCCGACCCTGTAAGGCATGGCCACCCGAGATTAAGAATTTATCCATTTTTCCCTCGCCCCTGTAATCCCTCAGTCTCGGGTGGTGTAGGGACAGGTCCGTCAGCTGATCCGTCGGCTGACGGACCTGCCCATTCCAGGGCGCCCACGAGGGGCGCCCCCACGTCGCTTGCCGCGCCCGGGACTGAGGGATTACCTTGCCCCTGCTTTTCTTTTCCCTCTCTTCGGCGCTTCAAGATAAAATGAAAGTGTATGCCTCTGAGCCTCTTCGGATCGAGTGAAAAAGAGAAAAAGCCCGGGCTTTTCGAACGCCTCAAGCAGGCCGTTGCTTCCACCAAGGCCCAACTGGTGGAGCGTCTCGAGGAAATTGTCGAGGGGAAACAGACTGTCGACCAGTCGGTTCTCGACGACCTCGAGGCCACGCTCATCACCGCTGACCTGGGGGTAAAGACGACGGGCGAAATCCTCGACCGCCTGCGTGAGCAGGTCAACTATAGAAAGCTCACCGAGCCCCGGCAGCTTCGCGCTGTGGTGGAGCAGGAAATTCTCAAGATACTCGAAAATCCCACACTCGGCCGGCAAGCTACTGCCCCTGCTGTCAGGCAACCGCCCGCCGGCATGCCCGCCGTAATCTTCGTGGTGGGAGTCAACGGGGTAGGCAAGACCACGAGCATTGCCAAGCTGGCGTACCTCCACTTGCAACAGAACCGCAAGCCGCTGCTGTGCGCGGCGGACACCTTCCGCGCCGCGGCGACAGAACAGCTCGAAATATGGGCGGATAGGCTGCACCTGGATATCATCAAGCAGAAGTCCGGCGCCGATCCCGCCGCCGTGCTTTTTGACGCCCTGACCGCTGCCCGTACCCGCCGTTACGACATCGTGATTGTGGACACTGCCGGCCGGCTCCACACCAAGTACAACCTGATGGCCGAGCTCGAGAAGATGTGCCGCATCGCCGCGCGCGAAATCCCCAACGCTCCGCACGAGGTCCTGCTGGTCATCGATGCCACCACCGGCCAGAACGGCCTTGCGCAGGCCCGCCAGTTCATCGACCACGGCGGAGCCACCGGCATTATTCTTACCAAGCTCGACGGCACGGCCAAAGGAGGGGTGGTGATTGCCATCGCTCACGAGCTCGGCCTGCCCATCCAGTTTGTGGGCGTCGGCGAGAAAGTGGACGATCTTCTCCCCTTCGACCCGCGCGAGTTCGTGGAATCACTCTTTGAATCCTGAGTGGACCCGCCGGCTTTTCCTCGCATGACACGAAGCGTCCGGGGCCGGCCTGTCGCCCGTAGGAACAAGTGAGCATAAGAATCAACACCGTGATCTTCGACTTTGGCTACGTCTTGAGCCTTCCTCCGCAACCCTCCGATTATCAGAGATTGGCAGGGCTGGCAGGGATCGATGGGAAGCCATTCGAGGAGATTTATTGGGGCAATCGCACTGATTACGACCGGGGGACTATTGACGGTCCCACTTATTGGCGGCGCATTGCAAAAGCGGCCGGCAGGGAACTCACGCCGGCCCAAATCGACAGCCTCATCGCCAATGACATTGCAATTTGGATGCGTGCGAACCCCGTCATGATGGAGTGGGTCCGGGCACTGAAAAGTTGCGGCCTGAAAATCGCTGTCCTTTCAAACATGCCCATCGAAATCTCCACTCACATGCGGCAATACGCCCCCTGGTTCAGGGATTTCGACTATGTGTGCTTTTCCGCGGAAGTGCAACTCGCCAAGCCGGAAGCCGCCATTTACCAAGCTTGCCTGAAGGTAGTGCGCTCAAGACCCGAAGAATGTCTCTTCATTGACGATCGCGCGGAGAATGTGGAAGCCGCGCGGGCGCTCGGCATGTATGCCCTGAAGTTCGTGTCGGTCCACGAACTGGCAGGCGATGTCCAACCTTTCAACCTCCCCGCACCCTTGGCCGACCCAGCAGGCCGTTGAAAAACCTTTCGCCGGTCTTTGCAGCGGCTGTCTTCAGGCAGGCTGGTCCCTATTCTCGGCAGCTTGAAGGCTGCACTGAGCAGTGACGAGTGACAAGTGGCGAGTGACGAGGAAGAAAACCCGGGATTGGGGAGCAGGATTCAGGGAACAGGGAACGGCAGACCCAATCAGCCCTCCGGCGGGCGCTGAGCGCCGTGTAGGACGGCGAGGATAATCAGATGGTTATGACGGTGCGGGAACCCTTCGCTTCTTGCCCCAAGACCTAAGGCAGGGCTCAACCTTTTCGTGTGGAACCACCCGACCTGCTTCAGCGTCGCGCAGGCCTTCTTCGATTTCTGCTAACTGCCATTGTTGCTCCGCGACATAGGTTCGGAGCGCATCCGCGGTCAGCCAGGACCGGCTGCGGTCCACGGCCTTCGCCAATTTATCGAGGCGCTTCCTCAGATCCGCAGGAACCCGTACGGTGAAAGTTAACGTCTCCCCCATGATTTCGTAATCTCCCGTGTACAGTATGGCACAAAGGGAATTTGGGACAAACGCCTTGACTCATGCGCTCTTGCCGCTATTAGCCGAATCTGGGGCCCTGCCGGTTGAGCCCGGGTGCCCAGTATTCGGTCCGGGGTTGTTTTTCCTCAAGCCTGCTGAAGACTTGCGGACTGCTGCCACTTCGCCGGTAGTCAGTTGGCGCCACTTCCCAACTTCCAGTCCGGCCAAGGTCAGCGTGCCAATGCGCGTGCGGACCAATTTCAGGACCTTAAATCCCACCGCTTCAATCATGCGCCGGACCTCCCGGTTCTTGCCTTCCGCAAGCACGACTTCCAACCAAGTGTATTTTCCCCGGTCTTCGACGCGCCGCACGCTGATGGGGCTTGCCCAATCGCCTCGCTTCATCTCGACGCCGGAATTCAGCCTGGCGACGGTCTCTTCGCTCAGAATCCCGCTGGCCTTCACAAGGTAGGTTTTGGGAACTTTGCTGTCGGGCTTGGTGACATGGTCGGCAAACTCAGTATCGTTGGTCAGGAGGAGAAGGCCGGAGGTGTCCTTATCCAGCCGACCCACTGGTGACACCCACTTCCCGATGTCCCCAAGGTACTCGTACACGGTCTTGCGCCCGCCAGGATCACCGTGGCTGGTGATGACACCTTTGGGCTTGTAAAAAAGCACGTAGGTCTTGCGCGCAGGCTTCAAGCGCTGGCCGTCAAGATGCAGGGTTGCCTGGTCCGGCCGGACCCAGAGGTCCGGGTCGCGTACTACCTTGCCGTTCACCTTCAGCCGCCCGGCAAGAATAGCTTCCCGCGCGGCTGTGCGCGACGCCAAGCCAAACCGCGAAAGGACGCGGTCAAGAGTCATTGTGGTTTTGGATTTCATCTTGCCAGTGACGGAAAATGGAAAAACGAAAATCGAAATACGAAATTCGAAACTGGAAAATCGGAATTCGAAACTCGAAACTAGAAAACCGAAACTAAATGGGAAGCGGTTACTTGAAATTCACAATCCTCGGTATTCCGCGCCATTTTCGTTTTTCGATTTTCGAATTTCGATTTTCCAGTTTCTACTTTCCAATTTCGAATTTCAGATTCCGACTTCCCTGCCTACTCCTCGCTGCTCGGCCGCCTCAAGCGCCAAATGTGCGGCGACGGCGTCCTGCACGGCGACTCCCACGGACTTGTAGAGCGTAATCTGGTCCGGCCAGGTTCGTCCAGGCCGCCCGCCTGAAATCAGCTCACCGATCTCCGCATGAATGTGCCCTTCCCCAATCAGCCCGTCGCGGATTGCCCAGCGCAAATCGTTTGAGCCGGAGGGCGGCGGTGCAAGCGCCGCCGCGCGGGTTTCCACCACCACCAAGGCTCGCCTTACTACCTCGCCGTCCAACTCTCGGCCATTGGGGTTCAGCCCGACGGAGTTGACATGCACGCCTGGTTCGAGCCATGCGCCCCTTAGAACGGGCTCCGCGGAGTGTGTGGTGGCGCAAATAACGTCGGCGCCCGCAAAGGCTTCCCGCCCTAGTGCGAACGCCTTGGTTGGGATCCCCAGCCCACGCGCGATTTCTTCCTCCATGGCGAGGGCTCGCGCCCGATCGCGACCCACCACGCGGATCTCTTGGATGGGCCGCACACGCGGGACGGCCCGGGCGTGCGCACGCGCCTGAACTCCCGTCCCCACGATCACCAGGATGGTCGCCTCGGGGCGCGCCAGCAGCTTCGTAGCCAGCGCTGAGCCAGCGGCAGTTCGCAGGGCCGTAATCGCCGTGCCGTCCATCATGGCGCGCGGCGAGCCGGTGTGTGCGTCGAAAACCAGAACCACGGCTTGATGGCTCGGCAAACCCAGCGCGGCGTTTTCCGGAAAAACACTCACCAATTTGGTCGAGAGAATTTGCGCAGAACCCAGGAAAGCGGGCATGACGGCCAGCAAGCCTGCCCCCCCGCAAACCTGCGCCACCACGCGCGGCGGCATGGAGACGCGACCGGCGCTCAACTCGACCATCGCCGGGCCGAGCGCCTCCACCAGGCGGTCCAAGTCCAGCAGGCTTTCGACTTCGTGTCGGTTCAGGACGAGCATAGTTCAGAGTGGAGAGTCAAGAGTCGAGAGTCGAGAGTCGAGAGTCCAAAACCACCTCCTAGGTACCCTATGCGCTGGCCTTTCACGCGCGCCGGTTTTTAACTCTGGACTTTCGACTGTTGACTGTTAACTTTTTGCAGGAACGAAACCTCGTCGAGGCGAATGAAATCTTGCACCATCGGTTCCTGCGACACGTCCAGGTCATCCACCGTCCCGAAGAACGCCACGCGCCCATCCACGAGGAACACGACCCTGTCAGCCAGCTTGCGCGCCAGTTTCATATCGTGTGTCACGACTAGCGAGGTGAGGCCCGTCTTGCGCTTCAGTTTCAGAATCAGCTCAGCGATGGTCTGCGCCATCAACGGGTCCACCATGGTCGTTGGCTCATCGTAGAGAAGTGCTTCCGGCTTGGCGGCAAGAGCCCGCGCGATGGCCACCGCGCGCTTCATGCCGGTGCTCAGGTCCGAAGGCATGAGATCGCGGACGCCATCCAATTCCACCATCGCCAAGAGTTCACCGACGCGTGCCTGGATCCTGTCTTCATCGAGCGCCAGCCCGTATTCCGCACGTTCCCGCAAAGGATAGGCAACATTCTCGCCCACCGTTAGTGAATCAAACAGCGCCCCCGATTGGAAAACCATGGTCACTCGGCGCCGCACGTCGAACAACTCTTCCTCGGGCATCTTCGAGACTTCCAGGCCGGCAACAAAAACCTGTCCTGCGTCGGGTTGCAGAAAGCCCAGAATGTGCTTAAGGGTCACACTCTTCCCCACTCCGCTTTTCCCCAGCACCACCACCATCTCGCCCCGGCGCACTTCAAAATTCACGTCCTCCAGCACCGGCTGTTCGTCAAACGCCTTGTAAACGTGGACGAACTGAAAATACGGGGGTTCGAAGCTTTTGGGTTCTTGGCTGCTCATTGGGCGCTGTGTATAGGCTGTGATTGTTGTCGCACCCTCTCGTATTCCTCTGGCGTATTCAGGTTACAAAAGATGCGGGGGGAGAATCCTGCGCGCGCAAACTCAGCCTTGCTGATGGTGCGCCGCTGAAAGCTTGAGAAAAAACGACCTAATTGGTTCTGTCCCGACGCAAGGCAGGAACGGACCCTCGAGAGTACACGCCGTCGCAATACGGCACAAAGTGGGTACCGCCCTTTCGCCCAAGGCGGGGGAACCGTTGCCGAGGCGCGGCTTGCTAATGCCTGCTCACAGAGGTAACGAAGAAACCGTTCCTCCATCAAGGGCATGTCACAACTCAAGAACAAGCTGAACTCTGTGCGCGCCCTGCGCAACCCGGTATGAATACCACCCAGAGGCCCCTTGCCTGGAATCTCGTCTTGGTAAACCTGAATCCCAGTGTCGGCAAACCTGTCGGGAGGCCCGATGATCGAAACGGAACGACAAATGGCCCGCAGTAAGCGAATCTGCCGGTCCACCATTCTCTCTGAGCCAAACGGCAACCCGGCTTTGTCAAATCCCATGCGCCGGCTCGCTCCACCCGCGAGGACAAAGCCCGAGACCTCACTGAATCGGCTCGGCCTGCTCATGGGGAGTCTCCGGCTTCACTAGTGCCGGGCATCTCGACCTTGCGCTCCATGCCGGTCAACAGGAATTTGCTGTCATTGCTCAGCGTGGGCCGGTAGACATAGTGCTTGTCGGGAAGCTCGAAGGCGAGTCCGTCCGGCGAGCCGGCATTGGCCTCGCGCGCCTGGAAAACCTGATCGTCCAAGAACTCCGGCCAATTCTCTTCAATCATCTGGCGGAACTTCTCCAGGCTCGGCGCATCTGTTTTCAAGAATTTGCCAGGGTCAATCAGCGCGTAGGCGCTGCGAAAATCGTGCAGGTGCAGTGCCGCTATGAAACGGTACAGGCTGTTATCAGGGCCGGGTGAGTACTCCGTTTGAGCAGGAACGTAGGCTTGCCCGTCCCAATGATAAACGCATCTTGCGCTGAAGCCGCGATGCCCGCCGGGCTCGAATTGCAGAAGTCCAGGGTCTGCCCGCCCGGTTGCGATCATGTCTGTTTGGTCGAGCTTAGCGTTATCCAGAAATTCAATCTGGCCGTGCTGGGGGGCATTGTAGCGGCTGGCTTCCGCCTGGCTGTCCCAGAGTAAGGAGGCCTCATGTTCCCGCAACTGAAATATCGTCGGGTAAGGGAAGGCCTCTTCCCCGATCACATTCACCACGGCAATGCAACGCCCCGCGCTTTTCCCGAGCCGGACGACTTTGAATTGAAGATTCTCTGCTGGGGCGGCAAGGCGCGAGACTTTCCAGCGAGTCCCATCCCAAGAGAGCAAATAAAGTCCTCGCAAAGAAGGGGGGGACGCCTGCGCCTGGGCATCCTCCTGACTTGTTTCAGTGACCAGCAACTTCAGTGCAACTTCTGAAACCCCGTCTCCATCCAGGTCCCCCAACTCAATCAGCTCAACGGCGGCGGGCTCACTTGAGGCCTCATTTTGCTTCTTCACAGTGGTGTTGAAGGCTTGGCCCAACACGCCAAGGTCCGGGCTGGAAACGTTTTGCAGGAAAGCCTGAATCCCAGTCATCATTTCGTCTTCTTGCTCAGTCCCAGATGGCTGTGGCGGCGCAGAGCCTGTCTCAACCTGCCCCTGCTGGCCCTCCGGACTCGGCTTGTCGGCCGGATTCTGGGCTTCTTCCGAGGTTTGGTTTTTGGTTTGGTCTTGCTGGTAGGGAGGAGCGTCTTGAGCCAGCCGCAGCCGAGGTTGCCAAGAAACACCGGCGGCTGGGGCTCCCAAACCTGTCCATAGGGCCAAGACCCATATTCCGAGGCGATACCTAAGGCCAGAGCTTTTCAGACGTTCGCACATGACTGAGACAAGTCGCATAGTTGCCAACATTATAGAACATCGGAGGCTGTGTTACCAACTGCTCAACCTTATAGATGCTTAAATTCCATGATTTGGCGCTCCAGGCCAAAGAAGCGGGGCATTATGGCGCTGCCACTGGAGTCTTCAATTATATTGACTGCGAGTGACTTAGGGCCTGAATCAAACGCCACATGGACCTGGTGAATGTTGATAGATCGTTCTCCATCGAGCACATTAGTTCTCTGAAGGCTTTGCGGTGCTTTGGGAATGTGAAATTAGCACTCTACACGCGAGAGTGCTAAATAGTGCGTTCCCGAACCATTTTGAGGCTTGACAAATCCTTCTGAAAGAGCTAAGTTAGCACTCGGTAGGTCTGAGTGCTAAATGTTCGATGAGACGGCCGACCGGCAGTCGCCCCGAAGGACCAGGGCGCGGACGGCGCTTCGAGGCATAGTTCAAGACGTGGATTAACCGCGATAAGTCTTTGGCACTGAGTAACCTATAAAAATTGTAAACGAAAGGAGACTCAACTATGAAGGTAAAGCCCCTTCATGATCGGATTCTGATCAAGCGAGTGGAAGAGAAAGAAACTGTGAAAGGTGGAATCATCATCCCCGACACCGCAAAGGAAAAACCCCAGGAGGGTGAAGTGATCGCCGTGGGCGGCGGGAAGAAGACCGAGGAAGGCAAGGTCATTCCTCTCGACGTGAAGGCGGGAGACCGCATCCTTTTCGGAAAGTACTCCGGCACCGAAATCAAGATCGACGACGTAGAGTATCTGATCATCCGTGAAGACGAAGTGCTGGGGATCATTGAAGCAGCAAAACAATCTGCTGCTGCCGGGAAGAAATAAACCGGTCTAATGGCGCGCTGCGGCATGCCGCAAGGCACGACGTGCTGCGGAAGCAAATATGGGCTCGATAAAGTCCGCGACCTGCCAAGGAGCAGGGCGGAGCCAAAAATTTGGAGGGAGTAAAGATGGCAAATGCAAAACAGATTGTACTTGGTGAAGATAGCCGCCAAGCTATTCTGCGGGGTGTGAACAAGCTGGCGGATGTTGTAAAAGTCACGTTGGGCCCAAAGGGTCGCAATGTGGTTTTGGATAAGAAGTTCGGTTCCCCCACGTCCACCAAAGACGGCGTGACCGTGGCTAAGGAGATCGAGTTAAAGGATCCGTTGGAGAACATGGGCGCTCAGATGGTTCGCGAGGTGGCGTCCAAGACCTCCGATGTGGCCGGTGACGGCACCACGACGGCGACGGTCCTGGCTCAAGCGATTTTCCGCGAGGGCGTGAAGACCGTGGCGGCGGGCGCCAACCCCATGGCCATCAAGCGGGGGATCGAGATGGCCGTGCGCGCCGTTTGCGGGTATGACGAAATTCAAAAGGACGGCTCGAAGAAGCACGTGAAGGGCGAACTCGAGAAGCTTTCCAAGCCCGTCGAGGGTGCCATGATCGCGCAAGTGGGCGCGGTTTCCGCCAACAACGACATCACTATCGGGACCATCATCGCGGAAGCCATGAAGAAGGTCGGCAAGGACGGCGTCATCACGGTCGAGGAAGCCAAGACCATGGAGACGACGCTGGAAGTGGTGGAGGGAATGCAGTTCGACCGCGGATATCTCTCTCCTTATTTCGTGACAGATCCCGACCGGATGGAGTGCGTCCTTGAGGACCCCTACATCCTGATTCATGAGAAGAAGATCAGCTCGATGAAGGACCTCCTGCCGTTGCTGGAGCAGATTGCCAAGTCCGGCAAGCCGCTGCTGATCGTGGCGGAGGAAGTCGAAGGCGAAGCGCTGGCCACGCTGGTGGTCAATAAGCTGCGTGGAACGCTGCACTGCTCCGCCGTCAAGGCCCCTGGCTTTGGCGACCGTCGCAAGGCCATGCTGGAGGATATCGCTATCCTGACCGGCGGCAAGGCCATCACGGAAGACTTGGGCATCAAGCTGGAGAACGTGAGGCTCGAGGACCTTGGCCGGGCCAAGAAAATCACCGTGGACAAAGACAACACTACCATCGTGGAGGGTTATGGAAAGAGCTCCGCGATCGAAGGCCGCGTAAAACAGATCCGCACCCAAGTCGAAGACACCACTTCGGACTACGACCGCGAGAAACTGCAAGAGCGGCTGGCGAAGCTGGTGGGAGGCGTGGCCCAGATCAAGGTGGGCGCGGCGACCGAAACCGAGATGAAAGAGAAGAAGGCACGCGTCGAGGACGCCATGCACGCCACAAAAGCTGCCGTCGAGGAGGGCATCGTTCCGGGCGGCGGCGTAGCTCTGATCCGCAGCATCCCGGCGCTCGGTAAACTCAAGGCCGAGGGGGATGAGCAGATCGGTATCGACATCGTGAAGCGCGCTCTCGAAGAGCCTCTGCGGCTGATCGTCCAGAACGCCGGCGAGGAAGGCGCCGTAGTGGCAGAGAAAGTGCGCGCGAACTCCAATGCCAACTTCGGATTTGACGCTCAGGCCGAGACTTACGGCGATCTCGTCGAGGCAGGCGTCATCGATCCGACAAAGGTCGCCCGTACGGCGCTCCAGAACGCTGCTTCCATCGCATCACTCATGCTTACCACTGAGGCGCTGGTCAGCGAGATCCCGGAAAAGGAAGAAAAGCACCCGATGCCTCCGGGAGGCGGCATGGGCGGCGGAATGTATTAAGAACAGTTGACAGTCAACAGTTGACAGTCGACAGCAGAGGTTGCTGACCTGTTGCAGGTAGGCAGTAAGCAGAAGGCAGCAAGCGCTTTGCGCGAGTCCCGACAAACTCGGGGCAAGTTCTAGGGCGGGGAGAGTGTTTCCCCGCCCTTCTATTTCTAAACCGCCTCTTGCACCGTCCCTACTGCTCGTATACACCTTCCGCATGGCCATCACCAAGGTTTTTCACAGTGGAAATAACCAAGCCGTGAGAATTCCCAAGGAGTTTCGTTTTCGGTCGCCGCACGTGGAGATTCTGAAACAGGGGGAGAATATCGTGCTGAGCGAGCGGCAGGCGAATCTCTCTGCCGCCTTCGAACTTCTGACCGGCCTCTCACCCGACTTTTTCAAAGGTGGTCGCCGCCAACCCAAACTGGATAAGCGCTTGGGGCTTTGATGCGCTACCGATTGCGCGATTAGGGGTCAAGAGTTAGACAGGGGGGGCCACCGTAAGAACAAAGGCAGCAGGCATAAGCCGGTACCCCGCAGGGACTTCCTGTCTCTTGACAAACCTAATCAAATAGGCTACGATTCAGACGTGAAACTAGGCAAGAGGTCAGGGCCTTGCGCGGAGCACCATGCCGCAATGCTATACTTCCTTATTCCCTATGCCGTATTCCCGGGAACGCAATGCGGCGGTTTCACCGCACATGCCAAGCCGCTCGCCAAGTCGAGCACGAGGGACGAAAAGCCCGCTAATGGGCTGGCTGCGCAGCAGGCAGAAAGATCGTTCATTAGGGGGCCAAGCGAGAGAATTCTTCAAAACTCAACGAACGAACCGGGAATGTCTATGAAAACAAAGGACAGGGTCGAAAAGTCGGGGAGTCGAAGAGTAGAGAAGTCAAGGAGTCGAGGGTCGAATACAACAGCACGTTCGAGCGGGAATCTTGGGGCAGCGGTGTTTACTTCTCGACTCCTCGACTTCCAAAATCGAACGAACGAACCGGGAATGTCTAGTGCGCCCCAACAGCGCGGATTGCCAGTGGGTGGAAGTCCCACCCAGATAGCTGTCGGTAAGTCTGGTAGCTGACAAGCGGCTTAGGACGGCGACGGGCTGGACCGGGCCGAAGC